>Ga0209123_1000677_pt1 | contig 40633 bp, 38 predicted proteins | sample BarGraIncu00431A_FD_184500 | JGI IMG/M metagenome (GOLD analysis project Ga0209123, IMG submission 184500) | Arctic peat soil microbial communities from Barrow, Alaska, USA - Barrow Graham LP Incubations 004-31A (SPAdes) (version 2) | ecosystem: Environmental > Terrestrial > Soil > Wetlands >...
TTCCCCGGAGACAGGTTGCTGACCGGAATCCGGCAACAAAAAAAGGACCTAGCCGAGTCTGGCTAAGTCCTCAAAAAATTTTGGAGCGGGAAACGGGATTCGAACCCGCGACCTTCAGCTTGGGAATCCGGCGTTTGTCCATTTCAGCCTGTTTCAAACCTCCCAAAATCACTTCGAAAAATAATCATATCTACTTGATTTATAACGTTTGCAGCGATAAAATTACTTCATGTCTCTTCACCAGATTTCACCCTGAGCCAGCTACCAAACGGATGCAAAAACGGATGCAAGCTGAAATTGGAGGCAAAAATGGGCAAACAATTCACCGAAAAAACCATCGCGGCAGCGAAGCCGAAAAGCGAGAAATATTACCTTCGTGAGGGGCGCGGTTTCACCCTGCAGGTCGCGCCGACTGGCACCAGAACATTCCTCTATATTTTCGAGCTAAACGGGAGTAAGGGCTACCTCCGGCTCGGTCAGTATCCCGGCTGCTCCCTTGCCGAGGCCAGGAGGCTCTACAACGAAGCCTACAACCTGGTCAAGAAGGGTGTCGACCCCCGTGTTCCGCAGAAAGCCACCGTAGCAAAGCGCCGGGAAGCTGCCATAGAAGCGACAGACTCCCAAAAGTACACTTTCGAAACCTTGCTGCAGGAGGGAGTCCCAGAGGACTTCGTACCCAAAACCGTTGGTCAGCTCGCCGCAGTCTGGATGGTCAGGTTTTCACAGGCCAACCATTCTACACGCTGGCAGGAAACCGAACTTTCCAACCTGAAGCTCCACGTCCTTCCTGCCCTCGGAGATGAGGCAATAACTGCTGTGCGGCGCAAGCATGCAATTACCTTTATCGAGCGCCTCGCGGCCAAGGCCCCGGGTACGGCGCGAAACTCCATGAAACTGTGCCGGCAGATCTTCAAGTACGCCTACCGCATGGAATGGGCCGAGATACAGCCCTTCAACGAGATCACCGAATCCGTCCCCAAGATCGCGCCCAAGGCGGATGAGCGCAACCTGGATGACAACGAGATCGTCCAGGCCTGGAAGGAGATCACCAACTCGGCGAGTTCGCTCCACGCCAAACGGGCTATAAAGCTCGTCCTGGTGACCGCACAGCGTCCGGGCGAGGTAACTCAGATGCACCGCAGGCAGATAACCGGGAGGTGGTGGACTATCCCCGCCGAAGTTGCGAAAAACCGACGGGAGCACCGGGTGTACCTGACCGATACGGCACAGGAACTGATCGGGGACGACGCCGGCTACATCTTCCCCTCGGAGGGAAAGCGTCCCCACATTTCCCCTACAGTGCTGTCCCGGGCGATCAACCGGGGCTATCCGGACGAGGGAAAGAAGACGGTCGGCGGCCAGACCATCAATGCAAGCAAGCTGCCGTACTTTGGCATGAGGCCCTGGTCCCCTCAGGACCTGCGCCGAACCGCCCGCACTAACATGGCGCGAGTGGGAATCATCGAAGAGGTCGCTGAGGAAGTGGTCAACCATAAGAAGCAGGGCATCGTGGGGGTCTACAACAAGTATCGCTACGACAAGGAAAAGGAGGCCGCACTGATCAAATGGGAACAACTTTTACTTGAGATTCTGCGAGGAGAGAATTACGAGGAGCCAGCAGAGTGATATGCGACACCAGACAAAGATTTATATCGCCCGTGCATGAAATTATACAAACCGTACAAAATCCACATTCAATCATTGTCATTACCCTGCGCCTTCTTCAGTGTTTGCTAAGTCAAGGCAGATTGAGGGGGAAGGTATCTATTTGTTATCTATCTCGTCATATCCTCGTTGCCTGTATTAGCCCTAGATGTAATGACTCGCAAAATTGCCTCTCCATTCATATCGCTTCTTGAGTATTGATAGCTTTGAATTTCAATAGCCTGCCAATTCTAAATGTGTGCATGCGCTCAAAAGTCTTCGTATTTACTTATAATACTGTCAAGGACATCCTCGACTCCGAATAGGTTCTCTTTTACAATAGAATAAAGTTCACTAAAGCTGTCTCTCGCTTCTACAGTGTTAAGTTCCTTAGAATCGTATATTATCACATTTACGTCTTCAAATTGAAAGTCTTCGAGGTAAGATAAGTCTTTTGCACTCGTTGAATCAGGATACATGTATAGCCTGGTATCAATATCATCTTTTTTCTTGGCAACAGACCATATGTATTTATTATCAAAAGAAAAATATAACTCATCGCCATTGGCGTGTACGTCTCCAATTTTGTCTTTATGTGATATCATTGCATTCACGGCTCGGACGATCTTACTCATTACTTACTCCTTGAATCGGCATAGTTTATTATATCGTAATGTCTCAACAGCTCCCGCAGTTGGCTTATGGCACTTCGTTTAATTGGTTCAGTAAGTTTTTTCGGATTTTCAGCTAGATTTATTATTTTATCTATGACATCTTCGCAATGAGAGCACAGCTTTTTATTTCCTTTTATTTGTCCAACAATATCACTAAGCAAATTAATTATTTCTTCTTTATGAGTAGGTTCATTATAGGATAAATTATTAAGCCTGTCCATTTTAGACCGCAACTCGCCCAATGTTTGTTGTGAGGCATAACTTGTGAGCACTTTAAAAACCGCCTTGATAGCGTCTGCTTTAAAGAAAAAGACATAGATAGCTATGCTTGATGCAAATATCGAGATCGACTTATGGGTAATGTCGAGTATCGAATAAATAATCGTCATTTTACATTCCTTCGGAATCTGCTAAAAAGCAGTTGCTGTACCTCATGAAATATCAAGGTTAGAGATAGGCTAGTGCTACTTCACGTATTTAGATAACATATTGATTTCGTCTCAACAAGCACAATCCCACTACCGGCCCGCCTGCAATTGTGCAACCTACTGATAACCCAGCAATATTGGACACGAAGACTCCGATATTGGACAAAATTGGATACCGACATAGACAAAACTAAATACTCCGACACCGCCTTCATATTTTGTCATTTAACGGTACACTCTGGGTACACACTTTGACTGACACTTTTCTCGTGCATTCACTGTTCGATTCGGGATTATCTGCCACAAAAAGACGATGGTCTTAGACTGTTAACTGACATTTCCAGTTATGGGATTAGGGTCGGTGTGGAGAGGGAAGCTGGTCAAGGTGGGGAACCGGGCTATGCGTTCTCAAGCTATTGACGCCGCCCCATCTGACATCTGTTGGCCGGGTTGAGGGGCCTGCTTAAGCTGCGGCTGATCAATTACGAACCGTGCCGATGCGCCGATTTTCTTCCATACAACTGCGTAAAAAAGACGCGAGTGGCCCGATATCGCCGCCAGCACTTGCAGCATCAAGGGCGGCAAGGTACTCCGCCCGCCGCTCGACCCGGACAACGGTCCATGGGTAACCTCCCGAAGCTAGCATGGTGTTCATCAGAAACCTGCCGATCCTCCCGTTACCGTCCATGTAGGGGTGGATGTAAACGAACATGAAGTGACCAAGAACAGCCCGGACGGCTGCACTTCCCTCGGCGTCCAGCAGACTGCACAACTCCGGCATCATGTCACGCACCGCCTCTTTGGCAGGTGGGACATGGGTTGCATTCTTGATATAAACGGGATGACTGCGGTACCCGGCCAGGTCGGCCGGCTTCAGAATGCCGGCGGCAACGCAAGGTTGCCACATGCTCTGAAACCAACCGGCGTGATCGGCGCGAAAAGCCTCCCCGGGGTTGGCACCGGAAACAATCTTAAAGATGGTTTCTTTGACCTTATTGTGGGCAAGCCAGTAGCCACGCGCCGCCAGGGCATTCTTCGCCTCACTGTCCGCCTGCTCCGTCTCCGGGCTCCAGTCGCCCGTAGCGACTCGCCGGATCAGGTCTTCCGAAACCCGGTACCCCTCAATTGAAAGGGAGTGATAAGCATCGTTGACGTAGACCTCCTCGATCTCGTCCATAAACGTATTGATGTCTGCCGGTCGCCCGAACTCTGCCGGAAAGGCGTCCAGCACCACCTCCCTCATTTCGTGCCACATCAACCGCATGCGAAGCATGTAGGGAGACTGGGCATGTACGAACTGCAGATCCGGCAGCGGCCTCTCGAACGGATTCGTTTCGCTGACACTATACCCGACTGAGCGCATGGTTGAGACGATCTCCTCGGCGACCTGAGTCCTGCCCACAGCCCGCAAAGCGCCGGCCAGGCGTCCGGCAATAGCGCTGTGCCCGCCCTCAACCAGATCCCGCACCAAGTCCGAAGCATCCACCTGATGCAGTGCAATCTGAGCATCGCGGTCGGAATTGCGGAAGGACGCCTCCGGCAGCCTGATCAGGGCAAGCGATAGCGGCATGACCCGAACGCCCAGAGTCGTCTCTATCCTTGAAGCGGTTACATCCCTTCGATAATCCAGGAGGGAAAACCCGTCAGGGAGCGGCTGGACCCGGTTAGCCGCCTTGGGTGACCAGACGATCACCTGCCTGGGCGAGACCGTATTGCCCACCTGCAGGGCTACCGAATACTCGGGTGAAGCATGCCACAACTCGCCGAAACGATCGTCGCAGTAGTCCCGGACAAAGTTTCTCAGGATTGCGTACCAGGATGTCGTGTCACCGGGTCTTTCGTCCGGCCGACAGGGCATGTACCACCCTTTTATAATCTGTCGGAGGAACCCATTCTTAACCAGGGCCTCGCGTTGCGGACGGGTCAGGTCCTCACTCTTCAGGACCGCCTTCCCGGCATCCTGCAGCATTTTCAAAGCCTGCAGTGCATCCACAAACTGCCGCTGGCCAGGGCTTGTTTTCAATGATGTTGCCACGTACCACCTCAATTCGTTGGGGCCGGTTACCAGCCGGTGCAACAAAGCATATCGAACGTCGAGCAGCAATTCGTATGGAATGCTGTGAATAAATCTATATCACATTGAGTAGTAAAATATATATCTTTTAGCGTTAACATTTTTATATCGGGTCTGGTCTGCACAGGAAAAGCGTTCGTCCTACCTGGCAGCCCCCACTCCCAATGCCTCCCTCCCGAGTGTTTCGCCTGACCGCCCGCATCCCCTAAAGTGATACCCAGCGCCGAAAAGGCTGGCTCTTCCCTGCGGCAGCGGGATCAGGGCGGGAGCAAAGAGGAAAGCCTTTCCCCGGGCTTTCCGGGGAAGGGCTGATGACCGTTAAAGCTGTCGGCGCTGTTCAGCCGACGGCTTTGGTCCACCTGGCAGGGTGGGAGATCCCGCTTTTCGAGGAGGGTGCGGGGGCGGCTCCCCCGCTGCCGGCAGGCCGGTTCACAGGCTTCCGGTGCAGCGGCAGCGCAACCGCGCCTGAGAACGGGCCGTCGACCGGTAAAGCTGCCGGACGTGTTCCCGGCCGGCTGCTTTAGTCCAAACTGTTCAGGCCTTTCCCGGGGGCGTTGCGGGGGTCTCCCCCGCAGAGGGGGTAGCGGAGAACGGCGGGGCTTCTAAAGCCCTGGCGGTCGCAGCGAGGGGGAGACCTCCCCCCACCAATCCGCTTGGCGCAGCGCCTTCAGCGTCCCACCCTAAGCAGCCGCCCGGTCGGAACCATGCTCCTCCAGCGACGGCCCGGAACCGAATTGACCTCACCAGATCTGATTGCGCCAGTTGGTCCATTGGAGGTTTTGATAGGCTCCCTTGGCATTGCGATACAGGCAGAAATTGGACATAGCGCCAAAGATCACCCAGGCAACAATGCCTATCGACCAGGAAAGAACTAAAAATGCAGCGTCGTCACAAAGAAGCGCGTAAAGGTTCAGAGGGGCTCCGACAATAAAGCCGCTCCATCCTGCCCCCATCGCCACGACCCAGGACTTAGGCCTGCCGCGTGGAATAATCGGCCTTCCTATGAATGGAATCCTCATCGTCTCACCTCAAGAGTTGAAGGCCCCGTTCCCCGCATTGCACAGGCGCTCACCTGCCCGATTGCGCCCACCTCAGGCCCGGAATGCGCCCCTACCCCCTACCCCCTACCCCCTACCCCTTACCCCCGGCCCTTTCCGGCTCCCTCCGGGGCACAGTTCCCCTCCAGCATTGTCGCAACATCCCCCTCCGAAACGCTGATCCGGTTACCACCGAGGGCAGCCCGGTCGGTCGCCCTGCGCAAGGTTTTCCGCTCCACCGCCTGCCTCGCCACCCGTTCCCGGTTCCTGAGCCATTCCTCGATCTCGGTCAGATGCCACCCCACCGCCCCCATACCCAGCCTGAAGCGTTGCGGAAAAAGTCCCGCCTTTTCCATGCGCCACTGCGTCACCGCGCTGACCCCGATCAGCTCCAGCAACTGCTTGCGTCTGACCACCTTATCCATATCCATGACATCCTCCGGGTTCAGTTCCTGCCCGGTTGGGGCAGGCGAATTTTGACGATAAGACTTCCGGTCTCCCAGCGTTGGGCCGTCAGCTGCGGGATCAAGATGGTAGCAGAAATGAGTGACGGCCTCCGGTCTTTCCGATAGTGGGCACAAGACCGCTAAAGCTGTCGGCGTTCTCCAGCCGACTGCTTGGTCCACCTAGCCGGGCGGGCGCAGACCGCCTAAACCCGGCGCTAGGGAGGGCGGAAATGGAACCTTGGCAAGGACAAAATCGACAGGCTCAAGTCCCGGCCCGCGGCATGACCACCGTCAGCATGATCCCGTGCATCTGATCTTGCGTGTTTTCAATCTTGGAAAGCAGGGCGCGGATAAGTTGCTCGCTGTATTGCGCCGCACGAGGGTCGTCGGTCAACCAAAGTTTCAGAAGGCCCCCTAAACGGCCGAGATCGCCATTGATACGAGCCAATTCTTCAACCATCTTGTTGTCCAGAATGCTGCGCACCTGGTATCCCAAACCTACGTTCCGCAGGTAGGCCGCTACTGAGAGACCAGTTGAGGCCGCCATCTTCTTGATGGCTGCCTCTTCGTCCGGCAGCACCGGAACGTGCAGTTGGCGTGTCCGAGTTGGCCTTTTCACTTCTGTCATGGATCGACCTCCTGGCGAACGGTAGCGGCAAGCGGGGGTGATGGCGGAGCCGTCCAGCCTCGCAGAGCAGGATACCCGTTGAGCACGCAGTGCGAATAAGGGAAGGGTGAAGTTAGCTAGCCGGCTCGCCGGTTAGCTAACTTCACCTATCCTGCCCTCCCCTCGGCCTTTATTCAACGCGCAAGTCGCTTTATTTTTCCTTTATTTCACCTTAAGACTGCCGTTACCGACCCAAAACGCCCCCAATAATGCCAGAATAAAGGTCAGATAACATTTTCAAGCCAGAATTAAGTTATAATAAAGGCATACTAACGAGTCCAATCAAGGTGGAATAACTGGAGGTTAAACATGACAAAGAGCCTTTCCGAACGTATAGCGGCCAGGGCGGCGGGAAAAAAGCCGTCTCATGGTGGACAGAATCGGGCGGTTTTCCTGGCTTTGCGCGTGGACATCAAACAAGCCCTCGATGACGGTTGGCCGATCAAAAGTATCTGGGAAACGCTACATGCAGAAAAGAAGATTGATTTCAGTTACCAGGCGTTTTGGAACTATGTAAATCATCTTATTTTGTCGCCACCAGCTCCGACCAACCAGGTTTCAGACCAAAAGCTTAACGCCAAAACGACCCAAAGTGGCCAGAAACCCAAAACAACCGAAGCCCCCACTATGGGCGGTTTCACATTTAACCCGACACCTAACAGGGAGGACTTGATCTAATGGCCAACCATACTGTTTTACAGAGGAAGGAATCCGCGCAGCCCCGCTCCTGAAGTTCCCGGGCCAGTGCCTGCCGGTATATAAGTCCCAGAGACTTCTGGTCCTGGAAGATGGGCCTGTTCCAGTTGGCCTTCCTGCTCCCGTCCGGCAAACGAACTATGTTGAGCACGAACACGTGGGTGTGCAGCTGCGGGTCGAGGCTCCGGGAGGTGGCATGGGTGAACACCGCAGCGACCAGTTCGCCCCTTTGAACCCCGCCAGGAACCCGGCACAAGGAGTAGTGCTCCTCATGGTGCCTGAGCACCGCAGTCACCGCGGCGTCGTGGGCTTCCCTGATCCCGGGAACCCCGGCGGCATAAGCGGTGGATACCGACTTGGGAGGCGAATAGGTGCAGTCGTTCCCGGCCCGGTGCACCTCGACCAGTTGGCCCGTCTTCTTGTTGCGGTCATGCCCCGAAGATACCAGCAGCTCACCGGTCAAGGGGTGCCGGCCGGCGCACACGGCCCGAAACTTCCCCTCTTCCACATTTCCCTCGAGCCCGAGAGACTCCGCCCCCTTGCCGTACCACCGAGAATTCCCTCCCTGATCAGCCCCCTTAAGGTAGTAGTCCTCTTTGGAGAAGTACCTTCCGGCCTGACCGGCGCTCATCCCAGGAGACAAGGACATCATCGACTGAACCTCCCCAATTATTGCCAGGTTTATCTTCTTATCGGGAGCTCGCCAAAAAACATTAGGCATATTTAATTACTTGTACGATTTATTACATTCTGCTGAGATTACGGCCCTTTACAGCGACGGCAGTTTTGTTTAAAGCAGAAGCTCATGCAGGTCATGTACGAACAGGAACAGTCAACGGCTCTGTCCGGCCGAGTTGAGGTCGACGATGCCTATCTTGGTGGTGAACACCCTGGCGGTAAACCTGGCCGTGGATCAGAGAACAAGATCCCATTTATTGCAGCCGTTCAGACAAATAAAAGTGGTAACCCAATGTACGTGGTGCTTTCTCAGGTAAAAGCCTTCACTCTTGTCGATGTTGCTGACTGGGCTAAAAAATCTCTTTCTCCTTTTACGACTGTAGTCTCTGATGGCATGCATTGTTTCAATACGGTAAAAAAAGCAGGTTGCTCCCATCAGAAAGAAGCTGTCGGTTATAATCGCAAAAGCACCATTATGGAGTGTTTTAAATGGGTAAATACTATCTTGGGTAACGTCAAGAATGCAATATCAGGCACGTATCACGCATTCGATTTCGAGAAATATGGTCATCGTTACCTGGGTGAGTACCAGTATGCTTCAACCGGCGCTTCAACATTGCAGAAATGTTTCCGCGCTTATGTTTTGCTGCTGCGACAGCGGGCAAAAGACCTGAAAAATGGCTTCGCCTAGCTGTTGCGGATGATTAGCACCAATCAGGAAGAATTATAAAAAATTTTACTTATATTTCAAAAACAAAAAAACAAGTGTTTCAGAATACCTCGCTGAGGAAAGAGGGCTTTGACAACGGAAAGGGGGGCAGTGGAATCGGCGGAAATGCTTCTTTATCGGCCCTGCTTAGCTTGATGGGAGTGGAACTTTGACCTAGGATCGGCGCCCTAAGGTAGCCCCACCCTACCTGCAAGATAACCGTGAAATAGGTGAGCCAGATTGCAGGGGGGGGCATCGTTCAACGCCGACAGTGGGTCATAATTCCAATCTGGTCTACATTCCAGATAGCTCAAGGAGAATTGCAGGCATGACTCAGCCTGAACGATTAGGGAAGCACAACGAAGTCATCTCTTCTGTTCCTGGCGCAGCTTGCATCGTCATGACCGGAACATACCGATCTTTCCTTGCCAAAACTGACCGAAGTAATTCTATCAGCCGGTACTCCCAGGCTGACCAGGTACCGCACGGCCGCCTTGGCGCGTTGATCACCAAGCGCAAGGTTATATTCGTCGGAGCCCCTTTCGTCGCAGTTCCCCTCGACACGGATTTTGGCGTCACCGATTATCTGGATCAGTTCGGCGTCCTTAACGAGGGAACCTCGCGACTGTTCCGAGAGATGCGCCGAATCAAAATTGAAATAGATGCTTTCCAAATTTCTTTTCAGTTCCGCGACCGCTATCGCGTCGCCTGAGCCGGCTTGCGAGCCGCCTGCTTCCGGCACTATTTCCCCCCTGACGGAGGGCAGGTTTGCCAGTGTTACCGGGGAGTGCTCTTTTTGCCACTGCAGGTCCACTGGTGCCGATGTTGCAGGTGCGAAGGCCAGGGGCTCATCCTTTTTGACCGCTTCGTTTTTTGCACATCCACTCACCAAAATCATTGCCCAGCTCACCAGCAAGATGAGCAACCATCCCCGCTCTAACTTCATCCGTTCCTCCTTTATTTCCTTTTTTTGTGAGAAGTTCCAATGCCTAAGCCATCGAACAAGAAAGGACTGATCCGGCACACAACTAACTCCAAAGCCCATTCTCGGTGGAAATATTGGCAGCAAACAGTGCCACAGCCCCCAGCCCCATGACCCCTGCGGCATAGAAAACAGCGGTAAGTCCAAGGGTGTTCTGCAGTCCCGCTCCCAAAAGCGGTCCGGAAACGAAGCCCAGGTTGAGCACTGAATTAAAAGTGCCGACAGTAAGTCCCATACCATGCCGGCTCCCCTCCTCCACTAGGAGTGCTGTGCTGGCCGGCTGGGACAGCACGCTGAAGAGCCCGATCCCTACCCCAAGCAGGAGTATCTGGTGAAACCCCGCCACCGCCGGTATCAGAAAGTAGAGTAATGACACGATGGTTCCCCCCACCACAACCAGCGCCTTGCGCGGCGCCCTATCGGAGAGCATGCCCGCCGGCCGCAGCAAGAGCGTGATCACCAGAGTGCTCGATGCCATGACCATCCCTGCCTGGGTGCAGCTCAGCCCCTGCCTGGTGGTGAGCATAATGGGAAGAAAGGCGCCCAAAAGTGAGATTCCGCAGGCACGTCCGAAGATGAAGGCCATGAGTCCCCGAAGGGTGCTGTGGTGCGTCACCTGCAACAGGTCCTTCAACTGATCGGACTGATCGTTGCCCGCCGGTTGGCACGGATGTATCATTTGGGCTGGGATGCAGGTCATGGCAACCAGCAGGGCCAGCGTGCAGAGGAGGATCAGGGATGCGAAGATCCCCTGGAACCCCCAGAGGTCCTTGAGCAGACCGCCCAGCACCGGTCCAAAACTCAAGGCGCCGTAGAAGGAGATATCGAAGGTCCCCAGGACGGTGGAGCGCTTGTCGTCCGTCGTGCATTCACCCACCATGGAGACCAGCACCGGCCGGAACATGGCGCAGCTCACCCCCTGGAGAATGCGCAGCATCGTGATCAGCGGAAGGCTGGTCGTGAAGAAGTAGCAGACCGAAACGAACAGGTAGAGGCCAAGACTTGCGGCAACGAGCTGCCTGCTCCCGATCCGGTCAGACCAAGCCCCCATGAACGGACTGCAGACGATCTTGGACAGCGAGTAGAGCACCAACGGCAGCCCGAGCAGCATCCCCCGGGCGCCCAGACCGAATACGTACATGGAAAAGAACGCGTCGGCGATGCCGAAACCAAGGGTGATGGCGAAATTGATCAGAAACAGGCTCCGGAAAAGGGTACGGGCTTCCATGGATGTCACCTCTAGGCAGTAAGAAAGTCCTCAAAGGCGCGATCGTGTACTTTGATGTGCTCCAGCCAGAGCACGCGGAGATCGGCCAGTTCGTCGGGCTGCAGGTCCCGGCTTTTGCCAAGGCGATGACACAGTACAGCGGTATAAACGCAGAGGGACTGATGCTGAGGCTGTGCAGATCCGCCCTGGGGTAACCTACCAGCCGCATGCTGGCATACTCGGCGCCGAAGTGATGCCTCATGCGCTGCAGCAGATGAACGAGTTCTGGCACCAGGTTGCTCTCCTCCTGGCAGCGCCACGCCGAGATCATGACGTCAAGTTGTCCGACGATGGGCCGATAGCGGCTGTCGCAGCTCAGATCCCTCCCGGCCGGCACGTCTGTCAGCCCCGTCAAACCGGCCCTACCATCTGGATAGCTTTCCAGTTCCATACCCATACCCTTTATTTCGGAGGCTCAACGGCAGAAGGGCCCGTTTTTCCCTGGTTCGGTTGCAGCCCGGGCTCATGACGGTTCCCCTTTAGCGGGGGATTCTCTCATGATGACCGCTGAGCCTGAAGATCAGGTCGTCATTTCTTGTGACACTGATCGCAGTAAATCTCCTGGGCTTTGTGACCGTGATGGCAGTTGTTGCAGTCGAGGTCCACATAATGCCCGGCATGCGGGTTGGGATCATACTTCTTCGTTTTGGGTGAGAGTTTGAGCTTTTCAAAGGATTCATGGCAGCTCAGGCATTTGTCGACGCCGACGCCATCCCTTTTGTCGTTGTCGCCATGACAGTCTGCACAGGAAAGGCCCGCCGCCTTGTGTTTGTCGGCTAGAAAGTCCGCTGAAAACGCCGCAGTGCTCGCAAAGCACGTCACCGACAGCACCGTCAGTATTGTTTTGATCTTATTGGTCATGCTGGAATCTCCTTGGCACTGCGTGCTCCGTCTAGGGGTGATCTCTTGATTTTGGCCCGGAGGCTCATTCACGCGCCCCGCAGCGAGTCCCCCCCCCCGCAAAGGGGTGAGGGACTCTTTGAGGCGGCTGGAAAGCTTATTTGGCCGCGACTTTGCTAGCGGCTAGTTTTGCGGCATTGGTCCCGGCGATGCGGCCGAAAACGAAGATGGCAGTCAGGGAATTGCCACCGGCGCGGTTGGTGCCGTGGATGCCCCCTGTAGTCTCGCCGGCGGCGTAGAGGCCCGGGATTACCTTGTTGTCCAGGTCGATGACTTCGGTGCTCGGACTAATGCGCAACCCTCCGCAGGTGAAGTGCACGTCGGCGGTTTCAATGCCGAAGTAATAAGGGGCCTTGTCGATGACCTGGGTGAACATGGTCTTACCGAAATCAGGGTCCTGCTTGTCCTTGCCGTACTGGTTGTAACGCTCCAGGGTATTTTGCAGCACCTTGGGGTCCACGTTCATTTTCTTAGCCATCTCCTCGATGGTATCAGCCTTGTAAACGATCCCTTTTTCCAGCTTGGTATGGAGGCTCGCGCCCTTGATGGACTGGTCATCGGTGATGACCCACATTTTCTGGCCGCGCTGACTCAGGATGGCATCGGAGATGGCGTCGCGGCGGCCACCCTCGTTGACAAAGCGCTTGCCGTCGAAGTTCACGAAGATGTCGCCGCCCACGTAGTCGATGACCCGGCCACCGGAGAAGGGAATCAGCTGGATGTAGTCCATGCCGACGTCGTCGGCGCCGATTTTCTTGGCCATGATGATGCCGTCGCCGGTGCTGCCGTCGAGAGCCTTACCCTGGGGGTTGGCGGTGGTGCGGAATTTTTCGTTGAGACGGGGGTTGTATTTCATCCGCATCGGGATGTTCGCCGTGAACCCGCCGGTTGCGACGATGACCGCCTTGGCAAGATAGGTGTCGGTATCGCCGGCCTTGTTGACCGCCTTCAGGCCGATCACCGGGCCGCCGTTGGCCTCCCTTATGAGCTCGACCACCTTGGTGTTGGTCTTGATGCTGACCCCGAGTTTCTTGGCGTTGTCGTTGAGCACCCTGATGTAGTCCTTGCCGGCCGCGGCCGCCCCGGAGTTATGGCTTCGCGGGTACAGTCCGCCCCAGGCCTCGAACACCCGGTCGTCCCATTTAAGCCCCAGGGATTCGAACCACTTGAGCATATCGGTGGCGTTGTCGGCCAGGACCCTCACCACGCCGGGTTCGCCACGGTAATCGCCGGCCCTCAGGGTCTGCTCGAAGAAGAGGTCCGGAGAGTCCTTGATGCCGGCCTTGGCCTGGCGCTCCGGGTCCGGGGCGTTTACCGAGCCGCCCGAGATGATGGTGTGGCCGCCGATGACCGGCAGTTTTTCCAGCACGGTAACCTTGGCGCCGGCCTGTGCCGCGCTAACCGCCGCTGCCAGGCCTGCTCCGCCAGCCCCGATGATGACCACGTCGCTCGTGAACACCCGCCCGGCGGCAAATGCCGGGGTGCTCCCCAGGCAAAGCAACACGACCGCGCCTGCAACTTTCCAGAATCTGTTCAACTTCATATCCGCTCTCCTCTCTTTGTGTTTCGTTATCGGGACTGACGATAACCAAACGGGTTAATGTTACCGGGCGGGTGACTCCCGGCTGGCCAATAAAGGTTTCCCTACTGTCAAATCTTTCACCTCTCTAATAGCATCAACAATGCCAACGCAGTCAAAAGAGTGTAACCACCCAGAATAACACATATTTTACACAATACTGCCTGAGTCATAGCAAGGGATGAGCAATAGCCATACGTTATCGCCTAAAGCCGTATACTCAAAAAAAGTGTGGTTTATCCCAGCATTGAGAGGGTATTGCCAAAACCGATGATTATAGACTCTGGCAATAGTAGTTCAGCGGCGGGTTAACTTGAGGCGCTTCCAAAGGGAAGGCTGGGAAATCCCGAGCAGGCGGGCTGCCAGGGTCTGATTCCCCCGGGAGCGTGTCAGCGCTTCCTCGAGCAGATAGGTCGCGGCATGGGTAAAGGTAGGCAGGCGTTCGAAACCGGCGAAAGGGTTGCGCTCCGGCAGGCCGGCGGCCTCGACGGCATGATCCGCATTGCCGCTGATCGCCTTGAGAAAGGAATCCATGGAGAGCATCCGGCCCTTGTGGGTGCTCACCGCATCGTAGATCATGGCCTTGAGTTCGCGGATGTTGCCCGGGAAGCTGTAGGTGGAAAGCCACTGCACAAGGCCAGGATGCGGCGTCGGCTTTTTCTTCCCCATCGCCCTGGCCGCTTCGCTCAGGAAGAGATCCAGCAGGTACGGGAGGTCACCCGCCCGCTGACGCAGCGGAGGGACCTGCACCTGATGGGTGCGCAGACGGTAGAAAAGATCCCGCCGGAAGGTTCCCGCCGATTCTTTCTCCTCCAGGTGCTGATGGGTGGCGACGACGATGCGCGCCTTGAGGCGCTTGGGCTGGTCGCTTCCCAGCGGGAAATATTCGCCTTCCTGAAGCAGGCGCAGCAATTTAACCTGGGAGGCGATGGAGAGGTCGCCGATCTCGTCCAGAAAGAGCGTCCCGTTGGCTGCCGCCTCTATCATGCCGGGGCGCACCCCTTCGGCGCCGGTAAACGCACCACGCACATGGCCGAAAAGGGTATCGGCAAAGACGGTATCGTCGAGGCCTGCGACGTTGACCGCCACCAGCTCCCCCTGGCAGCCGCTCAGGCGATGCGCCGCTTTGGCCAGCAGCTCCTTGCCGGAACCGCTTTCCCCGGTGATGAGCAGGGGAAGCGGACTCTTGGACACCGCCTCGATATAGACGAATATCGCCTGCATGGCGCGGTCGCAGGTGCAGATGTCCGAGAATACTTCCGGACGATGCAGGGCGCCGGAAAGAAAGCGCTGCGTCATTTCCTGTTTGTCGCGCTGCAACTGCTGCGATTTCACCGCCCGCTGCACGCCGCAGACTATGCGCTCTTCGTCGTCGGTCTTCACGTAATAATCATAAGCGCCAAGCTTCATGCAATGGACGACCTTGCCGACCTGGTTGAGGCCGCTCACCACAATCGTGGTGAGGTCCGGATAACGCTCGCCTATTTGCGTCAGCAGCTCCTCGCCGGAGAGGTTCGGCATGGTAAGGTCGAGCAGCACCAGTCCGATCTCCCGGGTTTCCAGAAGGTTCATGACCTCGCGGCTGTCCTTGCACAATACGACATTGGTGATCCCGAGGGTGCTCTCCAGCGCGAGGGAAAGGGAGCGCAGCCAGGCCGGTTCATCATCCACGAGAAGGACGCCGAAAGAAGGGTAAAGAGCTTTGTTCATGGGGTTCCGGCCTCCGGGAGTGCGGGAAAGGTGAGGGTTACCGTGGTTCCCTGGCCGGGGGCCGAGTCGAAGCAAAGCTCCCCGCCGTGATCCTTGATGATGGTGGACGAGATGGAAAGCCCCAGCCCGGTCCCCCCGCTTTCCCGCTTGGTGGTGAAGAAGGGATCGGTCAAGTGGGGCAGATCCTCCGGGTGAACGCCGGCCCCCTGGTCCTTAATGCTCAGAACCACGACCTTAGCCTGCGGGTCAAAACTGGTCGAGAGCGCAATCGTCCGGCCCGGGTCGGGGAGCGCCTGACAGGAATTCATGATCAGGTTCACGATCACCTGCTCTATCCGCTGCGCGTTTCCCATTATGGGGGGAAGGTTTCCTGCATAGTCGGTGGAAAAATCATGGGTGGCCTTGCGAGTTGCGGCCTCGACCAGTCGTACCCCGGTCTGCACGACCTTGTTGAAGTCCAGCAATTCCTTGGCAGCTTCATCATCCCTGCGCGCGAAGTCTTTCAGGTCATGGACAATCTGCTTGATCCGTTGTGCTCCGTCCTGCATCTCTTCCAATAGCAGCGGCAGTTCACGGCGCACGCGTTCATACAGTATTCCGCCCAGGGAATACTCGCCGTTCTCGGCGAGATTCCGGTCCAGAATGCGCTCAGCATCACGCAAAATCTTGCGCAGAGTCGGCAGGTTCATCAGTATGATGCCGGTCGGGTTGTTGATTTCGTGTGCCACACCGGAGACCAGGATTCCCAGAGCCGCCATTTTATCGGCCTGGACCAGCTGGCGCTGGTTGCTGCGCAATTCCGAAAGTGCCGTGGAGAGCGATTCGGTGCGTTGGGCGACCTGGTTACGCAGGGAGTAGGACCAGACCACCGAACCGGCCAGCACCAGCGAGAGCGGAACGACCACCAGTGCTGCGTATTTCACGACCACGAACCAGGAGATGCCGGGCGGCTCGGCCACCCCCAGCCACTTGTTGCGTATCTGGTCGTACTGACCGGTCTTTTTGAGAATCGCCAGCCCCTCGTTAAGATCGCCCAGCAGTTCCGCGTTGCCTTTTTTAACCGCGAAGCAGTAAGGGTACGAGACGACACTTTGCGACACGGGGACCACGTTGCTAAGCTTAAGCTCACGGGCCAGGTAAATCCCGGCCAGCAGTCCCACGCCGGCGTAGTCGTACTTGCCGGAGGCGAGCAGGCGCAGGGCGTCGGCCGGGCTGTCGGTGAGCACCAGCCTCACGCCCCCGCCGCGCCGGACCAGGAAATCGTTCATCAGGCTCCCCCGGGGGACGACGACTTCCTTGCCGCGTAACCCCTCCAGTGACTCCAACTGCGGCGTGCCGCGCCGAGAAAAGATCGCGTGATTCACATTGTTGTGCGGGTTGGAAAAATCAACCGCCTTGGCCCGCTCGGCGGTATTGAACATCCCCTGCAGCAGGTCGATGGCGCCGGTCTGCAGGTTGTCACGCATCTGGGGCCAGCTTCCCAGGCGAAATGCCACCTTGCGCCCCATGACCTCGGCGACCGCCCGGGTGAGTTCCACGTTATAGCCGGCCGGTTTACCGTCCTTGTCAATGAACTCGTAAGGGGGAAGATCCCAGCCGCCGCCGACAATGATGACGGAGTCGTTGCGGGTACGGGCCTCGGCATTGACGCTGAAGCGGCCGGGGAGCACCAGCAAGATGCCGATAACGGCGGCGAGGGCGCCAAGCCGGGTCAGGACCCGGACAGGATGGCTAGCGGGGCGAGGATTGGCTGGGGAAGCGGGCATGGCCATCACCTGACAAAGTAGTGCGACCAGAGGGCCGAAACGGGCATGACCAGCACCAGCGCGGGAAGCATGCCGGCAACGGGGAAGGAAACGATTCCGCAGATACGGAAACCGGTGGCAAGCATGATCATGCCGCCGACGGCGGAGAAGTCTGCGAGCATCGCCGGCGTCGTCATCGGGTAGATGGTCGAGGCGCCGAAGAAGAGTGCTCCCTGGATGGCGAACTGCGGGAGCGCCAGGGCGGCGACCGGCAAACCGAGGGTGGCGCCAAAGATTACCGCGGTGAAAAGGTCGAGGAATGCCTTGGCGATCAAAAGCGAAGCGTCTCCGGTCATCCCCTCGTTCAGGGCGCCGAAAATTCCGGTCCCGCTCGCGCAAAAGAGCACCAAAACGGCGATGAACCTCTCCAGGTACTCTTCGTGGGAAAGCTCGTTCGGCGCGCCCTTCACCGCCCTTTCCATGACCTGGCGCAGTGCGCCGGCCACCTTTTGGATTCCGCTATCCAGGTGCATCAGTTCGCCCAGCAGGTAGCCCACCAGCAGCGACAGCACCGCTGCCGGCAGGAACCTAACCTTGACGATCATGACGGCACCCATCCCCATGGAGGCGCAGCCAAAGACCAGGGGCATCCTATTGCGCAGGTTTTCCGGGATTCTGTCCCTCAGAAGCGCGCCGGCCAGGCTGCCGCAGACCAGTGCCGCTCCGTTAACAATGGGACCTATCATGGTACTTCTCCCGGCAGCTCTTAGTTCATTTCGTTAGCGCCGCAGCCACTTCACTTATCCATCAGCCGGAAAAGGTTGGCGGTCTCTATGACCGTCATCGCGGCGTCAAACCCCTTGTTACCCGCCTTGGTACCGGCGCGCTCGATCGCCTGCTCGATGGTATCGACGGTGAGCACGCCAAAGGCTACCGGGATACCGGTTTCCAGCGAGACATGGGCAATCCCCTTGGTGACCTCGGAGGAGACGTAGTCAAAGTGCGGGGTCGAACCGCGGATGACGGCACCCAGGCAGATGAGAGCATCGAACTTGCCGCTTCGCGCCATCTTCTGGCTGGCAAGCGGAATCTCGAAAGCGCCGGGAACCCGCACCACAGTGATTTGGGCGTCGTCCGCGCCGTGACGGATCAGGGCGTCGAGAGCCCCCTCCAGGAGCCGCTCCCCGATGAAGCTGTTGAAGCGGCCGACGACAATGCCGAACCTGAGTCCCTCGGCGTTCAGTTTTCCATCAATGAAATTTGGCATCTAAGACTCCTCTAAGCGTTTTGGTTGGGGCACCACTTGCGGGTGCTTAATTCGGGTCGGTCGAATCGGACCGATTTTAAGGCCTGCTAGCGCGAAGGTGGGAGCGGGGATTTTCAGACTTACAGGAAACCACTGCCCGCCAGCAGCTCCAGCGAGACCCCTTCTGCTTCGGCACCCCCCGCCCCCAGCAAGCGCTCCAGGTAGCGGCAGATAAGATCCGTCTCGATGTTCACCTCGTCGCCTGCCCGCCGCTGGATGAGGGTCGTCTGCGCGGCTGTGTGGGGTATCACGTTCACGCTGAAGCTGTCCGGCCCCACGGAGTTGACCGTAAGGCTGATCCCGTCGATCGCCACAGACCCTTTCTCTGCGATATAGCGCGCGAAGAGAGCTGGGAAACGAAAGGAAAAAAAGATGTTGCCGGACATCTCGCGCCGGTCGGTGACCGTGGCGACGCAGTTTATGTGTCCCGACACGAGGTGGCCGTCCAGGCGGTCGGAGAGGCGCATGGCGCGCTCCAGGTTAACGGGAGCGCCCCCCTTCAGGCCCCGGAAGGTCGTCCGGTCGATGGTCTCGGGGGAGACGTCGAAGGTGAGCGTCCCGCCCCCCTTGCGCACCACGGTGAGGCAGGCGCCGTTGACCGCTATCGAGGCGCCTATGGCGATCTCTTCCAGCGGAAACGAGGTCTTCACCTTGAGGCTCCCCGAGCTGCCAGTTCTTTCGATGCTGACCAATTCGGCGACCGTTTCTATCAGCCCTGTGAACATTCCTTCCCCTTTGTTTCAAAAAATCGCGGCTATTCAGGATTCTGCCGCAGCTTTGAGCGATCTCCCTCTGCCGAGGCTCCACCATCCCGCTCCTGTCCTCCCCCTGGAAAGGGACGTGCGGCAAGGGAACTCGCCAGCAAGGTTTTCACTGCCCCCCACTCCTTCAAGGGGAGGGCGGGATGGGGGGGGGGCGGCGCAGGCACTGTGCCTTTAGCGCCTGCCTCACATCATCTCGACGCAGGAGTACAGCATCAGCCCAAAGAGGATCGCCCCGGTACCCAGCGCAATAAAGCCGAGCCCGTGACAGAAAAGGTCGTACCCCGCGCCGCGCCTGCGCTGTACCCTGAACCGTTCGGTACTCCCCTCTTCAAGATAGCGCTGCCACTGGGCGCTCCGCTCTTCGACCATCTCCTGATGGGAGATCTGCCCGCTAAAGATGACGAAGTTCATGGGGAACTTCTCCGGCCGGCCGTGGGTATTGAAGAAATGAACCGTGAAGATGAAACCGGTGGCCAGGAGCGCCACCTCAGTATGAATCATGGTTGCCGCGCAGCACATCCAACCAGGAAGCCAGGCCGCGAAGAAATCGGGAAACCAGAGCACCAGGCCGGAAGCGCCGATGGTGAGCATCCCCCAAAAAAGGGCCAGGAAATCAAATTTCTCCCAGTAAGTCCAGCGCTCGAAGCACGGCTTGGGCCCCAGGAAGACAAACCAGCGCAGCATGCCGATGAGGTCACTGAGGTCGCGCCAGTTGGGACAGAGGGAGTCGGGACCGAGCAGACGCTGGGTAAAGGTTCCCCCGGCCTCCCGATTCCCAAAAAGGAACTTCCCGCTCATGACGACGGTAATGGCCAGGTAGAGGAGTGTGAGGCCGCCGCTGACGCGGTGCAGCAATCCCGCCTGGGCCGGGCCGCCATAGAGGTCTATCAGCAGTTTCGCCCACCCCTGGCCGGCGAACTTGAGTGGGAGCCCGGTCAGCGAGAGGCCGAGGAAACTCACCATGACCAGGATGTGGAGAACGATCTGCTTTCGGTCAAAGCGACGGTACAGCTCCCCGCCACCCGGGGGGAAGATGGCGCGTCCCTGGCTGAGTGTTTTCGCCTTGGCCCGGTTTTCTGCGAGCCCGCGGAACATCCAGAGGGCGGAATGCACCCAGAAGAGGCCAAAGCCAGCCGCCAACAGCAGTGTCATGGTGCGTCGGGCGCCTTCGAGTATGTGCTCCAAATCCGGCACTATGATGTCAAAAAGTCCTCAAAAGCCCGGTCGTGGACCTTGATGTGCTCCAGCCAGATCGCGCGCAGTTCGCTCAACTCGTCCGGCAGCAGAAACTGGCTTCTGGCCAGGCGGTGGCACAACACTGCGGCGTTGACACAGATTGACTGGTGCTGAAAGCTGTGCCGCAGGGTGTCGGGATATCCGACCATCCCCATGCAGGCGTTCTCGGCACCGAAATGATGCCTCATCCCCTGCAAAAGCCGGCGCAGCCCGTCCCTCTGGTTATGCCCGGGATATCGGCGCATCGCGTCAATCATGACGTCCAGCTGACCGAAGATGCTCCGGTAGCGACTGTCGCAGCTGAGTTCGGATCCGGCTGCTCGGTCTGCGGGCCTGCCCGGAAAGCCGAAATTACTTGGTGGATTCGTCTCCAGTTCCATGACATTTCCTTTGGCACACGACGGTGTCTCCTGGAGCGGGCCTATCGCTTCGCACTTTGCGCCCACCCCGGTCCCTACAGGCCGAGGGGGCGGGAGGCGATGTAAGTTGCCAACGCTTCAAAACATGGCGGCTTCCCCCTCACCCCGCCCCTCACCCGCCGGGAGGAGAGGAGGGTCGGCCGGAAAAGAGAGATCCTTTTTAAAGACTTGCCAAAAGGTGCCCCATCTTTTCCTGCTTGATCCTCAGGTACCCCGCACTGCTGGCGGTCGCTGCGATCTCCAGCGGCACGCGCTCGACGATCTCGAGCCCGTAGCCTTGCAGACCGGAAATCTTACGCGGGTTGTTGGTCATCAGCCGTATTTTCCCGGCTCCGAGGTCCGCCAGGATCTGGGCTCCGATGCCGTACTCCCGCAGGTCCCCCTGAAAGCCGAGCGCCTCGTTGGCCTGGACCGTGTCCATGCCGCGGTCCTGAAGCGCGTAGGCCTTCAACTTGTTCACCAGCCCGATGCCGCGCCCTTCCTGGCGCAGATAAAGCAGGATGCCGCTGCCGTTCGCGCTGATAGCTTCCATGGCGCGCTCCAACTGGCTGCCGCAGTCGCAGCGCTCGCTTCCGAAGACGTCGCCTGTCATGCATTCGGAATGCACTCGCACCAGGGTCGGCCGGTACGCCTTGAGGTCCCCCATGACCAGTGCCAGGTGCTCACGGCCGTCCAGGTCGTTCTCGAAAGAGATGACACGGAACTCGCCAAAACGGGTGGGAAGCATTGCCTCGGCGCTGCGGCGCACCAGGGTCTCGTGGCCCAGGCGGTAAGCCACCAGGTCGGCGACGGTGCAGATCTTGATGCCGTGCTCCATGGCGAAACGTTTGAGCTGGGGCATGCGGGACATGGTGCCGTCGTCGTTCATGATCTCGCAGATGACACCGGCCGGCTTCAGCCCCGCCAGGCGGGCCAGGTCGACCGATCCCTCGGTCTGGCCGGTGCGCACCAGCACGCCGCCGTCCTTCGCCCGCAGGGGAAAGATGTGCCCCGGCCGGGAAAGGTCTATCGGTGTGCTGGCATCGGCCAGGGCGACCTGGATGGTGCGCGCCCGGTCGGCGGCGGAGATACCGGTAGAAACGCCGGTCCGGGCCTCGATGGAGACGGTGAAGCCGGTGCCGAATGAGGAGGTATTCTGGGAAACCATCATGGGAAGGCCCAACTGGTCACAGCGATCCCCGGTGAGGGAAAGACAGATGAGCCCCCGTCCGAAGCGGGCCATGAAGTTGATCGCCTCAGGGGTGATCATCTCGGCGGCCATGGTAAGGTCGCCTTCGTTCTCCCGGTCCTCGTCATCGGCCAGGATGACCATCTTCCCCTGGCGGATATCTTCAATTGCGGCTTCAATGCTGCTAAGTTGCATGACAGGCTCCTCTGTTGGTGGCTCGTGGTGTGAAGGCGCCGGGCTGATTCGCCCTGGGGACCGTTACCCACTCTACAGCACAGAGAATGCCAACTCACGACCTTGAAGCTTACTAGCTGCAACAACTGGCTTATCAAGGTAAGACGGGGTTGAAGTCGTTGGCGGAAGGGTTATAGTCAATCGTTATTAAGAAGTCGGTATTTCTGCAGATATATTCGCTGTATCAGCAACTTAACGAGGATATAACCAGTACCCCCCCTTATAACCCCAGGGAATTGGTATGAGCTATGGTTATGGCGCCCGCCGGGCCGGGTCAGCCGCGCTGCAGCTTGAGACGCTTGTTGAGGGCTGGCTGGGATATGCCAAGCAGCCGCGCCGCCAGAGTCTGGTTACCGCCGGCCCGGTGCATGGCCTCCATCAGGAGAAACCCGGTGGCGTCGCTGAAGGTCGGAAGCTCCTCGAAACCGGCAAAGGGGTTCTGCTGGGAAGCGGCGGGGAGTGCCGGTGCATTTTCCTGTTGCGCACGCTCGATCACCTTGACAAAAGGCTCCATGGTGAGCATACGATCCTGGTGTACGCTGACGGCATCGTACACCATAGCCCTCAGTTCACGGACGTTACCCGGATAGCTGTAGGTCGCAAGGTACTGGGCCAGACCGTGAGTTGGGGTCGGCTTTTTCTTCCCCAAGGCTTCGGCCGCTTCGGCCAGGAAGTGATGGAGCAGCAGCGCAATATCGCCCTTTCTTTCCCTGAGCGGGGGGATAAGGACCTGGTGGGTGCGCAGACGGTAATAAAGGTCCCGCCGGAAGCTTCCTGCAGAGATATTCGTCATAAGGTTCTGGTGGGTGGCAACCATGACCCGTGCCTTGAGGCGCTTAGGCCGGTCGCTTCCCAGCGGAAAATACTCACCCTCCTGGAGCAGGCGCAACAGTTTGACCTGGGAGGCGATGGAAAGGTCGCCGATCTCGTCGAGGAAGAGGGTGCCGTTTTCGGCCTCCTCGACCATGCCGCGCCGGACCGTATCGGCTCCGGTAAAGGCGCCACGCTGGTGACCGAAGAGCGTGTCGGTGAACATGTTGTCATCGAGCCCCGCCACGTTGACCGCAATCAGCTTTCCCTGGCAACCGCTCAGAGCGTGAGCGGCGCGCGCGAGCAGCTCCTTGCCGGTGCCACTCTCACCGGTGATGAGGAGCGGTTGGGGGCTCTGGGCCACCGCCTCCAGATAGGAAAAGATTGCCAGCATGGCACGGTCGCTGGTGACGATGTGGGCGAACGCCTCGGGATGGCGCAGAGTTCCCGAGACGACCCTGCTCGACATCTCCTCGTATTCCCGCTTCATCTCCAGCATCCGGATCGCTCTGAGCACCCCGCCGACAATCCGGTCCTCTTCGTCGGTCTTGACCAGGTAATCAAAGGCCCCGAGCTTTATGCAGCGCACCGCGGTCGCCACCTGATTCATGCCGCTTATGACAATTGTGGTGATTTCGGGGTGCTGTTCGGCGATAAGCTTGAGCATTTCCTCGCCAGACAGGTTCGGCATGGTAAGGTCGAGGAGCACCATACCGATCCCCCCCTGGTCGAGCAGCGGCAGGACCTCGGAACTGTTGGTGCAGGTGGCGATGTTGGTGATGCCGGCGCACCCCTCAAGGGTAATGGAGAGCATGTTGAGCCAGGCAGGCTCGTCGTCCACCAGCAGAATGCCGAAGCTTGGATACGGGGTTTGGTTCATGCCGGTTGATCCTCCTGGGTTACCGCTAATGATAGGGTGACGATGGTCCCCTCGCCCGGCGTTGATTCAAAGTTGAGGGTGCCGTTATGGTCCCTGATTATTTTCGCCGACACCGACAATCCGAGGCCGGTCCCGCCGCTGTCGCGCTTGGTGGTGAAGAAGGGATCCATCACCTGGGACAGGTGCACGGGGTCGATACCGACGCCCTGGTCCTGCAACCTGAGCACCACGAAACCGGCAGGGTCGTAGTGGGTCGCGAGATCGATATGCCGGTTTGAGTCCGGAAGAGCCTGGCAGGCATTGATAATCAGATTGACGATCACCTGCTCCAGGCGCTGGGCGACGCCGTACACCTGCGGAAGCCCCTCGCCGTAATCGGCCTTGAACCAGTAGGTCGCCTCACGAATGGAGGGCTCGGCAAGGCGAACCGCAATCTGCACCGTCAGGTTGAAGTCAATGGCCTCCATGTCGGTACGATCGTCGCGCCGGGCGAAGTCCTTCAAATCATTAACGATACGCTTGATGCGCTGGGCTCCATCCTGCATTTCGCCCAGAATGCGGGGGATATTCTGCTTCATCCGAGAATACGGAATCCCCCCCATGAGGAAGTCGCCATGTTCCCGGTAATATTCCTCAAGAATAAACTCGACCTCCTTGTTGGCCTTCAGCAAGGTCGGGATACTGAGCAGGATCAAACCGTTGGGATTGTTGATCTCATGGGCGACACCTGACACCAGGGTGCCGAGCGCCGCTAGCTTGTCGGCTTGGAGTAGCTGCTTTTGGTTGATTTGCAGCTCGTACAATGCGTTATTGAGGGACTCGGTTCTCTGGGCAACGACCTGCTGCAGGGAACGCGACCAGAGGACCGCACAAGCCAAAATGAGCAGGAAGGGAATGGCCCCGATCAACAGGTATTTGGCGACGTCACGCCAGGTGATGTGCGGCCCGTCCAGGACGCCAAGCCACTTTTGATAAATCTTCTGGTATTGCCCGGTCTGTTTGACAATGACAAGCCCTTCGTTGAAATCACTGAGCAGTTGGGTGTTGCCTTTTCTAACCGCAAAGCAGTAAGGGTAGGAAACCAGGCTTTTTGCCACAGGAACGACATTGGTGAGTTTCAGCTCCCGGATCAAATAGGTCCCCGGCAACAGCCCCACCGCCGCATAGTCATATTTGCCGGAAGCCAAAAGCCGCAAGGCGTCAGACGGGGCATCTACCAGGACCAAACTGTCCGCGAAACCCTGCTGAGTCAAGAATTCCTGCATCAGCCCGAGTCGAGGGAGGATGATTTTTTTGCCGCGCAGTCCGCTGAGGGAAGCCAGCAAGGGGGTGCCGCGCCGGGCAAAGACGGCGTTGTTGACATAAGTGTGCGGATTGGAAAAATCGACCGTCTTTGCCCGCTCCTCGGTGAAGAGCATCCCCTGGAGCAAGTCGAGTTGGCCGGCTTTCAGCTGTGCCAGCATTTCCGGCCAGATGCCCAGACGGAATTCAACTCGGCGCCCCATGACGGTGGCCACGGCGGTGATGAGATCAACGTTGAAGCCGGCCGGTTTGCCGTCCTTGTCGATGAACTCGTAGGGCGGGAAGTCCCAGCCGCCGCCAATGATAACGACGGAGTCATTCTTGTTGCCGACATCGGCACGGGCTGCAAAGGGGGTAAAAAAGAAAAAGGACAGCGCGGCAACGGTCATGACCACGCAAAAGCGGATCAGGACCGAGACATCTTTGTTATCGATCGCATCGTTTATTCGGGCATCTACCATAGATAACTTTTCACTACCGAAGTCATATTTTAACTCTAATAAAGTACGACAACACCCTATCGTGTTTGGATCGACTGGTCGGACGCAATAATAGGCTATAAAAGCAGCCGTGTAAATATTTTTGTGACGCCATCGGTAGCAGTGGTACTTTACTGAGCCTGGCCGAATCCGACACATATACAGTTATACCACCGGGTGGGAACAAGCTATAACTTCAAGTTATTATCATTACCATTACTCATACCTATGCCTTTTGGTTATAATGTGCAACCGCTACAGACTAGAGTTAAACACCTGACATAACAGGAATATAAACAAAAGGCCCCCTCTACCCATAGCATTTAACTATAGATCCAACTCAATAGCCACTTGTGCTGACCCCAATAAAACCAGATATTACAGCTAGTTGGCTTCAGACAAAATACTGGCACTTTCTGTGCTTTACAATGAGTATCGCCTGGCCCAAAGACTAATCGCCGGGCGCGAGAGGAGGTTGCCCGCCACCCATGAGCGCATGCATCCTTACCCTTTCCCTGGATTCGAATAGTGTGCGGATAATGGCGACGAGCGCTCCCGCTCAGTCGTTACGACCTACAAAAATGAACCCAGCCCGGCTCCGTAGTCTCAAAACAGGCATGGCGAGCAGCATCACATTGCGCATCAAGGAAAGGGGGGGAAATGAACATCTACCAGCTTCATTACTTTAGAACCATGGCAAGGGTCGAGCATTACACCAAAGCAGCTCAAATGCTTTGCATAACCCAGCCCAGCCTGAGTAATGCGATTTCGGCCCTCGAGGATGATTTGGGCACGCAGTTATTTGAAAAGCAGGGTCGCAACGTAGTCCTGTCAAAGAACGGTAAACTTTTCCTGACCTACGTAGAAAATGCCTTGAACGAGATAAAAGCCGGCACCGACAAGATCAAGGAGTTATCCAATGACTATTCGGCACCGATCAATATCGGGTTTGTCTACACCCTTAGTTCTCATTTCATTCCCAGTTTGATCGGTGGTTTCCGGGGGAACAAAGAATTTTCCGAGGTGAGCTTCTCGCTGCATGAGGGGTGCACGACGCATGAGTGTACACCGACCTTGATTAGAGAGTTGAAAAACGACAACCTGGATCTGATTTTTATCGCGCGCATACCAAAGGATTCCGACCTACAATTCATTCCCATCTGCAGCCAGCCCATGGTGGCGATTGTACCTTACGACTCTCCGCTTGCCTGCCAGGATTCGGTAGACCTCAAGAACCTGGGGGCGTATCCGCTCATTCAATTTGCTTCCCGGTTAAAAGAGGAAGTTATCCAGATGTTCGAGCAGGTGAACGTAATACCGAATGGGAGCTGCGAGGTGGAAGGCGAATCCTCCATAGCAGGGATGGTTGCCGCCAATATGGGAATTTCCATCGTTCCCGACAGCCCGATATTCCGCAATTACCGGGTAAAAATCCTTCCGATCAGTAACCCCGTCCACGAAAGAACGATTTACCTCGGTTTCATGAAAAACAGGCCCATGTCGCTGGCTACGCAGCAATTCAAAAATTACGTGGTGAAAAACGCCAACACAATTTCTCAGGTGAACTTGGCGGCCTCACTCAGGGCTCCCGAGCCTGAGGCTCCCCGTCCGGCCGTGCGCCTGAAGCGCGCGACCAGTCAAAGAACGAGACTGATTCCCATGGAAGCCTAAAAGAAGCGGTTTCAGCCACCTGGTAGGAATCCGGACAGAGCCCGTAGGAGCGTCCTTCAGGACGCGAAATTCGCGGCAGGAATGCCGCTCCTACGAGAATTTGTCGTGACTGGCGCAGAGCGACGTTTCTGAAAAAGTTCGACCAAGCGTTCCCTCTCCCGGAAGGGACAGGGAGGGGGAAGCCAACTTTTCCCTCTACAGAAAGGACTAGTCAATCGTTCGCGTCGTAATGAGCGTGCTCCCCTTGCTAAAGATCGACGACTTTTTGGTAACCTCCAAAAGGATCAGCTCTTTGCTGCCGGCATCAAAGGCGAAGTCCGCCAGATAGCTCTGCATCTGGGGGGAGTGCCATTTTTCCACCAGCCTCGCGCCGGTCCACTCAAAGGCATACATGACGTGGCGCGAGTAGGCGCGGCTATTGCCAAGGCTGAAGGTCCCCTCGTTACGGGGCACCAGCAGGGTGCCGTCGGGGAGGGTCAACATGCGCTGTTCCATAAAATTCCAGTGGTAATTGTTGTCCGCCCTGGCGCTAAACTCCTCCGGCTTGCCGAGCACCGTTTCCGAACCTCCCAAAATCTGCTCTCCCTTCCAAAGCTCCTTGCCACCGGAACTGACAACCGGGTGACCGTCGCTGTCCAGCACCAGGTAACTCCCCTCGGCTGAACCGCCCTGCAAACGGGCAAAGTTGTAGACTGTACAAAAACCCGGCAACTTGCCGGGATCCTTCTCGCTGAAATGGTCGCCGGTTTGGTTCAGTACCGCTACCAGGTCAAACAGCTCGCCATTGGAGCGCATTTTCTGGGTGTAGATGACCCGGCTCTTCAGATCCGGACCCACGCCGCGAAACCCCCAGGGGAGATTTTCCGCAAGCTTGACCAGTTTCCCATCCCGCGCACGGAATACCTGTGAGCTGAAGTTGCCCCGGTCCAGCACCGACACAAACAGTTCAGGAACCCCGTCGTGGTCAAGGTCAGCCGTATCGATGGCGATAATGGTGCCGGGAACCGGGACGCTTGCCTCGGCAATGAGCTTAAGGCCCGCTCCCTGCAGATACCAGCGCACCTGGTGATCCCCGACGAGGAAAATCTCCCGCTCGCCGGAGGGAATTTTGCGGCCCAGGGCAATCCCTTTGAATACGCCGTCGAGCGGCAGTTCCGGCGCGCCGTTGGCGTTTTCCGCGACGTTGGCCGAGCGCACGACATAGGCCTCCTTGCCGCTAATGGCAGCCTCCCCTACCGGCTTGGCGGCCGGAAGCACAGGGGCCGGCACGGTGGCGGAGGATGCGGAGGAAGCAGCAGGGGTCGCAGCCTGGGCGGCAGGGACTAATGTCGCAGCGGGGGTAACGACAGGCAGCGGCAGCACCGCAAGCTCCCGCTCAATCTTTACCACCAGGCGGCTCAAGGCCGGGAAGAAGTCATCCTGCCCCTCCCCCTGTTCGAAAACCTTGCTGACGTCACCGGAGCCGGTTTTGGTCAGAAGAACGTCCAGGCTAAACCCCTTCCCGAACTGGGTGAAGCTGCCGTCTATCACCAATTGGGCCTGGTTCTGGTGCTGGATCAGCTGGACTTTCGCGGGGTTCAGGCGGGAGGCGAGCATACGGCTCAGGGAAACCTTCAAACCGTCCGGGTCGGGCGCGCCGGACACGTGGAAATCCGAAAGGTAAGCCTTGAGCGGTTCGGCGGCGCCCAGGGAGGCAAAGGAGATCAGGGTCAAGGCCACGGCCAGGACAAATCGGAATTTCAACATGGGCGATCCTCCGGAATTATTTTCGATTTTTCAGGGGGCGGCCGTTATCCCCCCGAGTTTGTTTTTCAGGTCCTGCTTCAGAAGGAACTTCTGGATTTTCCCCGATTCAGTCCTCGGGAGCTTGTCGACTATTTCGATTCTCTCGGGGCATTTGTGCTTACTTATATCCATTCCTGCGAAAAAAATCCTCAATTCTTCCAGGGTGAGCCCCTTGCCCGCGTCGTTAAGCGCTACATAGGCACAAGCCTTCTCGCCCAGCCTGGGGTCAGGCATGGCCACGACGCCTGCCTCATGGATGTTCGGGTGCTGCAGCAAAACGTCCTCGACCTCGCAGCTGCTGATATTTTCCCCGCCGCGGATGATGATATCCTTCTTCCTCCCCGTGATCCGGATATACCCCTCGTCGTCGATGGTGCAATAATCCCCGCTGTAGAACCACCCCTCCTTGTCGAGGGCTTTGGCCGTCAGCTCGGGCTCCTTCAGGTAACCGACAAAGACGTTCGGCCCGCGGGACGCTTCCTCCCCCTCCCGGGCCACCCGCCCGAATTCGTCGACCACCTTCACTTCCACCCCTGCCACCGCCACACCGTCGGTACTGGTGATCTTCTGGGGCGAATCCGCCAGGGAGGTGGCGACGTGGGGCGGGCTCTCGGTGGAGCCATAGACGCCCGTCACCTTGAGGCCGCTTTTCAGCGACTCCTTCATCATCTGCCTCGGGATGGGCGCACCGCCGCACAGGAAAAAGCGCATGGAAGAGATGTCGTACTGCTGGCTTTTCAGGACCTGAAGCATGTCGAAGGCAAAGGGGGTCGCTCCCATCCCCAGGGTGCAGCGTTCCCGCTCGATCAGCTTCAGGCTCACCTCGGGCTTGAAGATGTCCTGAAGGACACTCTTGGCGCCGAACATGAACGTCATCGTGACGCCATGGTGGAACCCGGTCGCGTGGCCTACCGGCGACGGCATGAGAAAAACGTCGTAACAGGTGAAATTGATCCGGGCGGCGAAGGCTTTCTCCGAGGCAATGATGTTGTTGTGGGTAAACATCACCCCCTTGGGGAACCCCTCTGTCCCTGAGGTAAAGAGAATCGCCGCCAGATCGTCCGCGCGGCGCGCAACCTGCGCGGGAAGCGGGGCGTGACTTTGCAGTACCTCGTCCAGCGTCGTGCCGTCGGCAACCTTATGCTCCCTTTCCACCGAAACGATATGCGCGAGACTCGGGACCTTTTCCGACAGCACCCCCCTCATGGCCGAGTAGACATACCCTTTGAACTGGGACGGGATGAAAAGCACCTTGGATTCGCATTTGTTCAAAATGTAGATCAGTTCGTTATTTCTGAAGATGGAAAAGATCGGATTGATGACGGCCCCGGCTTTCAGGCAGGCGACATAAATGACGGTGAATTCTGCCCAACCGGGCAACTGGACCGACACGATATCGCCCGGGGCTATCCCTATTCCGGTCAGATAGGCTGCCACCCTTCCCGCGGCCTCGTCAAGTTCGGCATAGGTATAGCTCGTTCCCTGCAGGTCAATGACAGCCTGCTTCTCGGGGGAGCACAATACGGCCATGCGCCAGTAATCGGCCAGAGTCGCGTCCCCCCAGTATCCTTGCTGCCTGTAGAGAATCTTTCGACTCGCGCTGCTACAACAATTCTCGTCTGCCACAGTCATCACTCCTTGGGCTTTGAGTGTCTAAAGCCGCTCCATGTCCCCCCTCTGAGATAGGGGGGAAGCCGAACGTTGAGACGCATTGCCTGCGCCTCCCTATCCCGATGACACTTAGATCAACTGCGACGCGGCAGCGCTGAGACGCATGCAATGCGTCACTACCTGATGACGTTCGAGCTGACAGGTAGTTGACAGGAATGAACCAGGGTGATTCGCCCGGGCTAAGCCCCCCCTGTCTGCGAGCCTCCCCCCTGTTCCCACAGGGGGAACTAAGGTTCATCAACCCTACGAAGGCTTCGGTCTTAACAGAACCGTTCCCGGTCCGGCCGGCACAGCTCGCGCACACGGTGGATGCTGACCGGTTCATTGAACTGCTCCCGGCAATAGGTAGCGAGCAGCAGATAGGTAATGAGGCCGCCCAGGATCTGCACCATCAGTCCGTACTCGTTCCAGGCAACCAGGCGATACACCTTGAGGTGGCGTTTCCACCAGGTCAGGAAGGTGTCTATGTCCCAGCGCAGCAGGTAAATCTGGGACAGGTCCTCGGCAGTCAGGTCATAGCGGTTGGTGACCTGCCACAGTTTCCGATTGGCAGCCCGGCAACCGACCAGCCGCACCGGCATTTGCGCCAGGGCCATCCCGACCTCTCCCAGACTTACCATGGCGTCAAAAAACACGGGACCATCCTCCGGGAGCCCGGCTGCCACGAGCAACCTCGCAGTGCGCTCAGGGATCCGGCAGACAAAAAGTTTGCCGTGGATCTGCCACTGGTCGAACCCCTTCTTTCCCAGATAATTCCGGCCCATGACCGCGGTTTCCCCCGCGCCGATGGTCTTCTCCAGGAAAACGTGTTCAACCTGCCGGTCACCGGTCAGAAAGACCTTGGTCGGAATACTGCGGTTGATATCGAAACCAAGGTGCAACCTGGACTTTTTGGAACTGCAGCCGGGATCGCTCCGGTCCATGGCAAAGAGCAGGGAACCGTCAAGGGATACCAGGTTGCCAAGATGCTTTAAGGTTGCGGGGACCACCCGGCTCGCTTTCCTGATCAGCCAATTGAAGAGTTGACCCAACTGATCCAGCCCGCAGGTATTGACGGCCTCGAGGAAATCGCTCATAGCGATCCCCTTGGGTGGGGCCACGTAGTCGTTGGCAAAGCTCCCCTGTTCCAATACCCGGAGCACGGCCCGGTCCGATGCAAATTCCTCAAGATTGAAATAAACGAGTGCCCTTAGCTGGTCGTCGAAAGATAGTTGCATCGGCACCCTCTTTTCGTCACCAGTTACCCGTGGCGATAGGTTACCCCGAAGGTGCCCCGGGGGTACTTCCAAAGGGTGATCCCTTTGTCCTTGCACATGACCCGACAGGTGCCGCACTCCAGACATCCGGCGTAATCGAAGTTGAGCTCGTCCCCCTTAAGCGTGTAAAGCACCGCCGGGCAGACAACCGTGCAAGGCTTGTCGGTACATTTGGCGCAGATCTCCTTGTCGATCTTGATGTGCGGCTCATCTTCGTCGACCGCGAATTTATTCAAGCCGAGGAGCTCTTCAGGACTCTGTTTTTTGATCGTCATATCGCTCTAACTCCCTTCCAGCCGTCACTTATCAGCTGGCCAAATGAGACGTGTTTCCTCATGATCCCCAAAAGCCCCGTGGTCATCTTCTTCGGGACCTTGTTGTCGACGGTGAAAGTGAACTTCATCGCCTCGTTGGCAAATTTGGGATAGGCGGTGAAGAGCCTGGGCAGCGACATGATCTCGTGGTAGCCGGCGAACACCTTCATGACCGGGAGCAGCAACTCCTCGAGTTCCTCCCGGTAGAGCACCCCGACCTGAGCGGTGGAAGTCGCCTTGATGACCGCGTTGGCCGCCGCGAGCCCGCTCAGGATCGCCATGTCCATGCCGCGCAGGATGAGACCCGCGTTGATGCAGAAGCCGGCGGCGTCCCCCACCACCACGAGACCCTCGCGGTGAAGCTTGTCCGGCACGCCGGAAAGCCCCAGTTCCGGGACCAGGTGCGCCCCGTATTCCGACGTTTCGCCCCCCTCGATGAGCGGGTGAATCGCCGGGTGCATCTTGAAGTCCTGCATGATCTCGTGGATCTTCTTCCCGTGGCGTGCGGCCTCCTCGGGGTTGAACACGATGCCGAGTGAGATGCTTCCCTTGTTGGTGTAGAGGAAGGCGCCGCCGGAGATCCCTTCGGTGCAGCCGAGCACGACGCGCGCGGCACCTTCGTCGCCGTTCAGGTGAAAGCGGGCCTGGATGACGGAATCGGGGAGCTCGATGATCTCCTTCACCCCAACCCCGACCGAGTGTGCGGAGACCTCTCCGCGCAGCCCACCCTTCTGGGCGATGAGGGAGTTGACCCCGTCCGCCGCGATCACGACGTCGGCGTACATCTCGTCCTCGCCCGCCCTGATGCCGACGATCTTGCCGTTTTCCTCCAGAAGCTCGTCCACCAGGATGCCGATCGCGACCATCGCGCCCTGGGCTTCCGCCTCGCCGGCGAACCATTCATCCAGCGGGGCCCGCAAGACCGAGTAGGACTGCGGCACCTCTTCGCCGAAGCCGTAGTCAGTGTAGTCGACAGTCACCGCGCTTTTCTCACCCAAAAGCATCATCTGTTCGGTGACGATCTTGCGCTGCAGCGGCGCCCTGGTGTAGAGCCCCGGCTCCAGCATTTCCAGTGCGTACGTGTAGAGCCTGCCGCCCGTCAGGTTCTTGCTGCCGGCGGTCACGCCGCGCTCCACCATCAGCACGCTCTTGCCGGCCCTGGCCAGAGCATAGGCGCTGGCGCACCCGGCCGTTCCGGCACCGATTACAATGGCGTCAAATTTGTCGTCGCTAGCCATGATCTACTCCCTTAATGTTGTGCGGCATAAAAGTTATTGGTTCTAGCCGTAGTAAGACAGTCAAAAGAATTGACACTTTATATATACTTCACATAAATACAAGAATCTAATTCTTAATACTTAACTATTTGTGGCGATTCCATAGATATATTCTATGCGTTGTGCGAATCGACCGTCGCTGGTTCAGTTACGGCCCGCAGGGATTATACAGGTCGCTCGTAAGCACTAATCCCGTGGCCCGTCGCTACACCGCGTGGATGACAGGAAGCCTGAAATTGAGTTTGCCAGCTATGAGGTATGCCATGTTGATTAGATTCTTTCCTGTTTTGTATCCCCGTGCTCTGCGTTTTGCTGCCTGAATAAGGCCGTTGACCGCTTCGACATACCCATTAGAAAGCTTACTGTTGAACCAGGCCAGGATCCCGTTCCAATGTCCCTTGATAGTTTTGGCAACTCCCTTAACCTGCTCAATTTGACTACGGATTGCCCAGTTGTACCAAGTCTTAAGTCGGGTTTCTCCTTCCTCGCGAGAGGAGGCAAAATATACGTCCTGAAGTGCCAGTTTTATCAAGTACGTTCTTCCCGTCTTAAGGTTGTAATTGCTCAGTTTTATGAGTGTTTTGTCTTGTTTCACCGTCAGATTTTCAGGGTTTTTCAGGTAGACGTATCTGGTGCCTTTCAGTATGTCAGGGAAGAGTCTGGCCTCTTCTGCGCGGACTTCGCCAAGTGCTTTATTCATAATTTGAATTACGTGGAAGGGGTCAAAGGTGATTTCAGCCTTAGGCAACACCTCTTTGATCCCTTTGACGAAAGCCTGAGACATATCGATGCAAGCAGATGTAACGTTTTCTAAACATCCGTTATGGGACTTAAAGTCATCGGCGAAGGCCTTGACAGTGGTGTGATCTTTTCCAATAGTTGCGAAAAGCAGGCGCCTGCTGACCATATCGTGAAAGAGGGTGATGTAGTTGTGTCCTTTTTTGGCAGAGGTCTCATCAGTGCCTATCTTAGTGGTGGTAGAGAAGTCTGCCAGGGCACGGGCTTCTTCCACATAATGGTCAATTATTCGCCAGATACGGGTATCGTGCTCATTTAAATGTGCGCCGGTAATCTTTACCGGCATCTCCCGCACCAGCGCCATGGTCAGTGCCTCAAAAAGCAGTGTAAAACTTGAACCAGCCCTCGCCCAAGGGACAGTTACCTGCTTTACCCCACATCCTTCCTTGGGGCATCTGACCCGGGGAGTACGTGCTGTAAGGTATGCCTCATACTGAAAAAAGTTCATATGGCGCCATGTCTTATCAGTGGTGTCATGCACCCTGACCATCTCTCCGCAGACGGGACAGGGGAATAGGGCTCCGCGTTTAAAGTCGATCTTTATGTCAAGGCGCTTGTTTTCGCCGGAGAAGGCAACGTCGGTAACCTCCCAGGGATCTGTGATACCAAGGGCAAGGGCGAAAAGTTCTTCTGGCTGCATGGGGAACGCCTCCTGATGCTGAATAGTGGACCTGTAGCACAGGACAGTAGCCAGAAAAATCCGTGATGTCCACAGACTTCCTCACCTTCCCACAGAGTGGCTGACGAGGTTTGCCTGCTTTTTCAAGGGACGCCATTCACCCCGGCAGAGCACACAACTTTATGAACAGCTTTGGGGGCGCGCTTGAAAAATTTCCGCCACCGGGGGGTGCCCCCCCTTCCCCCCCCTGGAAGGGCTATCCACCCAGCACAGCGATGGGGCAATCCCGTAGGGGCGAACCTTGTGTTCGCCCGGTTCTCGTTTCCATCGTTCCCACGCTCCCGCGTGGGAACAATATTCGAACATGAGTGAACTCTCCCTCCCTTACCGGTACGGCGAGAAGTCGGGCTTACGCTTCTCGGCGAAGGCGTTTTTCCCCTCCATCGCTTCGTCGGAGGTGCCGAAGACGCGCATGACGTCGGCCGCCATCTTGGCCTGCCCGTAGGCGTGGGCACTGTCCGCATTGAAGGCGTGCTTCAGGGTGCGCAGCGCCATGGGACTCATGGCCGCGGTCTCTCTGGCCCAGGCACGCGCCTCCTCCATCAGTTCGGCCTGGGGTACCACCTTGTTGACCAGCCCCCAGGAATAGGCTTCCTGTGCCGTGTACTGGCGGCAGAAATACCAGATCTCCCGCGCCCTTTTTTCCCCCACGGTACGGGTCAGGATAGCGGTCCCCCAGCCGGCGTCGAAGGAACCGACCTTGGGTCCGGCCTGGCCGAACTTGGCGTTTTCTGCGGCAAGCGTTATGTCGCACAGTACGTGGAAGACGTGGCCGCCGCCGATGGCGTAGCCGTTGACCGCGGCAATGACCGGCTTAGGGATATCGCGGATGGCCAAGTGCAATTCGTCGATCTCCCAAAGCCCGTTAGCGCTGGTGCCGTAGCTCTTATTTTCCACGTATTCGATCTGGTCCCCACCCACGCAAAAAGCCTTGTCGCCTGCCCCGGTGAGGATGACAACGGCGACCGCGGGGTCAGCCCAAGCCCTTTTGAAGGCGTGCAGCAGTTCCTCGACGGTGCGCCCCCGGAAGGCATTGAGACGCCTGGGCCTGGCGATGGTGATGGTCGCTATCAATTCGCTCACCTGGTATGCTATGTCGGTGTATTCCATATCTCCTCCCTTGTGAAAGTCACTGGCTGGTGCGGGTGGAAAGGTTAGCCGAAAGTTCCCGGCCAAAACGGGATGCTTTCGCTAGGAGGCCAGAAACTCCTCGAAGGCCCCGTCATGCAGTTCGATGTGCTCCAGCCAGAGCAGGCGGAGGTATTCCAGCTCCCCGGCCCAGGGCGCTCTCCCCTTGCTGGCGCGGTAGCGCAGCCTTGCGGCAAGGGAGCAGATGACCCGGTGCCGCAGGGCATGCTCCGCTGCCTGGGGAAATCCCACCAGAACCAGGTAGCAGTTCTCGGGGCAGAACTGGTCCAGCATGGCATCGAGCAGATCGTCCATTTCGGCAGTCATGTCGCGCCCCGGATGCTGGCGCAGCAGCCTGATCATGCCGTCCAGGCGACCGATGATGTTTCTGTGGCGGCTGTCGTACTCCTGACCGTCCCTCTGCGAGGTCGCGATTCCCACGGGATGAGGGCCGGCTCCCTGCTGGCCGGGCTGCAACATTCCGCCGGAGTCCAAGGTCGCTTGGCCCGCCATCTGGTCGCGCAGCTCCCCCGCATCAGGAACCCTTTCCCGCTCGAGCGTTCCGGCACCCCAGGTGCGGGGCTCGGGCGGGATCTGGTCGTGACTTCCCCGCGCCGGCCTGGCCCAGTACTGGTGCTGGGTGCTGGTCGTGTTGCGCAGACGACGGTCGGCGAGCCGCCTGCGCAGAGAAAGAGACGCCGACGCGAGGACCTGGTTTTTCGTTTTTTGAGCTGCCGTTTCAACCATCACACTTGCCACTGGTCGTTTCCTCCAGCTGCCGAAGGTCTGAATGCCCGCGATATCCGGCTTGATCGCTCTTGGGGCCGCTGCCGTTGCTCGCACCTTCCGGCTTTAAGCCAATTCCCGGATCACGTCCGGTACGTGAATGACCTTCCCGGTGGCGACATCGGTACTTACCATGGTCACGCTCACCGTCGCGAATAGCTTCCCTGCCCCGTTGCTGATCTCGTATTCCAGCAGGTAGCTCGTGGTGCCGAGTTTCCCCACCCACATCTCGACCACGACACGGTCCGTCAAAACTATCGAGTGCTTGTAGTTGCAGAGGGAACTGACGACGAGCATCGACATGCCCTGGTCAGTCAACTTGCGGTAAATGTCGCCGAAGCCGGGAATCATCGCCGTCTCCACGTAGGTGAGGTAGGCCGCGTTGTTGACGTGGCGGTGGATATCAAGATCCGCGAACCGCACCTGAATCTCCCTGGAAAACCTGATAGCCATCGGTGCCTCCCCCTTGTCTTTGCTTCCCTGTCATTAGTACCGCAACTAAATAAAGGAATCTAATTCTATATACGTTCACATTTACCCTGATCCTATAGAAAACCCCTATAGGTTAGCTGCGTAAAGCAGGCGTTCTTGGGTAATAGCTGCCACAAACAATAGCGGGTGACTATGGAAGCTGGGCAAATATCTCAATATAAAAAATTAGATTCTTATACTGAATCGCAGTATGGATAGTTATGAGATTGTTTTTGGCAGGAGAGGCCGTATGAAAGATTTCTACGAATTGCCGGCAGATCGTTGGATACTTGAAACGGAGAAATTCTTCGTCATAAAGGATGGGTTCCCCGTGTCACCGGGACATTGTCTCATCATCTCCAAGGCGGTCAAAGTTACCTTCTTTGAACTCTCGGCGGAGGAAAAGGAGGAACTGGTCGGCATCATCGACGCCGTCAAAAACATCATCGAGGAGGAGCACGTTCCCGACGGTTACAACATCGGGATGAACTGCGGCATCGCCGCCGGCCAGTCAGTCATGCACTTTCACTGTCACGTCATCCCGAGGTATGCCGGAGACATGAGAAACCCGCAGGGCGGAGTCAGATATTGTATCCCCGGAAAGGGATTTATTGCCGAGACCATCGAGTTGAAGGCAGATTCAACCATCCAGCCCGAGAAACGCCAGTAGCCCTTCCCAGGAAGCGTTCACCACCTGCGCCTCGGTTATCCCCACCCCTGCAATGAGGCCGAGCGCCGCGTCGAAAACGCCCCCCCCCTGCGAGATGTGGGCGTCGGAGCCGACCATGATCCGCGTTCCGGTCCGCGCGCAGAGCCTCGCGATCTCCCGGCAGTTCCCCCGGCTTCCCTGGCGGCTCACCCCCAGCGAAGAGTTGTTTATTTCCAACGCGGTCCCGGTCCGCAGGGCTCCCAGCACGATCTCTCCGTAGTGCAGCGGAAAGACCGGGTTCCCCGGATGGGAGATGCCATGCACCTGCGGGTTTTCCATGGCCGCCAGGACCGCCTGCGTGTTCTGGTCCACCCCGCCCCCGCAAAAGCCGCACCCCTCATGGAGCCCCGCCATGACGAACTCCAGCTCGCCCAGCACGATTTCGTCCAGATCGAGCCCCCCCCGGCAGTTCAGGATGTTCGCCTCCACACCGCGAAAGACCCGTACTCCCGCGATACTGAGCGGGATGTGGCGCAGGGAGCCGAAGTGGCTGCGGGGCGGACCTCCCGGTAGCGCCGGGCCGTGGTCGGTGATGGCGAGGCCCCGAAGACCCATCCCGGCCGCGGCCTGCACGAGTTCGTTGATCGTCGAGTAGGCGTGGCCCGAAGCGACGGAGTGGGTATGCAGGTCGGCGACTATTTTCAGCTCCGCGCGGCTCGCGAGCGCCCCGGAGCTGTTTTTCAGGTGCTCCTCGATGCCTGCCTGGCGGATGATCAGCCTGCGGCCTCTACTTCCGTGGTGAAAATGCATCTCAGAGACGGGGCCCGACACAAAATGCCGGGTGTTCCAAGTGCGATTTTTTCCAATGAGTCATAACCTCTCCCTTTCGGCTCGCGGGGACTTCAATAAGCGCCGGTTTGCACCGCATAATGCTCCAGCCATTTTCCCCCCCGGAATCAGGTTTGCGTTTTCCACAAGCCATGGATGTTGCAATAGGCGTAGGCGGTAAAGCCCCCCTTGCACTTGAACTTGCACTCCGTCCCCATCATGCAGACGGGGCGGTCGCAATAGGAGTAACCATCCTTACCGGTCAGGGCGAAGGTCACCAGCGAGACCGTTCCCGCTTCGAGGTACTTGAATTGACCACCCTGCACGGTCTGCAGGTAGATCCACTCGAGATGGTGTTCGTCCGTCATGGGGTGAGGGAGGCCGCCGATGCTGACTTTGGCGGCATTGGCCGTATATCCGCCCACGAAGGTGACCTCGGGCAGATGCAGCGCGCCAACAGCGTCACCGGCATTGGGGATCAACTCGATGGCAGGCTCTCCGCAGCAGATGACCGTGGCGTCCGATTTGTGCCTCAGGGTCACCATATTTTCGCAACGCGGGCAGCGGTAAAAAATCGTTTCATGAGGCATGATCTTCAGCTCCCTACTCCAGGTATGGAATCGTCAGGACTGAACTGGGCCCTTCAGGCGGATGCCTGCGCAGGATCAACGGACAATTCCGGAACCCCTATTCCTGCATATTGAGGAGATCGATAACCGCAACCGTCAGGCGGGAGATGCAGACCAGCTTATCCCGCTCGTCGAAAATCCTGATATCCCAGATCTGGGTCGATCTGCCGACGTGGACGGGGGTCGCCACGCCGCAGACCCACCCTTCCCTGGCAGACCGGACATGGTTTGCGTTGATTTCCAGGCCGACGATTGTTTTTGATTCCAGGTCGACGCAGTACTCGGCCGCGATACTCCCGAGGGTCTCGGCCAATGCCACTGAAGCACCTCCATGGAGAAGCCCGACTGTTTGCTTCGTGCGGGAATCAACCGGCATCCGCCCCTTGAGAAAATCGTCCCCTACCTCCAGAAATTCGATCCCGAGATGCTCGATGAGAGTGTTTTGGGATCTCAAAGAAAGCTGGTCCAAAGTCGGTTTGCTTTTCCAGGGGGGCATGCGGGCTTCCTTTCTCTGGCGCGGCGGGTTGCTGGAGTGGGGAAAGCAGGGGCGAACACAAGGTTCGCCCCTACGGGTACCAGGTCATGTAGGGGCGAACCTCGTGTTCGCCCCGCCTTCAGTGCCATTAAGCATCGTTCCCACGCTCCTGCGTGGGAACGGACTCTCCGGACTCCCCCCTCCCCTTCAAGGGGAGGGAGAGAAGCAGTTCCGCAACGATGATCGGCTCTCCCTTTAGTCTCTTACAACTTGAGACTTTACATTTTTTGAGCAAATTTTCTCATGCAAGAGCAGGAACGATAGCCATTTCAGTTATTCGGCAACAGGCGGCAATAGCGCTACGGCCAAGTCTGGTGAGGTA
>Ga0209123_1000678_pt1 | contig 40611 bp, 41 predicted proteins | sample BarGraIncu00431A_FD_184500 | JGI IMG/M metagenome (GOLD analysis project Ga0209123, IMG submission 184500) | Arctic peat soil microbial communities from Barrow, Alaska, USA - Barrow Graham LP Incubations 004-31A (SPAdes) (version 2) | ecosystem: Environmental > Terrestrial > Soil > Wetlands >...
ATAGGACATTTTATCATTCACCTCTTTCTCTTATTATATCAAATCACCATAACTTTTACACTATAATGTTTTTAATCTTAATATATCTAAAACGAAAATGTTACTCTTAGCCTCTATCCATTTTTAACTTGTAGCCACTTTTGATATTTTACTATATCCTCTCCATAATTCTTTCCGGCGGTAGCCTGTGAGTTTTTAAGTGCTTCAAAACTAAGATTGCATATCAAAAATGCCCAATGATATTAGAATAAGGTACGTTAGTGCCTCTATTCGCTCTGGTGAATCTAAATATAATGAAAATTTTTTTGCAACTTCTATTGCACATTATATCCTTTTTCTTAGAGAATGCTAACAAAAGTATATAATTTAATGTGAAATACTGGTACAATATTTATAAGTTAGGTATAAAAATAGGATATTTTTTCGAGGGGGTACTAGAATGGCTGAAACATTTGGTTTTTTATATATTATGCTCCATGCAAAGTCTGCTTAATGAGCATTGACGATACCTTGCATGGAGTATAATAGAATTATTTATAATCGTCGATATTCATTCTAATTTGAAACAGACTTTGCATCCTTAAGAACATTAAATTAAGGAGCTGAGTTAGAATGAAATATATTAAAGCTTGTGATATATTACCAAAATGTCTTTTAGAAGAAATTCAGAAGTATGTTGAAGGCTGTATTGTCTATATCCCTAATAAAGCTGGTAATCGCAAAGCTTGGGGCGATATGACCGGTACCAAAAGTGAACTATTGAACAGAAATATTCAGATTAGAGTAGACTTCAAGGATGGTATTCTTATTGACAAATTATCTGAAAAGTACAGTCTCTCAGTAGAATCAATTAAAAAAATTATTTACTCTCGCTAAGACATACCCCTGATATACTGAAACTCCCATGCCTAAAGGCATGGGGTTCTTAGGTACTAAATAACTTTCTTTAATATCACGAGTGACATTACCACTAATTATTTTCCCTAAGAATTTCACTACCAAGCAATCCGTTGATTGCATTAATGCTTTGAACAAGCCGTAGTAATTCTTAATTTATTTTATTTGCAGGTGCGTTTAGAAAAACATATGTTTGAGCGAAGCGAGTTTATGTTTTTTAGCACCTGTAGATAAAATAAATTTAGAATTACTTGGCGAAGTGAAAGCATTCCAGCAATATATACTTTTCGTTATAGCATTCTCTAAGAAAAATAGTAATTCATTTTATTTTATATTTCTGCTACCAGGTTTTATATAAGCTGTTCCCGCTTTGCAGAGTGGACAAACTGATGGATCATAACTTTCAATTTCTAGCTTTATAGAACTGTAGATAGGATAATCAATGCTGCTAGTTCCTCTATCCACAATACAACATATCCCAATTACCTCTGCCCCAAGTTCCTCTAAAACCTTTATTGTTTCTAGTGAAGACTTACCAGTAGTTACTACATCCTCAGTAATTAAAACCTTCTGACCCTTTTTAATTTCAAATCCACGCCTAAGTTCGAAAGTGCCGTTTACTCTTTCAGTAAATATTGCAGGCTTTCCCATTTGTCTACCTACTTCATAAGCTACTATTATACCACCCATAGCCGGGCCTACTACCACATCAAATTCTATATCTTTAATCTTTTCCACTACTACACTTAGTACTTTTTCAGACTTGTCAGGATACTGAAGCAATTTTGCACATTGGCAATATCTATTACTATGTCTTCCTGAGGATAACAGAAAGTGTCCCTCCAGTAGTGCCCCTGATTCTTTTAATATATCTAAAACATTAATATTCATAAAATCGCCTCCTAAATAATTCCTCTAATCTCACTTAAATCTATAATACCTTCGCTTTTCATATAAGCTTCAATACCTTCTATTATATCAATGCAAATATCAGGTTTTATGAAATTAGCAGTTCCAACTTGAATTGCTTGTGCTCCCACCATTATAAATTCTATAGCATCTTCTGCGCTGCATATGCCGCCCATTCCTACAACTGGTATATTAACTGCCTTACATACTTCATGAACCATTCGGAGTGCCATAGGCTTTATAGCGGGTCCTGATAGACCTGCATATATATTATTAAAAATTGCTTTCTTTTTATGTATATCCACTGCCATGCCTTTAAAAGTATTTATAAGGGATAATGCATCTGCTCCCGCGGCGCAACATTTATAGGCCATATCTACTATATCCTCTGCATTAGGTGAAAGCTTAACCATAAGCGGTTTTTTGCAAATGCTTTTCACTTCTCGGACGATTTCATAGGCTACATTTGACTTAATTCCAAAAGCCATACCTCCACATTTTACATTAGGGCAGGATATGTTTAATTCAACTATATCTATAGCCTGATTATTTAATCTTTCTATAGCAGCTAAATATTCTTCTATATTTCCGCCTCCAACATTAGCAATTATAGCAGTATTATATTCCTGCATCTCTTTGAGTTCTATATTTATAAACTTTTCAATACCTGGATTTTGAAGCCCTACACTATTTAGCATTCCACCACGGGTTTCATAAACACGTATACCATCATTACCTTGTTTTTCATTAATTGTAAGTCCTTTAGAGGATATGCCCCCTAATCTTCCGATATCATAATATTGCATATATTCTGCGCCAAATCCAAAACTACCAGATGCAGCTATAACAGGATTTTTTAAATTCACACCACATAATTCTACATTAGTCATTAAAAATCAAATCCTTCCCAAGAAAAACTGGACCATCCTTGCAGGTTCTTTTATTTCCACCCACAGTTTTACAAGTACATACGAGACATGCACCTATTCCGCAGGCCATGTGAGTTTCCAATGACACATACACAGGTACTTTAGCATCATTACATAAACTTATAACCTTTTTCATCATAATTTCTGGTCCACAGCATATAACTGTTTCATATTTTTGTGGATTTATTAAATCTGTTATGTATCCCTTATGCCCTTTTAGACCACTTTCTGTGGATAAATAAACTTTATTTACATATTTTTTAACAGTATCCATAGTATAGTCCACAGTCCTAAAGCCTGAATATAAATCTATTTCACAACCACTAAGCTTTTTTATCAAATAAATAAGTGGTGCAATACCAATTCCCCCAGATACTACAGCAATTTTCCCTTTTATTTTTTCTACATCAAATCCATTTCCTAGTGGGCCCATTATCTGAACTTCATCATTTTTCTTTAATTTACTAAGAAGTTTTGTACCTTTACCTACTATTCCATATAAAAAACTTATTTTCTCAGCATCTACATCGTAAACACTTATAGGCCTTGGTAATAGTGGCTCCAAATCGCCTACCTTTACCATAAAGAATTGACCTGGCTTTACGTTAAACTTGCCCTTTATAGAAAGCATATACACGCCTTCACTTATTTCAACATTTTCATATGTTTCCGCAACTGTACATATCAACTAAACCCCTCCAGTATTTCATGAAAAATCGTGCATTATTTTAATTTTTTCTTGCTTATTTTATTTATTTGCCGCTGCCCTTATTGCATCTCGCATTTTTATTGCCTCTTCCCTAGCACATTCTTCAAAATGAAGATCGCCCTTTTCACTTTTCTTATATGCAAGCAAAATACTTCTAGAGGCATTTACCACTCCACCATTTCCATTTTTTAAATATATGGCTACATCCTCAGCCGCGCCACCTTGTGCTCCATAACCCGGTATTAAGAAAAACATTTTTTCAAGATCTTTCCTCATCTTTAATCCTTCATCTATATGTGTACATCCTACAACTCCACCTAATGAACTATATCCACATTCGCCCATAAATCCGCTTCCAATTTTTAATAATTTTTCTCCCACAACATCATAAACCTTTTTATTTTCCTTATTCTCTATATATTCTATATCCGATGCTCCACTATTAGAGGTTCTTACTAGTGAAAATAATCCTTTTTCCTTATTCTTTACATAAGGAAGATAAGGCTCTATACTATCCATACCCATATATGGATTTACAGTTATAAAATCACTTTCAAAGTCTCCTTCAAAATGAGCTTTAGCATACATTTCTGCAGTTTTTGCAATATCGCCTCGTTTGACATCTGCAATAACTATTCCACCTTTACTTCTTATATAATTTAAAGTATCTTTATATACTTTTAAACCTTTGAGTCCCAGGGCTTCATAATATGCTATTTGTACCTTATAGCAAGCCGCTACATCAAAAGTAGCATCAATTATTTGCTGATTAAATCTATATAAGGCATAATCCTCATATACAAACTTATTTTTAAAATCTACGGGTAAATATTCTAATGCTGTATCAAGCCCTATGCATACATGGCCCTTATTTTCTACACTTTCAAATAATTTATCTATAATCAACAGTTATTCCACCTTTGCTATTTTATTTATAGTTCAACTATTTATTTACATATCAACTATTTTATTTAAATATCAATTATTTTATTTATAAATCGAATGTTTATTTAAATTCCTCAGCTTTATAAACTATTCTCCCAGCCTTAATGGTACACATTATTTTGCCCATTACAGTCTTTCCCTCAAAGGGTGAATTCACTCCTTTAGATAAAAACTTGGTTGTATCAATATTATATTTATTTTTAGTTTCCAAGAGCACCAAGTCTCCGTCAAATCCTATTTTAATCTCGCCCTTATTTAGTTCCATTATTTTAGCTGGATTTTTTGACATCAATTCGGAAAGTTTGTTTAGTGTAATATATCCCTCACCTACTAATTTAGTAAAACATACGGGAAAAGAAGTTTCCAGGCCCGATATACCAGGAGCACCCTTCATTTTATCATCCATACTATGTGGTGCATGATCAGTAGCTATAACATCCACAAAGCCATCTTTTATAGCCCTGATTAAAAAATCCACATCCTCGGGTTTCCTTAGTGGCGGATTTACTCTATACTGAGTTTGTTCAGTTAATGCTAGATGATGCGGAGTGACTTCACAGGTTATTCTTGCTCCCTGCTGCTTACCCACTATAATATCATTCATAGCTTCTTTTGTACTAACATGAGCTAAGTGAAGTTTGCAACCTGTAAATTTTGAAAGAATTATGTCTCTTGAGGTCATCATATTTTCAGCAAGCCTAGTATCAATGTCTACTAATTCTTCATTTTCAGCATGAGATATTATTGTTAGATTTTTTTCTTTTGCCGCTACCATTGCAGCAAGCATTACGCGACTATTTGAAACGCCTTTGCCATCATCTGATATAAATCTAACTTCATCGGTTAGCTCAAATAGGTGATCTATAGACTCTCCTAACAGATCCTCTGTAATAGATGCACATTGATGAATGTCTACAAGATTTATTTCTCTAGCTTTTTTTAACACGCTATTTATGGTGTTCATGGAGCTACATACTGGTTTTGTATTTGCCATAAGGTTTACGGCAGTATAACCGCCATGTGCGGCCGCCTGACTTCCAGACAACAAATCCTCTTTATAGGTATATCCCGGTTCTCTAAAATGACTGTGAAGGTCTACAAAAGAAGGGAGTAAAACATATCCCTCTCCGCTAATTACCTCACAGTCTTTTTCTAGTTTTTTTCCTATTTCATATATTATTCCACCATTTATATAAACATCACCAATAAAATCCTGTGATGGATCAACTACTCTTGCATTTTTAATTAGTAATTCCATAGTTATCCCCTCCCTTCACACTAAGTACTTTATAATTTACTAGTAGGGTTATTAACCTCATCACAATACATACATCTATATTCGCCCTTTTCTCTATCTGCTAAGTAAAAACTATGCAAAATTTCTTGTTCCACAGATGTGATACATCTTGGATTATCACATTTTATAACATGTTCGATTTTATCTGGTAGCCGCAATTTGACTTTATTATCAATTTCTTCTCCAGATATAATATTTATTGTTATATTAGGGTCTATAAATCCTAGCACTGTATAATCTATATCAATTTCATTTTCTATCTTAATTATATCTTTGCGACCAAGCTTCTTACTAGTTGCATTCATAATAAGTGCCACTGTATAATCAGCATCATCAAGACCTAAATATTTAAATATTTTTATTCCAACACCTGCTTTAATATGATCTATTACTATTCCTCTTTTTATGCTATTTATTGTTACCATTATTTATCCACCCCCAAAAGCTTAGCAATAAGTGCCATTCTTGCGTACATACCATATTTTGCTTGTCTAAAGTAACAAGCCCTTGGATCATTATCAATTTCTACAGATATTTCATTAACTCTAGGTAGTGGGTGAAGAATTATCATATCTTTTTTAGCCTTTTTCATTTTTTCTTTATCTAATATATAACTATCTTTAAGCCTTATATAATCTTCCTCATTAAAAAATCTTTCCTTTTGAACTCTAGTCATATATAAAATATCCAAATCAGAAATAACCTCTTCTAATTTTTCAACTTCCCTGAACTCCATATTATTTTTTCCCAATACTTCTGTTTTAATGTATGTAGGAATTTTTAATTCATTTGGTGAAATTAGTATGAATTTAATGTTTTCATATCTTGACATGGCTTTTATTAATGAGTGAACTGTTCTACCAAACTTTAAATCTCCACATATTCCTATGGTTAAGTTTGATAATGTTCCTTTAATATTTCTTATGGTTAAAAGATCTGTTAGTGTTTGAGTTGGATGTTGATGTCCGCCATCACCGGCATTTATTACTGGCATTTTTGAATTCATAGATGCTACTTTAGGAGCTCCTTCTTTCGGATGTCTCATTGCTGCAATATCTGCATAACATTCTACGGTTCTTATAGTATCTGCTACACTTTCTCCTTTTGATGCTGAACTTGAATTTGCCTCAGAAAAACCTAATACTTGACCTCCAAGTCTTAACATTGCAGCTTCAAAGCTTAATCTTGTTCTTGTGCTTGGTTCATAAAATAATGTTGCCAAAATTTTTCCATCACATTTGTGAGAAAACTTTTCAGGATTTTTTATTATTTCATCTGCATAATCAAAAATCTCCTCTAGCTCTAATATTGTAAAATCCATTGGGTCAATTAAGTGTCTTCCTTTTAACATATACATCCTCTCCTTCTCAGCCTCTCCGGACTAAATTTAAAGGTACTACAATATTTTAATATTAATTTTATTTATTATTACTAAATAAATAAAAAACGCCATCTCTATTATGAGAAGGCGTAGCAATACCACTTTAAAACATCTGCTTCCTTCTCAGTCTCTCGGACTAAATTAAAGGTTATTTATTATTTATTCTTTAATTTATAGTACTATATATTCGGATGTCTGTCAACTTAACTGACCAAAACAATTCCTTGTTTCGTTTAACTATTTATTAGTATATTAATATATCTATGGTTAATAATAATAATAGTAATATTGAAGGTTTTATAACTTTTGTTATTCATGAAGAACAAGCAATTGAAGATGCGAAGTTTATTTACGGTGGCTTCTGTTTTAATAGTCTCAAAGAAATAATTGTATTAAATTATATAATTATTAATATTTACAAAATAATAACATTGTAATATAATTATATATATACCTACTGTTCCAATGTGGTATCGTTTACACATTGTGAAATTTTAGGTTGTGTATTAAACTGTGATTTGAAAAAATTATAAAAAGGGGAGTGGTATTTTGTTCAAGACATTTAAATCAAATAAGGCAAAGAGATGGACAAGCTTAGTTCTCACAATTTTCATGACCATTACTTTGTTATCTTCTACTTTTACAATGACAGCAAAAGCAGCCACAGGCGACAAGGTATTCAACATTATTGAGATTACTGACTTTCACGGAACACTTTTAAGTGCCGATGCATCGCCTCTACCAGTTGGTAGTGTACTTGCAAAAAACTTAAAAGATGCAAAAGCTACAAATCCAGACAAAACAATTATAATTGGTGGAGGAGACCTATATCAAGGATCTCCAATTTCAAACGTTCTTAGAGGGGTTCCAGTACAAAAGGCGTTAAGCAATATTGGTATGGAAGTAACTGCTCTTGGAAATCACGAATTTGATTGGAAATTAGATACAGTAATTAACACAACTATGAAAGATTCTAAATACCCAATTGTTGCAGCAAACTTATACAATAAAAATGCTGATGGAACTAAGGGTACTAGAACATTTGCTCCTTACAAAATCATTGTTAAAGATGGTGTTAAAATTGCCTTCATTGGTGCAATTACCGCTGAAGCAAAAGGCATAATAATGCCAGCATATACAAATGACTATATCTTTTCTGATGCTGCAGCTGAAGTAAATGCTTGTGCAGCTGAAATTAAAGCAGCAAAAACTGCTGATGTAATTATTGCTATAGTTCATGCAGGAAATGACTATGCTACTCCAACTACTGGAGAAATATTTACTATAGCAGATAAATTAACAAACGTTAATGCAGTATTTGGTGGACATTCCCATACTATAGTTACAGGAGTTGCTACTAATGGTTTACCTATATACATAGCTAATTCCAGTGGAAAAGGCTATATTGATGCAAAAATGACAGTTCAAACTGATGGTAAAGTTAGTTTCGCACCTCCAATTGCAGCAGATTACAAAGCAATAGATACAACTGCTACAAATGGATATAAGATAGGAAATCCAAATTTCAAACCTGGTGATGCAGCTTATGTTGCTGGTACTCCAGTACAAGATCCTGAAGTTAAGGCAATTATAGATGCAGCAGTCTCAGAAGTAGGTCCTACCTTTTCTGAAGTTATTGGCAATAGTTCAATAGATTTAACAAGAACTGCAATTGTTAAACCTTATGGTGAAACTATTCTTGGTAATTGGAGCGCAGATGTAGTTAAAGAGAGTGCAAAAGCAGATATAGGTATACAAAACAATGGTGGTTTAAGAACTGATATTAAAACTGGACCTATCACTGTTGGTACAATATTTTATTTTATGCCATTTGATAATGAAATAAATACAGTTTTGGTTACAAAGGCACAACTTAAAGTTATACTTGAACAAGCAGTAAAAGATGGTGGAAAAGGAATACAAATATCTGGAATTAAGTTTACTTATGGTGCTCAAGCGGCAACTGGTTCTAGAGTATTTAATATAACAAGAGAAGATGACACAGCAATAAGTGATACAGAAACTCTTAAATTAGCTGGACCAGATTTTATACTAACTGGTGGAGATGGTTTTGCAGGCTTCACTGATCCAATTGTAAGCAAAACTATGGTAAAAACAGGAGTACTAGTTAGAGATGCACTACTTGCTAACGTAAAAGCAAATAATGGTATTAAATATGTATTAAACACAAGACTTGAAAATTCAGTAAATACTATTTCAGTCGTAGCAACTTCAGATTTACATGGCAGCATATTAAATTATGACTATGGTACTGCAAAGGCACCTAGTATAGGACAAGGACTTGCCAAAATCTCAACTTATGTTACAGGTGTAAGAGCTACAAATCCTAATGTTATGTTAGTTGACAATGGGGATACTATCCAAGGAAACCCTCTTGTTTATTATTATAATATGCTTGATACAAAAACAGAGTATCCTATGATGAAGGTTATGGGAGCAATGAAATATGATACATGGACACTTGGAAATCACGAATTTAACTATGGCTTAACAACTTTAAATAGAATCATTAGTGACGCTACTAAAAACAATATAAATGTATTATCTGCTAACATTTATAATACAATTGGGACAAACTATGTTAAACCATATATTGTTAAATCCTTTACAATGAATGGTAAAATTATGAAGGTTGCAATTCTTGGATTAACAACTAAAAATGTACCGGGTTGGGAAAATCCATCAAACTATGCAGGATTAAAATTTAATGACTTAGTTTCCGAAGCTAAGCATTGGGTACCAATCATAAAAGCTGAAGGAGCAGATTATGTAATAGTAACTGCCCATAGTGGACTAGAAAGTGCAGCTGATACTACAGAAGAAAACCAAATTAATGCTCTTGCTACAAAGGTATCAGACATAGATGCAATAGTTGCAGGACATGTACACAATGTAGTAAATAAAACATTAGTAAACCCTGATGGCAAAAATGTTCTTGTAACTGAGCCAGGCAAATTCGGACAAAATATATCTCAAATTGATATAAACTGTGATGCTACTGGGAAAATGATTTTAAGAACAACTGCTGTATCAATGGGTAGCATAGTTGAAGATCCAGCTATAATTGAAATAGCTAAGCCATACCAAGCTAAAACATTAGAATATACAAACACTGTAATAGGAAAATCAACAGATATTTTTGAAGGCGCAAAACAGTTAACAGAGCCTTCATCAATAATGGAACTTGTAAATAAAGTTCAGATTAAAGCTGCTAAAACACAACTTTCAATAGCCGCTCCACTTAGCTTAACAGCGCAAGTACCAAAAGGTGATATTAAGAGACAAGATATTATGGGTGTATATATATATGAAAACTTCCTTTATGGAGTAAAGATGACAGGTAAACAAGTAAAGGATTGGATGGAATATACACAAAGATACTACAAACAAACAACAAATCCTACAGATAAAGTAGTAAAAGATCCTACATTAAATATAGCAGATTATAATTTAGATCAATTATATGGAGCTACTTATGAAATTGACTTAACACAGCCAGCAGGAACAGTAGACCCAGTTACTAAAAAAATGATATCTGGAAATAGAATAAAGAACCTAAAGTTTAATGGTAAATTAGTAAAGGATTCAGATGTATTTACTGTTGCAATCAACAACTACAGATACAATGGTGGTGGTGGATTTATGGCTGCTGCTGGTTTAAGTAGTACAGATCCTTCTATCGTTACCTACGATTCAGCAAAAACACTTGGTGATGATGGGCAAGTTAGAAGCTTAATGCTTAAATATATTGAAGATAATAAAATAGTTTCTCCAACAAATTCTAACAATTGGAAAATTTCCGGAACAACTCCAACTAATCCTAATGTACAAAGGTTAGCTGGACTTAATAGAATAGAAACTTCTATTGCTATTGCAAAAGAGCAATATACTGCTACTAAGCCAGATGCTGTTGTACTCGCTACAGCAAATAATTATGCTGATGCCTTAGTTGGTTCAGGACTAGCTTATAAATATAACGCACCACTTTTATTAGTTAATAAAACTGTTAAGGACAGCAAAAATGTATTAGATTATATTACCACAAGCTTAAGCAAAACCAAAAGCATCTATATATTAGGTGGCACTGGAGCAGTTAGCAAAGACATTTCAGATTATCTAACAGTGCAAGGGTATAAAATAATTAGACTTGGCGGTAAGGATCGTTATGAAACAAATCAGCAAATAGTTGATCATGTAAATGTAGCTAAGGGTACAAGTATTGTTATCGCTACAGGCGCTAATTTCGCAGACGCACTAAGTATGTCAAGTATAGCTGATATAAAAGGTTATCCAATTTTATTAAATGGTAAGGATAATTTATCAGCTAGTGTTAGCAAAGACATAACTAATATACAACCAACAACTGTCTATCTAATAGGCGGAACTGGAGTGCTTAGCGCTAATATTGAAACCCAAATTAAAAAACTAAACGCAAAAATAACCATAGTAAGGTTAGGTGGAAAAGATAGATATGAAACTTCCATGAAGATAATGGAGAGTTTCACTCTACCTACAAGTACTATAGCTGTGGCCACAGGATTAGATTTCCCAGATGCTTTAAGTGGGTCAGTACTCGCTGCAAGAAAGAATTGTAATTTACTACTTGTGGATAATAAGAATATCACTAAGCAAAAAGAGTTGCTAGTTAAACAAAAGATAACAAATGTAATGGTATTTGGTGGAGAAGGCGTAATAAGTAATAATATAGCATCTTCATTAATACAATAATCAGATTTTATAAAACACAAAATTAAATAACACAATTAAACCCCCATTTCTATATTCTATTAGAAATGGGGGTTTAAAATTTATTGGTAATTTATGGTATTACAAATTATTTTTTAATAGGTAATTCTTTTGAAGTTAACTTCATTATATCAGTGTAGTTAAATGAATTAGTGGAATTCACTTTTGGAGATACAATTTTAACGTCTTCATTGATATTAGTCATATCAGTATCAAAGCTTACACCTATAGTATATATACCAGTTGGGTTGCTAGGGCTGCTAACTTCTGCTGAGTTTCCAGCTAATTTAATTATACTAGGCAAATCTACAACAAATTCAGCGTTTCCCTTTTCTTTTATAATGTACCCATCATCATTAACAGTATAGTTAATTGTAATTCCATTATCTCCAAGAATTTTTAGGTTCTCAATAGAATCCAATGCTTTATTTAAGGTTGCAAGTCCTTGTGGTATTTGAGTTGTTAAATTATCAAATGCTTTGTTTATTTCTTCCTGATTAGCTTTATTTTGTGCATCAGTTACATCATAGACAGACATCATAGATGTCATATACTCCTTAACAAAGTTCATAGCATCCGTGTTTTTAGCAAGATTATTCACAGTATAATGCATTAAATCCTTAAAGGATTCATCAGTTAATTTTACTTGATAAGTAACTGTAGATTGCATTTTATTATCTTGTAAAAATCTTGCGCTTCCTACACGATTAATATAATCAGTCTCCGGATTAAATTGTTTTGCATACTTTACCATAAAATCAAGAAATTTAGGTTGAAATTCTTTACTAAAAGACATTAGCTTTTTATAATTAATTTGAGGCATACCTGGTGCACCTTTTGTCATATCAGATAAATTCATTACCATATAATCTTTACCCTGTAACTCCTTTGGTAGTTGTGCGGACAATAATTGAGGAATACTAAATACCTCATTAAGTACTGGCTTAGCTTTAGTTGTATCCACATCAACCCAGATGCTCATGTTTATAGGATCAGGCATTTGTCCTAATTTTAAAGACATATCACTTTGCATTTGAGCAATTGTTTTTTCTTTATTCTGATTAGTTTTAGTTAAAATAGACAATTTGGTTCCATTTATCATAGGCAACATTGTGCCCATCATTTCTTTTTCCTGTAATGACATATTAGAACAGTCAACCTTTACTGAAATATCAGTTTGACTCTGCATAGAATTTATTGTTTGAGATTTTCCAAAAGCATTCATAAGCGCTAGTCCATCAGTTGAGCATCCAGTGAAAAGTGACGCTGACATAATTAAACCCACACTTAATGCTACTACTTTTTTAATTTTTATCATTTTTACTCCCCCATAATATTGATTTTTAAACATTTTTTATACAATACAGTATTGCTATTGTATTTCTTTACCTCCTACATTTATTTAATAAACTTACATTTAATAAACTTACATTTAATTATATTATATATGCAAATTTTATAAATACATTCATTACAAATCATACAAATACTTAACTCAAATGTAATTTTATATATTTTCTTATATTTTACCATTATATAGGAAAAAAGTAAAGATTCAATTTGATATAAAAATAACAATAAATAATCTTTATCTATAACTAAAAATAAGTATTGCAGCTAAAAAATTTTAGCTGCAATACTTATTATTAAAAACTTGTAAGTTACGATTTTCCTATCTTATAAGGTGGGGTAATGTCAACTTTATAATTGATTCAATAAAAATACTTTCCTTTTCTGAACATTTATTCAATAAGGAATAAATATCATTAGTATTATTTTTTGTATTGATATTTACATGCTTAGAAAACAAAGAATCCATGGAAATATGTAAACACTCGCAGACATTTATATAGCCCTTAACACTCATTCTCCTATCGCCTCTTTCAATCTGTCCTAGAAAATAGCAGGAAATATTCAAAATTCCCGAAAGATCTTCTCTAGTCATACCAAACTTTTCTCGTTCACTTTTTATTTGGAATCCAATTTTGACATAGTTAATAGTTTTTTCGTTTTTAAGCATAGAAAAATATTTTCCATTTTTTAAATCCTTTTCATTTACTATAATACTCTCACCCATAATGGATTTTATGTCTATTTGATAAAATAAATTAAACTCTTTAAGGTAATCTATAACTTCCTTATTTATAAGAAATTGCACATCTTCCCCTTTGGCAATAGAGCTACGATATTCTATACTATATTTTTGGAATTCTCTTTTAGCAATGTCAATATAAAACATAAACTCCCCCCTATACATTTTAATTAGTTTTATTATATCACTTAGGCTCCAGATGGTTCTATCTTTATTATTTTGATTTTTATGGCCTTTTAAATAAAAATATATATCAGTATAATATTTTATAACTTTTCTTTTGGGTTGTGTTACGGTTGAATTATATTAAATAAAAAAAGCCCTCATATATTCTATGAGAACCTTATTACTGGTGCGCCCAGCGGGAGTCGAACCCACGACCTTCAGATTCGAAAGAAACAGTTTTTACTAAGTTTAAAAACCCGTCAAGCCCTTTTAAATAGTCATTTCACTTTTTAACTAAGTTTAGGTAATCCCTACTTATTTTAACCTATAAGGGGCAAAAAAGGGGGCAAAATAAAATAACTCTTTCGATGTACGAAATTAGAAATAAAGTATTATATTTTTGATAAATCAAGAAGTTCAGAACTTTCATATAAGAGCAACCGAGTCCTGTATTTGATTTTTTTAATATCTTTATGAATTTTATTAGATTTTAATATGTCTATTTTAGGCACTTTGATTACAATAGTTTCTATTGTTAATTCTAAAAACCTTACCATCTACAGTAACTCCTTCTATTAAAGTTAAAGTTCGTATTAAATAAACAAAAAGTTCGTATATAATTTAGTGATGATATGAAAGCTAGTAATATAGGAAACTTCCAATTGGTCAAAGTTGAATGTCGTGAAAGGAATAGGTTTGCTTTCAGATGTTGAGCCGACAAAAGCTATCATCCTAAGTATATACTTAAACGATGATAGCTACGAAAATTGCTCAATTTCTGAAACGAACTCTTGAACGATGCCGCGTTGGCACTGCTATGGCGATTCAATCTTTCACCTCTTTCTGAAATTAGCTTTTAATTTAAGACTATTACTGTAATTTCCATTAATGTGTGTATAATCCTCCTAAAATTTGATTATTTTATAAAAATAGACGCATTTTCCCCCTCCCCTAAATAAGACTTTATGCTATTTTATTTGTTTCTCCTGGAGGAGAATAGTTTTGGCGATCCAACTTCTCCTTTGTAATCATTTTACCTTTTCCACAGCAAGAACAGATATTTATATCTATTCCTGTCAGCTTAAGAAGGAGCTCCGCTGCACTTAACTTAACATCTGAATTTTCACTTTTACTTTGTACTGCATCTGTAAGTTCTTTGCATTTTTGAAGTTTAGTTGACCTGTTTCTATTGCTTAATATTCCATAGTGCCTAATTTTAACAAATTTTCTTGGTAAAACATGCATGAAAAATCTTCTCATAAATTCATCTACAGTAAGAGTCATAAATTTTTCTTTATTATGTTCTTTATAATCTCTCCACTTAAATGTTACATATCCATTTTCTAAATTCACAATCCTATGATTAGATATAGCTACTCGATGAGAGTATCTACCAAGGTACTCAAGTACGTGCTCTGCACTCCCGAAAGGGGGTTTGCAGTATACAACCCATTCTTTTTTATATAACTTACCTATAAAGCTTTGAAATATGTGTTTTTCTGTTAATTCCTCAATTCCAGTAGAATATTTAAGAGCATTACTATAATAAGCTTTTTTAAGATAAAATAAGAATTTCCCTCTAAATTTTCTTGATAAAACTTTCACTGGAATAAAAAAATCATTCTTTGAATTTATCCATCTTGTACCATCAAAAGTTAATCCACCACTTGGTACTACACAATGTATATGAGGATGATTCATAAGGTTTTGACCAAAAGTGTGAAGAATACTCATAAAACCAATTTCTGCTCCTAAATATTTTTTATCTCTTGAAAGTTCAAGTAATGTTTCTGAAATGGCTTTAAAGAGGATAGAATACATTTCCGTTTGGTTTGTAAGAGTTATATAGTTAAGTTCTTGAGGTATAGTGAAAACTATATGAAAATACCCTACGGGTAATAAATCTTCTTTTCTTTTCTCAAGCCATCTTTCCTTGGCTAATGTTTGACATTTAGGACAATGTCTATCTCGGCAAGAATTATAAGAGATTCTCACATGCCCACATTCATTACACTCATCTACATGACCACCAAGCTCTGCTGTTCTACAAGACTCAATAGCAATCATAGTTTTTAAGATATGTAACGGTAGCTTATGATTTTTTCTATATTCATCGCCATACTGATTAAATATATCTTGAATCTCAATCATCCTGTTCACCTTTTTTATCTAGAAGTGTATCTAATGGACTCTTAATATTAAGTAGATCCATCCTCCTAAGATGTAAATATATAGTGGTAGTAGTTATGTTACTATGTCCTAAAAGCCTTTGAATATAACATATATCTGTTCCATTTTCTAGTAAATGGGTAGCAAAACAGTGCCGAAGGAAATCCAAACGTTTGGATTTACTTCGTTATCCAAACCTTTATAAAATCCAAACCTTTTTGAACAAATACCTGATTTTACTCGATTGGGACTAAAAAAGGTTTGGATTTTATTTTCATTTTTTCTTATTGCCAAGCCCACAAAAATTTACCAATGAGCCATCTGCGTTTTTCCATTTCGGAGTCACTTTTCTATCATTTTCGTTTTCTAGAGTAGCTAGTGCTTTTGCAGAATCTTCTGTCGTTATGTCCAGATACACCATTGTCGTCTGGAGCTGCTCATGTCCCAGTAAAAATGAAATCTGAACGATATTCATACCATCCTCCAGCCAATGAGATGCCTTGGCATGCCTAAACTGGTGAGCATGAAGGGTTATAGGTACATCAGTGCAGGATTTGTGAGCTTCCGTCGCATATTTTTTCAGCATCTTTGCTATTGCGGGTTGTGTCATTTTTCCATGTGTTCCAGTATTTCTGGAATAAAATACATATGCTTCTGGATCAGATATCTTTCCATGGAATTCCAGCAGGTATTTCTTCAAATGTGCAACTGCTTTAGGCAATAGATACAGTGTGCGAATCTTATTGCCCTTACCGATGACTGTAACGTATGGATTTTCCTTATCCAGATAGAGTTGGCTATTCTTCAGTGAGAGTATTTCATCCAGTCGGGTTGCCGTACTGTACAATAGTATCATGAATACAAGATCCCTCTTGCCAGAATGTGTTGACGAATCTGGAGCTTCCAACAGCGCTTTGACGGCATTGCGGCTCATTCCTGTCACCTTTTTTTTCTGCGTTTTTCTACGTGGAATTTCATAGGCTTCCTGATACAGATACAGGTATTTTACGTTTCGGCTTCCGAGATATTTCAGAAAGATTCGCAGGGATGCCAGCCGGTTATTGCAGGTCTCAGAGCTGCAGACACGCACCTTCTTAAGCCAGGTCAGCCACTCCTCAATGACGGATTGTTCAAACCATTTACTTCCAAAATCAGCCCGGCCTACCTTTTTCACAGATTCAAGGAAACTGACATACAGTAGCAGTGCATACTGGTATGCCTTCAGGGTATGGCAGCTGTTTGTTTTCTGGGAAGGCACATATTCATTGAGAAATCTGGAAATGTGACGTGCAATCTCAACCGATTCATTCGTTGCTTTCATCATCTTCTACCTCCGGTACAATCCAGTCGAACCCTGTTTCAGTCTTTTCCCTGAGGATCTGTGATAGACCAGGTACGATGGAATAATAGTACTTTGTGCTTTCTATCGTGGTATGTCCCATACTCTTGCTAAGGTATAGAAGCTTGTCATTAAAGGTAACGCCTAGACCAGCCCATCGGTTGATATTTTCTACCGTGTAATGGTGTCTCAGCTCATAGGCGACGGCATGTGCCTTGTTTACCCTATACCAGATATCATGGAAGTTCTCCTGAACCCATGAGCGATTGTGGAAGGAATCGTTCCTGGCTGGGAAAAAATAGGTTCTGTCTGGGTGTATCTTTTCGATAGCAGTATCATACTGCCGCATCAGTTCCAACATAGAATCATGTAACGCGATATAGTGCTGGTTACGTCCCTTCGAATAACGGATATCCAGGATGCCGTGTTCCAGATCCACATCTGTTTTTCGGAGTAGTCTAGCCTCGGTGGTACGGATACCACTTGAATAGAGTAGTCGGAAGAATGCCGGGACAGTTAGCTTTCTCGTAAGTACAGGCTCATTTCGTGGATGTACCCCCAAACTGTCACATTCACGGAAAAAATTTGTGAGTTCCTGTTCGGTGAAAGCGTGTGGTATATATATACGAGGCTCTTTCTTCGGAATGACTGGTTCATAGATACTCGTAAGCCCCCGTTCTTTCAGATAGCGGACAAAACCAACTACAGGTCCAATCCTTACGCGGCATGATTCGTTTAACTCCGTATCACGCTGATGGCACCAGTTGTCTACCATTTCCTGTGTCAGTTCCGTGAAACCTGGATAGTTCATGAGGCAGTAACGTTCAAAGATGAGGAGATTCGGCTCAGAGGAAGATTCATTCCAGTGGTCGGATGCCTTTCGGTATCTTATGAACGACCGTATGAGTGGTGCGATGGATGACTGAAAACTGCTCATAGGGCAAACACCTCCTCTGCAACAGGGAATTTCTCAATGCTGAGTGCACATTCCTTTAGATGAACGAAGTCTGCTCTCAAATATGGTTCCAATGAGTCTGGTGAAGTGTGGCCAAGGGTACGGCTGATTATCGGCTGCGGTATTCCTTTACCCATAAGGAAGGATGCTAGATAGTGTCGGAATATATGAGTACCCTTGCGTGCTCCCTTATCCTGACGAATTCCGACCATACGAAGCATTTTTGTAACTATACTTCCAATGCTACGGCTAGCCAACGGTGTGAATGGCCTTGTCTCACTGAGGAAAAGGAATCTGTGGTCTGAATCAGGGCGCTCTGTCGTTACATAGTCATAAATAGCATTCCCTACAATCGGCATTAATGGAAGTTCCAGTGGGATCTCTGTTTTCTGCTGTATGATCCAGATTTTTTCAGCTGCCCAGTTGATGGAATTCATTTCTAATGCTGCTATATCGCAGCCGCGGAGTCCAGTATGTAGAAGTAGCATTCCGATTGCTCTGTCGCGCTTAGAAAGTCCAGATGATGAGCTATCTATGGTATCACGTATTCCCTGCACTTCCTCTTTGGTGAAATACTGTATGTTCTTCCGTATTTCTCGGAGAAGAGGCAGGAAGCATAACACCTTTTGGCATTCTCGCTCTTTCCATGCAATGCCTGCCTTGAAAACAGCTCTGATGTTTTTCTTATAGGAACAACTTTTAATCAGCTCACCCTCGTCCGATAGGAAGAACGACAGTACAGTCTCTTCCGTGACAGCATCAAGACTTTCACATCCTTTTTTCTGCATGGCATAAAGAAAAGATGCCGCATTCATGGCTTCACTATGGATTGTTGTAAGCTTTTTCCCACGTTCTTTTTCTGTTTTGCAATAAAAATCAATTAGTTCCTGGTATTCATGATTTAGTAGATGATAAGAACCTCTGCCAAAAAGTGAATGTCGCCGCCTTCCATTAGGATATTTACCATAAAGATCGAACTGTTCAAGAGCCCCGATGACAGTTCTCATATGACGAAGATACTGTTCAGAATGGGAACTTTTAGCATATTCAAGATAGATACCCCTGTATGATTCCCACCTTTTCCTTTTCGGATCATTTAGGATGTTCCTGATTACGGTCTTGAATTTTTGGATGTAGGACGGAGAATAATGATTTGACTCCAAAAAGTCGAGTAATTCATGGTAATGCTCTTCTAGATTTTGAAAATACATGGTATGACCTCCTTTAATGTGTTATAGGATAATCATACACAATAAAATAAAATCCAAACCTTTTTTAGTCCCAATCGAGTAAAATCAGGTATTTGTTCAAAAAGGTTTGGATTTTATAAAGGTTTGGATAACGAAGTGTGTGGACTGATGCATGCTTAGTGATTCCAGTCTTTTTCACAGATTTTTCTAATATTCTTTGAACAGTTCGTGGAGTTATAGCATCTGTACGACCATTTCCAGGAAATAAATATTCCGTAGGATGATATCTTATCCAATACTCTCTGAGAATTTTAAGATTTACTTCTGATAACAATGAATATCTATCTTTTTTGCCTTTGCCCTGCCTTATTAATATTTGCATGTTTTTACTATCAATATCTGTTATTTTGAGATTACAAACTTCGCTGACCCTTAATCCTGCGGAGTAAACTGTCATGAGAATTGCCTTATGCTTAAGGTTTTCAGTAACATCAAAAATAGATTTAACTTCTTCAGGAGACAAAATAGAAGGTAATTTCTTTGGTACTTTGATCCTTGCAATTTTATTAATATTCCAATATCTATTTAGAGTTTTAGTATAAAAGAATTTGAGACTTGCATTAATAAAATTAACGGTTACTTCACTTAATTTTTTTTCCATGATACAATAATGTAAATAGTCACGTATTTCTTTTTCACCTAAATATTTTGGGGATTTGTTATAAAATTTAGCGAAGTTACTGACTTGACGAATATAGCCCACTATGGTCCTAGGGCTATAACCCCTTAATTCCATATCCATTTTCATTTTTTCTCTTAATTCTGACATAAATAATAACACTTCCTTATTTTTTATTTCATCAATAAAAGTCTATAGGAAGTGTGCATTATAATAAAGAAGTATCCTAGTCAAATAGGATACTTCTTTATATTTTATTTAAATAAAAATTAAATTAATATTATTAGTACTTGTCTGCCACCGCTTTTAGCGGTTTAGTTCAAGATAGGTTTCATGACATTTAAAATAGTAACATCGTTGCAGTAGCAATATTAAACCCCACATCTGATGATATGGGGTTATTTGTGACGACATAAAAGAAAAATGTGAACTACATTATCTTACAACTAAACCCTTATTCAATTTTTGTATCAGTTCATTTGATATTTTAATTGCTTCTGTTCTATTACTGCATGGTGCTGAAATCATCCAACCATTTTTCCAATTCCAACTATAACCGCCATATTTATTTGGTTCATCTATTTCAATAGTTAATTTTTTAAACATGCCTCCTATAAAAATCATTCCATACTGACCTTCGCTTGACACCAGTGAACCCATTTTATATTTATTGAACCCAATAGGTCTATCAGCAAAAATCTTTTCTCCTACCTTTATAGTACCGTCAAATTCTCCATAATTTCCGAATAACTCTTTAACAAACTTTCCTTTAATTTCAATATTAATTGGTTCTGCACTTTGCAAGTCGCCAATATGATATTTTATTCCACTATATCTATACTGAATATCAATTGCGCGTGTATATGACATATAAAGCCATGTAGTCAAAAACATAACTGCTATAAACATAAAAAGAATGCCATACCCCGATAGTAGAATATTTTTTAAATATTTTCTCACTTTTATAGTCCCTCCTATGCTTCGTATTATTTTACAAAGTTACAGCAACTACCCACTATTAAGAAACCACATTTTATTTGATATAGATTTACTTCTTGTGTCGTCCGTTAAGAATATGTTGTACTATATTTACCGTTTACTTTTTATTATTAGGGTAGTGCAAGTAGCGACAATTGCTGATAAATATATAATTGCTGTCATAATTGCCATGCCCACATGTGCAGTTTCTCCACCACTACCAGCAAGTCCTGTTGAAAGAAAACTTATAATAAAGCCTACTATAAAAGTTAAAATGCCAATTAATAATCCTATCATAATACCCCTCCCTTATGATGTAATATTCTACAATTATTCATCAATCGTAGTTTTGCGATAGATGAATAATATAAGAAGATATTGTACTTATAAATATTATTTATTTTCATTGTTTTCTAATTTGTTTAAAATAACATCTATCTTTTTCTCCATCTCTTTATTTCTATTAACAAAGCGGTTAAAGCCTTGAATTGCTTTATATATGAATACTATGATTGCAAATAATATTGCAAGGTTAATCATTGTAAACATAATTGTTGTATAACTAACGCTCATATAAATCATCCTTTCTTTTTTATAATTTCGTCATACTATTTTACAAATGTTCATCAATCGTAGTTTTGCGATAGTTGAACAATATAAGAAAAGTCCGAATTAACGATGATACTTAAACCTTTTATTTGTGTAATTTTATCAATTTCTTCTTTGTTTTCTGTAATTATATAACTTTCAAATTCATGAGAAGTATTAATTAACCAAGGTTTACCATTCTTAATAAAAGATAAATCCTCTGGTAAGTCTGGATGTACCCACGAATGCAATGAGCTTGTAACTGTTTTTATTATTTCCCTTGCCTTCTTGTCAGTATTGTAATAATATATTTGACCAGGCGTTCCGCCGGCCAAAAACGTTCCAGGCCAGTCCCATTGCTCTTTAACTTCAATTAGTGAATATTTTAATTCTTCCAATAGATAATCTACATTCTGATTAAAAAACATACTCTTTCTAACTACCAAGATGAAAGTATCACAAGCTTCAAAAGCAAAGTCAATTAAATCTCTATAAGCCTTATCTTTAGCATCGTTCTCTATAGATATAAACATAAAATCCCCCCCCCAATAGCTTCATCATATTTTACAATTGTTCATCAATCGTAGTTTTGCGATAATTAAACAATATATGAAAGTTACGACATAAAATTAATAATAGATTTTCAAGGAAAATGCTTATATTCAGAACTAATTTTAATTTTTCTTATTTTTCCGAAATAAGTATATAAGAGATTTTCCAACCCCTAAATTTTCACCTACTTCGTTTGCCACCCACATACAAATTTTTGTAATGACTGTATATATAACTATAGCGAATAATATTGCAAAAGCAAATTTAATATAATCCATAACTCCTCCTTATTAGCAATCAAATAATCAACAGTATTGTCGTACATAAATTTACGTTTATGACGCAGTTTTTAACAATTACGGCATAAATATTTCCTTAATTATACTATAGTTACCATGAATTCAATATAAAAATTAGGCTATGTTAGACATAAATGGTGAGATTGTTTATATTTTAGCAAATCGTCTTATTTATTACATTTTATTTGGAATTTATATTATAATTAGTATATAATTACAAGTGTTTTTTAGTAAACACTTGTAATTAATATGGAACAAAATTATTTTAATGCAATAAGTTATGAAAAAAACTATTAGCGCTTTCTACTGTATAATAATAAACGGGGGTGGTTATATTATGAATAAAATTGAAAAGATAAAATTAGCTGTTGATGTAGTCGTATACTATTTTATAATTAACACTGTGTTGTATATTTTGAATTCTTTGGTAATTCCTTATTTACTTTTTAGAAATATTAGCGGATTAAGGTATGCAATAGTGTATGTACCCTTAATAGTGGTTAGCATATTTTTGGTAATAATCTCGAAAGTATTAAAAAGAAAAGTACAAGGTGATATTAGCATTGATAGTAAACCGTTGCTTTATTTAATAGTTGGTGTGTTGTTTATAATAACTGGAGTTACACTAATTCCGACATTTGTAATATCATTATTTTCATTATTTTCTAATCATCTTCCATTGAAAGATGATTCATTTACGAATGTAATGATTATCATTTACCTTGTCCTAATAGGAATTGGAGCCTACCTTACATTTATGACTATTAAAAGAGATAAGCAGATAGAAAAGATAAAAGTTGCTGTTGATGTAGCCTTATACTATTTTACAATTTACGCTGTGTTGAATTTTTTGAGAGAGATTATTAAAACTTTATTTTATAACTTCATAACATTTTGGGATATTTTGTTTTTACCGTATTATGCAGTATTGGCGGTAGTTATATTCTTTTTAGCAATAATATCAAGTGTAATAAAAAGAAAAATGCATGTGAGTATTAGCATTGATAGTAAATTATTGCTCTATATAATAGTTGGGTTTTTGCTTATAGTAGACGGAGTTACAAATATACCGTCACACATATCAAGAATCAGTAATTTATATCATCCATCCTCAGCAGTACAAGGCAATAGTGATAAACTTTCTATGTATTTGACTATAGTAGCGATTGCGTCTACTGTTATACAAATAGGAATTGGAGCATACTTTACATTGATGACTATAAAACGGGATAAACAGATAGGAGAAATACATTGAGGGTATGGCACCGTTAATGTATAGAACCCTGCTTTATATATACTACGCTTTATTCATATATAGATTATCAATCATAAATTTTACGATACTTTAATAATTAGGGAAAACTTATTGGCTTGTCTATTTTCGACAAGCCAATTTTATATACTATTATCATCAATATTGTCTAACATAGCCAAAAATTAAAATAGGCTTTATTAATAATAACGATAAAAATTATTTAATATAATGGGGATGGCAAAAAGTTGAATGTCGTGAAAGTTAATTTTCACGACATTTATTGTATACCTATATATAGCCTATAGACTCATTGTTGCTTTGATGTATGTAATAAACCACCAATAAATTGATATTTATAGCCTCTAATTGAGAATATACACTCCTTTTATGCATTATTTATCACTTTATAATACATTAAATGTAACAAAATACTATATATTACATTTAATTTAAAATTTTTAGGGAATGGTCAATAGCTTCAAATATCATTACGTTTATGACTTAAAAATGCCTTTTCATGATATAGCTATACATTTTTATATTTAGAAACAATAAAATGATTATAGACAAGCTTGCCTAATATATTAAAAATTTAAAAATAATTATATAAAAATAATTTAAGTTGAGGACTAGACTCAAAAAAATGGAGGCCTAATTAATTATGAAAAAAACTTTATCAATTTTGTTATTCATCTTAACTGTTGTTGGTTCCTTATTATTTATCAATATTAATTCTAATGTAAATGCATTAGAATTAACACCTAAATTAATTGAAGGTACTAAAACAAGTGAATTTTCTAAAGTACAAAGTTTAAAAATATCTACTGATAGTAAATTGAAATCAGAAGGTTATACTGATGCTCAAATTATAGAAATTAGAGATTTTGATTTCGGAAAAGCAATTAAAGAAAGAAGTATAAAATATAATAATGTTCAATTGAAATCCATGGGATATACAGATAATCAAATAAATATAATGAGAGATTTTAAGGGCACAGATGTAGAAATAATGGCATTGAGTTCAACTTTAACATTAAATATATGGAATTCAGGTGCTACGGCCGGTAGTTCATTTTCATCTTTAAATGCTAGTATGAACTGGAGCTGGAGTACACAACCATTATGGGAATTAACAGATATTATTGCATTTTCATGGAGCGGCGGATATTCTTCAGGATATTCTTCAACATTGACTGCAAATTATGTGTATGCATTTGATTCCAGTAAAGTTATAAAGAAAGATTTTCCATTACTAAGTTCAAATATTATACCAGGTGCAGGCTGCTTTTTTAAAATACCAATGCAGTATTCAGGTAATGCCGATTATATGGCTAGATCAGGAAGTGGTACAGTCTATTTAAATAAGTACGCATATGTAGGTAGTGCACAAGTTCTATGTAAATATGGACATAGACAGTTGGTAGGATCAGCAGTAGTAAGAATACCATCTGGTTTAAGCATATCTTTTAATATTGGTACTAATGAAGAAGCTGTTAAAACATTTAATTATCCTTCATATTAGGCTAGATATCTTTATTAATAAATTAAATATATAGACCCACCCTAACAACGTAATTTATTTGAGTGGGTTTGTTACTTTGATCATATTCATAAGCATACTGTTAGGTTGGGATGCAGTCAACGGAACCGATAAACCCCATGTTAAGGAATTAAACGGATAAAAAGTTGATTATTTACTTCATCTTAGAAAATACTATTAAGGTATATTACAATATTTACATGTTGAAAAACTAAAGATTAATGAGATAGGTTAAAAACAAAGTTGTAGGATTTTAAAAGTAGGGAAGTAATTTATGCTATATTTAATATATAAATAAAGTAAATCTTAGTAAAAATATTAAAGTAGACTTATTAATTAGTCAAATTTAGGAGGAATAAGTATGGTTTTAATTATAATTTCACTACTAATGGGGTATGTAGGTCTTAATATAGGAGGGATTTTTGGGGACGATATCTATGTGTATTTGTTTGGAATGGTGGGTGTTTTAAGTCCTGGTTTATTTGTTTTAGAACAGATGTATAGAAAAATGAAAAAGAAACCAAATTAATTACATTTTTCGTAAAATATGAACTAAGGCGGCCGAACCCTTAAAGTTCGCAAGGAAGTATTCCATATAATAAGATGTTATATGGAACCAAAAGAAAGAAGCATCTAAAATTCATCATGAGGTACGGCAACGATTCGTGAATCGTTGCTGTACCCCTTAATTGGAGCAGTTAGAGGGTAACTTGAAGGATAAGCAGTTAATTGTAGAAGAATATAAACAATATAAAGTTGAATTGGAAGAATACAATAAGTTGCTTGCTACTCTTCCAATTCGACTTTATAAATATCTATATATAATTATTTGTTTTAAGATTAAAGCTATTATGTTTTAACTACCTCTGTATACCAAATAATTCACTTTTATAAATATAAATAATGAATGGAGTACCAATACTTACATAAGACGAGTGCGAGTTATCATTTATTTAATCTAATTAAGTTAAATTCTCATGATTTATTGCTTGTAGTATTTGTTCGAAATATCCATTAGCAATTAAAATATCCGTACTATATTTAGCATATTTCATATTTTCAGCAGTACATTTCATATACTTAGTCTGTAGATCGGTTCTCATATTGTCTGCTATAGCCATCCCTAATTACTATATCTTATTTTAAATTCAACTAAAACACCATTTTATATAATTAAAATGTAATTGTGTTGCATATTATTGGTTAAATATTACAATGGTGCTGAAATTTGTAGAATATTTTCCACTAATTGCATTACAATATTACAAAAAAATATAATAGTTTATAATATAATATATAATATAACTTAAAATATGATTTAAGTTATTAAAAAATATAACTTGTAACAAAATGAAGGAGGGAATATATGGAATTAAATACATTAGAAAATGAGATGATAATTGATATTTATGATGCTGATATGTTTCCAGAAATGCCATTAGAGATTGAAAATTATAAACTAATAGAGGAAGAACCAAAAAAAAAGAAACAAGAATTTGTTTTTTATCTGAATAAATTAAAAAAATTAGGCCTTATAAAATATGAAGAAAAAGAGGTCTTTACAAAAGGTGGAAATTACAGCATTAAATATAATAATAATGTAACTATAATTCGTGAGGATAAAATACATATAGATTCTAAAGGAATAAAATTAGTAGAGCGATATAATTACAGTAATTCAGAAATTCAAAGTAAAATGTATAGATTTGGCTAAATGATTAGCAGAGAGAGTAAGAATTTATTAACTATGACATTGTGGTTCATTTTTACAGGAATGTCGGTTCGGTTGTATTCATCATTGCAATTCTAGAAAAAAGGTTATTTAAGCTAATTTATGAGTTGGACATACAAATCGAGAAATTTATGTTATATAATATAGATATATTTCTTGAAATTGTAATTAATCCTACAATGGCTAATTTAATTTTTAGAAGGGAGACTTTAAAATAGTAACTAAATATTATTTCAATGGCAATAGATATGTAGGTGAATTAAAAAATAATAAAGCGAACGGCGTAGGTTCTTATTATTTTAGTAATGGCGATAAGTATATAGGCAGATTTAAAGATGACGGGCCAAACGGCATGGGTATTGCATATAAATGTGATGGCTCTATATATTATAAAGGTGAATGGAAAAATGGAAAACCTAAAAAATAAATTAACTGTTTTCTAGAATTTCAATGATGAATACAACCGATATTCCTGTATATGTTTTTCTACAGCTAAAAGTATACTACCCCTATTACAAATATTTTGGATCTAAGTGAATTAAGTTCTACACGGGGTATAGGCATCAAAACGCGGAAATTATACTCTAAGGATTTATAGATCATGAAGTTCTTAATTTTTATACTCTAAATGGTGTCCAATGGGCAAAGTAGCCAAAATATGATGATGATCATAAGTAGTCAAAACAAAAAGGCTATCACCTTGTTAGTGCGCCTTTTACGAAGAATATGACACATGGTTTAATAGAAATAATACTTATCTTCCATAGTGAATTAAATATTTTTTTCCTTAATGGCTTTCGATATTTTTTCTATCAACAATTTAAGTTCTCGTGATTGGTAGTGAGTATTTGCATTGCTAATAATATAATAGAATTTTTCTTGATATTACTTGATTTATAGTCGTTTTTTGTTCCTGTTGGTGTGAATAAGAGAAATGTTGGCTCTACCCCTTATAGCGTTCTTTTAACCTTTGAAGAAGCATAGATATATTTGGTTCATAAGCTTTCAGAGTAGTATTAACTTCTTTCCATAAAAAAACTCCATGACTTATATTTATTCTATATCAATCATGGAAGTTTACATAAACTTTGAAACAGACTCACTTGAAAGTCTATAATAATCTCCAACTCCGCATTTGGCTTTATACTTTTATATTTATATAAATAACTTTGATTCACTCAATTTTCTACTATTGAATCGAGCTCATCAACTCAAAGAAATATTTTGCATCTTGAGTTTTATAAAGATTGTACCAAGAATCTAAGGTTTGTGGTGAAAACACCTCTAGAATTTTCAATATGTGCAAAGTAAATTCAAGAGGAGCTATTCCAGAGGCAGTAATCAAACTTCTATCAGTTACTGCGTATTCTTGCTTATAATATTTTTCTCCTGAATAGCTTGGACAGACCATTTTAAGATATCCCAGGTCATTGCTTGTATGAGCTCGCTTATTTAATACTCCTTCCATAGCAAGTCCTATTGTAGCACCACAAATTGCCCCTACAACAATACCTTTCTCTAAACATTCTTCAGCCATTCTTATAATGGGAGCATGAATTGCTTCTGTCCATGTATTCCCACCAGGTAGAATCAAAGCAACTGTCTCTTCAATACTACACTCCTTAAGTTCAATTTCTGGCAATATTTCTAGACCTCCCATTGTAGTAATAGGGTTCTTGTTAATTCCTACAGTTACTATTTTTAGAGGCATTAATCCCTTTTTGTAGTACCTTCCCGAATTGATTTCAGTACTTAAATAACCTATTTCCCAGTCTGCCATTGTATCAAATACATAAAGATATACTTTGTTTTTCATTTTCTATTCCTCCACTTTCATTTTATTAGTACTATTTATCACAGGATGGTTTCAAGCTCCATCTTAATCAATTATATATTATCTTTACTGACAAATTCAGTCAGTGGAGATAATAGTCCAGCAAATCTTTAAGAATTGATGCCATAGCAGCTTTAAAACTATTTGGTTCAAGCACCTTTATTGCTTTACCATATGGAAGTAGAATATGAGGAACATAGGTATGGATTGAGTATTCATCCATTAAAAAAATCGTTCTGCATTCAGTTCGTTTTATCAGATGATATCCTAAAAACCAATGTGCACTTAGGTCATTCAATGCTTCTGACTTGCCCTCAATTACTAAAGTGCAAAGTCCTACTTTACTTTCTATATTCGATAATAAGCTTTCTGTAAAAAACTCACGTGCCGAAAAAGCTTCAGGACGCTTAAACGTATTTTTAGTGCTTATAATATTTATTATTCTATCTACCCTAAAGTTACGAATTTCATTCCTAAGATGGCAAAATGCAATAGCGTACCATTTATTGTTCCAGTAAAGCATCCCATAGGGGTCAACAACCCTATGCTTGGGATGCCCTTCATAACCTGTACAGTATTCAATTTCCATAGAGCATTCATTTGCAACAGCTTGCTCGAGTTCCATTAATATAGGTTTGACAGCTGGATCGCAAATACGGCTCACTACTTCAAATCCAACTAAATGACGATTGAGAACTTTTTCTTGTTCTTGATTCGAAAACATCTTTAACTTTGATGTTGCATTATTTAGTGATTCCATAAAAGGATATCCTGATTCCATTGCAAAAACAGCAGCATGCAAAAGTGATTTTTTCTCTTCAAGATCAAAAAACAGGGGTGCTCGGATAAAATTGTTAAGCAAACTATATCCGCCGTTATGACCAGGCTCCGATATTATTGGCACTCCACTAACACACAGTGCATCCATATAACGATAAACTGATCGTATGTTTATTTCTAACCTTTCGGATATTTGCTTTGCAGTTATTTTTGTACCTGAATTCAGCATCCATAAAATTGCTAGCATATTATCATTTTTTGGCATAATGCACCCCCTAATCTGGTTAACAATTAAATTTTATTGTTTAGGAATATAATATCATTAAATATTGTTTTTAAAAACTTATAACATTTCTTATTATTAAATCAACTGTGATGCATTTTTTTACCAATCCAAATTAACTTTCAAATAAATTGTACCACTATATTCCATAAAATTACTACTTTTTAATGGGAACTTCAACACTACTTAGATTACTTATCTCTTCTATTACCTTGTATAAAGTTGGCTTAGAAATACTAAACATATCACATAAGCCTTTCACTGTTGTTTTTTTCTGTTGGTACAACTCATATATAGCTTTCTTTTTAATATCATCAAGCTTTGGTTTTCTGCCACCCTTTCTTCCTCTGGCTCTCGCTGCTTCTAAGCCTTCTTTTGTTCTTTGACTTATTAAATCTCTTTCAAATTGGCTTATACCTGCCATAAAAGTAAACATCAATTTCCCTTGAGGTGTTGTGGTATCTAACCAGTTTTCTTTTAAGTTTTTAATATTAGCACCCTTCTTCTCAATCTGGTCCACTAAGCTGAATAAATCTTTTGTGCTTCTACTTAACCTTGTAAGATCTGATACTAATATAACATCGCCTTTTCTTAATTTATCTAGCATCCTATTTAATTCTGGTCTATCTGCTTTTGTTCCAGTTATTTTTTCTTGTACTATTTCTTCTGCACCTTCTGAACTTAAAGAATCCAATTGCCTATCTAAATTTTGTTCTTGAGTACTTACCCGTGCATATCCAAATATCATAATTTAAATATCCTTTCATCATAACATATACCATTATAGTAAATTAAACGGTTGATTCCGTCAATATATTTACTATGATATATTTACTGACTTTATTTACTATATAAATGGCTTGATCTCGTTGTTTCTTAAAGCAAAGATTAAAGTAATATAAACGGTCGTTTGATTTACTTTATTAGTTGATATCACTTACGATATAATTAATATCAGATAGTTCTGATATTTAGGAATGTTTTTTAATAATATATGAAAAGAGGTAGATATTAAATGTCGTTACGCGGTGGAGAAATTCTTACAAAGGAGCAGAGGTTAGAATATACAAGGATAGTTGGTGATTTAAGTGAAGAAGAAATTGCTGCATATTATACGTTATCAAGTTCAGACATAGACATTGTTAACCGGCATAGGAGGGACTATAATCGCTTAGGTTTTGCATTGCAAATATGTGTATTAAGGCATCCAGGTTGGCCATTGTCAATTGTTAAAGATATCCCACAAAATATTTTAAATTATGTCGCAGCTCAAATTGATGTTGACCACAATGTCTATCAATTGTATCGACAGCGTGAAGCCACAGGACAAGAGCATATGGAAGAAATCCGTCAAGAGTATGGATATAAAACTTATGGTAAACAGCAAGCTTCCATTTTATCTGAAATGCTATTAAATTGTGCATTTGAAAATGGTAATTCAGTTTACCTAATTCATACAGCTATAAATGAACTTCGTAAAAGTAAAGTTATCCTTCCTGGAATGACGACTATAGAACTGCTTGTTTGGGAATCACGTAAAACTGCTGAAGAAAAAATATTCAGCATTATTAATAGCTGCATATCTGACGATCAGAAGTTAAAGCTTGAAGAATTACTCAACTCTAAAACTGATAATAATAAAACTCGCTTTGCCTGGTTAAAAGAAATGCCAACGAGTCGTTCACCGGAATCATTTTCAAAAGTTATTGAAAAATTAGAATATATAAGACAGTTAAAGTTGAATATTACTATAGGAAATATTCATCATAATAGACTTATACAGCTATCAAGAATAGGTGAACGATATGAAACACAGGCACTTCAACGCTTTGATGTTTCAAAAAGATATGCGATTCTAGTGATTTATCTATTGGATTTAAGTCAGGAGCTTATAGATTTTGCTATAGAAATTCATGATAGGCAAATGATGCATCTTGAATCAAATGGACGTAGACAGCAGGATGAGTTGCAAAAACAAAACGGTAAAGCCTTAAATGAAAAGATAATTCATTTTTCAGGTCTAGTTAGAGCTTTACTAAAAGCAAAAAGTGAAGGGTTAGACCCATACACAACTATAGAAGCGGCTTTAATGCCCTGGGATAAACTAATATCATCAGGACAAGAGGCAGAGAAACTTGCAAGGCCTATTGACTATGATTACATAGATTTAATCAAAAACAAATATTCAAATTTAAGAAAATATACTCCAACTCTACTTAAATGTCTTGAATTTAGATCTACAAAATCAAATGAGCCTTTGCTACGGGCTATAACCCTATTGAATGAACTTAATGATGCTAAAAAAAGAACTATTCCGAATGATGCGCCGGTGGATTTTATACCAAACAGATGGAATAAATATGTTTTTGAAAAAGATGGTACCATTAACCGCCGTTACTATGAAATGGCTATTCTTACAGAATTAAAAAACAATATACGTTCCGGCAATATTTCTGTTGTTGGTAGTAGAAGACATAAGGATTTTGATGAATACTTGGTATCAAAAGAAGAATGGGCATTAATCAAACAAAACGGTACAAAGCTTGCTATAAGTAATAACTATGAAGATTATATTCAAGAAAGAAAAGATACTCTCTTAAAGCGTATCAAATGGGTTAATGAAAATGTACAGACTCTTGAAGGGGTAAGCCTTTTGAATGACGGAAATGGGGAGCTCTCCATTTAAGGCATTATGGTGAGTGTTTTAAAATGGTGAGTGAATCAACTTATTCTTGAGTTTTAGCCAGTCTTTGTATGAATCACTCACCATAATAATTACATCATTTTTTACAAAGGGAGTTTAAAAATTTCATTAAGTCAGTATCATCTCCCCAAATCGGGAGGTCTTTACTTGGAAGAACATCGCTGTAAGCTTCTTCTATTGCTTTTCGTTTCATTTCGGTATCTGCCCTAGCATAAATTTCTGTCGTAGAGCAGTCACAGTGTCCAAGGAAATCTCTTATATATATAAGATTGATTCCGGATTGAAGTAAATGCATGCTTTTGCTATGCCTGAACACATGAGGTGTCACAGGAAATGGAACAGTAAATTTAGGATTCTGTTTTGCTAGTTCTACGTATTTATTAATGATGTAAGAAACTCCCCATCGTGAGAGCTTTTGATTTCTTTGATTTACAAACAAACAATTCTCACCCTTGCTAATTGCATTATTAACTTTCTGATTAATGAGATAATTCTCTATGAGTTTCTTTGTTTTGTCCATAATAGGCACCTGTCTCGTTTTGTTTCCTTTGCCAGTGAGCGTTATTACTGCAGGATTTGATATACGAATATCCTTATTTTTTAAGTCAATTAATTCCTGTACTCTTGCTGCAGTGTCATACAGGATTACCAGAAGGACAAAATCCCTTCGGCCAACGTTAGTTGCTGTGTTAGGCTGCTCTAAAAGTATTTTCATTTCTGCTCCAGTTAGAAATGCTACAATTGTTTTAGGTCCTTTTTTATTAGGGATGTTCAGTATTTTCTGAATTTCGTAGAGATTTTCAGGAGCCTCTTTTTGAACGTATCTAAAAAATGAATATAATGCTACCATACGCTGGTTTCTTGTTGATATGGTACACCTTCTTTTCATCTCAATCCAGTCAAGAAATCCAATGATTAAGTCATGCGTTAAAAAACTGAGGGTTAAGCGTTCTGGTTTGACTTTCTTTTCCTTTTCACAATAAACAAGTAATAGTTTGAACGTAGTTGCGTATGATTCAATGGTATTGGGACTAGAATTTTTCTGTCCTGGCAAGTAATTGCCAAGAAAGCTTGTCAAATAATAAGGGAAGTCAGCTTTCTTCATAGAAACAACCTCCTACTGGGATGACATAGCCAAACTCTGCTTCTGATTTACTAAGAATATGAGGATATAAATCGGCGGTTAAACGTAGATAATACTGAGTAGCTCGGAAATCGGAATGCCCCATATAAGCCGACAGATAAGGCAGCATGTTTGTCAGATCAATACCTGCCAGTGACCATTTTTTCAAACAAGCAACTGCTAGTCCGTGTCGGAAATCATGGATTCTCGGACCTGTTGCAGTATGAGGTATGTCCGCCATAAGAAGATAATCCCTGAAGTGGTTATAAGCAGTACTTTGATTCATGTGTCCCATTTTAGCTCCAGGGAAAACAAAGGTGGTATTCTCACTGAAACGATGGAAGCTTTCCATATATATCTTCATTCTGACTACAAGGCTTTCTGTAATTGGAATAAGTCTATCCTTATTGTTTTTTGCATGACGGATTGTCACGATGCCATCATTAAGATTGACATCTGCGATGGTAAGATTCAGTACTTCAGAGATCCTTGCACCAGTGCCATAAAGAAACCTAAATAATACGGGGTCAACGGCATTTCTATAAGATTTACTAGTCGCTGGATAATGATCTATGGCAAGAAAAAAATGCTGAAGTTCCTCCTTCGTATAAATATGAGGTATGAACTTGCTTCTTGGCAGTAATGTCTGTATTGCTGGAACATATACAAAATAACCGTGGTTATTTAAATAAATAGCAAAGTGGTTCATCACTACTTCTTTATTATAGTGAGAAACAGGTCTTTCTTCCTCGTTATAAATGAATTCCTTGAGCATTAGTTTTGTAAGGTTGATACCGGTGTAGCCATTGTAATAATAAAACGAATCAAAATGACGGAGATATCTCGACTGTTGTTCGAATTTAAAACCTGTCATTTTCTTTTCTTTAATATATTGCTCAATAATACCCACAAGGTCACTTTTCCAATCATAAGTGGTCTTCATTTATTGAAACACCTCCTCTGGATCAAGTGTGCATTTACGTAATCCAGCTATATCAATTTTAAGATAGATACTTGTCGTATTGATGTTTTGGTGTCCCAATGTTTCGGAAATAACCGATAATGGAGCTTGTGCTTCAAGCATATTTTTTGCCAGGGTGCTTCTTAACGAGTGCATCCCGTGGTGCTCATTCATTGGAATCACTAGCTCCGCTTTGACCATGTAACGGTGTAGTGACCTATGGAAGTTTTCAGTTTCCCCAAAAGCCTTATAAGGAGCCCGATGCCTAATGAACAGATTATCACAGGATGTTACAGGACGGCCATTTTTTAAATAGTCAATAACGGCCCAACCTATATCATCTAGCAACGGCAATTCAATTGGCTGCTTTGTTTTCATCATGTTAAGTGAGATAGTTTTACGGTTCCAGTTTAGAGACGAGAGCTTCATGCTCCTAATATCGCTTACTCTTAATCCAAGTCTCACTATCATCAGTATTAGAGCATAATCACGCTTACCCTTTGGATCCTCACGGTCGATGGCATTAAGAAGTTTCAGAATATCTTTCTTTTCCCATGCATATGGAATAGAAGAATTTCTCATGATCCGGACCTTCGGGAGTAGAGGAGAAAAATCACAACAAGTAAAACCGTTCTGATAAACAAAAGACAGATAATTTCTCAACACATAAAGAATGGTACCAACATATTTGACGGCGGAGTTATCATAAAATGCTAAAAATTTACAGATATGATTAAGTGTTATTTCATCTGATGAATTAATTTGAACTGAATGAAGATATTTCAGAAAAAACTGTACCTTCTGTATATTCGAATTAAATGTTGTATTGGCGTATCCTCTGTGTTTACATTCCTCCGTAAACATCTCGTATTCATCAAGGAATCCTTCCGGACAAGTGAATTGCTCTTTTATTTTTCTAGGCTGATAGCAAAATTCACCTGCATCAAGATACATAAGCAATAGGTGTAATGGCTTCATCCGTCGGTTAATTTTAGAACTCAGTATATTTCCATTAAAACTGTGTAATTTCATGTTTGTTTTTAAATAAATATACTCCAAACAGACTTTTTCATCAACCTCAGATATTTCATGTTCAATTAGATGCTTTTCAAAAACGTTAAATGAGTTTTTGTAATTTTTGAGTGTTCCGGGTGCTTGTCCTTGTTTTTCTAGTGAAGCAAGAATGGATTCAATTGCCTTATGTATGTTCTTGGTTTTATTCATTGTAATCATCCTCCTTTTAAATCCATTATAGGCTGACTACAATTATTATGGTGAGTGATTTAGATAATAGTGGCCCCAATACACGAAAAAATCAATGCACTCACCATTTTAAAACACTCACCATAATGGTGAAATACATGTAAAAAGGCTTGAAAAAAACACTCCTGAAGAAGCAAAAGATTACAGTAAATCAATTTATGAGATGCTACCCAAAATAAAACTTACTAATTTACTAATTGAAGTTGCAAGCTGGACAAAATTTGATGGTCAATTCACTCATGCATCAACGGGTAAATCTCCCAATGACGATGAAAAAGATATAATTATGGCTACATTGATTGCGATGGGTACAAATATTGGGCTTAGTAAAATGGCTGATTCTACAGATGGCATAACTTACTACCAGATGGCCAATACTGCACAGTGGCGGTTATATGATGATGCTTTAAGCAGAGCACAGTCTACTCTAGTAAACTTTCTACATAAATTATCATTACCTTATTATTGGGGAGATGGCAGCACTTCATCCAGTGATGGTATGCGTGTGCAAATTGGTGTATCATCACTCCATGCTGAACACAACCCTCATTATGGATCAGGAAAGGGAGCAACAATATACCGTTTTATTAGTGACCAGTATTCTGCATTTTATGCGAAAGTAATTAACACTAATACCAGGGATGCGGTGCATGTAATTGATGGCTTACTGCATCATGAAACTGACCTCGAAATTAAAGAACATTACACAGATACAGCCGGTTTTACTGAACAAACTTTTGGTTTATGCCATTTACTAGGTTTTAGATTTGCTCCAAGACTAAGAGATATATCTGATGTAAAATTATACTCATTTAATAAGCCTTCTGATTATCCAAAACTTGAAAAGATCATCAAAGTAAAAGTAAATACTAAAATCATTAAAGATAACTACGATGATGTTTTGAAACTAGCTCACTCTATCCGGGAAGGGAAGGTATCTGCCTCTCTTATTATGGGTAAAATCGGTTCATACTCACGTCAAAATAGTTTAGCTTTAGCTCTCAAAGAAATGGGGCGTATTGAAAAAACTATTTTCATCCTTGATTATATTTCTAATGAGGAATTACGGAGAAGGATTCAAAAAGGATTAAATAAAGGTGAAGCTGCTAACGCATTGGCAAGAGCCATATTTTTTGCCAAACGAGGAGAGTTTCATGAAAGAGATCTTCAGGATCAGATGCAACGAGCAAGTGTGCTTAATATTTTGATGAACGCAATAACTGTTTGGAATACCGTTTATTTAAGCAAGGCTATTGAATATCTTAGAGAAAGAAATGATCTTAATGAAGATTTGTTAAGCCATGTCTCACCTTTGAATTGGGAACATATAAACCTATATGGTCATTACAGTTTTGATAAGAAAAACATCACCACTCTTGATAGTTTGAGACCTTTAAATATAAAATCTGAATAATATAAGCACCATCAACTCATAACTTAGGGGGCAGGCCTTAGAGTATAAAAAATAGGGGTTTTATGTTTTTTAAATCCTTAGAGTATAATTTCCGCGTTTTGATGCCTGCTCCCCTATATGTAGAAAGCCTCTATTAGATGATATAATACTTAATGTAAGTGAAGAAAATCTATAATTTTCCTGATTTACGCAAAAAAGAAAGTAGTTTTTCGACAACTACTTTCTTCTTAACCACCACGTCACCATGTAAGGAGGTGATTTTAATTGAAAATATCAAGAGAAATGGAAACACAAAAACCGAACTTCGCAAAAATAATCGGTTTAGTTTCAAGTATTGTAACAGTTATCTCAATAATAATAACTGTTATATCTTGGTTAAGATAGGTACAAACTAACTTAACTAAGAATAATGACTATAATAGCCTGTAGCTATTATGGTCTTTATTTATCTTATGTATTATATTAAATTTTAACCAACACATAAAATATTATTCTGATAGTTATAAATTTCAAATGTAAGTCACATAACATAACAATAATACAAAATGATAAATAATACAACAATAAAACAATAATATTGTTTTATTGTTGTATTAATATTCTGAAAGTAACATACCATCAATTGTATTACAATCACATTATGGCTATTACCTATTGTTTAATAAAAATGTAAAAATATTTATTCCAAATGACTTTTCCATTTTGGTTCAAGATAACATTTTTTATGTTGTATGTTTTTATGTAACATTAATTTCTACTTTGACCTGGTTACAATGATGGCATTAACAGTATATTTTAGTTCAGATTACCTTATACTATTATATTGTATTTTCATTATAAAAAACAAAATGAAGGAAAATATGAGAACTATAATATATGCATATAATGGCTTTTTGAAATGAATAATTAATATTGAGAACATCATGTAATTAAATATATCCCATCCATTATGGTAAATGAAATATTCTAATTAATAAGCAACAAATTCTACAATTGTAAATACAGCAACATAAATAGAAATATAAGTGAATATTTTTGTTATTTTCTTTAGGAAGTAAGGAATAAATACCATTACTGTACTTAAATATAATGTTATACAAATTAAAAAATCACAAAAGATGCAATTTAAGATCTTAGATTCGTAACACCATAATTGATGATTATAGGTTAATAGAACGCAAATAACACTATTTTAAATAAAAAGTAACAAATTTGTAACTTTTTTTATCTTTTAACACTCTAATTATTAAATAGTATTCGAAGCTTAAATTATTAATGAATAAATTAAACAAAGAAAGGAGCGTTGAAATGGATAAGATTATAACAACAGAGAAGACAACAACAGAGAAGAATCAACCTTTAAATGACGAATTATTTATTGATTTAATAGACATTTATAAAGAAAATTTGTATAAGATTGCTTTTTCATATTTAAAGAATGAGCAAAATTCTTTAGATGCTGTCAGTGAAACCATATATAAGGCTTATAAGAATATAGATAAACTTAAAAGGCAAGAATTTTTTAACACATGGATTATTAAGATTCTTATAAACTCTTGTAAAAGTGTATTGAAAAATAATAAAGTGATTTATATTGATGAATATGATAAAACTAAAAAAGATAACTTTGATATCTTAGAAACAGATTTTAAATTATCTATTAACATAGATCTTTATAATGCAATTGACAAATTAAATAATAAGTTTAAAAGTATTATTATTTTGAAATATCTTCAAGATATGACTATTATTCAAATATCAGAAGTTCTTAATTTGCCAGAAGGAACTGTAAAGGTCTACTTGAGAAGAGCTTTAGGAGTGCTAAAAATAGAATTAGGTGAGGAGTGTATGTAGATGACTACCAAAAGTCAATATGGTTTTGAACAAATAAAGATTTCAGATAAACTTGATGAAGTTATTAAAGAGGCTATAGAAAGAGCAAAAAAAGAAAAAAAAAGAAAAGTCATTAAGTTAAATTCAACTAAGTTGATTGAAAGCAACATCTTGCTATTAAATAAAATGTAGATTAATGATGTTAATTTGATTATCGTAATAAAGGGTAATAGTAGCAAATGGCACAAATGGCACAAATAATTATAGTAAAAATATAGAATAAGCAAGGAGGAATTATGGCTGATAGAATGGATTATAAATTAGAATTAATTAGAAATAAATTGGAAAAGTTACTAGAAGTCACTGACAACCTTGTTGATACTGAAGTTGTTTCTTTAAGTCAAGAATTGGACAAGCTAATTCTTAATTATTATTCTTTGGATGGGGTAGACAGCATCTCTGTAGCCAGTGGATTGTGGTGTATAGACTATCATACCCACTCTCAATGTAAATAGTTCGCTATGCCAACCTTAGTTTTTGAACTAGAAGAAATTCTCGCTTTTTACTTGCCGAAAGATCCCCGTTTGTAATTCTGGTTACAACTTGCATGATAAATGAAGGAAGCAGATTGCTGAGTATTAGGATTATTGTCTTAGTATATCTAATCTTAGTATACTAATTTGTAAAGGTAAAATCTACCCTTTACTTTGTAAGACTAACTTCCACTGTTGAATGTATTGGGGGTGGAATTTACTTTTGCAATTGAGTTATAAGTGAAATATGTGAAATTAATTGTCGGAAAAGGTTGAAACATGACAACATTAGTGATACAATATAAACAGAATATTCTAAATTTTTAGTAAATTTAAATTTGTGTAGTATTAGACGTAAAATTTAGGTATTAACACCTTTTGTTAAAAATTAGTTTATAAAGGAGTGATATATGTATGGGATTCTTACGTTGGATAGCAGGAATATTAATAATTTTCTGGTTATTGGGACTGGTGCTTAATATTGGTGGTGGCCTGATACACGCATTAATTGTCATA
>Ga0209123_1000679_pt1 | contig 40566 bp, 32 predicted proteins | sample BarGraIncu00431A_FD_184500 | JGI IMG/M metagenome (GOLD analysis project Ga0209123, IMG submission 184500) | Arctic peat soil microbial communities from Barrow, Alaska, USA - Barrow Graham LP Incubations 004-31A (SPAdes) (version 2) | ecosystem: Environmental > Terrestrial > Soil > Wetlands >...
ATCTGATGGCAAAAAGCTTCGCGAAATTATTGAAACAGAAAAACCGGACTATATCATCCCCGAGATTGAAGCCATTGCTACCGATACTTTGGTAGAATTGGAAAAAGAGGGCTTTAATGTAATTCCTACTGCCAAAGCTGCTTTCCTGACCATGAACCGCGAAGGCATTCGCCGGTTGGCAGCCGAAGAGTTGAGCATTGCCAGCTCGCCGTATCGTTTTGCTTCTAGCAAAGAAGAGTTCGAGCTTGCGGTGGCTGCCATTGGCATTCCCTGCGTGGTGAAACCAATTATGAGCTCGTCGGGTCACGGACAAAGTGTGATCAAAACTGCCGATGACATTGAAAAATCGTGGAAGATAGCGCAGGAGGGCGGTCGTGCCGGAGCGGGACGTGTAATCGTGGAAGCATTTGTAAAGTTCGATTATGAAATTACGTTGCTCACCGTTCGTCATTCGGCAGGAACTACTTTTCTTCAACCGATTGGACATTATCAGGAAGATGGTGATTACCGCGAATCGTGGCAACCACAACCCATGCAGGAAAGCGTGCTGGAAAAGGCTCAGAAGATAGCCAAAGCGGTAACCGATGCGTTGGGTGGTTATGGTATTTTCGGCGTAGAATTGTTTGTTTGTGGCAACGATGTTTTGTTCAGCGAAGTATCACCCCGTCCGCACGACACCGGCATGGTAACCATGATTTCGCAGGACTTATCGCAGTTTGCATTGCATGCACGCGCCATTTTAGGCTTGCCTGTACCTTCGGTTCGTTTTTACCGACCTTCGGCCTCTAAAGCCGTTGTGGTGGAAGGTGACAGCGACAAAGTGGTGTTTGATAATCTGGAAGAAGTATTGTCGGAAGCAGATGTTCAGTTGCGTATTTTCGGTAAACCGGAAGTGGTAGGACACAGACGCCTGGCGGTGATTCTGGCAAGTGCAGATACGATCGAAGAAGCACGTGCGAAAGCAAATCGGGCCTACGATAAATTAAAGATTGAAGTGTTGGCGAGATAAGCTTGACTTCGGTGAAATAGGAAGCTTTTCTCATTAATGAAAGGACAAAAACAGTCGTCGGGAAGCTTTCATCAATGATGAAAGAACAAAAACGATCGTCGGGAAGGTTTCATCATTGATGAAAGGACCAAAACAGTCGTCGGGAAGCTTTCATCAATGATGAAAGAACAAAAACGATCGTCGGGAAGCTTTTGTCATTGATGAAAGTACAAAAACAGTCGTCGAGAAGCTTTTCTCATTGATGAAAGGACAAAAACAGTCGTCGGGAAGCTTTTGTCATTGATGAAAGGACAAAAACAGTCGTCGAGAAGCTTTTCTCATTGATGAAAGGACAAAAACAGTCGTCGGGAAGCTTTTATCATTGATGAAAAGGCAAAAACAGTTGATTTATAGGTTTCGAAAATTTCGAAAGAACTAAATACCGTGAGTTGGAACTCGCGTGACCCCAACAAAAAACCACCATTCGAAATTCCGAATGGTGGTTTTTTAATTGTGGGCGCTTTTACTCAGCTTATTTCAGCCGCTCAAAAACAAGTTTGGTAACAGTAGAATCAGCCGTTTCGTAAAACTTGTCCACTTCTATTCTGCTCGTTTTTAAGTCGAACTTAAACTTGTAATCCTTGTAAGCAATATTGCTCGATACATACGAGCGAAGCGAAATTTTGTCTTTCGATATTCGGTAGTCATAAGGGCCGGATCCATGTTTCGGAAGCCTAAAACTATCTCTTATCTCGTAACCTCTATTCACCATCATAGCTTCCTGGTCGCCAAACAAACCAAATACCAGGGTATCAGATTTTGTATTGACTTCTATCCATTTACCTTTTAGTAAATCGGGGGTTGATAAGCTGTCGCTCGTACAACTCATCAAAGTAATTGCGATAATTAAAAATACATATTTCATAATCTTAGATTTAATCAGTGATCTATTGAAACGATAATTAATTGAAAACCGCGAACCGAATTTTATACCCCAAGCGATGCTCTTACTGACTCAATTTTTACATTGGCAGCTGCATCAGCAGCATCGTAGTCGGCACGACTGGCCATTGTGCCGCGTACCTCTACATAGAATTTAATTTTTGGCTCTGTTCCCGAAGGACGTACTGAAATTTTAGTACCATCTTCGGTGAAATATTGTAATACGTTGGAAGTAGCAGGCATTACCAGGTCAGAAACTGCGCCTGTAGCAATGTTTGTCAATTTCAATGTTTCGTAGTCTTTGATAACGCTTACTTTCGATCCGGCTATTTCTTTTGGAGGATTGTTGCGGAAATCTTTCATCATTTGAGCAATTTCTTCGGCTCCTGATTTTCCTTTGCGCACTACCGAAATACCTTTTTCTTTTCCGTAACCGTATTCTACATAAATATCCTGTAGCAGTTCGAACAATGTTTTGCCATTGTCTTTTGCCCATGCCGCAATTTCTGCCATCATCGTACAAGACGAAACAGCATCTTTATCGCGGGCAAAATCCTCGGGCAAGAAACCGTAGCTTTCTTCGCCACCGCCAATGTATTCTTTTTTACCTTCGTTTTCACGAATCACCGCACCAATCCATTTGAAACCGGTGAAACAGTCGAACATTTCCACCTTATTTCTATCGGCAATTTGTTTGATAATTTCGGTGGTAACAATCGTTTTTACGATATATTGGTTGCCTGTCAGTTTGCCTAGTTCTTTCCAGCGACGGATAAGGTAATAGATAAAAATCAAAGCCGTTTGGTTTCCGTTTACCAGAATCCATTCGTTTTTGTCGTTTTTAACCGCAATGCCAAGGCGGTCGGCGTCAGGATCCGAAGCCATAACGATATCGGCATCGGTAGCAATTGCTTTTTTTACAGCCATATCCAATGCAGCAGGTTCTTCTGGGTTAGGAGAAACTACGGTTGGGAAATCGCCACTGGTAACGTCTTGTTCCGGAACATTGATAATGTTTGTGAAACCATATTCGTGCAAAGCACGTGGAATCAGTTTCACACCTGTACCGTGAATCGGAGTATATACAATCTTCAAATCACTGTTGCGTTTGATAGCATCAGGCGAAAGAGAAAGTTTTTTGATATTTTCGATATAAATCTTATCAATTTCTTCGCCGATAATTTCAATTAAAGTAGGATTGCCTACGAATTTAATTTCGTCGATGCTTTTGATTTTCATGACTTCGGTAATTACGTTCTCATCGTGTGGAGCAATCATTTGTGCACCATCGTTCCAATAAGCTTTGTAGCCGTTGTATTCTTTCGGATTGTGAGAAGCGGTAAGGATAATTCCACTCTGACAGCCTAACTGACGAATTGCAAATGAAGCTTCCGGCGTTGGACGTAGGTCTTCGAATAAATATACTTTAATGCCATTGGCCGAAAAAATATTAGCAGAAACTTCTGAAAACAAACGGCTATTATTGCGACAGTCGTGTCCGATAACCACGCTGATTTGAGGAACGTCAGGAAATTGTGCTTTCAAATAATTACTCAATCCCTGAGTAGCTGCACCAACGGTGTAAATGTTCATACGATTGGTTCCTGCACCCATAATTCCACGCAATCCACCTGTTCCAAATTCCAGGTCGCGGTAAAAACATTCAATCAATTCTGTCTTATCGTCGGCATCAATCATGCGACGTATTTCGTTTTTAGTTACTTCATCATAGTTACCTGTAAGCCATGTTTGCGCTTTGGCAATAACTTCCATTAGTAATGCACTGTCTTTCATACTCTTTATAATTTGATAGTTTGATTTTATTGGAACGATAAAAATACAACTTTTTTTTGGATGCAGAAAATCAATCTATTAAAGATGACCAAATTCATGTTATTTCTTAGCTGAAAGCAAGTCGTCATTTTTTCTTTTAATTTATAACAAAACACTTTGTTTTTCCATCAATTTGTGTAAATTTGCGTGTCTTAAAATCAAATCACACAGAGAAGAGCCGCTACCGACTCTAACCCTACAATTGCAAAATCAACAACCTTTTATATATAATACAATGACAATTCGCCAACTCTCTGTTTTCCTCGAAAACAAAACCGGCCATTTGAACCAAATTCTTTCCGTTTTGGCCAAAAATAACATCAATATTATTGCGTTAACCGTTGCAGATTCTAGTGATTACGGCATTCTTCGCGCCATCGTTTCCGACCCTGAAAAAGCACTTGAAGCTTTACGAGCCGAACAGTTTACGGTGCGTGTACACGACATTCTTTCGCTCGAAATGAATGCCGCGCCCGGCTCTATGTCGCATATTCTGGACCTGTTTACTGCTGCCGATATTTGCATTGAGTATGTGTATGCTTTCAGTTTTGGAAGTAAATCCATCCTGATCATTCGTACCGACAATTGCGATAAAGCTGTGGAGGTAATTAAGGCTAATGGATTGAAATCAATTCGTGAAGCGGAGCTAAGATAGAGGCAAGAGGTAAGTATCCAGAACCTGACAGCGTGCTTGCACCTGTCAGCGTTCAAAAAATAACACGACCGCAGGGAGTAAATATCACGAAGTAGTAACACGAAGCAATAAAATATGATTTGGAATAAAGAAATAGAATGTATGGGTCGCGACGCGATGCGTGCGTTGCAAAGTGAGAGATTAATAAAATTAGTGCAACAGGTATACGCCAATGTGGCTTTTTACCGTCGGCGAATGGATGAAATGGGTGTGAAGCCTTCGGATATTCAATCTATCGACGATATCGTAAAATTGCCCTTTACTTATAAAACCGATTTGCGCGATAACTATCCGTTTAATTTGTTTGCCGTACCTATGAAAGATATTGTGCGTGTGCATGCTTCTAGCGGAACAACGGGTAAACCAACAACGGTGGGCTATACCAAAAATGATATTGAGAACTGGCGTGAAGTGCTCGCGCGTTGTCTCACTATGGCTGGCATCTCTAACGAAGATGTTATGCAGATTTCTTACGGATACGGATTATTTACCGGTGGATTAGGGGTTCATTACGGAGCTGAAAATGTGGGTTGTGCTGTTATCCCTATTTCTGGTGGAAATACGCGTCGACAATTACAATTAATGTCCGACTTTGGCTCTACCGTGCTGGCTTGTACGCCTTCGTATGCGCTTCATCTTGCCGATGCATTAACTGAAAATGGTTATTCGTTGGCCGATATGAAATTAAAAATTGGTGTTTTTGGTGCAGAACCATGGACGGAAAATATGCGGTTGGAACTTGAGAAAAAATGGGGAATTAAGGCTTATGATATTTACGGACTCAGCGAAATTATGGGACCGGGCGTGGCCAACGACTGTCAAGCTCATACCGGATTGCATGTTCACGAAGACCATTTTTATCCAGAGATCGTACACCCTGACAGCAAGCTGCCTTTAGCTGATGGAACTGAGGGTGAATTGGTGTTTACAACGCTTACCAAAGAAGGAATTCCGTTGTTGCGTTACAATACGCGTGACCTTTCTACGCTCACCCGTGATACTTGCGAATGTGGTCGCACATTGGTGCGCATGAAGAAGATTACCGGTCGCAGTGACGATATGCTGATTATTCGTGGAGTGAATCTGTTCCCATCGCAAATAGAGCATGTGCTCCTCGAAATGGGCGAAACAAGTGCGCACTATATGCTCTATGTGGACAATGTAAATAATCTGGATACCCTGGAATTGCAGGTGGAAATGGATGAAACAAAACTGACCGATACCATTCGTGAATTACAGGATTTATCGAGAAAGATCTCGCACGCACTTAATTCTGCCATTGGATTGAGCGTAAAAGTAACGCTGGTAGAGCCAAAAACCATTGCGCGCAGCGAAGGAAAAGCGGTGAGAGTGGTGGATCGGAGAAAGAAATAATAATTAGCCTTCGGCGATATTGCCTACCGTTATTTACTCCCTTCGGTCGCGTTATTGTTTTCTTCGAAAACGTTATTTATTAAACTTCAAAAATGATTATAAAAAAAGAAATTGTCGATTCACTTTTTGCTCAATTTGGTGAGTCGGATATTACGCAGCTATCCATTCGTGAAGTGGGTAAACTTGTTGCACAAATAGAGCAACAAAGCGGGCAGGAATTTATACATATGGAAATGGGTGTGCCGGGCTTGCCGGCTTCGGCTATCGCTATTGAGGCGGAGAAGCGGGCGTTGGACACCGGTTTGGCAGCTCAGTATCCGAATATCGAGGGTATTCCTTTTGCTAAAACAGAGATTGCCCGTTTTGCCAAATTGTTTATCAATATCGATGTTAGTCCGCTGAACTGTGTGCCAACAGTAGGAGGGATGCAAGGAAGTTTTGCGGCTTTGCTGGCTGCAGCGCGCACCGATCCGAATAAACCCTATACCTTGTTTATCGACCCGGGCTTTCCGGTGCAAAAATCGCAATTGCACCTGATAGGTGTACCGTATAAATCATTTGACATCCTGAATTTCCGTGGCGAAAAGCTTCGTGATAAACTCGAATCGTTTTTGGCCGAAGGTAATATTTGTTCCATTTGTTATTCGTCGCCCAACAATCCGTCGTGGATCTGTTTTTCGGAAGCTGAGCTGCATATTATTGGCGAACTGGCGACTAAATATGATGCGATTGTGGTGGAAGATCTGGCTTATTTTGGCATGGATTTTCGCCAGCATTACGGCGTTGCGGGTGTTGCACCTTATCAACCTTCGGTGGCAAATTATACCGATAATTATATTTTGTTGCTTTCTGCGTCTAAAGTTTTTAGTTATGCCGGTCAGCGCATTGGCATGATGATAACCTCCGAAAAGTTGCGGACACGCCACTATCCGAATCTGAAAAACTATTTCACCAGCGATGTGCTTGGACATTTCATTCCTTATGGCGTATTGTATGCTACTACGGCCGGAACTTCGCACTCGGCACAATATGCTTTAGCTGCTACTCTGAAAGCAGTAAACGATGGTACCCTTGATTTTGCAAGTGCATTGCATCCTTACGCTGAAAAGGCACGCTTGATGAAAGCTTTATTCCTGAAATACGGTTTTTATATCGTGTACAATGACGAAGACCGAGAATTGGCTGACGGTTTTTATTTCACGATTGCATATCCGGGCATGACGAGTGGCGAGTTGATGAAAGAATTTCTGTACTACGGTATCAGTGCCATTTCACTGGCTATTACGGGGAGCGAAGATCCTAATGGATTGCGTGCATGTGTGTCGTTTGTGCGGTTAGACCAAATGGCAGTGCTGGAACAACGGTTAATCGAATTTAGTGAACAAGTAAACAAGTAAACAAGTAAACGGTGCTATTTTACTTAACGTAAATTGTTGTTATGAAATTAGTAAATGCCTCCGATTATAATTTGCCATCGCGTGTTATCTTGCGCGCAGTTGGCGAAAATCATATCGCTATTGTAAAGCTTATCAAGAGTCGTATCATTCAAAAAGAGGCGGCAAAAATTGTAAAAATAGCCAGGCAAATACAAAGTGTAGATGCTGACATGAAAGTATCATTGGTTTGTTCATCTGCCATCTGTTCAAAATCGCTGACTTTATTGAAAAATGAAGGTATTGGAGTGATCATTGAAGAATTATAAAATAGCTATTCATTCATGTCTATTTCAATTCAAAACCTGTATTTTTGTATTTCAATTTAAAATGAGCCGAAACATGACAACCATTATTCCTAACGAAATACAACAAATTGCTCAGGATACTTACCGTGCTGTTCGTCAAAAATGTGTTGCAAATACTGCAATTACAGTGTTGCACATAGCCGACGAATACAGCTTTATGGCCAATGGGGCTAATGCAGAGAAACCCGACAATGTGTGGCTCTTTGAAATTGGTACAGAGAAAACGGCTCGTGAGTTTTTTATACATAACCCACCAACTGCGGGTGAAGTTGAAAATGCCATTCAGGTGGTGGAAGATAAGGTAATGCCACTGCATAAATTGCTGACTATTGATTCCAATTTGTATACATTGGATGCATGTATTTTAGAAATAGCCGAGGTGTCGGCATTTGAAGAAAGTGAACAGGGAGCGATTCTAAGTATTCAGGATATGGAACATGCTTTTACTCGCTTAGCAGCTATCATTTCGGGTCGTCCGGCAAGTCAGGATATATTGCCAACCACCAATGCTTTTGCAGCTACGTTGTTGATATTGCGTGAGGTGATGCATCATCTGCGGTTTAATAATATTACTATTTGTTAGTTTAAACCTTCCAATATTAAACGGGCGAGGCTTACACAACTGAATGTGTAAGCCTCGTTTCGTTTAGAAATAATGAGATTTATTTAGCTGGCAGGACTAAGTTCTACACTTGCATTAAGTGTTATTTCATCGCCAATCATTGCTGCAGGGAATTTGCTACCAACGCCGAAATCAGATCGTTTCAAAATTCCTTTAATTGTGAAAACAGCTATGTCTTTTTTGTTCATTGGGTTGGTGACTTTGCCTTCAAAGATCAAATCCAAAACTACCGGTTTTGTAACCCCATGCATAGTCAGATTACCAATCAATTTGAATTCATTGCCTTTGACATTTTTTACAGAAGTGCTCTTAAAACTCAATGTGGTGAATTGCGCAGCATCAAAAAATTCGGCTGTTTTCAAGTGAGTGTCACGTTGTTCGTTGTCGGTATTGATACTTGCAATTTGTGCGGTAACTTCAATTTTAGCATCGCTGTAGTCTGTTTTTGTAGTGACAGCTTTGACTTCAAATTGTTTGAAATTGCCTGTTACATGTGAAATCATAAGGTGAGAAATTGTGAATCCTAAGCGGGAATGCGCTGCGTCCGAAACCCATGTTTGCGAAAATGCTGTAACTGTAAATAGTAAAACTACTATCGATAAACTAATCTTTTTCATATTGCTTTTTTGTTTTTTTTGAAGTTGAATATTGTTATATATTTTTCTTTAAAACAGAAGACACAATCATTTTGTTCGCAAATTGAGAATCATATTCGGGGCGCAACTTAAAGTCGCACTCCGAATCATTTACAAACAGCGAAGCCAATTCTATAGTTGTAATACAGCTTTACACATCACATTGGCTGCTCAACAGGTAGCAAAGCCGATTTACACGTTACAATGCTTGCTCGACAAGCAGCGAAGTTAATTCTACAAGTGGATAACCTAATTCTACAAGTGGATTCTGCGATTCAACAAAATTATCTATTCCAATTTTGTCCAAACAATGGAATGCTGATTTTTATTCCGGTGTCTTTGTGTTTAAACCCATTGAAACTGCCGAAGATACCGACTTTGCCCAAGAACCCGAAGCTAATTGAATAACCCAATTCGGAGTAAGGTTGTTGAGTTTGTTCGTTCCAAAGGGTGTGAAGGTGGAGTGATTCGTAGAATTGCTTGGTTTGCAGAAACGGAATGCGTTTCAGTAGCAGATACCTTGATGTGTAATTGAAATGCGTTTCCAACCATTGACTATGACTATTGCTGTAGTTTGGCAACAGGCTGAAAGTGTAGTCGAACGCTTTTTCGGTTACAAGTAGCGGATTTGTACCAAAATAGTTGAGGTCTGGAGCATAGAGTTTTTGCTTGCTAAGAAACGCACCGGCTACCACCTGATAGTTGATACGGTCGAACTCAGAGAGTTTGATATTTTGATGTACCGAAAAATCTACTTTGTCGTAGTCCGACTGCTCGTTCTGATTCAGTAGCGCAATTCCCTTTTTATATTTAAGGGCAAAGGTTGGATAGGCAGAACCTGCATATTCTTTTTTGCCGTCCTTTATCCGGTATTTCATGTAGGGTGTATATTCCACTCTTACCCATGCCGTGGTGGCCGAATGGTTGGGGAATGCATCGCTATAAGTCTGGTCGGGATAATTGGGCAGGGACGCACCTCCAAAAAAGTGATAGTTGGTGTGGTTGGTGAGCAGTTGTCGGTCTTCGTAACTCGCACCGGTCCAAAGGCGCAGTCCGTTGGCTATGTCTACCTGATTTTCGGCCATGAAATATTTTTTCTGATAGAACCGAATGGCGTTATCGCCGAAGAAAAGCGACGAAAGGGAGTTGAAGAAACGTGATGTTCCGCGATTCGTTTGTATGTCCTCGCTGGTGTTTCCACCGTTTACCCACAACTGCCCATTAGCCAGCGGTGCATAGCGGTAAACGTTTTTTATATCCCACACCATCGAGTGGCGGGCGGTGGTATAATAAACCGAGGGTGCAATGTTCATGCTGTTGGTTTTGGAAGTGTTGATGTTGAGTGCCACTTTTTGCCCGATCCATGCACCATCCACAAAATTGTATTGTTGGAGTACGCCACGCAGCAAACCGTCGAAGCGGACATTGGCGGATTTGCCGAGCTTTATTGTTCCGCCCGAAAGTAAGGACGCTTTCGATTCACCTCTGAGATTTATGGATACCGAATTATCGGTCGTAGTTATATTTTTCGAAACAGGTAGCGTATCTTTTTTTCTGAAACTTTCGGCTTCATCGGCTCTGAGGGGTACATTGCGTACGTTTTCCCAATAGGTGGAGTCGCGTTTGGTCGACATGGAATCAATTTCCATTTTCAGGTCTTCGTTGTCTTTTATTTCGAGTGATTTCTCTTTGTCTTTCAGCTCTTGCGGCTTGGTTTCGGCGGTCATCAATCGTGCCAGTTTAATGGCTTCACGCGTTTTCAGATGCTCTTTGGCCGACAGTTCTGCTATTTTTGCAAGTGACTTGTTCGGTTTTAGTTGTGCACTTGGCATTACATTAACTGGCTTTTGCAGGTTCTGCAATGTGGTTATCTTTGGGTTTACCTTGATGGCATTATATTTTACCGACGAGTAAAATCGTCCAAAACCTTTCACACCCATGGTGCCTATGTCGGCATACATGTCGAAGGTAATGGGCATAAATACGGTGGGTTTAACCTCCTGGTACGAAATTTTGTAGCGTGTACTTATACCCATTTCCAGATTGGTGAAATCGACAGAAAATACGCTCCAGTTATCTTCCAAAATGTAGATATAGCCTGCAAATAGTTTGTCGCTCTGCACTCTGGGTATTACTTTTATTTTGTTTACCGTATAATCGCCGTTGGCAAAAATATCTTCCAGCTTGAACTGATAATATTGAAATGCTCTGGTGGATAATGGCGATACGTAGCCCATAAAATCGGCTTGGTATATGCTCGATGTGGCTATTTTCATTCCCCCTTTAGGTTCTATCTCTTTGGGCATGGAGCTTTTGTAGGCTATCACCTTTTGAGTGTATTTGTTTGGTAACTGATAACTTACCTCGTTCTTCGATTCCAACACCATTAGCTTACCAATAAGTGACAGCAGCTTCTTGTCTTTTATCATCATTTTCATCAGCCCGGGAACTTTCTCAATTTTGGCACTTCCCTTCAAATAATTTTCGGAAGTGAAGCTTGCCACCTGATACAAATGTTGAGGTGCGTGAGCAATGGCTTGTCGCATTACTCTGTTGGCCGGATTATCCTTCGACGGTTTTACTAGTAACTCGTTGAGTTTAATTTCTTTTTCGGTAAGGGTGATTTGAAGTATTGTGCCTTCGGGCTTTAGCTCTATCGTTTTTGTTTGCGACTCATATCCCAGCGACCTGAACTCGCAGGTGTAGGTTCCGGCATTGAGTCGGGTCTGAAACCTGCCTTGTTCGTCGGCCACGATACCCGCTGTTGTTTCGTGAATGTACACCGTAGCAAAGGGAACCGGTTCTCCGTTTGACTTTGAAATGTTTCCTTTTATAATTTGTGCCGAAAGGGCTAAACAGAAGAAAAGAAAGGTAAAGAGGAGGATAAAATGCTTCATAGGTTCGTTTTATTAGTGATTACTAAACAATGCAAATATATAAAATTCATAACAATTAGTCTTTAAACTAAACTGCGGTTAAATATTATTTAACGTTGACATATTCAAACCCGCATTATTTTTAGATTTATTTTCTAACAGTTATAATTTTTCACATGTCAAGCATTCATATTCAACTCAATTTTCAATTTGCGTTTAATTTATGTAATTTTGCGGTTAGAAAATAAAACTACAATGTCGAAAATACAGATTCAACTTACCGGAGTAGGAGCAGAGCTCGTTTTGGGAAATTATATGCCAAAAGATACTACCATATTTCATAATTGGGAAGAGTTTTTTCATTATAACGATTTGGTTCACGGCTCACATTTATTGGCCGAGCACATTGCCGAAATCGAGATAAAGCAGGATGATGTGCTGATTTTTAAAGGACAAATTCCTGCAAGCCAGTTTAGGGCTCAAAAGAGTGCTTCGCCCGTATTTGTTGACAAGTGCTTATACCTGCGTACCGAATGTGCCGAAAACGCTGTTTACAAATGCGAATTTGAAGTCGATCATTTCGATAAAATGAATCTTCAGTTCGAAACACAGGACTATGATTTACTTTTCAAAGTGGGAAAATCGTTTGTCACCAAAATGCTTTATAACGATAAGGTGCTTGAATTGGAGTGGGTGAGTGCCAAGCCTGTTGGTAATATTTGTTTGCTTTGTCGGTTCGAAAATGGTTATTTAGTTCCGATTTACGATGCGGTGAAAAGAATTGCGAATCATTGAAAGTTATCATTAAATAATAATTCCCGCAGCCGACACACTTCACCTGTGCCAGTTGCGGGAATTATTATTTCATTAACCAAGAATGATTAGTTATTCGTAGCCTCTCCTGTTTTAAGATTAATAGTGATGTTATTATCCTTCGGTGCCGGATCTGTCCAAACACTTTGAATAGCTCCACCCAATGTTGGAATGAACTTGGATACAGTTTGAATGTCGGTATTATCACTTGCACTTGCAGTTTCGTCACCTGCATAATGTGCTACAAACGCATTTGTAAATATATCGTCGAGTTTATATCCGGTTACAGCACTTGCCGGAATATTGTACGGAGCGCTTGTAAGCATATAGTAGCTGATCGTTTTCATTCCTGTTGTTAAGTAATTTTTTGCATAGGTCTGAAAATTAGTTCCTGTAGGGATGGTGCTGTATGTAACTCCATCAATTTTTCCTGAAGTGATTTTTAATGTTTTGTTTACTGTATTTAATGTGGCGATACGATATGGACATGGTGCCGTAACTGTACTTCCGGTTTCAACATCGTAAATAAAACCTTTTGTTCCTGTGCCTTTGGCAATGTCTTGAGCATGAAAGTGTCCTGTAAAGACCACATTCATTCCAGAGTCGGCCAAAGCGCTCGATACATTTTTCCAGTCGGCAATAACATATTCCGAGAACATGGTGCTTTGACCTGTAAAATGTTCAACCATTCCGTGATGCATCATCGAAAGTAAAACCTTATTTTTAGCTTTAGATTTTGTAATGATTGATTTTACCCAGCTTAGAGTAGTTGTGGAAATACTTCCGGCAGTTTCGCTAGGGGTATAATGACATGCATCAATACCCATTACCCAAATTCCATTTACGGGTTCTGATACATAACTCAATGAACTAGGGTCGCGTTCAACAGCATTTCCATATCCGCAGTTGGTGTAGATAGATGCAAAATCTGTAGCAGTTACATTTGCAATAGCAGTTTGTGTTGTTCCTGTGTAGCTATATGCGCTAGGGTTGTTTACATCATGGTTGCCAGGTATTACTAATACTTTAATGCCATTGTCGGACAATGCTTTGAACAATGCTGCCAATGCTTGATGATCTATTTTTTCACCATCTTTCGTCAAATCACCTGTTATCAGTAAAAAGTCCGGTTTTTCAGTCATAACGGTTGCAAGTACATTTTTTAAAATTGCACTACTTTCAATAATTAATTTTCGATCGGCAGACAGATAACCTTGAAAATAGGCATTGGCCGGGAGGGTAAACAGCGATGGGTCGAAATAGTGGATGTCGGAAATAACCATGAATTTCACTGTTTCCGGAACTGTCTTGGTGTCATCGTTGCTTTTGCAACTGCTTGTCATTGCAATACACAATAAACAAATTAAATACACGAGTAAATTCTTTTTCATTCTTTTTATATTATAAGTTTTGTTTGGTAAAATAACTTAATTGTTGCTACATGAATATGTGTAACCTGTTAAGGGTGTGTGACATTTTAAGAATAAACATTTTGAATATTCCATTGTTATAAGTTGTAAATTGTAATTTTTTACTTTATATGAAAAATTTCTTGTTCTTTTCTCTAATCGTACTTTCTTCTCAAGTCTTTGCTCAAAATGGTGTACTTAAAGGTCGCATTTACGATGCCAAAACCAATCAAGCTTTAGAGTTTGCTGCAATTTTAATTCAAGGTACCACTATTAGTTCCACAACTGATGTGGAAGGTAACTACGCGTTTACTGGTCTCGAACCGGGTTTTAAACGTTTAGTCATTAGTTTGGTGGGGTACGAAAAGACCATTTCGTCCGAAGTGCAGGTGCAGGGAAATCAAACTACCTTTTTGGATATTGCGGTGGAGCAAACATCCGTTCAACTGTCGGAAGTAACTGTTCGCTCTAGCATCAATATAAAAAGAATAGAAAGTCCAATTTCTGTTTTGTCCATAGGAGTTCAGGAAATTGAAAAAAGTGCCGGTGCCAACCGCGATGTTTCTAAGGTAGTGCAGGCATTGCCTGGAGTGGGAGCCACCAATTCAAATCGTAATGACCTGATAGTGCGTGGTGGAGGACCTTCTGAGAATGTGTTTTATCTTGATGGGATCGAAATTCCTGTTATCAATCACTTTGCCACTCAGGGTTCGTCGGGTGGTACGGTGGGCGTTATCAATCCCGATTTTGTACGCGAAATAAGCTTTTACACCGGTGCTTTCCCTGCTAACAGAGGCAATGCACTCAGTTCGGTGATGGAAATAAAGCAAAAAGATGGTAGCAAGGACCGTTTGCACACCAAACTATCGGTGGGTGCTTCGGATGCAGCATTGACCATTGATGGACCTATTGGAAAGAAATCAACCTTTATTGTTTCGGCCCGTCAATCGTATTTACAGTTTTTGTTTGCGGCCATTGGCTTGCCCTTTCTTCCCACCTACAACGATTTTCAGGTAAAATATAAAATTCAGTTGGATAAAAAGAATGAGATTTCATTTATCGGCATTGGTGCTATCGATGATATGGTGCTCAATACCGGTATAAGCAACCCTACCGAAAGTCAGCGTTATTTGTTGGCTTATCTGCCCACCTATAAACAATGGAATTATACTGTCGGAACTATTTACAAACATTATGGTGATACGCATTACGATACGTGGGTGCTTAGTCGTAACATGCTCCGCAATTCAAATTTCAAGTACCTGGAGAATGATGAATCGAAAGGTAAAACTTCAGATTACAAGTCGGATGAAGCTGAAAATAAGTTGCGCTTTGAGCGTAATTACCCCGATTTACCCATCAAACTTTCGTACGGAGCCGTCATTAAGTATTCACATTACACCAATGAAACAAGCCGAAAATTATATTTGAATAATACGGTTACCGAGTTAAATTATAATACCGGTATTAATTTATTTGGTTATCAGGCTTTCGTGCAAGTCTCGGACCAATACATGAACGATAAACTGAAATTGTCGATGGGAATCAATTTTGCAGGGCTGAATTACAACGATAATATGCGCAATCCGTTCCATCAGTTCTCACCACGTCTGTCGGCGTCCTATATGCTGTCCGAAAAACTGGATTTGAATGCCAATGTGGGACGGTATGCGCTTCAGCCGGCTTACACCACACTCGGTTTTAAAAACACCGCTGGAGTCTTTGTAAATCAAAATGAAAATTTACGCTATACCATCTCTAACCAGGCCATCGTAGGATTCGATTATCGCCCCATGGACAAAGTGAGGATGACAGTGGAAGGATTTTATAAGGGTTATCATTATTACCCTTTCTCGGTGGCAGATGGTTTGAGTATTGCCAGCAAGGGTACCGAATATGGACAAGTGGGGGATGAGGAAATTGTTTCGACCGGAAAAGGTCGTGCTTATGGTGTGGAATTTATGGCCAAAATTATGGAAATGAATAAGATGAACCTAACGGCAACCTACACCTATTTCAGAAGTGAGTTTACCAATTTGGCGGGCAATTATGTTCCTTCGTCGTGGGATACCCGTCATTTGTTGAATTTGATAGCCAGCTACAAACTCCCCAAAAATTGGAATGTGGCTATTCGCTGGCGTTTTGTGGGTGGTGCTCCTTACACGCCTATCGATTCTAAATCGTACGTCAAGGCTGCATGGAACATTACTAATCAACCCTATCTCGATTATTCGAAGTTTAATACGCTTCAATTAGCCAGTACTCACCAACTGGATATGCGTATTGACAAGGAGTTTTATTTCAAAAAGTGGGTGCTGAACCTGTATACCGATATTCAAAACGTTTATAATTTCAAAACACAGGGTACACCTGTTTATACCAACCTGGATGCAAGTGGAGCTGTTATTCCGGATGCAAACGGCGATAGCAGCAAACAAGGCTTACGAACGCTCGACAGCTTTGCAGGAAATATACTGCCGACCATTGGGATAATTATAAAGATCTGATGTGTATAAAAAGCCACCAAATCGTAGATGAATGATTTGGTGGCTTTTATTTTTATCAATGTGTGATTTTAGTCGCTTCGGGATAAGCTATCCTTGTATGGTATATATTCTTGATTTTTTCCTTGAACACTGATTTTACCGTTTCTACGTCCCTAAAAGTAATCGGCGCATCTTTAAATTGACCATCAGCTATCTGGCTGTTAATCATACTTTCCACCATCTCGTTGATGCTTTCTTCGGTGTACACTCCCAAACTTCTGGAGCGGGCTTCCACCGCATCGGCCATCATTAGGATAGCTGTTTCTTTATTGTTCGGTAACGGTCCCGGATAAGTAAAGGCTGCGTCGTTAGGTGTTTTGTCAGGATAAGCATTTATAAATGAAGTATAGAAAAATTTTGCTTTGCCTAAACCATGATGGGTACCAATAAAATTGATGATCTGTTCCGGCAAATGACTTTTTTTAGCAATTTCGATGCCATCGGTCACGTGGCTGATGACAATTTTTGCTGCTTCTTCATAATCCATATCCGTAAGAGGATTTTTACCTCCCATTTGATTTTCGGTAAAGAATTCCGGATGCTTCATTTTCCCAATGTCGTGATACAAGGCTCCGGTTCGCACCAACAAGCTATTGGCATTTATTTTCTTAGCAGCTTCGGTAGCCAGATTCGAAACCTGAAGCGTGTGTTGAAATGTGCCCGGTGCCACTTCGGCAAACTTCATCATTAAATCACTATTGATATTAGTCAGTTCCACCAAAGTAACGCTGGAGATTAGACTGAACATTTTCTCGAAAATATAAATCAAAACATAAGCAAAAAGCAAACAAGCACTGCTGATGGAGAAATATAGAATGGGTTGCCAATTGATTCTTTCTATATTCCCTTCCGAAATAAGTTGAAATGCCAGGTACATAATGCAATAACACAAAAATATATACAGCGCTGTTTGAGTTAGTTGCGAGCGTTGCGTCATGTCTTTTAAACTCGAAACGGCTGCCATACCAATAGTCACTTGCAAAAGTATAAACTGGAACGAATTATCCACCATAAATGAAATGATGAGCATTGTACAGATATGTGCAAATAATGCTGTACGTGGGTCATAGAAAACCCGAATGATGATAGGAACTAATGCAAACGGAACCATGTAATAGCTCAAAGTGTCATAATGCAATGAGAAAGCAGTCAACCCTACTACCATTACAATAAGAAGTGATAGAAAGAGTAAATCGCCGAATTTATCGTAGATCCGCGGACGGAACAGGTAGATGTACGAAAAGAATAAGCAAATGAGCCCAGAAATCATGATGATCTCGCCAACAACCACAATGGCTGACTGTTGGATAGCTCCTTTGCGCTTTTCGTATTCAATTTTCAACGACCGTAGTTCCAGATAATTTGCCGGTGTTATTATTTCACCTCTGTCAATAATTCGTTGGCCGGTTTGAACCATTCCCGATGTGAGCGACAGGTTCTTTAATAAGTCGATTTTAGATAATTCGGTAGTGGCACTATCGAATTTCAGATCTTCCACCAAATATAAATTCAAATCGTATGACTTTATGGCTTCGGGGGCATCCCGCAGAATTTCTTCGTAAGCAGTCTTAGGGGTATACACATTTTCTACAGCCAACGTATGGGACACTCTGTTAGGAGTGATGCATGAAATGTTTTCGCGTTTATCTTCCAATAGTTTATTATAATCTGCTACCGAGATAATTCCAACAGCGTAAATCCCCTGGAACTTTCGTTTGATATAATTCTGTGAAATCGGAAATTTACCGGTTTTCTTTTTCCAGTCGGTAAATAATTTATTGATTTGAAGGTTGCATTTTGTGCTGTCAAGCTGAAAATAAGGTGTAAAATCCTTGAGTATCTCCTCTTTCTCCTTCGTTATTTGAAGGTCACTTTTGTAAATAGGAAAATCAAACGAAGCTGTAATCAATTCATAGGACCATGGTTTACCTACCTCAAATTGATATTTGAATTTGCTTTTGGAGGGAAATAATTGTACAATTAGTGCTATAACACAAATAAATAGCCCCAATTTTGTGATATTCTGAACCTGTGTTTGAGTAATTTTTATTTTCATAACCGGAGCCAATATGAACAATAGAATGTTTTAAATATAAAAGAGCGGAAAATTACGAAAAAATCTGCTAATAGTAGCGTGTTAAGCAAACTTTCAGTATTTTTGCGGGAAATCTATTCAGTTATCAACGATTAGTTATGATGGAATTATCTCCGTCAACTACGAACCACCAACAATCATGACAGGCATCATTACACTTCCATTAGTTTCACTTCGGGTGAGCAGCAGCGAAAGTAGCGAATTGTCCACCCAACTTATGTTTGGTGAGTATGTCGAGATTTATGAAGTTGGTGAACGTTGGCTACATGTCAGAAACCTGACGGATAACTGTCTTGGTTGGGTAGATTCAAAAATGGTACAAATCCTTTCTACTGAAGAAGAAAAACGTCTTTCTAACTCACCGGTTTTCTGTATTCCTGTTCCTCTACTGGTTTGCGACAAACCGGTTTCTCATCAAAAAATGTATTTGCCCGGAGGAAGTTATTTTCCATCGTATAATTATGGTCGATGTATTATTGACGACGAAATTTATCAAATAAATATGTCGTCCAATCAGCCAAAACCAAGTTCACTATCCCAGGAAATTACGAATAATACCTTACAATATCTAAATGCTCCCTATCTTTTGGGTGGAAAAAGTATTATGGGAATCGATTGCTCAGGATTGGTGCAGGTCGTGTTTGCGATGAGTGGTATAAACTTGCTGCGTAAAGTAATACATCAGGTAGAGTTTGGACGTGTTATCGATTTTCTTTTCGAAGCGCAACCGGGCGATTTAGTGTTTTTTGAGAACCCCGAGCGGGAAATCGTTCATGTGGGAATTTTACTCAATACGCACCAAATTATTCACGTTTCGGGATCTGTAAGAATTGACTCGATTGATTCACAGGGTATTATTTCTTCAAAAACCGGTGAGTATACGCATACTTTGCGTGTAATTAAGCGTATTATTTAGAGGGATCCGATTTTCAAAAGACCAAGCAAAAAGCCAGCTACACCAATTGCAATAATGATAAAGCCGGTGATTTGATTTAGAATTTTCAATTCACGCATGTTCATTTTGTTCTTGAACCGACTTACCAAAAAAGTAAGTACACTCCACCAAATAAACGCACCGCCCAAAATTGACAAAATTCCAATTATCGAAACGTATAATGTAGTGTTGTTTCCAATAAATTCAAATCGGGCAAAAAGTGCTATTAATACAAATAAAACCAGTGGGTTAGATAAGGTTAGTCCAAATGAAGTTACAAAGTCACCAAACAACGAATGTTTAAGCGTTTCGTTCGGTTTAGGCTGAGTAGCCGGATTACTTCTGAAAATATAATACCCAAAGCCTGCCACTACTATACTTCCAATTAGTTGAATGGCAAAACGATGGATTTCAATAAAATCTAATACAAAGCTGAGGAAAAATAAGGTGATTATTGTATAAATTAAATCGGAGAAGGTTGCACCCAATCCAGTTGCTATTCCATATTTTTGTCCCCGATTTAGGGTTCTTTGTATGCATAACATACCAATTGGTCCCAGTGGCACCGATATGCATAACCCGATTAATATCCCCTTTATAATTATTTCTAACATTCTATGCCTTTAAAATTGGAACGCAAAGGTAGCCTTTTTTTGTCATTTAACCACCAAAATGTGATGGCATGTTAAGCCTTTATAAAGAAATATTACAATCTTTTTCAAGTTCAGCTACATGAACTTTTACTAAAATCCGAAATCATCAATTTTCTTTTCAAACTTCACAGCTTCTGCTGGTTTTTTTGCTAAAATTTGAGTTTTATTACCCTCTACGTAAATGGCCGGGTAGGGGCGTGCCGGACAAATGGACTCGCAACCTCCACAGCCAATGCAAATGTTTTCGGTAACTTCCGGAATGGTAAGTCCATTTTTGTGCGGAATCATGTGTACTGCTTGTGTTGGGCAATGCTCTGAGCAAGCTCCACAATCTGTTTCCTCAACAGCTACAATACATTTATCTTTTCTGAATTTGGCAATCCCAATTTGAACCAGTTTTTTTTCTTCAATCGGCATCTCTTTTAATGCACCGGTAGGACACACCGAAGAGCATATATTGCAGTCGTAACTACAAAAAATATGAGTGGAAAAGTTTAAATGCGGTTGCATAATACCCGAAATACCGTACTGCAATGCGGCAGGTTTCAGCACCTGCATAGGGCACTTGTCTATACACAACTGGCAACCGGTACATTTTGTGTTGAAATGTTCAATAGAGCTGGCTCCCGGAGGCATTATCGGAGTGCGGGTAAGGGTTGCATCATCTTTCTTGCCGGTTAGTGTTTTCGCATTGGCAAAGGCCAACGTCGAAATCACTGCTCCCGATGTAAGCAAAAAAGTACGTCTGCTGACATTCGAAGGATCTAGCAAAACTTCTATTTTTTGTTTCTTGTAGCCAAATTGGTAGTTCATGCTCGATTTTTTGCAAACGGTGAGGCAATTGTAGCAACTTACACAGCGAGACTGATCCACTGTCATTGCTTTACTGTCAATACATTGCGATTTGCACGATTTTTCACAGGCACCACATTGATTGCACGACGATTCGCTGATGGCAATACGAAAAACGGATAGTTTGGAAAGTAAACCTAATGAAGTTCCCACGGGACAAACAGTATTGCAATACAACCGACCATGAAACCATGCCATAAGGCTTATCAACACGAAAAAGAAAAGTGTTATTCCAAAAGCCACCGGTACAAATGTAAGCTGCTCAACCTTGAAAACTGAATAGTTGCCCATACTGCTTAAGATGGCTGCTACTCCATTGTTGGCAAACAATCCTAATGGACGTAGAAGCTGTGAAACAATACGCCCAAAGATGCTGTACGGATCAAGTTGTACTACTAAAAACGAGCTCCCAATAACAAAAATAAGTACCGTCAATGCTAAAATTGAATACCGCAAGATGTTTTGCGGTTTCTGATATTTATAACGGAGCTTCTTTTTTTTCTTCGAAAAAAAACGAGATTTTCGGGCAGCAATATCCTGAAATATTCCCAAAGGACAAATCGTTGAACAGTATATTCGGCCAAAAAGAAGGCTTATAACTACTAGTAAGGCAATAATAATCAGGTTCAATGAAAGTAACGCCGGTATCCATTGAATTTTAAGCAATGCATGCATCTGAACCGGTAATTTACCCGTAAAATCAATCAAATATAGAAAAATGGGAAGAAAGAAAAGAATTGCAAGTGCAACTCTGATATTTTTGAGATACTTCATTTTTGTAATGTACAATTATAGGTAAAAGCGGGGATGATGTGAAAACTGTTTCGATAGTTGTCAACTACAGTTTTATTTTCTTGACGTTGAGTTTTTCAAGATGTTGAGTGCCCACTCTTAGTTTTTCAGCCATAGCGATGTAGCGAACATCGGCAATGTCCGTTGGCTGTACTTGCGAAAACATTTTCATGGCAGCAGTATCGGCAGCCACAAAATCAGGCGAAATAATGAGAGATTTGAGTGTTACCACATCTGCTTCAGTTTTTCCCTGAGGTCCATTAGATTTCATAATTCGGTAAGCATCAACAATGTTGAGTGCCGGTTTTTTATGCATGGTAGCTGCGTCGGCAATACATTGATGCAAATCGTTGGAATGGAAAAACTGTCTGTCCCAAACTATTCCCATCAGGTTTTTCATCGAGATAGAGTTTTTAGCACCACCGTGATGTTTTAATACGGGTACATTGAACCATACATCACAATCCAGAATGGCTTTGTGAATTTTGGCTTTTTTCATATGAACTCCTTGTGGAACTTCAACTTCGCGGTAATAGGATTCATCATTGCCGGGTATCATTTTTCCGCCCGCTTTCTCAACTGCAGCCTTTATTCCGCTATTTACATAACATTTTTGCCAGTCCTGACAGGTATGATCAAAAACAAGAACTTCAGATGCTCCAGCACTCTTGCATAACTTAATCAAAGCGCCTACAAGTTCAGGATTGGTATTAGCTGCCATCTCCGGTTTCTTATCCCAACCAATGTTCGGTTTGATAACTACTTTTTGGCCTTTTTTTACGTATTTGCCAATTCCGCCTAATTCTTTCATGGCTCTGTTGAGCATGATTTCAGGTTCACCTCCCATGACTGCCACCATATCAGTTGTAGCCTGAACAGATACACTGTTCGAAGCTGCAGTGCTTGCTGCAAGTGTTCCTGGTTTGAAAATACTAGCAATGCCTACAACTGCTGCTGATTTGAAAAAATCTCTTCTTTTCATGATGATTTAATAGTTAATTAAATAATAATAAAATTCAAATGATTTACTAACGGATGAAATAAATAACGAATTATTTTTTTACAACCAATGCACTAATTTCCCATAGCATATAGATGGGTAAAAATACCACCATTAGTGTAAATGCATCACCAGATGGAGTTATTACAGCTGCTGTAATTAAAAGAGTTACAATAGCATGCTTTCTGTATTTTGTAAAAAATGAACGTTTTAAAATACCTAGTTTAGACAAGAGCCATGACAATAATGGTAACTCAAAAATAAGTCCCATAATAAAGCAAAGCATTAAAAAACTATCCATATACGAATCGAGCGAAACGCTGTTTTCTATATATGAACTTAAATTATATCCGGCAAGAAACCGTAAAGTAAGAGGGAAAACCATCAGGTAACCAACGCTTATACCCATATAAAAAAGGATATTCCCAAAGAAAAAAGCTGCACCAGTGTTTCTGCGTTCGTGGCTATACAATGCCGGTTTTACAAATACAAAGAGTTGGTAAATAATAAACGGAAAACCAGCCACTAATGCCAACCATAAGGAGGTGGACATGTGAATGAAAAATTGCGAAGAAAGATTGATGTTGATAATCTTTACTTGAAATTTTCCAACACAGAAATCAGGAAAAACCGGGTATTTGGTACTCATCCGATTCATCCATTCGTAGAGAAAGAAATTACTTCGACTAGGTGCAAGAATCACATTGTCGAAGATTTCTGTCATATACGTGAAAAATAAAAGCGACAGAATAGTTATAAAAGCAGCTATTCTGAACAATATTTTTCGCAAATCATCGAGATGATCCCAAAAGGTCATTTCACTTTCAGCAATTTCGCTCATGCTTACTTGGCTGTGTCTTGTTTCTCGTCGCTTTTAATGTCCTTTTTTATTTCATTTTCAACATCGTTAAGACCGTCTTTGAAACTTTTTACGCCTTTACCTACACCTTTCATTAATTCAGGTATTTTCTTTCCTCCAAACAATAAAAGTACTACTAAAGCGATAATAATTATTTCGCCAGTACCTAAGTCCAGAAACATTAAGTGATTCATATAGATGTGTTTTATGTAGTTATAATTGTTTCATAATTGAAACGTGATGTAAAAATACAACTATATTTTTTAATTCAAGAATAAAAAAATCTAAATAAATACTTCAGATGTCAATTCTTATGCAAAAAAATGTATAAATATTTAAGTAACTGTCTTTTGAAATGAAAAAGAGCTCAAAATCATTCGACTTTGAGCTCTTTATGTGTAATAATACTGTTTTCTAATTGATAATTTCGAATCCGGTATAAGGTATCAATGCTTTTGGAATGCGGATACCTTCGGATGTTTGATTGTTTTCAAGCAATGCAGCTACAATCCGAGGTAAAGCCATAGCACTTCCGTTCAGTGTGTGAACAAGTTGTGTTTTCTTGTCATTGCCTTTGAAGCGACATTTTAAGCGATTGGCCTGGTAACTTTCGAAGTTGGAAACAGAACTAACCTCAAGCCAACGTTCCTGTGCTGCTGAATATACTTCAAAATCGAATGTAAGTGCAGACGTAAAACTCATATCGCCGGCACACAGGCGAAGAATACGCCATGGCAATTCTAATTTTTCAACCAGTGTTTGTACGTAGTATACCATTTGGTCAAGCGTTTCGTACGATTTGTCCGGATGTTGAATTTGTACAATTTCTACTTTGTCAAATTGGTGCAAGCGGTTTAATCCACGTACATCTTTACCATACGAACCGGCTTCACGGCGGAAGCAGGCAGAGTAGGCCGTATTTTTAATGGGCAATTCACTTTCGGCAAGAATTACATCTCGGTAGATATTTGTAACCGGAACTTCTGCTGTAGGTATTAAATACAGATCGTCCACAGTGCAGTGATACATTTGTCCTTCTTTGTCTGGTAATTGTCCGGTTCCGTAACCCGATGCTGCATTTACCACGTACGGAGGTTGAACTTCAAGGTAGCCGGCAGCAGTTGCGTTGTCTAGAAAGAAGTTTATCAATGCACGCTGCAGACGGGCGCCTTTCCCTTTATAAACAGGAAATCCTGCACCCGAAATTTTTACACCCAATTCAAAATCAATCAAGTCGTATTTTTTAGCTAAATCCCAATGAGGAACAGCATCGGTGGGTAAAGTTGGCATTGTACCACCCGAACGTTCTACCAGGTTGTCTTCAGCGTGTCTTCCTTCCGGAACACTTGCGTGAGGTAGATTTGGAATTTGAACCAAAAGCTCGTTCAGTTTTTGTTCGGCATCTCCTTGTTGGTCGCCAAGTAATTTGATGATTTCTTTTAGCTCAATTGTTTTTTCTTTGGCTTGAGTCGCTTCAGCTTGTTTGCCTTGTTTCATAAGCATACCGATTTCTTTCGATAGATTATTCAGTTCGGCCGAAGCTGTATCTACCTTTACCTGAGATGCTTTGCGCGTGTTGTCCAACTCTATAACCTGAGCAATAATAGCTTTGCCATCAAAATGTTTTTTAGCCAAACGGGCAATTACTTCGTCGGTGTTTTCGGTAATGTATTTGAGTGTAAGCATGTTTTCTTGATTTACTATTTATTTACCATTTATGGTAAGTATTGAATCCTGACTCTAAGGTCTAATGTCTGAAAAAAGAAATCTCCCGCAATTTTACACGGATGTAAAACAACAGGAGATTTATGTGTGATGCGTATCGACTAGCTCTTAGTTAGCTACTTCGATAGGTTTTACAGAAACAAATGACTTGTTGTCTTTCTTTTTTCTGAATTCTACGATTCCATCAACTAGTGCAAACAAGGTGTGGTCTTTTCCCATACCAATGTTTTGACCAATGTGGTGTACTGTTCCGCGTTGACGTACTATGATGTTACCTGCCTTAGCAAATTGACCACCGTAAATTTTAACGCCAAGTCGTTTGCTTTCCGATTCACGACCGTTTCTTGAGCTACCCGCCCCTTTTTTATGTGCCATTTTCTTCTATTCTTTTTCGGTTAAGCTACAATTTCTTTGATAAATAATTCTGTGAAATCTTGACGGTGACCGTTACGTTTGCGGTAACCTTTACGACGTTTTTTGTGGAAAACGATTACTTTTTCGCCACGTACGTGCGATAATACTTCGCAAACTATTTTTGCACCTGCAACTACCGGAGCACCTACTGTGATAGCACCTTCGTTGTCGATCAATAATACTTTGTCAAATTCTACTACAGCGCCTCTGTCGGCTTCTGCCATGCGATGGATATACAGTCTTTTTCCGGCTTCCACCTTGAACTGTTGTCCCAAAATTTCTACGATTGCGTACATTTTTTAAATGACTTTTCTGATTACATCGGGAAGGTGAGGTGCCGTTGGCATTGCTGCTTTTCTACCTTATCCGAAATTGAGGTGCAAAATTACATATTTATTTTTAATCTACAAAGTGTTTCTGTAAAATAATTTACTATAATTTTGCTATTGCAGACTGACTTTTAGATTATTAGTTTGCTGTACGAAAATCATGTTGCTCAGCCAATTTTTATCGAAGTCATTGTTAATGAACCCATCACGGCTTTATCATTGAAAAATGAAACTTCCTCATCCTCTTTTTTTAGCGCTAGTGCATAAAGAAGTGGTAAATAATGATCGGCTGATGGTGCCGCCATTTGAACTGCTTTTCCTAATGATTTGTAGTTGATTAACTCATTGTGCTTGCCCTCTATAATTAGTTTTTTTACAGTCTCGTTTGCTTCAATTGTCCAGTCGTAACCATATTCCTGGTCATCAGGTTTGTCCCAGGCAACCTGACGCAAGTTGTGAACAATGTTACCGCTGCCGATAATCAATACACCTTTATCTCTCAATGATACGAGCTCTTTTGCTAACTCGTAGTGCTCTTTGGGAGATTTATTGTAATCCATGCTTAATTGAATAACCGGAATATCAGCTTTTGGGTAAATACGCCTGATCACACTCCATGCGCCATGATCTAAACCCCATTTTTCGTTGGGCGTTACAGGAGAACTCTTAATCAGATTTATGGCTTCTTTGGCTAGCTCAGGATTTCCGGGTGCGGGATAATTTATTTCATAGAGCTCCCGGGGAAACCCACCAAAATCATGAATGGTTTGGGGCTGTTGCATAGCTGTAACTTGAGTGCCACGTGTTTCCCAGTGTGCAGAAATACAAATGATTGCTTTGGGAATGGGTAATGTGTCGCCCATGTCCCGCCATGTTTGTACAAATTCATTCTCTTCTATGGCGTACATTGGACTTCCATGACCAACAAACAGTACGGGCATGCGCTCCATGCAGTTATCTATGTTGATTGTAGTCATATTTATTTAGTTTTAATTTTAAAAATAAAACCCCCTCAAACACAAATAGTTTAAGGAGGTTTCAAAATTTTATAAGAAAAGGCTATTCTCTGATATTTGGTTTTTCAAGTCCGTAGCCCATTTTTTTGTCTTCAGCTTTAAGCAAAAAAGCAAAAACAATGGCAAGCATTCCGAAGCAAGAAAATATTAGCATTGGGATAGTATAGTTATATTGTGTGATAATTTGCTCTTTTCCTTCTACCATTTTAGTAATGGTACCGGTGATACAATATTTGTCAAGGACATAACCAATCAACAACGGCACGCCCATTAATCCCCAGTTCTGAACCCAGAAAGTCATGGCATATGCTGTTCCGAGTTTGCTTTCCGGAATGATTTTAGCAATTGCAGGCCACATAGCCGATGGTACTAATGAGAATGCAATACCCAGTACCATTACAAGTCCGATGGCGATTGGGAAACTGTTGAGTGAAGGGATTGAAAATAGTAAATGCACACAAACCAAAATGATTGAACCAATAATCATAATGGTTGCGCCTTTTCCTTTTTTGTCGGTAATACCACCAAAAACAGGGGTTAGCAGTAATGCACTAAATGGTAAAAGTGCAGGAATGTAACCCGCAAAAGTGTCAGGGACATCAAATTTTTGAACGATCAGATTAGTCGCAAATTTGATAAATGGGAAAACGGCTGAGTAGAACAGCACGCAAAGAATGGCGATGTACCAAAATGCTTTGTTTTTTGCAATGTCTGTAACATCCGAAAATTTGAACTCTTCGTCGCTTGCAATTCCTGCATCAGATTCTTCCTGATCTAATTTTTTATCTAAAACGGTGAAGAAAATAAACACTAATAATCCAATCAACAACAATACGATAGACAAAAGAACAGGTGAACTTACATTTTTTGTCAGGTTTACGAGTGGTAGTGGAGTAAACATGGCCAATGCAGTTCCGATACGACCGGTAGAAGTGTTTAATCCAATAGCCAGTGCCATCTCTTTGCCTCTAAACCAACGAACTACGGCTTTGTTGGCTGCTATACCAAACATTTCGCAACCAACTCCGAAAATACCAAAACCTAATCCGGCAAAAAGAGCTGATTTTGCAGTGCCGTTAAAAACCTTCCACGATCCGATGGAGAATTCCAACGTTCCGTCGACGTGGCCTGAAATAGCCCAGTATTTAATTCCGGCTCCAAATAACATAATAAATATGGCAAGGATACCGGTGAATCGGGTTCCTAATTTATCGAGTATCATTCCGCTGAAAATCAACATTAAAAGGAATACATTGAACCAACCGTATCCACTTGTAAACAGACCATAATCAGAAGCGGACCACGATAACTTGCCTTGTAAACTTTCTTGCAACGGTGCCATTGCATCGGTAAGATAATACATACACATCATGGTAAAGGATACCAATATCAGTACCACCCATCGTGCGGATTTTGATTCGCGAAGTGAAGATTTTTGTTCCGTCATAAACTATTTGTTTTATTAATTTGTTTTTGAATTATAGATTTGCTCGCTAAATGATTACTCGTAAATGCATTTTGCATTTTGTGCGCACAAAACTACTGAAAAAAATCAATCGTTGACCAAAACTGACAAAATTACCGATAAAAATACATTTCTGCAATTTCGGTATTGTTTTTGACTAACACTAGAAAGAATTGTTACCAACTATTATACTTAATTATTTATTTAGAATTCTCTTTTCTTAGTTTTTTATTTCTATTTTTGTAGAAGAAAAATATCTCAAATAAGTGAGAACTTAACTTCCAATTTCCTGAACTCGAAAGACAAACCAATCAAACTACGAATATATGACAGTCAATTATTCAGAACAATTACATAATGTGCTTTTGTACAGTTCGCAAGAAGCCGAACGATTGGGCAATAACTATGTTGGCCCCGAGCATTTGCTGTTGGGTATTTTGCGTAACGGTAGCGGAAAAGCCATCGATATATTAAACGGAACGCATGTGAGTTTATCTAAAGTTAAACAAACTATCGAAAGTCAAATACGCACCGACCTTGAACCTAGCGGCCAAGAAATTCCAACGCTGAAAAGTACGGAAAAGATAAAAAAGATTATGGAGTTAGAAACCCGTTCTATGTCGGCTGAAACAGCTGATACCGAGCATTTACTTTTGGCTATTTTGAAAGAAAAAAATAATTTGGCCGGCGATATTTTATCTGCTGAGCACTTAACGTACGATCAGGCGAAGGCATTTATCGAAAAACCCGAAATTATTATGGGTTCGAGCTTCTCGGATGAAGATGACGATGAAGAAGATCCACGTCAAAAAAAGAAACCAAGTTCAGCAGGTGCTAAACAAAGTGATACTCCTGCATTGGATACATTTGGAACGGATATTACCAAAGCCGCACTCGAAAATCGATTAGATCCGATAGTAGGTCGTAATAAAGAAATTGAACGATTGGCACAAATTCTGAGTCGTCGTAAAAAGAACAATCCTGTTCTTATTGGCGATCCCGGAGTGGGCAAGTCTGCCATTGTTGAAGGATTAGCATTGCGCATTATTCAACGTCGTGTATCGCGTGTACTTTTTGATAAACGCGTGGTGTCGCTAGATATGGCTTCGATTGTGGCTGGTACAAAATACCGTGGACAATTTGAGGAACGTATTAAAGCTATTTTGAATGAGTTGACAAAAAATCCGGATGTGATTTTGTTTATCGACGAGATTCACACCATAGTAGGAGCAGGTGGTGCACCGGGTTCGCTCGATGCTGCCAATATGCTGAAACCTGCTTTGGCTCGTGGTGAAATTCAATGTGTGGGTGCTACTACTTTAGACGAATATCGCAAAAGCATCGAAAAAGATGGTGCGTTGGAACGTCGTTTCCAAAAGGTGATGGTTGATCCAACTACAGCCGATGAAACGTTGCAAATTTTGGAAAATATCCAAGATAGATATGAATATCACCACAATGTGCGTTATACGCCCGAAGCTATCAAGGCTTGTGTGCGTTTGACCGACCGCTACATTACCGACCGTTGTTTTCCTGATAAGGCAATCGATGCGTTAGATGAAGCCGGATCGCGTGTTCACATTGGTACCGTTTCTGTTCCTGCTGAAATAGAGGAATTGGAAAAACGCATTGAGGATTTGAAGAAAGAAAAACTAAAAGTTCTGTCGGAACAAAGATATGAATTGGCTGGTCCCATTCGCGATCAGGAAAAACAAACGCAATATCAACTCGAAGATGCCATAAAACGTTGGGAAGAGGAAGCTCAACTTCACCCCGAAACGGTTGATGAAGAGCAAGTGGCTGAAGTTGTGGCTATGATGTCGGGTATTCCGGTGCAACGAATTGCGCAGGCTGAAGGGTTGAAATTGCGTCAAATGAAGGATGTTTTGCAAAGCAAGGTTATCGGACAAGATGAAGCAGTTAATAAAATTGTGAAGGCTATTCAACGTAATCGTATTGGATTGAAAGATCCAAACAAACCGATTGGTTCGTTTATTTTCCTAGGCCCGACTGGCGTTGGTAAAACTCACTTGGCTAAGATTTTGGCCGAATTTATGTTTGATAGCGCCGACTCGTTGATTCGTGTGGATATGAGCGAATATATGGAAAAATTCAGCGTTTCGCGTCTTATTGGAGCACCTCCGGGATATGTGGGTTATGAGGAAGGCGGACAATTGACTGAGAAAGTTCGTAGGAAACCCTATTCAATTATCTTGCTTGACGAAATTGAAAAAGCGCATGCCGATGTATTCAATATCCTGTTGCAGGTAATGGACGAAGGTCGCTTGACGGATAGTTTAGGTCGTCGAATTGATTTCAAAAACACGATTATCATCATGACCTCCAACGTGGGAACACGTCAGTTGAAAGACTTTGGTAAGGGTGTTGGCTTTACCACTTCTACCACTTCTGAAGGTGATTCAGAATTTTCTCGTGGTGTCATTCAAAAAGCGTTGAACCGCACGTTTGCTCCTGAATTTTTGAACCGCGTAGATGATGTAATTATGTTTGATCAATTGGGCAAAGAGTCTATCGCATCCATTATCGATTTGGAATTGAAAGGCATTTTTGGACGTGTTACAGCCATGGGTTATAAACTGGAACTAACCAAGGAAGCCAAAGATTATATTGCTGACAAAGGTTATGATGTTCAATTTGGTGCTCGTCCATTAAAACGTGCTATTCAAAAATATTTGGAAGACGAATTGGCAGATGTGGTGTTGGGTGGCGAGTTAGAAGCCGGCGATACTATCTTGATGGAGTTAGAACTGGAAACTAAAGTGATTAAAGCAAAAATTGTGAAACCAACTATTGCCTTAAATTAAACGGTTGTGTTTTGATATAAATTAAAAATCCCTGCAATATAAACTGTTGCAGGGATTTTTTTTGTAATACCTTATTTTTTGGTTGCTCGATCTAAGTAAACTTTACCGGTAGGGTTGCCAAGTTGTTCGGATCTTTTCCAATCAACAATTGCCATCGGCATATTTCCTAACTTTTGATAACAGACCCCTCGGTTAATTAATATGACGGCATCCATCGGCTTTTCTTTTAAATACGTGTCGTAATCGAGTATGGCTGCTTTGAAATTATTTGTTTTTGTATAGCAAAATGCTCTTCCCGAAAAGTATTGAGCCCAAAGTTTAGATTTCTCGGTACTGCTTTTGGAGTATTCAATAGCTTTAGTATATTCTGGAATAGCTTTTTTATGTTCATTACGTAATCTATACAGTTCGGCAAGACAAAAACAAATTTCATCATCCAAGTCAAAGATACGCTCAGCGATATAAAAGTTTTGTATGGCTGGATTTGAGTAGTTTGCATCCGTTAAACATGCCCGATATAGTAAGTCATATGAATTATGTAATGTTGAATCTGTTTTAATTGCCTCGGTAATAAGCGAAAATGATTCTTTTACTAATCCTTTATTTATCTTGATAGTGGCTTTGTTTACAAGTTCAATTGCAGCGTTTCGTGCTTCGATTGATATGTTATATACTTTCTCTTTTTGACTCCAAGCTTGTAATTGCAAGGCGAGAAGAAATGTTATACAAATATATTTCATTTGTTTGCAGCTTTTTCAAGCGCTACTTTTATTGCGTCTCTGAATATATTATACGACCACGTAGCACCGGTTATAGCATCAACCTGTTCAAGTTTTTTCGACTGGTTGAATTTTTCAGTATAGGCTTTAATACCTTTCAAATCATTTCTACATTGCTGCATATATTCAGGGTTATTTTTAAAATGTTGCTCGTAGTTAGGTCCAAAAACTTCATTATTACTTTTGTCGATAATCTGAAACGTAAGCTTAATGATTTTGTCATTTTTTATCTCCAAAGTAGCTTGTCCCCGATAGGGTTCGCCGGTGTACCTCGACTGTGATTCGCCGGTGTAAATTCCATCTTTATACTTCTTTTTCACATTTATAGTTCCTGAACTTAGAGCTATGGCTAATGATAACAGAAATAAAACTCGTAATTTTGTCATTGTATTTCTTTTTAAATGTTACTAGATTTTTGGAGTGGCAAAAATAGAGATAAATTTCCACAATCGCCAGAGTTGTACTATTTTTTTTATTGCACAACATCAATTACTTTCTGCCACCTGTAAAAATTGAGTTGATAATGCATAGCAAGTTAAATTAGTAAGCGAGAGGCTGCTGCAGAATTGCAGCTACTTTATTTTGCAAGCGAGTGTGCTAGTTGCAAGTTTGCTGAGTGATTATAAATTGGTGAAATGGATTATTATGTTCTAAATGTTATACTGTTTATGCTTTGGGCAAAGGATGTAAGTCTATTGAATTCGAAATAACAGGCTGTTTGAAGAATGGAGTAAAGCTAATTATTGCTTGTGTTGTTTTAAAATGCTTGCGATTCCGAAAAAAATAGAATTTTCTCAACAAAATCAACTGCATTCCGTTAATATGTTGTATTTTTGTTCATCTCATAAAAGGCGGCAATATAACATCGCACTTTAATTATCTGTTATACTCTAAAACAACACATTATTCATCCTACTCATTATGAATCCAAAAGTAAAAAAAGGACTCGTCGTTTGTCTGTCGATTTTCGCAGTAGTTTTTGCTGCCTTACTTATCTTGCCTTTTGCGTTTAAAGGTAAAATCGTAAAACTCGCTCAAGAGCAGATAAATGCAAAGCTTGATGCAAAAGTAGATTTTGATAATCTTAGTTTGAGTTTTATTCGTAGTTTTCCGAACGCTTCGGTGCGATTTGAAAATTTGAGAATCGTAGGAGTAGGAGAGTTTCAAAAAGATACTTTGCTTTCAACCGAAAATATTGATCTGGAGCTGAATTTAAGTAGTTTATTTTCGGACAAGGGATACGAAATTCGCAAGTTTGAGGTTGATAATTCCCACTTGTTTGCACATGTGTTGCCCAATGGAAAAGCTAACTGGAATATAATGAAACCTGACTCAACGAAGGCGGCTGTTGATACTTCGGCAATGAGTTTTAATATGAGACTAAAGAATATTGTTCTCGATAATGCAAACATTGTTTATTTGGATGAACAAGGTAAAATGAAGGCCGAAATAAAAAACCTGAATCACCATACTTCAGGCGATTTTACAGCAGATAGTTCGTTGTTGAAAACGAAAACGACGATAGAAGCACTTAACTTCACGATGGACGGTGTGCCTTATCTCAGTAAAGCGAATGTAGAATTCAATGCAGATATAAATGCTAATTTGAACAAAAAGATATTTACCTTTTCCGAAAATTCTTCTCGTATCAATGCCATACCGTTTGCCTTTGCTGGTTGGGTGAAGATGCTTGTCGATGGTTACGATATGGATTTGACCCTCGATGCTAAAAAAGTCGATTTTAAAGCTATTCTGTCAATGATCCCAGCCATTTATGCTAATTCGTTCGAAGGAATGAAAGCTGGTGGAGCTGTAAATATGACTGGATTACTGAAAGGTAAAATGATTGGTGATAATTATCCTGCATTTGATTTTAAACTTACTGCTGTTAATGGTTGGTTCCAATATCCAAGTTTGCCAAAATCGGTTCAGAATATCAACGTGGCTGCTCATATTACCAACCCCGGCAAGACGCTTGATGCTACAGTTGTTGATATTTCTAAGTTCTCGTTGGTGATGGCGGGCAATCCTTTTTCGGCTCAAATGCGCGTGGCTTATCCAATGTCTGACCCCGAGTTGCTGATGAAAGCTGTTGGTAAAATAGATTTGGGCTCGGTGAAAGATATTTATCCACTCGAAGCAGGAACAAAACTGAATGGTGTGCTGGATATGAACCTCGACTTGGGCGGTCGCATGTCGTATTACGAAACGAATCAGTATGACAAATTCAAATTTGGAGGTAAGTTGAATGTTAGTAACATGTTGATTAAAATGAAAGCCTTGCCGCAAGATGTAGCCATCTCGAAAGCCAATATGGTATTCAATAACCGATATGTCGATTTGGCTGCTTTGCAAATGAAAATTGGACGTAACGACATTTCTGCAACGGGTAAACTCGAAAATTTTGTAGCTTTTGCTCTTCACAATAAAACGCTGAAGGGAACGTTGAACATGCAATCGAACTACTTTAATGTGAGCGATTTCATGACAGCTGATGCAACTGCGCCTGCTGTTTCAACAGCAAAACAAGGCACTGCAGCTAAGTCAGTACCGTTGACTGTGATAGAAATTCCTAAGAACATTGATTTCACTATGCAAGCCAATTTCAAACAGCTGCAATACGAGAAAATGAATTTTGCGAATGCAAAAGGAGTGCTGAGAGTACTTAATGGTGATGTGAAATTCCAGAATATGAGTACACAGGCTTTTGGTGGAAATATTCTGATGAATGGTTTGTATAGTACTGCCGATCCTAAAAAGCCATCAGTTAATTTCGATATGAATATTACAGATGTCTTATTTACTGAAATGTTTAAACAAGTGGAAACTTTACAAAAATTTGCACCGATTTTCGAAAAAGCAGCCGGTAAGTTTTCTACTAAATTGTCTTTTAATTCTTTGTTGCAAAAAGATATGATGCCTGACTTGGCGAGCCTGATTGGTAATGGATCATTTTCAACAAAATCGGTTGGGTTAAGTAATGTTCCGGCTCTAACTGCTTTGGCTACCAGTCTGAAACGCTCAGATTTAGCCTCGACAACAATCAAAGATTTGGGTTTCCTTTTTGAAATAAAAGATGGAAAATTGAATACTAAACCTTTTGATGTGACCGTAGGTGGTATAAAAATGAATCTTGGCGGAACTACAAGTCTTGATAAATCTATAGCCTATTTGGGCAAAGTACAATTACCAAGCAATATGAATTTAGGTAAATTCTCGACTGTAGGTTTAAAAATTGGTGGAACATTTATGAAACCAACAGTAGAACTCGATTTGGCAAGTACGCTCAACTCCTTAATGGGCGATGCCAAAGCTAAGGTGACTGACGAAGTAAACAAACAAGTTGATAATACTAAGGCTAAAGCTCTTGAAGAGGCTCGCAAACAAAAAGATGCTGCATTGAAAGCTGCTCAGGCCAAAGCAGATCAGATACGCGCTCAGGCTCAACAATTAAGTGATAAATTGATAGCGGAAGCTCAAAGTCAGGGCGATCAATTGGTGGCTAAAGCCAGCAACCCTATTACAAAAAAACTGGCGCAGGTCAGTGCTAAAAAAATAGTGGACGAAGCTAATAAAAAAGCTGCCGATATGAATGCAAAGGCAGAAGCTAAAGCTACTAAATTGATACAAAGTGCTAACGGAGTGAATCCTTAGTAACTGATTTATTCTTGAATGTGCGGTAAGATTTTGTAAATGAACAATGTCTTGCCGCATTTCTTCAAATATAAATTTATAGCTGATGTGTTAGTTGAACATCCTACTTTACAAATACAGAATTCAATAATACCCCGATGAAATTTAAGTTGATTTTCTTTTCTCTTTTTCTATGCATTTCTCTTTTCGGCCAACGCGCGGTAGAAGCTGATGCACTTTTCAATAGCAAACAATATACAAAGGCACGTGGCATTTATGAAACATTATTGAAGCAGAAGCCCAATGATGCAAAATATAATTTCAGATATGCTCAGTGTTGCTATGAGTTGAAGGATGCTGAGCAAGCTATACTTCACTTCGAAATAACCGGATCTAAGTTTCCCCAACGTGATATGTATCTGGGCGAACTTTACTTTACAACTTATCGCTTTGATAAATCTGTAATTGCCTACCAAAATTATTTGGCTACTTTAAAACCCGACGATAGCAAAATTCAAGAACTGCAAAATAAAATAACAAAGTCCGAAAAGGCTGCACGTTTACTCACTAAGGTGGAGGATATAGCTATTGTTGACAGTGTATTGGTAGATAAAACCGACTTTTTACGTTTTTACAAAACGAGTAGCGAATTGGGAACGATAAATCAAAGCTTGTTGAAACTCAATGCCCGACGGATTGTGGATAAAATTACCTATACTACGCAACGCAAGGATAGAGTCTATTATTCCGATTCAATTCACGGTCAAATAGATTTGTTTACTTCTTACAAATTGTTTGATACATGGTCGACTCCTGTATCAGTATCCAAGGTGATCAATACCTCTGCTAACGAGAATTACCCATTTCTTTTGCTTGATGGAATCACTTTGTATTTTGCTTCCGACAATGAGAATTCGATAGGCGGATACGATATTTTTGTAACTCGTTATACACCTTCATCTGATAGTTTTTTGGCACCCGAAAATGTTGGATTCCCGTTCAACTCCTTGGCCAATGATTATATGATGGTTATTGATGAGCAACGCAAACTGGGCTGGTTTGCTACCGACAGGAATCAATCTGCAGGCAAAGTAATGATTTATACTTTTGTATCCAATGAAAGTAAAATAATTGTTCGAAGTGAGGATAAAGATTATGTACGCTCGGTGGCTCTTTTGAAGAGTTATCGCAAGAGCTCCAAAACTACTATGGAAAATGCTCAAACAACTAAATCGGATGTGCAGGAAGCGAATAAGCAGATTGAATTTATTGTCAATGATTCGATTGTTTACGCACATCTGTCTCAGTTTAAATGTAGTGATGCGATGAAACTTTGGAGCGAGAAAGAGAAAATAGCTAACGATTTGAAATTATCAAAAGCGAAACTTGACGCTTTACGTTTGCGCTATGACAGTGCTCAGACGCCTGAAGAACGAAGTGCTATTGCGCCCGGAATCGGTGAACTGGAATCAAAAAATATAGAATTAGAGTTGTTGCTTAACAAGAAGATAATGGAGCTTAGAAATGCCGAAAATGCTTTTCTGAAGAAATAGATAAGTTCTTACAAGTTTAGCTACCAACCAATCTATTCCATTGTCCAGAACTTTTATCTTTACTATTTGTTTACTGGTTGATTCTTCTAAATTTTAAAAAATGGAAAATGTAAAAATAGTAAAAGGCGGCCCTTACGTGGTTACGGGCGATTTTAAACTAAACTTACTTTCGGGCGAAGTAAAAGATTTCACCGGAAAAACTTATCTTTGCAGATGTGGATACAGTAGCAATAAGCCTTTTTGTGATGGGGCGCACGTAAAAAGCGATTTTGATAAATAGAATTACTAATTTTGCCAACAAACAGATAGGGAAATCCTATCTGTTTGTTTTTTTATATACGATTGAAAATGATACAAAAGATCATCTCGCATAAATAAATTTCAGTTAGTCAGATAAATATGTGTTTTTACTTTCTGTTTTGTTATAGAGACTAACTTCTCTTTATGAAGGCTTAACGTTATTTCTGATATTTTGTAGTCGTAGTTCGATTTTTAAAGTTAATTTTGTCACCTTAAATAAGTATTGATGGATAAATTACGTTTTCAGAGTTTTGGTAGTGGTAGTAGTGGAAATTGTTACTTTATAGGCAATGCCTCAACTGGCATATTGATAGATGCTGGTATTGGTGTACGCTCTATTCGTAAATGTTTGAAAAATATAGGACTAGATTTCGAAAATATTTGGGGAGTATTCGTTACTCACGATCACGCCGACCATATAAAAGCAGTTGGGCCATTAGGAGAAAAACACCTTATCCCTATCTATTCTACACGATTAGTTCACGAAGGAATTCAGAAGAGTTATTGTGTGACAGAAAAATTATATTCGAGCCGAAAATTTATTGAGAAAGGACAATCTGTTCAGGTTGGCGACTTTAAAATTACAGCTTTTTCGGTCTCTCACGATTCCACAGATAGTGTAGGTTATACGGTGGAATATAAAGAAAAAAGATTTACCTTTGCAACCGACTTAGGGTATGTAGGTGAGGAGGTTGCCTCACATTTAGTACAAGCTGATTACATGGTGTTGGAAGCTAATTATGATGAACAGATGTTAGATGAAGGACATTATCCTATTTATCTGAAAAACCGAATTATTGCCCAAACTGGTCACTTGAGCAATGAACAAGCCGGACGGTTTTTGGCTGCGAATTTTAACGAACGAACACAACATATCTTTCTCTGTCATTTAAGCAAAGAGAATAATCTGCCTGAGGTTGCTTACACTACTATTCAAAACCATTTGGAAAGTAAGCAGGTAATCGTGGGTGAGCACGTTCAACTTGTAACTTTAGACAGGTTGACTCCTTCTGAATTATATATTTTTTAATATAATAAAGCTGTTAGATACCTGAAATACCATTGTATCTATCAATAAAACTACTAACACTCAATAGAATAGTCATGTCAAGCAATTTAGTCATTATCCCCACCTACAACGAAAAAGAAAACATTGAGAATATTATTCGTGCAGTTTTTAGTTTGCCATTAACTTTCCATGTTTTGGTCATAGAAGACGGTTCTCCTGATGGAACGGCTGGTATTGTTAGGAAATTGCAAACGGAATTTTCTACTCAATTGTTTATGGTTGAGCGTAAAGGTAAACTTGGCTTGGGAACTGCTTATATTGCCGGTTTTAAATGGGCCATTGAACGCAAATACGATTATATTTTCGAAATGGATGCCGATTTCTCGCACAATCCGAACGATTTACCAAAATTATACAATGCATGTGCTAATCAGGGTGCCGATGTGGCTATCGGTTCGCGCTATGTTACGGGTGTAAATGTGGTGAACTGGCCTATGGGTCGTGTTTTGATGTCTTATTTGGCTTCGAAATATGTTCGGTTTGTTTTAGGGGTAAATATTTCTGATACCACGGCTGGATTCAAATGTTACAGACGTGAAGTGCTTGAAACCATCGAATTGGATAGAATCCGGTTCAAAGGATATGCTTTCCAAATCGAAATGAAATATACTGCTTTCGAATGTGGTTTTACCATTAAAGAAGTGCCTATCATATTTATCAATCGTGAACTAGGAACCTCCAAAATGAACAGTGGTATCTTTGGCGAGGCTTTCTTTGGCGTGGTACAATTGAAAATTAACGGTTGGTTCCGAAAATTTCCACAAAAGAAAATCAATTAATCAGCAGATATACTAATCAAATTATGAGCAAATTGCAAATTATTAGAAACGCCACTATTGTAAACGAAGGGCGTACATTTATTGGCTCGGTTGTTATTGATGGTGAGTTGATTAAAACTGTTTATGAAGGTGACGAAGCGATACAGCTTTCCGAGTCATATACCGAAGTTGATGCTACAGGTTTACTTCTTTTACCGGGTCTCATCGATGATCAGGTGCATTTTCGTGATCCGGGACTGACGCACAAAGGCGATATTTATACCGAAAGTAAAGCCGCAGTAGCCGGCGGAATAACCTCGTACTTCGAAATGCCCAATACAAAACCTCAGGCCACAACAGTGGATCTTTTAGAACAAAAATATACCCTGGCAGCCGAAAAATCAATGGCTAATTATTCCTTTTTGATGGGAGTAACCAACGATAATCTGGACGAACTTAAAAAGGTAAATCCGCGGAATGTGGCCGGTTTAAAAATGTTTATGGGTTCTTCAACAGGAAACATGTTGGTGGACAATAGCAATACGCTGAACCGTGTTTTTTCGGAAATTTCTTTGCTGATTGTCACTCATTGCGAAGATGAAGCAACTATTCAGCACAATATTCAGCATTACAAAGAACTTTTAGGAGACGATATTCCTGTTAAGTATCACCCGCTGATTCGCAATGCCGAAGCTTGTTACAAATCTTCTTCTTTCGCTGTGGAATTGGCTAAAAAATATAATTCGCGCTTACATATTTTTCACTTGTCTTCTGCTCTGGAAATGTCCTTGTTCTCCTCCGACAAACCATTGAGAGAGAAACGGATTACTGCCGAAGTCTGTGTGCACCATTTATGGTTCTCGGATGCTGATTATGAAAAATATGGCAACCGTATTAAATGGAATCCTGCGATTAAATCGGAGTCAGATCGACTAGCACTTATCGATGCTGTAAATTCGGACAAGATAGATGTCATTGCCACTGATCATGCACCACATTTACTTTCGGAGAAAGAGGGTTCGTGTTTAACTGCTGCTTCGGG
>Ga0209123_1000680_pt1 | contig 40476 bp, 41 predicted proteins | sample BarGraIncu00431A_FD_184500 | JGI IMG/M metagenome (GOLD analysis project Ga0209123, IMG submission 184500) | Arctic peat soil microbial communities from Barrow, Alaska, USA - Barrow Graham LP Incubations 004-31A (SPAdes) (version 2) | ecosystem: Environmental > Terrestrial > Soil > Wetlands >...
GTGGAATCAAAGTATGAATCTTATCTTCAATTTTGTTGCACAAATCATGCACTTCACTCATTGTCAAATCACTATCAACATGAATATTCACTTTGATGAAAGTATCTGCCCCGGAAGTTCGCATTTTTAAGTGATGGTATGAAAACACCTGAGGAAAACTATTGATAGCTTTTACAACTATATCGATTGTTTCTTGCGGTGCTCTGTCCAGCAATACATCAATAGCTTTTCGTCCAAGCTTATACGAAACAAGAAGCACTATCGCGGCTACTGCCAATGCTGCAATTGAATCTGCTTCGAAAAATCCAAAGTTGGCACAAATTAATCCAAACAATACAACTGCCGAACTCCAAATGTCCGTAGAAAAATGTAAAGCATCAGCTTCAAGCGCCTGGCTGTTGTATTTCTTTGCGGCTTTCTTAAGCATTTTTGAACGATTAATATCAATCACGATGGAAATGATGACCACAACATAACTCCACACGCTGATTTCAATTTCAGTTTTACCGGTAATAAGCCTGTTTACTGCTTCATAAACTATCCATGTGCAGGTAATTAAAAGCAACAGTGTTTCTATTAAAGCTGAAAAGTTTTCAATTTTTCCATGTCCATAATTGTGTTTTTTATCCGCAGGAATATCGGAAACTCTCACCGAAAAATAGGTTATCACAGCTGCCACCATGTCCAGACCGGAATGTAAAGCTTCTGATAAAATCCCCAAACTGCCCGTCAGGACTCCAACAACTAATTTGAAACCGGTTAATACAATAGCTGCAAAAACGGACACTAAAGCCACCTTCTTTTTTTCCTGCAGCGCTGTTTGTTTATTTTCTTTTTGCATAAATATTGATGAGTATGAATAATACACGAAAATTGGTTTCAATACACTAATAAATTATTTATTAGCATATTGAAAATATTATTTTACGGGTGTAAAACGGTGTATTAAACAAGCTTTGGCGGTTGCCAAATGGAGTTTGTAAAACTAATGTGGAAACTTTCGTTTAAGAATGAAAGTAGAATTGTATAGTCTTGAAAATCAATTTCTCCGACCATCGTTTTGGTTGTGAAAAAATCATCTTCAATGCTAATTGAATGGGAATTGTCGAATTGATTGGAAATGTCGTTGCAAACAGCTTCACAATCAGGGTTATTATGAGAAGATGCATTCGCAATTAAAATACTATCAGCCAGAATCAACATCAGACCGATAGAAAATAATAGAACAACTGAATTTTTAAAAGCCTTCTTCATGCCCGTAAAAGTAATAAAAATAAACGAATTAATTTGTATAGGTAAATATTTCGTTCAGTTGTGCGCATCGGCTTTACACTGATATGTATTATGAGAGAAAGTATATATTCTCATGTAATGTTCAAAAAATAATTTTAGTATATTTGCAGATCAATCCAAAAACTATTCATTTATTGAATGAAGCAAAATTCAACATACTTAAATTGCAAGCTAACAATTGTTCGCAAACATCCGAAAACATTACAAATAAACGTCTAAAAATTAAAACGATGCCTGAAATATCCAGATTTTACGGATTAATAATACTAATGAACTTTAAAGACCATAATCCACCACATTTCCATGTATGGTATGGTGATTTTAAAGCTATTGTAACCATAGAAGATGGAATAGTAAAAGGAGAAATGCCACAACGGGCATTAAAAATGATATTTGATTGGTTGGAAATTACTCCCAAATGGTCGTGACCGCTGGTTCATAGGAATGAATTGCTACTTGACTGGAGTTTAGCTCAAAAAGGAGATGAACTATTTAAAATCGAACCATTAAATTAAAACACTATGTTTTTAGAAATAATTGAAGCAAATTATTTAAATGATTTCAAATTATTATTGAAGTTCAATGATGGTGCTGAAATGACTGTTGATTTAGAAAATGAATTGACTGGAAGTGTTTTTACTCCCCTAAAAGACAAAAATAAATTCATGAGATTTTCTATTGTCTTTAATACCATTGAATGGGAAAACGGTGCCGACTTTGCTCCTGAATATTTGTATGAGTTAGCAAAGTACCAACTTCAAATGGCAAGCGAACCCAAGAGTGAATATGGAATAAATAAAAAATCCTGAAATAATACTACCACTCTCCCACTCGATGCCAAACGAGGGAGATAGTGGTAATAAAAATGAATTAATTAGAGTTGATAATGAAATCAAATTTGAATACAATTTTTATTTGAATTCTATATCTTTTGGAAGCAGTTTGCTAAGAGCTTCCCTGTTCAGTTCTGAATAATGGTAAGGATAAAGCACCTTTGGATGCAGGGTTTTAGCAGCTTCAATAAATTGTTCGTCAGTCATGGTGTAAGGCAGGTTTTTGGGAAGAAATGCAATATCAATTTTTCCAAATGTTGCCATTTCAGGAATATTCTCGGTATCACCGGCAATATATACCCGGAATGTTTTGAAAGAAAGAATATATCCGTTTCCAATGCCTTTTGGGTGATAGAAATTACCATCCGGGCGTTTGTGCAAAAGGTTATATGCCGGTACTGCTTTAATTTCAATGGTATTCCATGTTTGACTGTCACCATTTTTAATAGCCTTAGCCTGTGGTAATCCTGCTGCAACAACCGTAGCTGTGGTTATTATGCTTGTTTTGTCGGTGGTGATTTTATCCAGCGCCTTCTTATCAAAATGATCGGGATGTTCATGTGTAATCAGAATCAAATCGGCTTTAGGCAAATCGCTGAAATTAGTCGTTCTTTCATACGGATCGATGTAGATTACTTTTCCGTTTATCTTCAGCATAATCGATGAATGATTCAGCTGCGTAACCGTCAGTTGACCGATGGGAGTTGAATAGATATCATCACGTAGTTGAGCCATTGCGAATAAAGGTAATGTTAGTAATAGTATAATCAGTTTTATTTTCATATCCTTGAAGTGTTTTAGTTTGTAATTGCAGAAATTATCACCACAAAATTATGCAATTAAATGGGAATAAACAAGTAAGAAAAAATTCAATAAAATATCAACACCTCCGAGCATTAAGCTTGAGGAGTAGGTTGATTCAATTCGGTTGAAAACCTTCTATTCCAGTTCAATCGGATTATAAGTCAACTTGGGAATAACAATACCAGTACCAGAAAGATCTTCAACCATTTTGGAATGAATATCTTTCCAAAATTGCATTGGATCCTTAAAATAACGTCTATATATCTTATCCATTTGCTGACGTGTTACTTTTGTGTAATTCATTGTAAATAATTTGATCTGTTCCGGTTTTTCCAATTGTTGAATACCTGAACATATAAAGGTAAAATTCCGTTTATCGTCAGATATTTTTAAAATTAATCCCGGAAGTCCTCCAAATTTCCACGGACCATTGTTCGACGGAATCTCCGGCGCAAACCAAGCCGTGTAGTTCCGTCCCCTGAAAGTAGTGGTGGCTTTCTGGCAAGTATAACCCAGCATAGTCGTTGTATCTTTACCAATATCCCATTTAATTTCAGACATATTGTCAATGTAAAGATAATTACCACCTAAAAATATATCTCCGGCTTGTTCGGTGACTGACATTTTATGGGTTGGATAATTTTTGAAAATTTCAAAAGTACAAGCCCCATCTCCCATTTCCATATATACTTTCGCCATTGCCCTTTCGCAACAATCAAAATAATACTGACTGTAATATTTGGAGATATTTTTACCAATAACTAAACTTTGCTTATCCACAACAAAAGCACTGTCTGTTGCATTCTTACTATAGCTTCTTTTATACCTGAAATTATAGGTAAATTTCAATTGAGCAGAATCCAGCACTGTGAATTTATTGAGTGGAATTTTCGATGAGGAGTCAATGTATTGGGCACTGGTTATGACTACACAGGAAACGGCGATAAGGATTAAAAGAAGTTTTTTCATACCATTTATTAATTAGTTTTTATCATTCAATTAGTTATATGCATTTACTATTCCAATTCAATCGGATTATAAATCCACTTGGGTTTAAATGTAAGTTGTACTTCATTAAGCATTTTAGAATGAATATTTTTCCAAAATTGTATTGGGTCTTTTAAAAAACGTCTGTATAACTTATCCATTTCCTTACGAGTTACTTTTGTATAATTCAATGCATATAATTTGATCTTTTCTGGCTTCTCCAATTGCTGAAAACCTGTACATTCAAAAGTATAATCGTGTTTATTGTCATAAATCTTCAAAATTAACCCCGGAAGACCTCCAAATTTCCACGGACCATTATTTAAAGGTATTTCTGGTGCAAACCAGGCTGTATAATTTCTTCTTCTGAAAGTAGTTGTAGCACTTTGGCAAACATAACCCATTATGCTAGTTGTATCTTTCCCTATTTTCCATTTAATTTGTGGTATTTCTTCATTATAGAGGTAATAACCTCCAAATAAATATTGTCCTGCCAGTTCTGTTACCGTTATTTTATTTGTAGAAATATTTTTGAAAATTTCAAAAGTACAGGCTCCCTTTTCTACTTCTATAAAATATTTTTTAGCGAATGTTTTTTCGCAAAAATCAAAATAATACTGACTATAGTATTTAGAGATGTTTTTGCCAATAAGCAAACTTTGCTTGTCGGTAACAAAAGCAGTGTCCGTTTCATCCTTAAAATCGCTTTTTTTATACCTAAAATTATAAGTGAATTTCAATTGAGTGGAATCCAGCACTGAGAATTTATTGAGCAGGAATGTTTCGAAAGGAGTTACGTACTGAGCACTAGAAATAAACACCCAAGAAACGGCAATAAGAGTTAAAAGAAGTTTTTTCATAACATTTATAAATTAGTTTTTATCATTCAATTAGTTATATATATTTGCTATTCCAATTCTATTGGAATATAATTCAACTTGAGCATGTTCTTAGCATCAATTAGCCCCCTCATTTCAGAGTTAACCTCACTGAAAAACCTAATTGGGTCTTTAAAAAACCGTGCATAGATTTTGTACATCTCCTTTCGTGTTAGTTTTGTGTAATTCAATGTATATAATTTGATGGATTCGGGCTTTTCCAATTGTTGAATACCCGAGCATTCAAATATAAAGTTATGCTTATCGTCCGATATTTTTAAAATTAAACCGGGAAGTCCACCAAATTTCCAGGGACCATTGTTTGATGGAATCTCTGGTGCAAACCACGCAATATAGTTTCGTCCTCTAAAGGTGGTTATGGCTTTCTGGCAAGTATAACCCAGTATAGTAGTTGTGTCTTTATCTATTGTCCATTTAAATTCCGGTTTATCTTCATTGTAAATATAGTTACCTCCAAAAAAGTGTGATCCGGCTTGCTCTGTTACCGTTACTTTATTGACAGGATAATTTTTGAAAACTTCAAAACTGCAAGCTGAACTTTCCATTGGGATATTCTTCACTTTATTCATTACCCTTTCACAACAATCTAAATAATATTGACTGTAGTATTTGGATACATTTTTACCTACCAGAAGAACCTGTTTATCAACAACAAAGGCAGTATCTGATTCATTCAGACGATAGCATTTCTTATAGCTAAAAAAATACGTAAATTTAAGTTGACCGGAATCCAGAGCTTTGAATTTATTCAGCGGAATCTCAGTGGGTGGAGTAAAGTATTGCGCATTGATTATGGAGACACATGATGCAGCAATAAGGATTAAAAGAAGTTTTTTCATAACATTACTGTTTGATTGATTATTTAATTTGAAGATTTACTTTTAGCATGATGGTGGCCGGACGAATTCGATACGTGTTTTGAAAACTGTTGATACCATCGTAATAATAAGTCACATAATTGGTAGTGTTAAGTATATTGTTCCAGTCCAATGATATATGGGTTTTATTCCAGATATAAGTCAATCCCAAATCAACAAATGAAAGATTTTTATTGGTCGTAGTTGCACTGTTGTAATAATGCTCAAAACCTGCCGTAATAATAAAATCTTTTGGCAGGTCAATATCCAGTTTCAGGGTGTTTGTCCAACCGGTATATGCCGATGTATTTCCCAAATTGGAGATCATGGTTTGACTTTTGTTCCAGTCTGTATTATACTCTAAATTGACTATTTCAATGGGTCGGCAGGTGATTGACCCCTGAACAGTAAATCCTTTGGAAGTGAAATCAATCAATTCATTTTCCTGAAGCGCCTTGGAAAATGAGATACCATACGATGGTCTAAGAGTAACAGATAGTCTTTTCCAGTCGAAACCCTTTGTGATGAAAGCAAATGTACTAACACCATTTCTGATATTTTCGCGCTCTACAGGAGTATTAACTGACAATATTCCCTGAAAATTTTGTCCGTAAAGCAAATTGCTTTTAGAATGCGAGTACGACACGCCAGTACTGAAAAACATCAAATTGATAATATCCCTGTAATCGACAGCTACACCTCCACCGTTTGTTTGCGATTCGTATATCTGACCGGCTTTTCGGCTCAGGCTTCGGTAATCGGAAAGAATATAGCCCGGGTAAAACGTCATAACATCTCCCATATTATTGTTATACCTATAACTTGCTGAAAAGTCCAACTTATCAGTTGCATGATACAACATACTTAAACCTGGTTGGAAATACAACCGATGCAGATACTGATTATCGTTCTGAATTCTATTGTTGATAACAATATAATTATAATCAATCGGAAGCGTTAAACTTATATCCCAAAAGCTGTTCCGGTAACGCAAGGGCAACGTGACTTTGGCATTGTATCTTGTCCAGTCGAGGTTGTTGCGCATACTATCGGTTTCAATTGCTTTCACCAGTCCGGCATTGTCTTGCACGTGCATTTGCGATGTCAGGTTGCGGAATTCGCCATTCAGTTCAAAACGTGGACTAACTTCGAAATCATCAAAACTGAAGGCCGACAAAAAGCGGAATATATTGTTTATATTAAAGTTGTTGACACGGGTTTCCTGTTTCAACAAGCTGTAATTCAGTCCGTTGTTCAACAAATCGGTGTACATGCCCGGAGATATGGTCAATTCCTGTGGAATACTTTTATACCCAATGGTGGAACTTAACTGAAATCCTTTTGTATCACTGGATTTCTTTATCCATTGGATATTATCGGTAATGGAGAATGTAGGCTTCTTTAATTCCTGATGAATGGTTTAATTGGAAATAACATCCCCGCTTACATCGTCCCATAAAGCAGAGATATTTAACTTGTTACTCAGATTATTTATCTTGTTGTTGAGATCGTAAGTCAAATCTGCGTCCAATAGGTTGGTATTGGAGTTTGAATTCATATCCTCGCTCACCACCAGATTTTCCTTACCCGGGATGTAATAAGAAGCAATAGCACTGCCTTTTTTGTTTTCACGGCTATTCAGATAAGCCAGATTCACTGTAACTGTCTTATCCGTGTCTGTTTTCAAAATATTATTAACTGTCACCACATTGGAATTATTGAAAAGGTAACGCTTTTTGTCAATGCCCGGCGATGATGCTGTATTGACATATAATATATTATCACCATCAAAACCGGCAGACGAACCCAGGGAATTAATCTCGCCCGATAAATCAACTCCGTCATTATTTCCCTTATAAGTAGTAATATTCTGCCAATTCCGTGCAAAAATCATAGGAACCACCTCATTTTCCCATTGAACCGGGGCTGCTCCCAACCCTAATTTGGTCATAACAGTAAGTTTGCCCTTGGCTTCATCTTTTAGTTTCAGGTTTATAGCAGCTGATTCGGATGGTCTTACACCTTCCAGGGCTTTTATCGGTTCGTGATGTTCTAGCACCTGAACAGTGGACACATCATTGGCTGCCACATTATTGGTTGCAATGCCATACCTGCCTTGCAACAAATTCATGTTTTCTATATAGAATGTATTGATAGCTTTTCCCTGCCATAGTATACCTCCATCTTTATCGACGGTGATGCCGGGCATCTTTTTGAGTACATCGCCAATCACCAGATCCTTTTTGTCGGTGAAAGCCGATACCAGGTAATTTACGGTATCCTTACGTGTCCATACTTTTTGTGCTTTTACAATAACTTCTTTCAGCTTCAGTTCTTTTTCGTTGATTACCATATTCACTGTTTGTGATACGTTTTTGATTCGCACCGTCTTTGGTTCGATGTTTAATCCCGAAACTACCAGGTTCACACTGTCCAACCCGGTATTGTCATGAGTCAGCTTGAAGTTTCCGGTTTCGGTACTAAATGCGTAGCCTATTACTGTGTTGGTAGTGATATTCTTGATGCTAACCGATGCAGAACCTACCCCGTTTCCGGCAGCATTTTTAATTCGTCCCTGAATAACTGTTTGTGCTTGTATGTTTATCAAGCCAACTAAAAGAAAGGGGAAAATCCAACTTTTCAATTTCATATTTTATGATTAGGCACTATAACTTTGTTGACTTGATGTTTCTTTTCTTACCATTATCTTTCAGCGTTTCTAAAAAATCTATTCCAACGAATCTTACCACTAAACCAACCTTTGTCTTTGTCCAATGATAACCAAACCAATACCGGACGCCCAACAACGTGGTCTTCGGGTACAAAACCCCAATAACGGGAGTCGGCTGAGTTATGACGATTGTCTCCCATCATCCAGTAATAATCCATTTTAAACTGATAGGTAGTTGCCGGCTTGTCATTAATGTAAAATACTCCGCTTTTCACTTCCAGTTTATTGTGCTCATATACCCGGATTATTCGTTCGTAAATCGGGAAGTTATAATGGTTCAACGCTAAACGCATTCCTCGTTTTGGAATCCAGATAGGACCATAATTATCGCGTGTCCAGGCTTTGTTACCGCCCAATGGGAATACCTCGCTATTGGGATAAATTACAGATAAGGTAAATCCATTTCTATTGACAATTGACCTGTTCTGATCGACAAGCGGCTGACATGAAATATTTTCGGGTTCAATCGTCACTTGCTTTACACCTGACACACTAAGCAATTTCTGATAACTTTCTTGCGTCAACGGGAAATGATAAACCGGTAATTCAGGATTAAGATGTAATGATTTTAGTTGTTCCGCACTTTGGGTATTATCCAGTATCATTCTGTCTTCATCGCTCACGCCAAGTTTATCCAGTATATCTTCATTCAGTTGAGTTCCATCTGTCTGAATAAAATAGTTGAACTGTATTCCGGGAATCTTTTCCTGTTGTTGTCCGTTTACATAAACCTGATTGTCTTTGATTTTCAGCCAGTCACCGGCAATAGCTACGCAACGTTTTACATAGTTTTCACGGCGATCCACAGGTCGATAAACAATATCTCCGTATTCTCCTGGATTTAATTTTATAATCTCACGGCCAAATTGACAACATAATTCAGCAGTGGGTTTTACGTTGGGCATTTGGGTTTTTATAAAAGCCAATCCTTCTTCATAGCAACTTGTGTAATAATCGGGATTCTGACGGTTCACAGCCACCGTATCTCCTGTGGGGAAGTTGAATACCACTATATCATTGCGTTTTACTACGTCAAAACCTTTCAGTCGTCGGTAATCCCATTGGGGATGTTCAATAAACGATTTGCAATTGAGCATCGGGAACGTGTGCTGAACCAGTGGAAACGAAAGCGGAGTATTTGGTAAACGAGGACCATAGCTGGCTTTACTTACAAATAAGAAATCACCCACCAACAAAGTCTTTTCAAGCGAAGAACTTGGTATTTGGTAATTCTGAAACAGAAAAGTATTTATAAAATAGACTGCTACCAAAGCAAAGACAATAGCATCGACCCAACCCATAACAGCTAATACAGATTTGTTTTTCGACTTTTTCCACCATGTCCAGGGAATGTAATGTGTAATAAAAGCATCAACCAGTAAAGGCAAGCCCAAAAGCCACCAGTAACTGCCAACCCACACAATAAATAAAATGTAAATTATACTCCACACGCTGCATTTAATCCATTGTTTCAGCGGTTGTTGAAAACGTTTTGTTAGTTCGACTGGATTCATATTTTAATTTTTAATTGGAGAAATAATCTTTTTGAGCTAGTGTGTTTCTGTGAACTGTTTCAATTTAAAATTACTTTGTTCAGAGATTACGATTCTGCTCAAGCGTATGCACTAAGATTCTTTAGTATGAATTTAAAACATTATGAATATTAGTATCGCTAGGTCTTGGAGCATCCACATTCATCAGTTTTCCTTTCCTGTCGAATAACATATATCTAGGAATAGTACCAATTTTATTTTGCTTTATAAAAGAGGCAACTATTATAGGTAAAGTTATAATCTACATTCTTTGAGAATTGTTAGTATTTAAAAATTTGCTTAAGCTTTTTGATTAAAACTTCTATTTTCCCATCGCTACCACGATAAATAATTTTACCTTCAGGATTTATCAAAATGGTAGTAGGATATGTAGAAATATTATAAATGTTTCTCGGTCGATAAGCTGGTTCATCATCAAAATCACAGAAATTTACCCAATCCATTTGATACTTTTTGATAAACTCAGGAATTCTTAAAACACTCTTATCATTTTCATCTGTTGCAAGACTCACAATTACTAGATCCTTGTATTTTTTATGTATATCAGCAATATATGGCAAGAGAGCGATACAAGGATTGCACCATGTACCCCAAAAATCAAGCAAGATATATTTACCATTGAATTGTGATAGGCTAATCTCAGTTCCATTAACAACATCCTTATCCCGTAGATTGGGTGCATAAAAACCTTCATCATATCCCCGAAGTTGGGTTTTATTAAGGTCTTTTAATGCACTAATTTGATAGGTTAATATTGTGTTATCCACATTCAAATCTCCTGTTTGAATTAAATATCCATCCAATAAGATCCTTTTTACGTGATCATTAAGTTTTGAATTAAACGCTCTCAAATTTGATGGTAACGAATCAGTAATAATATAATCTACCCATTCTTGACTCCCGTAAGAGTCTCTCCTGGCCCATGTTATGTACTTCTTCCCATTTAAATAGAAAGAACCTTCATAATGCGATTTCTTAGGACACATCATAATTGAATGCAAATCATTGATATCTCTCAAACATGGATAAAAAGAAATTTTACGGGCAACTTGTTTCTTGTTTATGCTTTTTTTAAATGTAATGGTCTGAACATGATCAGTTGAAAGCTCATTAAACACCTCTTTGTCAAATGAATATACATATTCATCCGAGAAATCATGATTCATGTTAACATCCACAATGCATATTCTTTTGTTATTGGCAATATTACCTACAAGAAAAAATAAAGAATCAATGCCCATTGGCTCAAAATTTATAATACTGTTTTCGCTGTTCAATATCGATGGTATTCCTTTAAACCTATTTCGGCTACCTTTGAATGGTATAGTAATATATTGAATTATTTCCAAATCTGGCTTTGTCTCAACATTTACCTTAATACTGTCACACCTCATTTCTTCTTGTGCAAATAAACCTGTGTGAATTAATAACAAGAAGCTGATAATACAAAAAAATAATTTTTTATTCATAATTGCTTTTAGTATTTGTATATTTTCATTTAGTATAGAATTTAAAAGTAAAGATGAATACTAATTTGGACTTTGAATATCCTAAAAAGCAAAGCTGAATAAATAAAAAGCTGATTTTTGTTTTCATAAATATTTTTTTAAATGTTGAAATATTTCTTTGACCACAGTTTATAAATCTGCGTGCGCGGAGTAGTGAAAAAGTTTTCTATTTCACATTCAATTCTTTGTCCAACACTGCTTTTAGTTTGTCTAATGCCTGTGGTCTGGGCAAATTGCCATTGAGAATAGTTCCATTAGTATCTAACAAAATATATCGTGGTACAGTAAATGGTTCTTTTTTAAACACTCTTTGTTGAATGTCATTGAACAGGGCTTTTGATGCTCTTAAATTATACCCTGTCAAATGATAATGCTCTACCTGAGTTCTCCACATTGCATCCACTTTCTCTTCATCAGTAGTAATGTAAACTGAAACCAGGTTTTCGTATCGGTTCAGCAGTTTGTGTAAATCTTCAAAATATTTAAACTGTATTTTACAAGGCATACAAGAAATTGACCACAAGTCAATATATACACGCTTTCCTTTAATGCCGTTTACTTGTGACAGTTCTTTGAGTGTACGGATAGTTTTACTATCCAGAATTATACTTTTTAAGCTATTCGCTTTTTCTGCCGGTTTCTTTATTTGGGTTTTCATCAGGTCCCTAATAATCGGCAAATATTCACTTTCAGGAAATTTGTCAGTTAAGTATTTCAACATCTTATCATGATCAAAACTATTATACATGTTTTGCAAATCAGAAACAAAATTCTTTCCTAAAAGTATGCCTTGCAAAGAGTCAGGAGCAAGCAATAAATTTGAAAAGGCTCCAAATATATCACTATCATAATTCCCCATTAGCTTCGCTTTTTTTGCTGCATCTAAAGTCCTATATTTAAAGAAATAATAGTCCTCAAAAGGGTAAAAGTAATATTTGAGTGGATTTTCAATTGTCATACCTTGACAATACAATTCGTTCATCTTTTTAATTATCTGTACTGAGTCCGATACTGACGGTTTGTAATTATGAAATCTACCTTTATACAATCCTTCAAAGTGCTTCAACAGAATACCAATATAGGCAAGATACAAGTTATTTGACATTAAAGCCGCAAATCGTGCTGTTATTTTCCCTTCTTTCTTCATCATATCTATATCGATTGAATATGAGGGTATAATTGAATCACGAAAAGCTATGTCAATACCATTTAAATCTATCTTTTCAGTTATATTCTTTTTAAAAATGGATTCTATTTTAGGAAAGTAAAATCCAAGTCCTTTTTCACAGTAATTATCAACTAAATATTGATTTCCTGCAGCATTGTCTCCTTTAAAGATAATCTGATTGTTTATATTGTCAATCTCAAGATGATCGCCCTCTTGTACTAAAATTCTAAAGAAATTTCCATTTGAATATTCACACATCAAAGAACCGAAATCATATAATTTCAACTCGTAATTAATACTTATATTGGGTTTTAAATCCAATTTATCAGAAAAAACATAAAAATTGAACATCCCATCAATAGGCTTATTTATTCTTACAGTAATATCTGAATTGCTTCGAAAGGTAATTGAAGTAGTCAGTCCCGAAACAATATCCGATAAGCAGAGCAGGATAAATAATAAAAAGCTGATTTTTGTTTTCATAAATATTCTTTAAAGTGTTGTTGTGACTAAGGATAAAAAAACTTTCATTTGCGCCCCAAAGATAAAAATATTTTTTTAATTAATAATAGATTTATTTACTCAATTTGTAATTGTAAAGAAAACCTACCATTTGCTCAAGACACATAAAACTTACAGAAACCATTCAAAGTACTTTTTTTATTCTCTGTAAAGTTACAGAACGTTGCCAATTTGAAATTTTTTATTTCTGTAAACTTACAGAAGCTATTTTTTCTACATTTTTTGTTTCTGTAAACTTACAGAACGTTTCCATTTTGAATTTTTTTGTTTCTGTAAACTTACAGAAGCTATTTTTTCTACATTTTTTGTTTCTGTAAACTTACAGAACGTTTCCATTTTGAATTTTTTGGTTTCTGTAAGTTTACAGAAGCTTTTCATGTTGCAATATTGGGCTTCTGTAAGTTTCGCGAATCATTTTATGGTTTGATTTTTAATTTCTGTAAGCTGAATACCGGTTTCCATAAAAAAAAGAGCCCCGCGAGTGCATTAACACCCCGGAGCTCCTGAAGATTTACCCGTTCCGTAAAACGATATTAAGCAGCTGTAGTTGAATTAGTGGAGTCTGCAGAATTTTCCGGTTTAGTTGAATTGGTTGAGTCGGTTGAATTGTCCGTCTTTTTCCGCGTTGCCGACACATTTACTTCATCAAAACGTTGGCATACGTTTTTATACAACGCATTCCATGCTTCGGTGTCATAACTACCTGCCATCCAATGCAATTCATCCACATACACTTTTAGCGCATTTTCCATTTCCTTACGCAGGTTACTCGGCGCAGTTGATATAGCTTTGGTGTTACCAAGTCCCATATACAATTCTTCGTAGTCCAGTTGCAATTGATCCAATGCTGCAAATTTGGCAGTAAGCAATGTTTTGGTAAAAGCATCTTTGAACTCATCTTTTTTCAATGATTCAATAATGCGGATATACCGTAACGATTGATCGGCAATTTTAAGCTGTGTATAACTTCTGCCATACTTGTTCATTTGATTAAAAAGCAGTGTTGCTGCATTTTTCATTTCAGCATCGGGCGAATTAAGTAAGCCCTGAAGGTACGTGTAAATTTCATCAAACAGATTTCTGCGTTCCAGGAATTTAGCATCGACAGCTTCTTTTTGTTGTTTACGGTTGCCCGGTTCAATAGCTGCCTGGAAGCGTCCACTTACTTCTTCCACCTGCAAAAATAATTTACTCTCACGGGCTTCAGTAATAGCCGATTTAATTACAGTTTCAATGATACGCAAAGCCAATAAGGCGAGCGAATATATGCCAATTCTATTGGCTTTCGATTTGTAGTTCATTTTTTATTTATTTTTAAATTATTGTTTTTAGAAAATATGTTATGCCAAAATGACATAAACGTTTACGCTGTCGTGATTGACAAAATGTCCATCGCGATCACTCATTCTAAGAATGAGATTCAATAATTTAAAAAGGAAGGAATCCGGCTGAGGGATGTACCATAGAAGGCACGAAAAATGATGGAGGACTGGCTGCAGCACAATCCGAAAAGTAATGAAATAGTTCCTTTAAGACAAAATGCATGGATTTTTATTCTACAAATATTGTGATACAGTTGCAACTGCATCCGCCGCAAAATAGCCTTATACCACTTGTCCAGATTGAGTTTGAAATACTGAATATCGTCAACATAGATGAGTTCGGGCAAAATATATACTTCATCCATGTACTCCCTTTCGAACTTTGATGCCGTTAAATAAGTCAGATTCAAATCCATATCGTCAAACTCCTGAAGGTACTCAGGGTTACGATGGAAAAATAATTTAATTAATTCTTTTATCATTCAGTAAAAAGCAGAATAAAACAATCTATGTTATTTATAATAGTATTTTATAAATTTCGTGCCAAAAAATTAAACTATAAAATATTTAAGTAGAAATGCAAAGATTAAATTTGTTGCACCCGAAAATAAAGTAAAAAAAACTGCCCTAACACGAACTGCATCCGGTTACCGGTTTTTTTGGTTTTCTGAATTCTTAAGTGATAAGAAAGAAATAATATCATATAACTACATTGTTGCACACATCAAGTTCCTCTCTTTGTGAGCTACTCTTTATACACATCTATTTGACGAAAAGATTCAGCATAATAAAGTAATTGGTATAGGCGTTTAGGGCGCAGGGATTTTATTCCAAAAATCAATCGTTTTTATATGTCGGTGCGATGCAGCTTGTGCTTTTACTGCTTATGTGTTCTACCAATATATCGGGACTCCGTGCCTTTAATAGGTGCAGCGTACCGATATATCGGTAGTAATAAATAACCCGAATGAAAAATAAAGGTGTAGCGCACCGAAATGAACATTGGTATAGCCAACTATAAGGTTGATTAAAGTTTAATTATTTACACCATGTGACATGCTATAATATCGAACAACTGGCTATATGCCCAACTAAAATATTTCCTGTTGGCTGGTTTGATCAATATAAATAGGCTTTTCAGACTGAGCACTAAACGCCTATACCAAAAAAATAATTTCAAAAATTCAACTATTAATGTTATGAAACCAAAACTTTCTTCTATATTTGCATATCTTAATTTCTGAACACCAATAGAATAATCACATTTTCAATAAAACTGAAATATATTTGTAATTATTACATTTTTGTTTTGATTTATTTTTATCTTTGCATCAATAAATTCCAGTTACTAATTATTAATTTCGAGCAGGATGAGTGAAAACAATGAAAAGCCTAAAAAGAAATCGAGAAGGGAATTCTTACAAAATTTAGGTATTGTCGGGGTTGGTACATTAATAGGCGGATCAGCCATTTTTGCCGGAATAAACTACGACAAGAAAAAGAAAACATCAGACAGAATCAAAGTTTTAACTGCTGAAAATGAGCTGCTTGAAATTGAAAAAAACGACACTACCAAAGTAACCAAAACGTTAGCTCAAAACCTCACTTACCTTCAGCAAAAAGGCAGGGATGGACTTAAAGGCCATCGTTGGGTAATGATTATCGACCTGTCGAAATGCCGCAACGCCCGAAAATGTATGGCTGCTTGCAACGATGCTCATCACCTCCGCCCCGAACAACATCACATCAACACACTCAAAATGCAGGATGCAAAAGATACACCTGCTTATTATATGCCCAAACCGTGTATGCATTGCGATAATCCGCCGTGCGTGGCAGTTTGCCCGGTTGATGCAACCTATAAACGCCCCGATGGCATTGTACTGATTGACAATGAACGTTGCATTGGTTGTCGCTTTTGTGTGGCAGCTTGTCCATACAGTGCCCGTGTATTCAACTGGGCAGAACCGATTGATGCCATTCAAGATAAAGATTTGACTTACAACGTGGAATTAAACGTACCGCAACGCAAAGGAACCATTAGCAAATGTTTATTTAGTGCCGATCGTTTGCGAGAAGGGAAATTGCCCTATTGTGTTTCGGCCTGTCCGAATGATGTTTTTTATTTTGGCGACGAAAACGAAGATGCTGTTACAAACGGAACAACCAAAGAAACAGTTCGATTCAAAAAATTGCTTACAGATAATGCCGGTTATACTTTGATGCCGGAACTGGGAACTCACCCACGGGTTTATTATTTGCCTCCAAAAGGGAAAGAATATCCGTTCCAGGATAAAGACAAGGAAGAGGCAGGAGAAAGACTTGAATCTTAGTTTTGGTTGATCCCGTAAACGGGACGTCACTTCGTTCCGTTGGTTGATTGGTTAATTGGAAATTGATAATAGGAAATTAAAATAATATGGCAACAAAATCAAATACGGATAAAATCACAAGTGATCTACTTCGTCCAATCCGGCTGAATAAAAGTTTCGTGATTTGGATGGGGTTTCTGGGTGTTTCGCTGGTAATATGTCTTGGAGCATACGGTTTGCAGTTGAAAAACGGGATGGTTGTTACCGGGTTGGGTGATTATGTTTCGTGGGGAATGTACATTTCCAATTTCGTGTTTTTTGTTGCAACGAGTCTTATCGGAATGCTAATCAGCGCGGTTCTTGGACTTTCGGATCAGAAATGGGCTGCACCACTCGCACGAATTGCTGAAATTATTGCACTGGCATTTGCTGCGGTGGCCGGATTGGTTATTATCTCCGACATGGGTCGTCCCGAAAGGCTTTTATATGTAATAACTCACGCTCGCATTCAGTCGCCGATTGTTTGGGATATTACCGTGGTAAGTGTTTACGTATTAATCAGTGCTCTTTTTCTGTATATTCCGTTGATTCCTGATTTGAAAATTTGCGCTGAGAAATTAGATCATCTTCCTCCTTTTGCAAGGAAAATTTATAAAGCACTTTCCCTGAACTGGAACGATACGCCGGAACAGAAAAAATTAATCAAACAAAGCACCCGAACCATTGCCATTTTCATTATTCCGGTGGCATTGGCTATTCACACGGTTACATCGTGGTTATTTGCCAATACATCGCGTGCCGGTTGGGATTCAACTATATTTGGACCATATTTCGTAACGGGTGCTTTTGTAGCCGGAACTGCTGCCGTAATTATCGCCATGTATTTCTTCCGTAAAAATTACAAATTGCAGGATTATATTACCGACAGCCATTTTGATATGATCGGCAAATTGCTGGTATTGGTATCGTTGGTTTATCTGTATTTCAATTTGAACGAATATATGGTTCCGTTTTATAAAATGAAAGAATCGGAAGCAATACTTTTACACGATTTGTTTTCAGGAAATCATGCCATTCTTTTCTGGTCGGTTCAGATTTTTGGGTTAGTTTTACCTATTATTTTGCTGTTATTCAAAAAGATGAGAAAACCGCTTCCGATGCTTGTGATTGGTATCATGGTTTTGCTCGGAGCGTGGCTTAAAAGAATGATTATTGTAGTTCCGATTCAGGAACATCCTTATTTGCCGATTCAGAATGTACCATTGAATTTCAAAATTTATACGCCAACATTGATTGAAACATTGATTACTATAGCACCATTTATTTTAGTACTGATGATTATTACTATTTTAGCGAAAGTAATTCCGATTATACCGGTTCACGAAACGATAGAAGAGTTGGAGGCCACAAAATCCCCTAAAGGGGAATTAAAATAACATTAGTTTGAGTTGAAAAAACCGCAACTCATTATTGCACAGTGACAAAAATAAAGAAATAAGGGTAAGATTTAAATGGACTATCGGATTCTACTAAGGGTTTTCATCACAGCCTTATTTTTAAAAGTTATTTTACCCTAAGTAGAAAAATTAATTTGAGAAACAAAACCTTATTCCCTTATTTTTAAATTTTGATATGAAAAATAAAGATTATATATTAGACTAACGTAAAATAAGAAACTATTTGTTTAGTCCTTTATCAAACAGACAACTTATGTATACAAGAAATTTAAGAATATTTACTTTGGTCCTTGTTTCCCTATTGTCTCTGCAGTCGTTTGCTGAGAACAACTGGAATGTACCGGCCGATAAAAAAGCCAAAAACAGTACCATCAAGTTTGATGCAACCACTGCAAAAGATGGTGAATCAGTTTATACTAAAAACTGTGTATCATGTCATGGCAATCCTACCAAAGGAAACAGTCTTAAATCACTGAGTCCGGTTCCACCCGATTTGTCATCAGCAAAAACACAATCACTTACCGACGGAGAATTGTTTTACATTCTCAACACCGGCAGAGTGATAATGCCATCGTTTAATAATATTCTTTCTGAAGAAGATCGTTGGAAAGTCATTTCTTATATACGAAGTTTTAATAAGAATTATGTTCAGCAATTATCAACAACCGACACAAATAAAAGCAACCTGGTAAAGATTGATATGAAATTCAATGAAAACACAAATCAACTAACAGTAACGGTAAAAGCTAACGAGAAAACCGGTGCAATTTTGCTGAAAAATGATGAAATTACATTGTTTGCCAACCGATATTTCGGACTACTGCAAATTGGCGAAACACAGCGGACTTCTGTTGATGGCATTGCAGTATTTGATTTTCCGAAAGATCTGCCGGGCAATAAAAACGGAAACTTAAATCTTACAGTAAAAGTAAATGATGACACCTATGGCGAAATTTTACGTCAGAAATCAATGAAAATTGGCATTCCAACCGATAAGCCGGCTTTGAATGAGGATCGTGCCATTTGGAATGTCATGGCAAAAGCACCCTACTGGATTATTATTTTATATATTTCAGGAGTTCTGGCATTTGGAATAGTACTTTTATATCTATTGAATAATTTGAGAAAAATTAGCCAAAGCGGCTCTAAAAAAGAATCAATATGAAGAAGTTCTCTCTTTTAATCTTTATCCTTTCGTTTATAAGCTCTATGTCAATTGCACAAGTTGATCAATCGCCCGAAGTGGGTGTTGTTGAACATCTTGGAAGCACAATTCCGTTGGATTTGAAGTTTGTGAATGATAAGTTTGAAACCATAACGTTGAAACAACTTATCAATAAACCGACGATTTTATCTTTTGTCTATTTTGATTGTCCCGGACTTTGTAGTCCGCTTTTAGAAGGTTTGGGAGACGTGATAAGCAAAACGGATATGGTTTTAGGCAAAGATTATCAGGTAATTACTATTAGTTTTAATTTCAGGGATACACCTCAGAAAGCAAAAGAGAAAAAGAAACGTTTTACCGAGCGTTATGCTAAAGGAAAAAGTGATGGCTGGATTTTCCTTACCACAGATAGTGCTACCATTTTCAACATCACACATGCCACAGGCTTTATTACCAAAGCAGTTGGGCTTGATTTTGTTCATCCAACTGCTATTATTGCTATAAGCCCTCAGGGAAAAATTACCCGTTATTTATATGGAATTACATTCCAACCGATTGATTTTAAAATGGCTCTGATTGAAGCCAATAAAGAACAACCACGTCCGTCCATTCAAAAAGTTCTCATGCTGTGTTACAGTTACGACCCACAGGGACAGCGCTATACGCTGGATGTTTTGAAAGTTGCCGGCATTTTAATGTTGTTTTTTATATTCATTTTTGTAATTGTTTATCTTATTAAACCAAAAAAGAAAAATAGAGAATAGAATTAAACTTTTAAATTAACAAGTCATGGAAAACGACCGAGATTGGTTAAAAGGTTGCTTGGATTTATTTCCTTTTACGAAAATAATCCAACTAAAAAATTGTTTCATCAAGTTGATAATTATTTTGATTATCTTTTTAATGCCATTAAATGTTGCTAATGCGTTACCAAGTTTTGCACGTCAAACGTCAATGTCATGTACAGCCTGTCACACTTCATTCCCTGAACTGAACTCCTTTGGGCGGCAGTTTAAGATGAATGGTTACACGTTGAATACAGCAAGTACAATTACCGATCAGGGTGATACGCTTAAACCAAGAACAAGATTGAATCTTTTAAGTAATTTACCATTGTCAGTCATGGTTCAATCATCATTTACGAATATTGCGAAAGATGTTGCAGGACAGCAAAATAACTCGGGCCAATTTCCACAACAATTGAGTTTGTTTTTTGCCGGGCAAATTACTCCGCATATCGGATCATTTATTCAAATGACGTATGCCGATGGTAGTTTTGGAATGGATAATGCAGATATTCGTTATTCTAACACAACAAACTTTGGTTCAAACAGTTTACTTTACGGCTTAACGTTGAATAATAATCCTACTTCTCAGGATTTATGGAATACTTCACCGGCATGGAGATATCCTTATGCAAGTGCTTCAACAGCTCCATCTCCTGCTAAATCAACCTTAATTGAAAGCCTAGGTGGCCAGGTGATTGGTGTGGGTGCTTACGGTCTTTTCAATAATTTGCTTTTTGCTGAATTTTCAACTTATCGTTCGGCACAAATAGGCGCCCATAATCCACCGGACACTACCAATACCAATGTAGTAAGTGGCTTTATTCCTTATTGGCGGTTAGCATTGCAACATGAATGGGGCAAAAATTATTTAGCATTAGGGACTACAGGCATTGCTTCTACACAGTTTCTTACCGGAATTTCAGGCGCATTGGATAAATTTTTAGATATTGGCGTTGACTTGCAATATGAACGAACAATGACCTTTGGATCATTATCATTACATTCTTCATATATGACCGAAACTGAAACCAGAGATATGTCAGTTGAAGGAAAATATAATTTCCAATCATTTAAACTTGATGGGAATTTATTCCTGAAAAATGGATGTGGCGGAACAATCGGGTATTTTAATAATACCGGCAGTCCGGATGTAGTCAATTTCCCAAATGGCGATAACAGACCGAACAGCAGCGGATTTATATTTCAAATAGAATATTTGCCCTGGTATAATACCAAGTTCGCAGCTCAATATGTTGCTTATTCAAAATTCGACGGAAACAGTAAAAACTACGATGGTGCAGGCAGGAATGCAGCCGACAATAATACCATCTATTTGTTGGCATGGCTTAGTTTCTAAGTAAATTAAATAAATAAATTAAAATAAATAATTATGACAAGTAAATTTGTTTTAGGAGCATTCTTGCTCATTGGGTTTTTGTTCGTTGGAATAAATGCGGTTGCTGCGCCACCAAAAGAAATGATAACCAAAGTTGAGATTGGTGATATCAACCCTAAAATGGTTAATGAAGGCAAGGGTTTATTTACTTCGAAATGCGTAGCGTGTCACGACCTGGATCAAAAGAAAATCGGACCAACATTGAGAAATGTAACTAAAGAAAGAAATCCTGAGTATATTATGAATGTGATTTATAATACAACTAAAATGCAAAAGAACGACCCGACTTTTAAAGCGTTGGTTGTAAAATTCAAAAATGTACCGATGCCAGATCCAAATTTGACAGAAGCTCAGTCTCGTTCATTACTCGAATATTTAAGATCTGTAGCAAAGTAATTGTTTTTTTTAAAGTTGGTTTGCATTTAAATTACAAATATAATCTCCTGGCAAAAATCGAATCTGTCAGTAGGTTTTACCATTATCATGTGTAAAAAATATGGATGAAACAAAACAAGAACCATACGTGAGTTACCTGAACCATAAAGGGAAATATACCGGAATCCGTTCATGGATTTTTACGATGGATCACAAACGAATCGGATTGCTTTACATGTATGCCATCATTGTCCTCTTTTTCGTTGGAGCAATAATGGGGCTATTGATGCGTATTGAGCTGATAAAGCCGGGTGAAACCATCATGAAGCCACAGACATATAACGGTTTATTCACGGTTCATGGCATTATCATGATTTTCATGGTGGTAATTCCCGGATTATCAGTTGTATTTGGAAATTTCTTTTTGCCAATATTAATTGGTGCTAAAGATGTAGCATTTCCAAAATTAAACCGTTTTTCGTGGTGGGTTTATATTGCCGGTTGTATTTTGGCAGTGGCATCGCAATTTCTTAAAAGCGGACCTCCCGATACAGGTTGGTCGTTTTATGCACCCTACAGCACAACCACAGGTACAAATGTAATCATAGCGACGTTTGCGGCATTTGTGCTCGGTTTTTCATCCATTCTTACCGGATTAAATTTTATCGTCACCATTCACCAAATGCGTGCTCCGGGAATGAAATTTATGAATATGCCGTTGTTTTCGTGGGCCATTTATGCAACTGCCTGGACTCAATTACTTGCAACTCCGATTGTTGGTATAACACTTTTGATGCTTATTGCCGAACGGCTTTTCGGAATCGGATTCTTTAATCCCAATCTGGGTGGCGATCCGGTGCTGTTTCAGCATTTGTTCTGGATTTATTCGCATCCGGCTGTTTATATTATGATTCTTCCTGCTTTGGGTGTCATTACGGAAATAATTCCTACTTTTTGCCAAAAGAAAATATATGGTTATAAAGCTATTGCATTTTCAAGCTTGGCAATTGCCGGCGTAGGTTTTTTGGTTTGGGGTCACCATATGTTTACCTCAGGAATGAGTGATCAGGCTAGATGGTTCTTTTCGCTTTTGACATTTTTAGTTGCCGTTCCAAGCGCCATTAAAGTATTCAACTGGCTGGCAACCATGTACAAAGGTTCTATCGATTTGAAACCACCGTTTCTGTATGCCCTTTCATTTATTTTTCTTTTCACCATTGGCGGTACAACCGGTTTGTTGCTTGGTTCTGTTGCCACTAACGTACAAGTACATGACACGGCTTTTGTGGTGGCACATTTCCATTATATTATTTTCGGAGGAATGGGATTTGCGTTTTTTGGAGCGATTCATTACTGGTTGCCAAAAATGTACGGAAGAATGTACAATATGAAACGAGCCACGATTGCCTGGGGCATTATTTTCATAGGATTTAATCTGTTGTATTTTCCTCAATTCATTTTGGGAATAGAAGGTGTTCCAAGAAGATATTTCGATTATTTACCTCAATTTCAACCGTTAGAAGTTATTTCCTCCATTGGCGGATTTGTTCTGATAACGGGTTTGATAATGATGGTTTATAATCTTGTTCAGGGAGTCAAAAAAGGTGAAATTGCACCTGCCAATCCATGGCATGGTTCAACCTTGGAATGGCAAATTCCTTCACCGCCTTCGGTAGAAAATTTTGACGAAGCACCGGTTATCAAACAAAATCCGTATGATTATGAATAGTTTATAATTGGTAGTTTATAGTTTATAAAATGAAAAATCATAATAAAGTTGATAACGTTTTAATAATACAAAGCAATTGTAAATAGACTGATATGACAGAAAAAGTAATACATTTACAAGAACATGCTGACGACGAAGCCAAAAAATTAGGTATGTGGCTCTTTATCTTTACTGAACTATTGTTGTTCGGAGGTTTGTTTCTGGTATATTCTGTATTCAGGGCAAAATATCCGGCTAACTTTCACGAAGGAAGTCTGGAACTGAGCGTAACTATTGGTACTATCAACACCATTGTGCTATTAATTAGTAGTATGACAGTTGCCATGTCCCTGACTGCAATACAAAAAAACAACCGGAAACTAGCTATGATATTGATTTCTGTAACGCTAGTTCTGGCAACCGTATTCCTTTTCAACAAGGTATTTGAATGGGGTGCAAAATTTGAACACGGACTGTATCCTGGTTCAAAACTGATGCCAATGCTTGAAAGAGGCGATTTGCTTTATTTTAGTTTGTACTTTTTTATGACCGGATTGCATGCGCTACATATCATTGTTGGAATGGTATTACTAACCATTTGCCTGTTTAAATTGAAAAGCGGCAGTGTTAATTCTCAAAAATATATTCATCTCGAAAATGGAGCGCTTTATTGGCACTTGGTTGATTTAATCTGGATTTTCCTGTTCCCGTTAATGTATTTGATTACTTAACAAAATAATGAACCAAGTTTTTAGTACCAAAATTTATAATGAGATTTTAAAATCTTAATATATGGCAAACAAAACAACACATACAACCGAATACAGAGTACTGGCAAGGGTTTTATTAGTACTTATGTTTCTAACTTTTCTGACTATCAGCGTAACTTCTTATCATTTGGCAGCATTCAGTGTTACCGTTGCGCTACTGATTGCCGGAGCAAAAGGATTTCTGATATTGACTTATTTCATGCATTTAAAATACGAAAGTCTATTATTGCGGATTCTGGTTGCAATGATTTTTGTGCTTTATGCAGTTATTATTCTTATTACTTTTATCGATTATGCTTATCGATAATTATTCATCATTGAAATTGTAATCCATCTTCAAATGATTTAATTTCAGAGTCCTGGTATTTATAAATTGTAAATTAAATAAAATGTTCAGTAACGCATCAAATTTTGTTCACGGTGTAGATAAAGCATTCCTGATAATCGGCGGATTTTCTGTGTTCTTTCTTGTTTCATTTACTGCCATAATGATAGTCTTTATCGTAAAATATAACCGCAAAAGAAATCCGAAAGCGACTCAGGTTAAAGACAATACGTTGTTGGAAGTAACGTGGACAACATTGCCTGTTTTGCTGGTTCTGTTTATGTTTTATATTGGATGGGAAGGTTTTTTGCCAATGCGCCAGGATCCTAAAGGAGCAATGCGCGTAAAGGCAATCGGACAAATGTGGAAATGGAGTTTTGAATACGAAAATAACAAACAATCCGACACGCTGGTACTTCCAATAAATAAACCGGTACGGATTGATTTAGTTTCTAAAGACGTAATTCACGGGTTTTTTGTTCCGGCATTCAGGATAAAAGAAGATGTAGTTCCGGGCAAAAATAATTACAGCTGGTTTATTCCGGGCGAATTGGGTGATTTTGATTTGCTTTGTTCTGCCTATTGTGGTGTGAATCATTCCTATATGTCGGCTGTTATCAGGATTGTTTCGCAACAAAAATACGATGAATGGATAGCTGCATTGCCAGCTGTAAATGCCGCTAGTTCAAATCCAGGTTTTGCTGTTCTTCAAAATAACGCATGTACAGGTTGTCATTCCATTGATGGCTCAAAGCTTGTTGGACCATCGTTTAAAGGATTATTCGGGTCTACCATTGAAGTTAAAACCAATGGCGTTTTGCATAAAGTGAAAGTTGACGAAGAATATATTAAAACATCAGTTTACGATCCTGACAAAGACATTGCAAAAGATTTTACGTCAGGAATAATGAAGCCATATAAAAATATCATAAAAGACAGTGATCTAAAGCTGATAAACGAATATCTTAAAACTTTGAAATGATTATTCAAGTTTTAAAATCAATTCCCGCCCTTATTAAATACAAGGTTTCACTCGCGGTAACTTTTACTGCTTTAACCGGATTTATTGTCTTCAATGGTAAATTTGATTTGTTGACACTCAAAATGGCATTTGCGGTCTTTATTCTGGCTAGTGGTTCAAGTGCCTTAAATCAGTTTCAGGAACGAAAATTTGATGCAATTATGAACCGGACCAAACATAGACCGATTCCTTCCGGTAATATTTCTCCGAGAACTGCTTTGCTGATTTCAGTTTTGTTTATTGTTGCCGGACTTGTTTTATTATTTTCAGGATTTGGTTTGATTCCAGCTTTGCTGGGATTGTTCAATATTTGTTGGTATAACTTCATTTATACTAATCTAAAAAGAGTAACTTCATTTGCAGTTGTACCTGGTTCGTTGGTTGGTGCAGTTCCGGTTTTTATTGGTTGGACAGCTGCCGGTGGAAATGTATTTAGTTCAACGATTATTTTTATTGGGTTTTTTCTTTTTATCTGGCAGATACCACACTTTTGGTTGTTGATGTTGAAATACGGAAAAGAATATGAAGAAGCAGGATTCCCAACAGTCAATCAGACATTTAATCCTAAAAGCCTTCGGAATATTATTTTTTCATGGATAGTTGCAACTACCTTTTCGGCCATTCTGATTCCACTTTTTCTGGTCAAATTATCATGGTCGTTTTTTTTGATCATTTTTATTCTGAATATCTTATTCATAACCTTCTTTACTAAACTTTCTTACGGCAATGAAACCCAATTGAATTTCAAAAAATCATTTATTAGCATTAATATTTACTTGATGCTTTTCATGATTTTGCTCATTATTTTCCACGTTTTGCAATCCTAAGTTGTTTGTAGAATTTCAACCCTTAAGGTAAGTTCTTAACCTTTAGTTGTCATTTTTCAAAAAAATGAAAATATTCTTGCACAAATAAAAATAATTTATCATCTTTGCACTCTCAAAACAAACAAAAAGAAATGAAGACAATTTTGACTATAAACAAATTTTGGTGGTGGCACTTGCAGATTAGTAAATCGTGAGAGGTTACACCTATGTAAATTGTCAAAATAAAAAGATATTACAAAAAGGCTTGTCGAACTCACGATAAGCCTTTTTTTATTTACAATTTAGTCATTTACCATTTACAATTGTATATATAACCAACAATGGATTATTCAATAGATAATAACGGCTACTACGGTGAATTCGGCGGAGCCTATATACCCGAAATTTTGCACGGAACGGTGGAGCGACTGAAAGAAGCTTATTTTGCCATTAAAGATGATGCTTCGTTCAAAGCTGAATATTACGATTTATTGAAAAACTACGTGGGACGCCCGTCACCATTGTATTTTGCAAAACGCTTATCGGCTGAATATGGTACGAACGTTTACCTGAAGCGTGAAGATTTGAATCATACCGGTGCACATAAGATAAATAATGCATTAGGACAGATTTTGTTGGCAAAACGCATGGGCAAAACCCGTATTATTGCCGAAACCGGTGCCGGACAACACGGCGTGGCAACTGCAACTGCTTGTGCCTTGATGGGGTTGGAATGTATTGTGTTTATGGGCAAAACGGACGTGGAACGTCAGTTTTTAAACGTACAAAAAATGCGCATGTTGGGTGCAACAGTTGAACCGGTTACAAGTGGTAATATGACACTGAAAGATGCTACCAACGAAGCAATCCGCTACTGGTGCTCGAATCCCGATTCGTTTTATATTATTGGCTCCACGGTTGGTCCTCATCCGTACCCAGATATGGTTGGATTTTTTCAATCCGTCATCAGCGAGGAAATTAAATGGCAATTGCAGGAACAAATCGACCGGGATTATCCCGATTATTTGATGGCTTGTGTGGGGGGCGGAAGTAATGCCATGGGAACGTATCATCATTACCTGAATGATGAACGGGTTAAAATTATTTCAGCCGAAGCCGGTGGTTTAGGTATTGAAACCGGTGAAACGGCTGCAACAATCAGCATTGGAACAGTGGGAATTATTCACGGCACGAAAACATTGTTGATGCAGGACGAAGATGGCCAGATTACCGAACCGTATTCCATTTCAGCCGGTTTGGATTATCCCGGAATCGGACCAGCACACGCTTTTCTTGCCAGAGCCGGCCGCACCAAAGTATTGGCAATAAACGATGATGAAGCGTTGGAAGCAGCTTTTGAATTGACCCGTCTGGAAGGAATTATTCCGGCTATTGAATCGGCTCATGCGCTCGCTCTTTTGAAAAAAGAAAGAAATACTTTCAAATCCGATGATATTGTAGTGATTACGGTATCGGGCAGAGGAGATAAAGATATGGATACTTACGTGAAATATTTTAAATCACCCCTAACCCCTAAAGGGAAATAAGAATTGGCTGAGAAAATTTATAGCGTAAAATAAAGAATTTATAAATACAAACTAACTAAAAGTTCCCCTTTAGGGGGATTGAGGGGATCATATGAAACTATTCGTTCATTCAAAAAAAATGCTGGCCGATTTGCAGACACCGGTAGGAATTTATCTCAAAATACGCGATTTATATACCAACTCGGTACTTCTTGAAAGTTCCGATTACCACGGAATGGAAAACAGTTATTCCTATATCGGCTTTTGTCCGATAGGTGGAATTTCGGTGAATCATTTTGTGATTAAAGAGGAGTATCCGGATGGAACAAAGATTGAAACACCGGTTACCGGTAAACTGACTGTAGCCGAACGTTTCGATGCGTTTCTGAAATCGGTTGATTTGGTAAAAAATGATAATCCGGTTGGTGTGAATGGGCTGTTTGGTTATTCCTCGTACGAGTCGGTACAATACTTTGAGGATGTGAAACTGAAAGCGCGCGAAACCGTTCCCGGTAGTATGCCGGGCTTACATTATGTGTTGTTCAAATACATAATTGCAGTGAATCATTTCAACAACGAACTGACTATCATTGAAAATCTGCTCGAAGGTGAAACTTCGGCTATTGCAGATATTGAAGAAATTCTGACGAATAATAATATCGCCACATACGAATTTCAGGCTGTCGGCGAGGAGAAATCGGATATCTCGAACGAAGATTATAAAAAAATGGTGGCACTGGGCAAGAAGGAATGTTTCAAAGGAAATGTGTTCCAGATTGTGCTTTCCCGCCGTTTTTACCAGAAATATAAAGGGGATGACTTTATGCTGTACCGCACGTTGCGTTCAGTGAATCCTTCGCCATATCTGTTCTATTTCAATTTTGGCGATTTCCGTATATTCGGTTCGTCGCCTGAGGCACATTTAGTCGTAGATGCCAAAAAACAAAAAGCCTATATCAAACCAATTGCCGGAACCTTCCGCCGCACCGGTGATGATGAAAAAGACTTTCAACTGGCCGAAAAACTCCGTGTAGACAAAAAAGAAAATGCCGAACACGTGATGTTAGTAGATTTAGCTCGTAATGATTTAAGCCGCAACGCCGACCACGTGGAAGTGGAAGTGTTCCGCGAAGTACAGTACTATTCGCACGTGCTTCATTTGGTTTCGAGCGTAAGTGGCAAACTAAAACCCGATACCAAAATCATTAAACTTTTTGCCGATACTTTCCCTGCCGGAACGCTTTCAGGCGCTCCGAAAATTAAAGCGATGCAACTGATTGACCAGATTGAGCCGCACGACCGTGGTCCGTATGGCGGATGTCTCGGTTATATCGGTTTCGACGGAAGCATGAACCAGGCAATCACTATACGTTCCTTCGTAAGTAAGAATAATACATTGTATTATCAGGCCGGTGCCGGTATCGTAGCCAAATCGGACGAAGAAAGCGAATTGCAGGAAGTGAATAATAAACTCGCTGCGTTGAAAAAAGCGATAATGACGGCAACAGCCCCCTAAATCCCCCTTGGGGGACTTTTGAGTTGAATATAGAGATTTCGCTCATTTAATCAATATTAATCCTTTTACAAATGCTTTTTTAAGTCCCCCAAGGGGGATTTAGGGGGCCGGAAATAGAATATGAAAATACTAGTTTTCGATAATTACGACTCGTTTACCTACAACCTTGTACATGCAGTGAAAAAGTTGGGATACGCCGATGTCGAAGTGCATCGCAACGATCAGATTGCATTGGAAGAAATAGCGCGCTTTGATAAAATAATTTTATCGCCGGGACCGGGTGTTCCATCCGAATCGGGCATTTTACTTGACGTGATTCGCACGTACGCACCAACAAAACCGATTTTGGGGGTTTGTTTGGGCGAACAGGCCATCGCAGAAGCCTTTGGCGGAACGTTGATTAATCTCACCGAAGTGCACCATGGCGTAAGTTCCATGGTGGATATTTTGGAAGAAGATGTGCTATTTAATGGGTTGGCGAAAAAGCTCGAAGTCGGTCGTTATCACTCGTGGGCGGCCGAAAAATCAACGTTACCGGAATGCATGACGATTACTGCGGTTGACGAAGAAGGAATGATTATGGCGTTGGCACACAAAACATATGATGTGCGTGGCGTTCAGTTTCATCCGGAATCGGTATTGACTCCCGATGGGGAACAAATGCTGAAAAACTGGCTGGAAGCTTAGTCAATTAGTTAATCGGTTAATTAGTTGACTAGTTAATCGGTTTAAGAGAATAAAAAATATTATTTAAGGTTTTCAGCAAGTGTTTTCCTCTTACCTCTGAAATTTATGAAACAAATACTTAATCAATTATTCAATCATCAGTCGCTTACCAAGCAGGAAGCTGCTGAAGTAATGAAGAATATTGCTGCAGGGAAATACAACGAAGCACAAATGGCTGCATTTATTTCCGTTTACCTGATGCGCAGTATAGAACTGGATGAGGTTATCGGTTTTCGCGATGCCTTATTGGAGTTGGCTATCCCGATGGATTTGTCGGAATTTGATGCCCTTGACATTGTTGGAACAGGCGGTGACGGAAAAAATACGTTCAATATATCCACTTGCAGCTGTTTTGCGGTCGCGGGTGCAGGTTACAAGGTGGCAAAACACGGGAATTATGGCGCCACATCGGTAAGCGGTTCGTCCAATGTGTTGGAATACTTTGGTGCAAAATTTACCACCGACATTGACGTAATCAAACACTCGCTGGAAGATTCCGGCTTCGCTTATTTGCACGCACCTTTTTGCAATCCGGCAATGAAAAATGTGGCTCCGGTACGAAAAGGCTTGGGTGTTCGTACATTTTTCAATGTACTTGGACCGCTTATCAGTCCGGTAAAGCCTCAATACCAATGTTTAGGTGTTTACAACCTGAAAATGATGCGACTTTACAATTATATTTATCAGAATTTGGGTTGTGAATACAGCATTGTTCATTCGTTAGATGGATATGATGAAGTTTCACTCACTAATTCATGCAAGATAATGACCAATGCCGGTGAATATATTTATACACCTGAACAATTAGGTTTTAAAACGCTTAAACAAGAAGAACTATGGGGCGGAAATACCGTTGACGAAGCAGCCCGGATTTTTATAAACGTATTGGATAATAAATCCACTGAAGCGCAGAAGAATGCGGTGATTATCAACTCAGCTTTTGCCATTCAGACGCGCAGCTCATATAAACCACTCGAACAATGCAAAGCCGAAGCCGCCGAATCTTTGTCCAGCGGAAGTGCTAAAAATGTGTTTGAGAAGTTTATTGAGATATATAAATGACCCCCAACCCCTAAAGGGGAGTAAGAAATATTACAACTGATTTTTTGATATTAAAAATGAATAAAGAAAAGGATATACAAAACGAAACTAACTCAGTTCCCCTTCAGGGGTTAGGGGTTAGTATTCTAGATAAAATAATAGCTTCAAAGACCATTGAAGTTGCTGCACGCAAACTTTCAATGCCGATTTCTACATTAGAAAGAGCACCTGCTTTTTCCCGCAAATGCTTGTCGATAAAGCAAAGTTTGCTGAAATCAGAATCGGGAATTATTTCGGAGTTTAAACGGAAATCGCCTTCGCTCGGTTGGATACATGAAGACGCCGATGTGGTGGATGTAACGGCAGGTTACAGTGATGCGGGTGCTTCGGGTATTTCAATTTTGACTGATTCTGAATATTTCGGTGGAACGCTGTTGGATTTGATGGCTGCACGGCCATTTATCACTTGCCCCGTGCTACGAAAAGATTTTATAATCGACGAATATCAAATTTACGAAGCAAAAGCCATAGGTGCTGACGTTATTCTATTAATAGCCGCTGTTCTAACCGTCACAGATACATTAAAGTTTGCTCATAAAGCCCACGAATTGGGTTTAGAAGTGCTTTTGGAAGTTCATAACGCCGAAGAAATCGGTCATGCCAATGATTTTGTGGATATGATTGGCGTCAACAACCGCAACCTGAAAAATTTTGAGCAGAGTATTCAGACTTCGTTTGATTTGGCTGCATTGATTCCCGATAAGTTTGTAAAAGTGAGCGAAAGTGGCATTTCGAAAGTTGAAACTGTAAAAGAATTGCGCAAAGCAGGCTACCATGGCTTCTTAATGGGCGAAAACTTTATGAAAGAAGAAAATCCGGCGGAGGCTTTAAAACAATTTATCAGAAAACTAAACACAGCCCCCTAAATCCCCCGAAGGGGGACTTTTAATTACTTCGATTATGAAAAATATAGAGAGGAATGTAACTTCAACTCCTCCCCTTCGGGGAGGTCAGGAGGGGCTGTTAATCAAGATCTGCGGGATGAAATTTCCCGAAAATATCGCTGCGGTTGCTGCATTACACCCCGATTTTATGGGATTTATTTTTTATCCCAAATCGCCTCGCTATGCCGAACCGTTGGATAGTGCTGAATTGAATGCATTGCCCGAAAGCATAAAGAAGATTGGCGTGTTTGTCAATGAAAATCTGGAAAATATCCTAACCTTTGTCTACAAGTACAAGTTGGATGGCGTTCAGCTTCACGGAACGGAGTTGGTAGAAATGTGTAAGGAATTGCGAAAAGCGGGATTGATAGTGATTAAGGCATTTCCGATAGCCGAAGCGTATAATTTCAGAGTTACCAAACCCTATGAAGGTGCATGCGATTATTTTCTTTTCGATACCAAAACGGATGCTTACGGTGGTTCCGGTGTGAAATTCAACTGGAAAATGCTTGAAGAATACAAAGGCGAAACTCCATTTTTACTAAGTGGTGGTATTGCAGCTGACGATGCCGAAGCTATTCTGAAAATAAAACATCCGAAGTTTGCCGGAATTGACTTGAACAGTAAGTTTGAGGTAAAACGCGGAATAAAGGACGTGGAATTGTTGAGAGGGTTTTTGAAGAAGTTGAAAGCCCCCTAAATCCCCCTTGGGGGACTTTTTGAGGAGTGCGTAAATGAGAATCAATACATTTAAAACTAATAATTATACTAACTAAAAGACCCCCAAGGGGGATTTAGGGGGCTGGACTTTATGAACAGAATTAAACAATTATTTGAGACTAAAAAGGAAAATATCCTATCAGTATATTTTACTGCCGGATTTCCAAAATTAGATGACACTTTGCCAACATTAAAATGCTTGCAAGCAAATAGCATTGATTTGGTAGAAGTAGGTGTTCCTTTTTCCGACCCCATGGCAGATGGTTTGGTTATTCAAAACAGCAGTCATGCGGCATTGCAAAATGGTATGAGTATTCGTAAATTGTTCAACCAGCTTACTTCTGTCCGTGCTGAAATTCATATTCCGCTGATTATGATGGGTTATCTGAATCCCATTATGCAATTTGGCTTCGAAGCTTTTTGTAAAGAATGCAGTCGTATTGGAGTAGATGGAATGATTATTCCCGATTTGCCAATGGCTGATTTTCTTGCAGAATATAAAGAAATCGCAGAACGCTACCATCTTGAATTTATTTTCCTGATTACGCCTGAAACCTCAGAAGAACGCATTCGCGAAATTGACAGCCACACCAATGGTTTTATCTATATGGTTTCGTCGGCTGCAACCACTGGTACTCAAACTTCTTTCGATAACAAGGTGGAGTATTTCAATCGTATCAATTCCATGAACCTTAAAAATCCACGCCTTGTTGGTTTTGGGATTTCTAATAAATCTACCCGCGATATGGTGAACCGCTATTCGTCGGGAGCCATTATTGGAAGTGCATTTATCAAAGCATTGGAAGAAACACAGGATGTGGAAAAAGGCGTAAAATTGTTGTTGGAGAGATTGGAAAAATAATTGTAATTGTTGTAATTTCGCATAAAAACGCTCAAAAAAATTTTTTTCAAAACATTTTTCCACTAATTTCGTTGTATTATTAAAAATAATATTACTTTTGCACCGTCTATTAAAAGATACAAATCATGGTAAATCGATTTTTTACATATTTTTATTTTTACTTTTACTTTAGTAGGTGAGAGCAGGATAGCCTTTATGTAAAAAACAAAACTATAATAATAATAGATAATACATGAAAATCCTGCTCCATTACGAGTAGGATTTTTTTTTCAATAAATTCAAAACATATGAAACGAGTAGCAATTCAGGGCGGAATGGGAGCATATCATGGCATTGCAGCCGAAAATTTCTTTTCTGGCGAAGATGTGGAAATTATTCCATGTGTCAATTTTAAAGATTTATTTACCGCTATTAAAAAAGATTCCAATGTAGTTGGCATTATGGCGATTGAAAATACTATTGCCGGTAGCTTGTTGCCAAACTACGAATTATTGAAAGAGCACAAATATTCTATTGCCGGTGAATATAAATTACGCGTTTCACATTGTCTGGCTGCTTTGCCCGGCCAAACCATTCACGATATTAAAGAAGTGCAGTCACACCCGATAGCATTAATGCAATGCGGTGATTTTTTGGGTACGCTTCCGGGAATCAAAGTAGTTGAACATGAAGATACTGCTTTAGCTGCTCGCGATATTTCGCTGCATAATTGGATGGGAAATGCTGCCATTTGCAGTGAGCGTGCTGCCGAATTTTATGGATTAAATATATTAGCAAAAGGAATTGAAACCAATAAAAGGAACTTTACACGTTTTCTGATTTTTGCAAATTCATGGGTGGTGGATGAAATTCAAAAGGATGATGTAATTAATAAGGCATCTATTGTTTTTACTTTGCCACATTCCGAAGGAAGCCTTTCCAAAGTACTGTCGGTTTTTTCATTTTATGGAATCAACCTCACCAAAATTCAATCGTTACCGATTATTGGCCGTGAATGGGAATATCAGTTTTACGTAGATTTTAAATTTGAAGATTTGGAACGGTATAAACAATCACTTGCTGCCATAAAACCACTTATCAACGAGTTAAAAACATTGGGTGAATATCAGGAAGGAATAACTCCAACCGAATAGACCCCTAACCCCTGAAGGGGAACTAAATTAGTAATGTATTCTATATTATATGAAAGATTTTAAAAATACTGACAAAAAAAGTAACTCCAATTCCCCTTCAGGAATTAAGGGCAACCATATTCAACCTGCCAACCGTCTGAATAGCGTTTCAGAATATTATTTTTCGGCCAAACTTCGTGAAGTTGCCGAAATGAATGCTGCCGGAAAAAACGTGATTAATCTTGGAATTGGAAATCCTGATTTGCCACCATCAGCCGAAACTATTGCTGCTCTTTGTGCCGAAGCCCAAAAACCTAATGTTCATGGCTATCAAAGTTATGTTGGAATACTTGAACTCCGCAATGGTTTTGCAGAATGGTACAAAAAATGGTACAATGTTGACCTGAATCCAGTGACTGAAATTCAGCCGTTGATCGGATCAAAAGAAGGGATTTTGCATATCACCTTGGCTTTTGTCAATTCCGGTGACAGTGTTTTGGTACCAAACCCCGGCTATCCGACATATTCATCTGCAAGCCGATTGTGTGAAGCGAAAATTGTTTCGTATAATTTAGACGAAAACAATAATTGGGAACCGGATTTCGAAGCACTGGAAAAAATGGATTTGAGCTCTGTGAAACTAATGTGGGTCAATTATCCGAATATGCCAACTGGTGCCAAAGCTTCTCTTGAACTTTTTGAAAAACTTGTAACTTTCGGTAAAAAGCATAATATTGTCATTTGCAATGATAATCCATATAGTTTTATTTTGAATGAAGAAAAGCTAAGCATTTTGTCTGTTGAAGGAGCCAAAGATATTTGCATTGAAATGAATTCGATGAGTAAAGCACACAACATGGCCGGGTGGCGTATAGCTATGTTGGCTACCAATGCAGAATTTGTACAATGGATTTTGAAAGTAAAATCGAATATTGATTCCGGTATGTTTCGTCCCATGATGGTGGCTGCTGTAGCGGCATTGAAAAACTCAGAAGAATGGCATACCGAAATGAATAAAGTGTATGCGAGACGCCGGGTTTTGGCACATAAAATTATGGATACACTTGACTGCAAGTATGATATAAACCAGGTTGGAATGTTTATTTGGGCTAGAATTCCAGATAATTTTAAAGATTCCGGTGAACTTGCTGATAAAATACTTTATGAGAAAAATGTTTTTATTACACCGGGGTTTATTTTCGGAGATAAAGGGAATAGATATGTTCGTATATCGCTCTGCAGTCCGGAGCCAATGCTGGAGGAAGCACTCGTGAGAATTAGTTTGTAGTTAATTGGTTGAATGGTTAATAGGTTAATAGGGTGTTAAATAGTTTATAGTAAGAAAATCGTAAATTTTAAAATCGTAAAAGCAAAAAATATGGAATTCGAATCAATATTATTACCCGGAGTAGATGCCAAACGACCTCTTATTATTGCAGGTCCGTGTAGCGCAGAAACAGAGGAACAAGTGATGGAAACTGCACGTGGATTAGCAGCACGTGGTGTGAAGATTTTTCGTGCAGGAATTTGGAAACCACGCACCAAACCGGGAGGTTTCGAAGGAGTTGGAGTTGAAGGATTACCCTGGTTAAAACGAGTTCAATCCGAATTGGGAATGTATACGGCTGTAGAAATTGCAACAGCAAAACACGTTCGTGAAGCATTATCTCATAATGTTGACATACTTTGGATTGGTGCCCGTACCACTGCCAATCCTTTTGCAGTTCAAGAAATTGCTGATGCTTTGGAAGGAGTCGACATTCCTGTACTAATTAAAAATCCGGTAAATCCCGATTTGGATTTGTGGATTGGGGCAATTGAAAGGGTTTATAATGCAGGAATTCGTCGCATTGCAGCTATACATCGCGGATTCAGCACTTCTGACAAAAAAATATACCGCAATCTGCCTCAATGGCATATTCCTATTGAATTACACCGTCAATTTCCTGAATTACCGATTATTTGCGATCCAAGTCACATTGGTGGAAAGCGTGAATTAATTGCACCTTTGTGTCAACAAGCTATGGATTTGAATTTCGATGGATTGATTGTGGAATCGCATTGCAATCCCGATAAAGCATGGAGCGATGCTGCACAGCAAGTAACTCCCGAAGTGCTCGATTTAATTTTAAACAGCATTGTGATTCGTGATATGACTCAAAGTACAGAGAGCTTAACTGCCTTACGGCATCAAATCGATGAATTGGATAACAGCTTGTTGGAATTGTTGGCACGAAGGATGCGAGTTTCCAATGAAATTGGTATTTATAAAAAGGAACATAATATGCCTATTTTACAATCACAACGTTACGATGAAATTCTCAAAAATCGCATAGCGCAAGCTGAGCAAATGGATATGGATGGTGAATTTATGAAAACCGTTCTAGTGGCAATACATGAAGAATCTGTTCGGCATCAACAGGAAATAATGAAGTAAAAAACATATACGTACATAAAATCAAAAACGTCCATAAATTAACTTTTCATGGGCGTTTTTGCAAATAAAGTTGAGAATAACTTATTTGATATCCGAACTTTGAGGTTTTGGAGCAAATCCTCTTGGGGCGAAACCTCTTGGTGCAGGACCGTTTAAAGAGTCTCTTTTTAAATTATTTCCTCCACGTAATAAACCTTCGGGTGCAAAACCTCCAGGTTTATTTCCCCTTTGAGCAAATCCTCGTTGTGCAAATCCCCTTTGAGCAAATCCTCGTTGACTAGGTCCTCCTTGAGCAAATCCTCCATGAGCTGGTCCTCGTTGAGCAAATCCTCTTTCTCCTCTAAACTGAGAATCTCTTTCATTCATTATACCATTCATTCCACCTTTCATTCTACCTTTCATTTCACCAACACGTTCTGCTCGTAACAATTCAAATTTGTGAAATTTTTCTTGGCCTAAAATTTTTGATAATGCTAAATCATTTGCTTTGCGATCAGCTTCATTTTTAGTTTTCATCTCTTCTCTTATTTTTTTAATATTCTCCATTTCTTGAACTCGTTTTGCATCTTCTTTTTCAAATAATGCTTTAAGATCAGCTTTCTGAGAATCGTTTAAACCTAATTCCGTCGCCATTTTTGCAGCTTTATTTTCGGAATTAATCGTTGTTTTTTCACTTTTTTGTGACACATTCTTTACACCTTTCAAACCTTTTGATGTTGTTTGATTCTGAGCTACAATTACAGAACTAAACATTAACATTGCAGCTAAAGCTACCATTACATACCTTTTCATAATTCTAAAATTTTAATTGTTTATAAATAAATCTTTAAATTTGATAGTATGACTTCTCAATTTTCAAAAGGTTTAAATAATAGATTTATTTTTGCTTTAATTAACAGCAAACCAGGTATTTGCAGTTATTTTTAAATTATTAATTGCGCAATATCAGTTATATAAATTAAAATATAAAACAAAAAAAACACACATAATTCTGATGGAATTATGGGTGTTTAATTTATTGAATGTAACGAGATTTTTTAATCAATCTGGCTAAATTCTGCAAACATTTTTGCTTCGTTCTTTTCTAAAAGAGCATTAATAATCCTAGATTCAATTATAAAGCCCATTCTTTCGGCTCTTTTTTCTGGTTTAAACATTGGTCTTTCACCACGTTTCAGCTCTTTCTTTTCTCCACGATATTCATTATGTGGTCTTGGATTTTGTGCCATTACCGATAAACCTAACGTGAAAACCATAACCATAACTAATACACAATACCTTTTCATACCTTAATATTTTTTAATTGTTACCACCACCGTTCATCATTTGTTGACGACGTTCTTGTTGTTTCTTCTGATAAGCTTCATATTTTTCTTTACCAATTACTGCTGACAAATCAACATCTTGAGCTGCGCGTAAGGCTGTCATTTTTTCTCTAAAATCAGGAGCGTCTCTCTGAACATCTGCTCTGAACTTAGTCATGATTGCATCATGTTTTTCATAAATTGCCTGAACTTTTGCTTTGTCTGCATCATTCAAAGTTAACTCTTTAGCAAGAGCTTCTGCACGTTCTTTAGGTGGTTGTTGTTGTCTCATTCCCATTCCACCACCTTGGCCACCACCTTGAGGAGGTCCTTGTTGCTGAGCCATAGCTGACATACTAATAAGAAACATTGAAATAAAAACTAATTTAAAATACTTTTTCATGATGTTGTTTTTTAAAATGAATAATGTTGTTTTTTGTAATGTATTGACTGTGTAATTTGGAATTGGTTTAATCTTATGAATCTAATTCACATTTATTAACTATTTAACTTTAATTGAATGGGATTATACAATGACATGGAAGAATAGAATTTATTAATTTCAGAAGCTAAATATTAGCAATATGACTGTTTATAAGTAATCTGGCGATTTATTTTATTAAAAGCACTTCACTTATAGCTTTTTTGAAAGTATTCATGGGTATAGCTCCTTGTGCCATTTGAGGTGTTCCAACTAAAGGGCAAAATAATATTGAAGGAATGCTTCTAATACCAAACGCACCGGCAAGTTCTTGTTCTTCTTCAGTGTTTACTTTATAAATGTAGATTTGTCCTTCATATTCTTTGGCTAAATCTTCTAAAATTGGTGCAATTATTTTGCATGGTCCACACCACGATGCATAAAAGTCAATAATACAGGGTTTATCGCCTAGGTATTTCCATTCTGTCGGGTTTGATTCGTAGTTAGCAATTTTTTTTAGGAATTCCGCTTTGGTTAAATGAATTGTTCCCATCTTTTTTTCTTCTTTTAATTGAGTATTTGTCTTCGATTTAATTACTTCTTTTGATATAGCAAAAACCGTTAAAGTTATTGCGAGCAATAAACTCGTGAAAATTATTTTTTTCATAATATTTCGTCAATTAAATGTTTAAATTAAAGAGCACACCCCAAAATTGAAGGTTCGTTGTAGTTTATTTCCTGATTTTGCAGTTCTTCGTTTTCTAATTCAGAGTAGCCCAGAGTTAGTAGCATTTCTGCAATTTCTTTTCGCGTGATTTCGTCGGTATGCGACACGGTAACTTTACCGTCAATCTGATCAATTTCTGCTCCAAAAACCCCATGCAACGCTCCAAGACTTTTAAGCGTTTTGTTTGTGCAGGTCATGCAGTCCGATTTAGATGTTATAAATGTACTGTACATGTTTGATTATTTTTTATGTTTATATTTTTCAACTTTAATTTTTGTTTTTGTATCGCTATTGTAAGTTGGTTCACAACTTCCGCCGGAACAGCTAATATTAAATACTGCCTGAACACCCAACATAATTCCAATAAAGAGAAAAAAAGATTCTTAGGAATAATAATATGAAAAGATCAAAGTGCCAGCCAGAATTGCACGGATAATTCGTGTTATGTTCCATTCTTTAAAATATTTAATTAGGACTTTCATTTTCTTTGGTTTTAAACATATCGAACAATAAATATCCTAATAATGCTCCGTAACCAAT
>Ga0209123_1000681_pt1 | contig 40430 bp, 42 predicted proteins | sample BarGraIncu00431A_FD_184500 | JGI IMG/M metagenome (GOLD analysis project Ga0209123, IMG submission 184500) | Arctic peat soil microbial communities from Barrow, Alaska, USA - Barrow Graham LP Incubations 004-31A (SPAdes) (version 2) | ecosystem: Environmental > Terrestrial > Soil > Wetlands >...
TGTTCATTGACGAGTTGCACACCATGGTGGGCGCTGGCAAGGCCGAGGGCGCGATGGATGCGGGCAATATGCTCAAGCCCGCGCTGGCGCGGGGTGAGTTGCACTGCGTGGGCGCGACCACACTGGATGAATACCGTAAATACATCGAAAAAGACGCCGCTCTGGAACGCCGTTTCCAGAAAATTCTGGTCGGAGAGCCCTCCGTGGAAGACACCATTGCCATCCTGCGCGGTCTGAAAGAACGCTACGAGTTGCACCACGGAGTGGACATTACGGATCCGGCCATCGTGGCGGCAGCCGAGCTCAGCCACCGCTACATCACTGACCGCTTCCTGCCCGACAAGGCGATCGACCTGATCGACGAGGCGGCGTCCAAGGTCAAGATTGAAATCGACTCCAAGCCCGAGGCTTTGGACAAGCTGGACCGCCGCTTGATCCAGTTGCAGATCGAACGCGAAGCCGTAAAAAGGGAAAAGGACGAGGCGTCGCGAAAGCGCTTCGAGCTGATCAACGTAGAAATCGGCAAGCTGCAAAAGGAAATTGCCGACCTCGATGAAGTCTGGAAAGCCGAGAAAGCCAGTGTCCAGGGCAGCGCTCAGGTGCGCGAGGAGATCGACAAGCTCAAGTTCCAGATCGAGGAGTTCACCCGCAAGGGTGACTTCAACAAGGTCGCCGAGCTGCAATACGGCAAGTTGCCCGATCTGGAGAAAAGGCTGAAGGAGGCCCAAGCCCAGGAAGCAGGCAAAGCCAAAAGCGCCAAGGACGGCGGCCGCCCGCAGTTGCTGCGCACCCAGGTCGGTGCCGAGGAAATCGCCGAAGTGGTGAGCCGTGCCACGGGCATTCCTGTCAGCAAAATGATGCAGGGCGAGCGTGACAAGCTGTTGCTGATGGAAGACAAGCTGCACCAGCGCGTGGTGGGGCAGGACGAAGCCATCACCGCCGTGGCGAACGCCATTCGCCGCTCACGGGCGGGCCTGTCGGACCCGAATCGTCCCACCGGGTCGTTCCTGTTCCTCGGCCCCACGGGGGTCGGCAAGACCGAGCTGTGCAAGGCGCTGGCCGGTTTCCTGTTTGACTCGGAAGACCACCTGGTGCGCATCGACATGAGCGAATTCATGGAGAAGCATTCGGTGGCCCGATTGATTGGCGCGCCGCCCGGCTATGTCGGTTACGAGGAGGGCGGCTACCTGACCGAAGCCGTGCGCCGAAAACCCTACAGCGTGCTGCTGCTCGACGAGGTCGAAAAGGCGCATCCCGATGTCTTTAACGTGTTGTTGCAAGTGCTTGACGATGGTCGCCTGACCGACGGCCAGGGCCGCACCGTCGATTTCAAGAACACCGTGATCGTGATGACCAGCAACATCGGTTCGCAGATGATCCAGAGCATGGTCGGGCAAGACAGCGAGGACATCAAGGAGGCAGTGACTGCGGAACTGAAAAATTACTTCCGGCCCGAATTTTTGAACCGTATCGACGAGACCGTGGTGTTCCACGCGCTCGATGCATCGCACATTGCCAAGATTGCCGCGATCCAGATTCAGGTGCTGCAAGAGCGCCTGGCCAAGATGGAGTTGACGCTGGAGGTGTCTCCTGCGGCGCTGGCTGAGTTGGCCAAGGTCGGTTTCGACCCGGTGTTTGGCGCCAGGCCGCTGCGTCGGGCGATTCAGCAGCGCATCGAAAACCCGCTGTCCAAGCTGCTGCTGGAAGGCAAGTTCGCACCGAAGGATGTGATTCCGGTCGATGTGGATCCGATCCGCGCGCCCGGGCAGTTCAGCTTTGAGCGCGTGGTGCACTGAGGGCGCGGCCTGAAGTCCAAATGCGAAAAAACCCGCCTTGGCGGGTTTTTTTATAAGAGCAAATTCTGGCCTTATTTTTTGGCAGCGCTGGCAGCCGGTTTGGCTCCATCAGCTTTAGGCGTGACAGCTGTCTTTACGTCTTTCGCGGTCTCTTTTACCGCATCCTTGGCGCCGATAGCGGCACCTTTGACGGCGTCTTTGGTGGTCACGGCCGCATCTTTGGATTTTTCCATCAGTGGCTTGTCGGCTTTCTTGGCCGGTGCTGCACTTGGGCCCTGGTACTTGGCACCGGAGACGGTCAGGCCTTCAGCGGAAAACTTGGCGGCACTTTTGTCACCGACACCTTTCACGCGGGCCACGAAATCGTCCCAATTCTTGAATTCACCTTTTTTGCGCTCGGACATGATCAGCTTGGTGGTCACGGGACCGATGCCTTTGATGCCGTCGAGCTCGGCTTCAGTGGCTTTGTTGACGTCAACCGCGGCAAACGCTGCGACCAGGAACATGGCGGCAAAAAAAGCCAGCAATTTTTTGAACATGAGAACTCCTCAAAGGTTGGATTGAAATAGGCCTGTGACTCCTGTTGCGCACAAAGAGCCACTGGACTATAACGGTCTCATTTCGGGCCGGGTTGACCTGTCCGCGGCGTTATTGATCAGTAGTCGTCCAGCACGGCACCCTTGCTGGCGGTGGAGGCGTTGAAGGCAAACTTGGCTTGCCAGATTGGCAGCCAGCACCAATTGTTAGCAAAAAAAGGGGCCAGGCTCGAATTGACATCGCTGTCTTGGGAATCCTCGGCACAAGCCTGGTGGACGCCGGGAGTTGGAAGCTGGGACATAATTGACCAGCCTTTCAGTTTTGTCTCCGTTCTACAGAAATCACCATGCCCGTCTATCGCTCAAAAACCTCTACTGCTGGCCGCAACATGGCAGGTGCACGCTCGCTCTGGCGCGCCACCGGCATGCAAGACGGCGACTTCAGCAAACCCATTATCGCCATCGCCAACTCGTTTACTCAGTTTGTGCCCGGCCATGTCCACCTGAAAGACCTGGGGCAACTCGTGGCGCGAGAGATTGAGCTTGCGGGCGGTGTGGCCAAAGAGTTCAACACCATTGCGGTCGATGACGGCATTGCCATGGGCCACGACGGCATGCTGTATTCGCTGCCGAGCCGTGACATCATTGCCGACTCGGTGGAATACATGGTCAACGCGCATTGCGCTGATGCGCTGGTGTGCATTTCCAATTGCGACAAGATCACCCCGGGGATGTTGATGGCGGCCATGCGGCTGAACATTCCGGTGGTGTTTGTTTCGGGCGGCCCGATGGAGGCCGGCAAAACCCGGCTGGGTGTCATCAAGCTCGATCTGGTCGACGCCATGGTGATGGCCGCTGACCCCTCCGTGTCAGACGAGGAAGTCGCCGAGGTGGAGCGCTCGGCTTGCCCGACGTGCGGCTCGTGCTCGGGCATGTTCACCGCCAACTCGATGAACTGCCTGACAGAGGCACTGGGCTTGTCGCTGCCCGGCAATGGCACAGTGGTGGCCACCCACGCTGACCGCGAGCAGCTCTTCAAACGGGCCGGCCATTTGATTGTGGAACTGGCCAAACGCTATTACGAAAAGGATGACGCATCCGTGTTGCCGCGCGCCATTGGCCTGAAAGCCTTTGAGAATGCCATCACGCTCGATGTCGCCATGGGCGGCTCCACCAACACCATTTTGCACCTGCTGGCGGTGGCGCAAGAGGCCGGCATTGACTTCACCATGAAAGACATTGACCGCCTGTCGCGCAGTGTGCCGCAGCTGTGCAAAGTGGCACCCAATACGCCCAAATACCATGTGGAAGACGTGCACCGCGCTGGCGGCGTGATGGCGATCCTGGGCGAGCTGGAACGCGCTGGCAAGCTGCATACCGACGTGCCCACCGTGCATGCGCCCACCATGATGGAGGCGCTGGCGCAGTGGGACATCATGCGCAGTCCTTCGCTTGAGGTGCAAAAGTTTTACCTGGCGGGCCCGGCGGGCAAGCCAAGTCAGGTCGCTTTCAGCCAAGCCACCCGCTGGCCGAGTCTGGATACGGATCGTGCCCAGGGCTGCATCCGCTCAGTGCAACACGCGTACTCGCAAGAAGGCGGGTTGGCGGTGCTGTACGGCAACATTGCCCTGAATGGCTGCGTGGTCAAGAGCGCCGGTGTGGATGACTCGTTGTTGGTGTTTGAAGGCCCGGCGCATGTGACGGAGTCGCAGGACGAAGCGGTTGAGCACATTCTGGGTGACCAGGTCAAGGCCGGTGACGTGGTGATCGTGCGTTACGAAGGCCCCAAAGGCGGCCCGGGCATGCAAGAGATGCTCTACCCGACGTCCTATATCAAGTCCAAAGGTCTGGGCAAAGCCTGCGCGCTGCTGACCGACGGGCGTTTTTCCGGTGGCACCTCAGGGCTGTCGATTGGCCATGCCTCGCCCGAGGCAGCGGCTGGCGGGGCCATTGGCCTGGTGCGCCAGGGGGACCGCATTCGCATCGACATTCCCAACCGCACGATCAACGTGCTGGTCTCTGATGACGAGCTCGCCAAACGCCGCGCCGCGCAGGATGCCCTGGGCTGGAAGCCGGCCAAACCCCGCCCACGTAAAGTGTCGGCGGCCCTGAAGGCTTATGCCATGCTGGTGATGTCAGCCGACAAAGGCGCGGTGCGCGATCTGTCGCTGCTGCAGGACTGATTTCGCCCGTCTCCCGCGTCCCCAGGCAGCCCGCCGCCGCCGGCCCATCGGCTGCATCGCCTGCTTCACCCTGACTATCCATGCTGATCCATCCTCAAATAAATCCCATTGCCGTACAACTCGGGCCGCTGGCAGTCCACTGGTACGGACTGACCTATCTCGCCGCTTTTGGCTTGTTCATTTTTCTGGGTATCCGTCGCCTTCGGCATGAGCCGTTTGCCTCGATCACAGGGGCTGGTGCCTGGTCGCGCAAAGACGTGGAAGACATTCTGTTCATGGGCGTGATGGGCGTCGTGCTGGGCGGGCGCATCGGCTACTGCCTGTTTTACAAGCCGCTCTACTACCTGGCGCACCCGCTGGAGGTTTTTGCCGTCTGGCAAGGCGGCATGAGCTTTCACGGCGGCATGCTGGGCGTCATTGCCGCGATGATCTGGTTTGCCCATTCACGAGCCAAACCCTGGCTGCAGGTGGCTGATTTTGTGGCGCCGTGTGTGCCCACGGGCCTGGCGGCCGGACGCGTCGGCAACTTTATCAACGGCGAACTGTGGGGTCGTCTGAGCAGCCCGGATTTGCCCTGGGGCATGGTTTTCAGGGGCGCGGGCGACTTGCCACGGCACCCGTCGCAGGTGTATCAGTTCTTGGGCGAAGGGCTGCTGTTGTTCGTGCTGCTGTGGCTGTACGCTCGCAAGGAGCGCAAACAGGGTCAAGTGGCAGCGGCCTTTTTGGTGGGCTACGGCGTGTTTCGCTTTATCGCCGAGTTTTTCCGCGAACCGGATGCGTTTCTTGGCATTCTGTCGCTCGGCATGAGCATGGGGCAATGGCTGTGCCTGCCCATGATCGTCGGCGGTGTGGGATTGTGGTGGTGGGCCCGGCGCTCATCAATAATTCATACAAAATAGGGCTCTAGCCCCCGTGGAATAAGCGCTAACAGCTATTTATATAATAGCAAATGTGTTGGCTGAAAAAGCTTTGTTTCATTCTGAAAGCAGATCGTTATGAGTTCTAAAGTGGCGCAGCGTGGCCATGTTCACTGCGAGCACCGGGACGCAGTGGCGCTGGTCACTATTGCCAACAAGCCCAAATTCAATGCCATGTCGCGTGCCATGTGGCGCGACTTGCGTGCTGTTTTTGAGCGCATTCAGCGCAGCCCTGACCTGCGTTGTGTGCTGGTGGCGGGCGAGGGCGCGAATTTCTGCGCGGGTGGTGATATCTCCGAGTACGCTGATTTCCGGTTTCAGGAAGCCAGTTTGCGCGACTTTCACGAGAGCGACGTCTGGGGTGGTTTGCAGTCCATGTTGGACTGCGACGTGCCGATCGTGGCGCAAATTGCGGGTAACTGCATGGGCGCGGGGGTTGAGATTGCCAGTTGTTGCGATATCCGGCTGGCCGGTGCCAGCGCCCAATTTGGCGCGCCGATTGCCCGGCTGGGCTTTCCGATGGCGCCGCGTGAAGCCGCCCTGGTGGCGCGTGAAGTGGGGCTGACCGTGGCGCGCCAGATGCTGCTGGCCGCAGAGATTCTCGAAGCGGCAGACATGAAGGCCGCAGGCTTTCTCAGCCAGGTGCTGTCAGATGAGGCCTTGGCGGCACAGGCGCAAGCGATCGCACTGCGCATGGCTGCCCTGGCACCGCAGGCGGCGCGGCTGAATAAACAGACATTAAGAGCATTAAATCAGCCTCTAGCCCCCGTAAATAGGGCGCAGACAGCTACTAATTCAATAGCAACTGGCGGCGCCAGTGCCTACGCTTACGCCGCCAGCGCCGAACACCGAGAAGGCATCACCGCCTTTCTGGAAAAGCGAAAGCCGGTGTTTTGAAGGTGTCAAACCCAAAAATTCGTCCGATATGTGGACCCCAAACGTCATGAATCAAAGTAATGCCAATCTTTTTGCCGCCTTGCGCGCAGCATTCCCCCCAAACCTCGACGCGCTAGCGATTGAGACCGACACCGGCCTGCTGTACTCCTGGCGCGACCTGGAGCGCGCGACGGCCATGCTGGCCAACCTGCTCGGCTCGCTCGACTTGCCCGCAGGTGCCCGCATCGCGGTGCAGGTGGAAAAATCGGTCGAGGCGCTGCTGCTGTATCTGGCGACTTTGCGCGCCGGGTTTGTTTTTTTGCCACTCAACACCGCCTACCAAAGCGCCGAGATGGCGTATTTCATTGGCAATGCGGAACCCGCCGTGGTGGTGTGTACGGCTCAAAATTTTGGCTGGATCAGCAAACTGGCGTTCAAGGCGGGCACGCAGCATGTCTTCACGCTCAACGAGAATCGCACCGGCTCGCTGCTGGCGCGCGCCGCCGCTCAGCCCGATCAGCACACGGTGGCACTCAAGCAAGCCGATGAGCTGGCGGCCATCATTTACACCAGCGGCACCACCGGCCGCTCCAAAGGTGCCATGTTGACGCACGGCAATTTGCTCAGCAACGCCCAGGTTCTGAAAAGTTACTGGGGCTGGCGCAGCGCCGACGAGGGCCGCGATGTGTTGCTGCATGCCTTACCGATCTTTCATGTGCATGGCCTGTTTGTGGCGATTCACGGCGCGCTGCTGAGCGGCAGCCAGATGATCTGGCTCAATAAGTTTGATCCCAAAACGGTGATCAAGAAGCTGCCTGAAGCCACTGTGTTCATGGGCGTGCCCACGCTTTATGTGCGTCTGCTGGCCGAACCGGGCCTGACCCAGGAAGTGGCGCGTCACATGCGGCTCTTCATTTCCGGCTCCGCCCCCTTGTTGATTGAGACTTTCAAGGCCTGGCAGGACCGCACCGGCCACACCATTCTGGAGCGCTACGGCATGAGCGAGACCGCCATGATCACGTCCAACCCGTACCGCGAATCGGAAGGCGCGCGCCGCGGTGGCACCGTCGGGTTCCCGTTGCCGGGTGTCAGCCTGCGGGTGCAGGACGACGCTGGCGAGAATGTGGCGGTAGGGGAAATCGGCAACATCGAGGTCAAGGGACCCAACGTGTTCAAGGGTTACTGGCACATGCCGGAAAAGACCGCCGAAGAATTCACCTTTGATGGTTACTTCAAAACCGGCGATGTCGGCAAAATCGACGCGCAGGGCTATGTGACGATTGTGGGGCGCAGCAAAGACCTGGTCATCAGCGGCGGCTACAACGTGTATCCGGCGGAGGTGGAGGGCTATATCAACGAGTTGCCGGGCGTGGCCGAGAGCGCCGTGGTTGGTGTTCCCCACGCTGATTTTGGCGAGGTTGGCGTGGCCGTGGTGGTGGCCAAACCGGGTGTGGCGGTAGAGTCCGCCAGGATTCTTGCCAGCCTGAAAGCGACCTTGGCAAATTTCAAGGTGCCCAAGCAGTGCTTTGTGGTCGATGCCCTGCCGCGCAACAGCATGGGCAAGGTGCAAAAAAACGTGTTGCGCGAACAGTATTCAGCGTAGCACCAGTACCGGCACATGGGAGTGTGTCAACACCAGTTGGGTCTCGCTGCCCAGCAGCATGCGCTTGATGCCACGGCGGCCGTGTGACGCCATGACGATCAAATCGCATTTGTGTTTTTTGGCCGCGGCAATGATGGCGTCCGATACCAGGTCCGACTTGACCGTGATGGCCTTGGTCTTGACACCTTTGGCCAGCGCGGCTTGCTGTACCGCGTCGACAACGGCCTGACCGTCTTCAGCCCACTGTTTTTCAACCCGGCTAACCTCGGCTGCCTGCAAGGCCAGACCGCCCTCAAAGTAGCTTTGCGGGTAACGCGGAATGACTTTCATGGCCACCAATTCGGCCTCGCACAGCGCCGCCAATTCAATCGCGCTACTGACCGCTTTTTTCGACAAGGTGGAACCATCGGTGGCGACAAGAATTTTTTTGTACATGGTTTGTTCCTGGGGCTAAAGACCTGCAGCTTACACCGCTCGTTCGCTGTTGTTTTGATGGTCGTCAAGTAAACTGCGCACCTTGTCGGCAACTCTTGGAACTCATGTCAATTGCCATTCCGGCCGTCGCCGTCGCGGCGCCACCTGTCCCGATCAATCCAGATAACAGCAGTGCAGCCCATGCGCCAGGTTCTGATGCGGCTGTAGAGAGGCTGCGGCTGCTGGATGACCCGCAGGAGTGGTCGGCCTTCAGTCGCCCTGATGTCAAGCGCGCAAATTATTGGGAGTCCAACATCCTGATTGAAGGCATGCACTGCGCGGCCTGTGCCTTGACGCTTGAAGATGCGTTGCTGGGTGTGCCGGGCGTGGTGACGGCCGAGGTCAGTGCTGGCAGCCATCGTGCGCGCGTTGTCTGGTCGGCAGATGCGGTGCGCCCGTCGGACTGGATGGGTGCCGTGCAGGCGGCCGGCTACCGTGCTGTGCCGGCCAATGATGCGTTTGCCCGCGAGCGCCGAAAAAACGAAGCACGCAAGGCGCTTTGGCGCCTGCTGGTGGCTGGGCTGTGCATGATGCAGGTGATGATGTACGCCTATCCGGCCTACGTCGCGGCGGCTGGTGATTTGACGGCCGAGATGGAGCAGCTGCTGCGCTGGGCGTCCTGGGTGCTGACGCTGCCGGTCGTGCTGTTCTCATGCGGGCCGTTCTTTGGCAGTGCCATGCGCGACGTGTTGCATCGCCGCATCAGCATGGATTTGCCGGTCGCCTTGGGCATGCTGATTACTTTTGCCGTCAGCACCGCTGGCACGTTTGAGCCGTTGGGCATCTTTGGTCGCGAGGTCTATTTCGACTCGCTCACCATGTTTGTTTTCTTTCTGTTGTCTGGCCGCTGGCTGGAGTTGCGCCTGCGGGACCGAACGGCCGGCGCGCTGGAAGTGTTGATGAACCGCTTGCCCGACAGCGTGGCGCGCCGGGTTGGAGACGGAACTTATGAACGTGTGCCGGTGCGCCGCCTGGTGGCGGGCGACGTCATGCGAATCCTGCCGGGTGAGACTTTTCCGGCTGATGGTGTGGTGCTGCAAGGCGAGACAATGGTCGATGAGGCCTTGCTCACGGGCGAGTCGCGTCCGGTCGCGCGTGGCGTTGGCGCGGCGGTGATCGCCGGCAGCCATAACCTCTCAACCGTGGTTCAGGTTCGGGTCGAGCGACTCGGCGATCAAACCCGTTTTGCCCAGATTGTGGCGCTGATGGAAAGCGCGTCAACGACCAAGCCACCGATCGCGCGCCTGGCGGATCGCATTGCCAAACCTTTTTTGTTGGCGGTCCTGTTGGCCGCGGGTCTGGCTGGTGCTTTCTGGTGGGGGCGGGGACCGGGCCATGCCCTGATGGTGGCGGTGGCGGTGCTGGTTGTGACCTGCCCTTGTGCCTTGTCATTGGCAACCCCGGCCGCCATGTTGGCGGCAGCGGGCACTTTGGCGCGACGGGGCGTGCTGGTACGTCGACTGGAGGCCTTTGAGGCGTTGGCGGCGATTGACACGGTGGTGTTTGATAAAACGGGCACCTTGACGCGTGATGCCATGGTATTGGGGGACGTTCAGACGCGAGCGGGCGTCGCCCCAGAGCAGGCGCTGGCCATGGCTGCGGCTTTGGCACACTATTCACTGCACCCGGTATCGCGGGCCTTGGTGCTGGCGGCGGGCGGGGCCGCAAGCTCTGCGCCGTGGCAGGCCGAAGGCGTGCGCGAGTTGGCAGGCGCCGGGGTGTCGGGCCGGGTCCGGTCTGACAGCGCAGGTGGTGCACCGATTGAGTTGCGGCTGGGTTCTGCTGACTTCTGTGGTGTTGAGGTTGCCCGGCCAGACACCTTGCAGGCCTGCTTGAGCGATGCGCAAGGCTGGCTGGCGACTTTTGAATTCCATGAACATCTGCGATCGGATGCAGTGGCTACGGTGGAGGCACTTCAGGGTGCGGGCATCGCAGTGCACCTGTTGTCGGGCGATAGTCTGTCGGCGGCGGCCAGGGTGGCCGCTCAGGTTGGCATCACAGCGTTCAAGGGCGCCTGTTCACCGCAGGACAAGCTCGATTTCTTGCGTATTGCCCAACAACAGGGGCACAAGGTGGCCGTCGTGGGGGATGGTCTCAATGATGGCCCGGTACTGGCCGGCGCCCATGTGTCGTTCGCTTTCGGGCAGGCGGTACCATTGGCGCAGGCGCAGGCGGACTTTGTCGTGCTGGGCGATCAAATCGGTGCGGTGGTGCAAGCGCTGGGTCTGGCTCGTCGTACCCTGCGTGTGGTGCGGCAAAATCTCTGGTGGGCGGCCGGTTACAACGCGGTGTGTGTGCCGCTGGCTATGGTGGGGTGGATGCCAGCCTGGCTGGCGGGTCTGGGTATGGGCATGAGTTCCTTGCTGGTGGTACTCAATGCCTTGCGGTTATCCTATAGTGCGAAGCCAGCAAAAACACCCTTGCCCTATCATGACTTGGCAGATGAACAATGACGACATACGACGTGAGCGCGGGTTCTGCGGTCTTGCTTCATAAAACTTCAAACCGTCACCCTGATCAGCTCCAGGCGAATGGTTGACCCGACATTGGCAAAGGACATTTTTGAATTTTTCACCATCCGTAGCGACTGGAGACAGGGCTGGCAATGCCATGGCTCAAGCGACAACCATTCTCGTGGTGGAGGATGCGTTGGGCGACTTTTGTTTGATCAAATCCTGTCTGCAACAAGCCGGATTCTGCCGAGACGACCATGAGCCTCCCCTGAAATGGGCAAAGTCTCTGGCGCAAGGCATTGCGCAAGCGCGCCACCTCAGGCCCGATGTCATTCTGCTCAAGACTTCCTTGCCTGATTCATCCGGGATGTCCACCGTGGTGGCGATGAACGCTGCCTTACCCAATGTGCCCATCATTGTGCTCAACGGCGTTGATGACGACAACTTTGCCATTGCCGCCCTCGAGGCCGGTGCGCAGGACTATTTGATCAGAGGCCAGTTTGATCACAAAGCCTTGGGGCGCACCATGCGCAACGCGCTGGTGCGTGCGAAGCTTGAGTCGCGTTTGCGGCTGTTTGAAGTTGCCCTGGATTCGGCTGCGAATGGCATTGTGATCACCGACATCCAGGGGAAAATTGAGTGGGCCAACCTGGCCTTCACTCAGATGACCGGCTATTGCATTGAGGAGGCGCTCGGCTTCAATCCGAGCCAATTGGTGAATTCCGGCAAGCATGATTGCGCGTTTTACCGGCACATGTGGGCGACCATCCTGTCGGGGCAGGTCTGGCGCGGCGAACTCATCAACCGGCGCAAGGACGGCACCCTGTATGACGAGGCCATGGCGATTGCTCCAGTGACTGCGGGCGACGGTTCGATTCGTAACTTTGTTGCCATCAAGCAAGACATCACCGAACGCAAGGCCGCCGAGTTGCTGATTCAAAAAAGCGACCAGCAGCTGGAGTTGGCGCTGGCCGGCTCCGGCCTGGGTCTGTGGGACTGGCATGTCGGCAGCGGCGAGTTTGCGACCAGTGCGCGCTGGTGTGCCATGCTGGGCTACGGCCAGGATGAGATCGAACCCAACATCCGCAGCCTGGAGAAGCTGGTGCACCCGAAGGATTGGCCACTGGTCTGTGCCGCGCGGGACGCACACCTGAGCGGCGAAACGCGCGCTTATGAATCTGAACACCGGATGCGCCACAAAGACGGCCATTGGGTCTGGGTGCTGGAACGGGGCAAGGTGGTGGTCCGCGACGCCGATGGGGGACCCTTGCGTGCCGCCGGTACGCAGCTCGATATCAGCGACAACAAGCGCCTCAATCAGGAGGGTTCTGAGTTGCTGCGGCGCATTGAGTCGCTGATGCGTGAGGTCAGCAAGCCGCCTGCACTTGTTGAGCGCGAACGATCAGGTGAATCGGGTAGGTCGGCGCGCATCAGCGCCCGTCAACGTCAGGTCCTTGAGCTCGTCGCCATGGGGTGCACATCCGCGCAAATCGCAGAGAAATTGCAAATCTCGCCTGCCACCGTGGTGACCCACCGACGCGATCTGATGGGTAAACTCGATTTGCACACTGTTGCCGAACTGACACGCTATGCGATGCAGAGCAAGCTGGGTTCAGAATAGAAGCGGTGGCGCCCGGCAGCTTGCTGGTTCGATGAACCGCTTCAGCGCATCGCGACGGCCCGTTTTACCTTCATGTAGGTATGAAAATACCGTATCCAAGGTATTCTCACAGTGTAGTTTGAGGCGTACAGTACTTGCCAAGTACCAAGCCTGCCCATCAAGAGCCATCGAATCAATCCCATTGTCAGACCAGGCGTTGAAACGCCCAGGCTTCAAAGGCAGATTTGATGTGCGACTTCACCGATTGGCTATCTTGGATGTTCCCTTGGATAATTCGCATTTCAAATAACGAAATTTTCCGATGATTGCAAAAACAAGCGTCATGAAAGCCCCTTTCGTGATCGAATGGCGAGACGGGTTCAAGATCGTTATCTCCAAAGTTGATCAAGAGCACGGGCACTTGGTCAAGCTTGTCGGATAGGGATAGTGAGAACTTGATGGACGTACTGTACTTGCTGATTCCGTTGTCAGTGATTCTGGTGTTTTTTATCCTTGGCGGATTGTGGTGGGCGATCTACCGTGGTCAATTTGAGGATATCGAGTCTGAAGGCGAAAGAATTCTCAAGGATTCATGAGTATTTTTGTAAGAATTTGACAGGGTTCATAAGGTCTACTTGTAAGTGGTGAGACAACGTGACGAACCATAAGAAACTAACGTAAAACAAACTGAGAAGAGGTGAATATGGCATTTTCAAATACGCTGGCAACTACCTACGACGATAAGGTTGTCAGGCAGTTTGCTGTCATGACGGTTGTCTGGGGTGTGGTCGGTATGCTGGTGGGCGTGATCATTGCCGCCCAGTTGACCTGGCCAGAGCTCAACTTTGGTATTCCCTGGCTAAGCTACGGTCGCCTGCGCCCGTTGCACACCAATGCGGTGATTTTTGCCTTTGGTGGCTGTGGCTTGTTTGCCGCTTCCTACTATGTTGTGCAGCGAACCTGCCAGGTGAGTCTGTTTGCCAGTCGCCTAGCCTCTTTTACGTTTTGGGGCTGGCAACTGGTGATCCTTTCCGCTGCTATTTCTCTGCCACTGGGGTTCACCCAAGGTAAAGAGTACGCCGAGCTGGAATGGCCAATTGACATCCTGATTACGGTGGTTTGGGTGTCCTATGCCATCGTATTTTTTGGTACGGTCGGCACCCGCAAAGTTCGCCATATCTATGTGGCGAACTGGTTTTTTGGGGCGTTCATTCTTGCTGTTGCGTTGCTGCACTTGGTTAATAGTGCCGCCATTCCCGCGGGCTACATGAAGTCGTACTCAGCGTATGCGGGTGTGCAGGATGCCATGGTGCAGTGGTGGTATGGCCACAACGCAGTCGGTTTCTTTTTGACGGCAGGCTTTCTGGGCATGATGTATTACTTCATCCCCAAGCAGGCTGAACGGCCGGTGTATTCATACCGCCTGTCTATTGTTCACTTTTGGGCGCTGATCTTCACTTATATGTGGGCAGGCCCGCACCATCTGCACTACACCGCGCTGCCGGATTGGACTCAATCGGTGGGGATGGTGTTTTCCCTGATTTTGCTGGCACCAAGCTGGGGCGGCATGATCAACGGCATCATGACCTTGTCGGGTGCTTGGCACAAACTGCGTGATGACCCTATTCTGCGTTTCCTGATTGTGTCGCTGTCGTTTTATGGCATGTCGACCTTTGAAGGTCCGATGATGTCGATCAAGACCGTCAATGCCCTGTCACATTACACCGACTGGACCGTGGGTCACGTGCACTCAGGGGCTCTGGGTTGGGTGGGTCTGGTGACCATGGGCTCCATGTACTATCTGATCCCGCGTCTTTTTGGCCAGAAGCAGATGTACAGCGTGAAGGCCATTGAGGTGCATTTCTGGACCGCGACGATTGGGATCGTGATCTACATCGCGGCCATGTGGATTGCCGGTGTGATGCAGGGTTTGATGTGGCGCTCGATCAACCCCGATGGCACCTTGACCTACACTTTTGTGGAATCCGTCAAGGCCACGTTCCCGTTTTATGTGTTGCGTTTGCTAGGTGGTCTTTTGTACCTCGGAGGCATGCTGGTCATGCTCTGGAACACGTTCAAGACGGCGACCAATGGCCGTTCCGTCACCGTGACCATTCCGGCCGCTGTTGCCCACGCTTGAAAAGGAAAATACCATGGCAAACAACAAGGCAAGCGGCGGACTGTCGCATGAAAAGATTGAAACCAACAACTTCCTGATGATCGTTTTGATCTTGCTGGTGTTGCTGGTCGGTGGCTTGGTGGAAATTGTTCCGCTGTTTTTCCAGAAGTCCACGACTGAGCCGGTCAAGGGTCTGCAACCTTACACTGCACTCCAGTTGGCGGGGCGTGACATTTACACCCGAGAGGGTTGCTACAACTGCCACTCGCAGATGATTCGACCGTTCCGCGCCGAGACCCTGCGTTATGGCCACTATTCAGTCGCGGGCGAATTTGTCTACGACCATCCATTTCAATGGGGCAGCAAGCGCACCGGTCCTGATCTGCATCGCGTCGGTGGTAAGTACAGCGATCAGTGGCACACAACGCACCTGAACAATCCGCGGGATTTGGTGCCTGAATCGAATATGCCTGCTTATCCATGGCTTCTCAGAGACTCTGTAGATGCTGATTCGATGCCGGCGCACATGAAAGCATTGCGGATCGTCGGCGTGCCTTATACCGATGAGCAAATAGCCAAGTCATCGGAAGAATTGAGAGGCAAGAAGGAGATCGAAGCCGTCATTGCCTATTTGCAGGTTTTGGGAACCTTGGTCAAGTAAACGGGAGATATTTTGTATGGAACTCGATATCAACACCCTTCGTTCGTTGGCCACGGTGGTTAGCTTCATCACGTTTATTGGCATCATTGTGTGGGCTTACTCCCGCCGAAATGCGGCTGATTTCGAGGAAGCCGCCAACCTGCCTTTCGAGCAAGACTGACGAACTGCAATAAAAAAAGGATAAAAGATGAGCGACTTTACAAGCAACTTCTGGTCGATCTATGTCGCCGGGATCACCATCGTTAGTATTCTGGCCTGCTTGCTGCTGCTGATATTGACAGGCAAGTCCAAAGGCATGTCGGCCAGCGACAACACCACCGGGCACGTGTGGGATGGCGATTTGCGCGAAATGAACAACCCCTTGCCGCGCTGGTGGGCCTGGCTGTTTGTCATCACGATCGTTTTTGCCTTTGTCTATCTGGCGCTGTACCCAGGGCTAGGCACTTATGGCGGCAAGTTGGGTTGGACGTCGGTTGGGCAACACCAGGCGGAGGTCGACAAAGGCAATGCCGAGGTTGCCCCCTTGTATGCCAAGTTTTCAGCCATGAAACCTGAGGACGTGGCCAAAGATCCTCAAGCGATGGCTATTGGCGAGCGTCTTTTCATGAACACCTGCGCTCAGTGTCACGCCTCTGATGCGCGGGGCAACAAGGGGATTCCCAACCTGACGGACAATTTTTGGTTGGGTGCCGGTACGCCAGAGTATATTAAGACAACCATAACTAACGGCCGTACCGGCATGATGCCGCCCATGGCTGCAGCGGTGGGTACGGCGGATGATGTCAAGAACCTCGCGCAATATGTTCTAAGCCTTTCAGGCAGTCCGCATGATTCGGTTCGGGCCGGGCTTGGCAAAGAGAAATTCGTCGTTTGCGCTGCCTGCCATGGTCCAGACGGCAAGGGTATGAAGGCGCTTGGTTCAGGCAATCTAACAGATCAAAATGTGTGGTTGCACGGCCGTGGCGAGGCTAACATTCTTGCCATGGTAAATAATGGCAAGACCAACGTGATGCCGGCCCAGGCGGACAAGTTTACCGAGGCTCAGATTCATGTTCTGGCATCTTATGTTTGGGGGCTTTCCAACAAGGGTGGTATTGCCGCTCAGTAAGCTCTATATCATTAGCTTGGTAGCCACTTGGAAAGTACTCTGTTGAGCAATAAGGCATTCGGCAATTACAAGGTCATCCCCATCGTTCACCAAGAAGGCTTTGAGCCGCCGCATCCGCCCGAACCGGTGGATGACGGCATGCTCTCCCTGTACGCCTCGCACCAGACGATTTATCCGCGCAGTGTCTCGGGCCTGTTCTCCAACTGGCGCTGGCGGCTGGTCTGGCTGACCCAGTTGATCTTCTACGGTCTGCCCTGGCTCGAGTGGGGCCAGCGCCAGGCCGTCTTGTTTGATCTGGCTTCCAGGCGCTTCTACATCTTTGGCCTGGTGCTGTACCCGCAGGACTTCATCTACCTCTCCGGCATTCTGGTCATCTCGGCCCTGTCGCTGTTTCTCTTTACGGCAGTGGCCGGGCGCCTGTGGTGCGGTTATGCCTGCCCACAGACGGTCTATACCGAAATCTTCCTCTGGATCGAAAAAAAGATCGAAGGAGATCGCTCAGCGCGCATGCGCCGTGATGACAAGCCGCTGTCGCTGGACAAGGTCATGCGCAAAGCCACCAAGCATTTCCTGTGGCTGGCCGTAGCGCTGTGGACCGGCTTTACCTTTGTCGGCTACTTCACGCCGATCAAACAACATGGCATCGACTTCCTGCAGATGAGCATGGGCTCCTGGGAGGTGTTCTGGACCTTCTTCTACGGCTTTGCCACCTACGGCAACGCCGGCTTCATGCGCGAGCAGGTCTGCAAACACATGTGCCCGTATGCGCGCTTTCAAAGCGCCATGTTCGACAAAGACACCCTGATCGTCACCTACGACGCCGAGCGTGGCGAGCCCCGTGGGGCCCGCTCACGCAAAGCCGATCCCACCCAGTTGAACCTGGGTGCCTGCGTGGACTGCAGCCTGTGTATCCAGGTCTGCCCGACCGGCATTGATATTCGCAAGGGTCTGCAATATGAGTGCATCGGCTGCGGTGCCTGCGCCGATGTCTGCGACGAAGTGATGGACAAAATGGGTTACGCACGCGGCCTGGTCAAGTACACCACCGAACACGCCATGCAGGAACACTGGACCCAGTCGCAAACCTTGCGTCACGTGCTGCGTCCGCGCATTCTGGTCTACACCGCCATTCTGGCGGCGATTGTGATTGCGATGGTGACCAGTCTGGCCCTGCGCAAGCCGTTCAAGGTGGATGTGATCCGGGACCGCGGTGTCATGGCGCGCGTGGTCGAGGCGGGCAAGATAGAAAACGTGTACCGTCTGCAAGTCATGAACGCCACCGAAAAGGATCAGCGCTTTAAAGTCACGGTGTCTGGTTTACCTGGGCTTGAAGTGACCTCGGACAACGAATTGACGGTACCCGCGGCGCAGGCGCGCTGGCTGGTGGTGCGGGCCCAGTTGCCACCCGATGTGGCGCTTGCGGGTTCACACCCGATCAAATTCAGAATTTATTCCATGGATATGGAAGACCATGATGCAGAGAAATCTGTGTTTTTGGTGCCGCAATAAGGATAGTTTATGCAAGACGATACCCTTAAATCTCCTCAACCCTGGTGGAAGTTTGGCTATGTTTGGCTGGTCGTGGCTGGTCCGGCCATCGTGGTCGTAGCCGCTTTTGTTACTCTCTATCTTGCGGTTACGAGGCCTGACCCGGTCATTACCGAAGACTATTACCGCCAGGGGATTGAAATCAACAAGACATTGGGAGATGATGCGCAGGCTGCCAGCATGGCGCCAGCCCTGCAGGCCCGCAACCATGCGCAGACCGGCGTTGTGCCCAGTTCCAAAGTTGTCAATAAACCTTGAACGTAATGACCTCTGAAATACAGGACGCCCAATTATGTTGTCGCAACGCTTAATGTGGATTATCTGGCCTGCCTTTCTGGTGGCTGGTGTGCTCGAAGTGCTCGTATTTGCAATGGTTGATCCGCAAGACCTGCAGTGGTTCGGCCAGCCCGTCGAGTTGTCACGTCAGGGTGTTTACACCGTGGCATTTTTTGTCTTTTGGGCCATTACCATGTTGGCCAGTGGCTTGACCACCTTGCTGTCGATGTCGCCGTTTGAAGTCAACCGCTGCCCATTGCCGATTAATGCGCGCCCGGAGAGTTGCCCCAAGCAAGGGCGCTGCTGAGTCGGTTTTTCTCAGGCTGTTCCGGCACCGGATTTTGGATTGACAATATCCTTCAAAGCATCCGTGTTGAGGATGCGGACATGACGTTGTTTGACTTCTACGATGCCTTCCTCAGCGAATCTTGAAAATGTGCGGCTCACGGTTTCGAGTTTCAAACCCAAAAAACTGCCAATTTCTTCGCGCGTCATGCGTAGTATCAACTCTGACTGCGAGAAGCCCCGGGCATGTAGTCGCTGAACCAGGTTCAAAAGGAAGGTGGCCAGACGCTCTTCTGCGCGCATGCTGCCCAACAGCAGCATCACACCGTGCTCCCGTACGATCTCGCGGCTCATGATTTTGTGGACGTGGCGCTGTAGTGAATTCACTGCACGTGACAGCTCTTCAATGCGATCAAATGGCATGACACAGACCTCAGCGTCTTCCAGAGCAACCGCGTCGCATGTGTGATAGTCGTTCACGATTCCGTCGAGACCCACGACTTCACCGGCCATTTGGAAGCCCGTTACTTGATCCCGCCCATCCTCGGAGGCCACGCAGGTCTTGAAGAAGCCGGTGCGAATGGCATACAGACTGGTGAACTTTTCGCCATTGCGAAAGAGAAGAGAGCCACGCTTGACCGTGCGCCGCGCGGCGACCATATCATCGATCAGGTCGAGTTCATCTTCACTCAGGCCCAAGGGCATGCACAGCTCCCGCAAGTTACAGTTCGAGCATGCGACTTTGATGGTGTGAGGGTTCATGATGTCATTTTGGCACTAATCATTGACCTACCCTGATGTGGGTCAATTTTTTAGCTCTTACACTTCTCTATGATTCAATCTAGGTCAAGAAACGATTTCAACTTTTGAGGCACATTTGTCAGAATTGACAAGGAATTTCCATGAACACAGCCGTTGCTGAACCAATTTCCGAAGACCTTATCCGTCGTTTTGATGTATCAGGACCGCGTTATACCTCTTATCCCACGGCGGACCGTTTTGTTGAGGCATTTTCAGTTGAGGACTATACCCAAGCCTTGAAGCTCCGGCGGGCTGGGGGGGCGGCCAAGACGCTGCCATTGTCTTTATATGTTCACATCCCTTTCTGTGAATCCCTGTGTTATTACTGCGCCTGCAACAAGATCATTACCAAGCACCATGACCGCGCTGGACCTTATTTACGATACCTAAGCCGTGAAGTCGATTTGCATACGGAGCAACTGGGTGTAGGACAAACCGTGACGCAATTGCATCTGGGTGGCGGTAGTCCTACCTTTCTGACGGATGACGAGTTGCGCGAGTTGATGGCCATGTTGCGGCGCAACTTTACATTCGCCCCAAGCGGTGAATACTCGATTGAGGTGGACCCACGCACCATTGACGCCTCGCGGCTCGATACCTTGGCTGAGTTGGGATTCAATCGCCTGAGCTTTGGGATTCAGGACTTTGACCCTGATGTTCAAAAATCGGTACACCGTGTGCAGCCGGCCGAACAGGTCTTTGCCTTGGTGGCAGCCGCCCGCGAACGCGGCTTTGATTCCATCAATGCGGATCTGATTTATGGCCTGCCTCTGCAAAGCCCGGAGTCATTTGACCGCACATTGGCGCAGGTGGTCGAGTTACGGCCAGAGCGCATTGCCTTGTACGCCTATGCCCATTTGCCCGAACGCTTCAAGCCCCAGCGCCGCATTCCGACCGTGGAGATCCCCAGTGGCGCGGCCAAGGTTGCCATGCTGGCGCGTTCCATGGCCGCTTTCATGGGTGCTGGTTATGTCTATGTCGGGATGGATCACTTTGCATTGCCGACGGACTCGCTGGCGATTGCCAAGCGGCAAGGTCGGCTGCACCGCAATTTTCAGGGTTACAGCACCCAACCCGATTGCGACCTGATTGGCCTGGGCGTCTCATCCATTGGTCGGATTGGCGCCACCTACAGCCAGAATGCCAAGACGCTCGAAGAGTATTACGATTATTTGGATCAGGGGCGCTTTCCCGTGGTGCGCGGTTTAGCCTTGACGCGTGACGACCTGTTGCGTCGCGCCGTGATCATGGCCATCATGTGCCAAGGGCAAGTTCTGTTCGAATCCATTGAGTTATCGCATCTGATCGAATTTCGCAAGTACTTTGCTCCTGAAATGGAAGCCCTGCAAAAGCTGGCAGATCAGGGCATGGTCACGGTGGATGATGTGGGCATTCAAGTCACCGACATGGGGTGGTTTTTTGTCCGTGCCGTGGCTATGGTGTTTGATCGCTATTTGCAAACCGACCGCACGCGCGCGCGGTTTTCCAAGATTATCTGATCGGGTCAATGCAATCCTCTCTGGCTATCACCGCCTTGTTGATGGGCCTGGCCGGAGGACCGCACTGCGTTGCTATGTGTGGCGCTGCCTGTGCCGGGATAGGGCAAGCAGCAGGCCCGCGCAAGAATTCAGCCATGTGGAGCTTCCAGATCGGACGGGTATTGGGCTATTCCGCACTCGGGTCGCTGGCTGCAGCCTCGATGCAGGGCTTGGGCTGGTTGACGGTGCAATCGGCTGCGCTGCGCCCGGTATGGACGCTGTTTCATGTGGCCACCTTGGTGCTGGGCCTGTTGCTGCTCTGGAAAGCGCAGCAACCGGTCTGGCTGGAGCAGGCGGGCAAAAAAATATGGACTGGAGCGCGTTCACTGGCTGCCGGGCGGGGCCGGGGTGCGCCGCTGGTGATTGGCGCGCTTTGGACTTTTTTACCCTGCGGCTTGCTCTATTCGGCGCTGTTGGTTGCCGCTTTGACGGGTAATGCCCTTGAAGGCGCCTGGGTGATGGCCTTATTTGCCTTGGGCACCAGTGTCTCCATGATGGCGGGTCCGTGGTTATGGCTGCGTTTGTGGGGTAACGGCGCTGGTGATTGGGGTGTGCGCTTGGCCGGCCTGGCATTGGCTGCCAGTTCGGTCTGGGCTTTGTGGATGGCGTATGCCCACGACGCCGCGCCGTGGTGCGCAACGCCTTGACGAGTCGTTTTCTGCTGACTCTGAGCGCCCGGTTTCAACGCGTCTTGACCCGGTCACCGTCTTTGAGTTTGGTGTCCGGGTAGACGATCACCTGGGTATCCTTCGCTAGCCCCGTTTTGACCCAGGCCAGGGCACCGTTGCGTGCTGCCACTTCAATCTCCCGCAGGCGTGCATGGCCGTTGTCCAGCACAAAAAGGCCTGAGCGCGCGCCAACAGGAAATAGTGCGCTGACCGGAGTCATGACGGCGTTTTCCACGACCTGAACCAGCACACGTACATCCACCTTGAACCCGTCGCCCAGTGCTAGCCATTTTTCTGGCGGCGAGGTGATGTCAATAATTGCATTGACGCGCTGTTCTTCCACCCCCAAAGCCGAGACTTTGGTGAATGCCGCCGGTTCGATGAGCCGAACTTGTCCTGTCAGCACGTCGGATCCACCCCAGTTGGAAAGCTGCACTGCGGTGCCCGTCTTGCGCGGTTTGCGCGAAGTGCTTCAATGCGATGCGCGACTGATCCAACTCATGGCGCGCGGCGTCCTCGTCCTGGCGCGCACTTTCCAGCTCTTTCTCGCGCAGACGGACATTGAGTCGTCCGGTCTCATTCTGGTTGGGTGAGACAAAACCTTGTTGCGCCAGTGTCTCGCTGCGCTTGAGTTCTGCACGGGCCTGATCAAGCGCTGCCGCGGCTCGCTTCACGTTGGCCTGTGCCCGTGACACCGAGGCTTGCATCGCACCGATGCGTGCCACTTGCTCGGCGCGGGTGCGCTCCCGGGGAAACCGGCCAGAGCGTGGCCACGGTGGCGTCACGCACCACCGTATCGCCCTGTTTCAGATTGATGCGGGATACGCGGCCGGTCAACGGTGTCGAGACGACGTAGCGGTCGCGCAGGCGCGTCTTGCCATCTTCCTGCACAGTACGTTCGAACCGTCCCTGGGTTACCGTGGCGATTTCGACTTCTGCTGGCGTAGGCATGAAGGCCCATACCAGCAGTGCCAGCACCAGCAAGCCGACGATCCCAATCAATACTTTTCTTTTCATTTTTTCTCCAGTTTCCCTATTCGCGTGTTTTGAGCACACCGACCAGATCCAGCGTATCCACCCGGCGCCGCACAACCAGCGCGCTGACAATGCCAGCGCCAAACACGCACAGGACAGCGTATGCGTAGGTGGCGGGGTGGATCACAAAAGGAAAATAGAATTCATCCGTCTTGATCAAGCCAACAATGGTCGATGCCAGAAAGTAGCCCAGAGCCATTCCCAATGGCGTGGCCAGCGCGATTTCAATCGCCAGTTCGCCCAGCAGAAAGGCTGACACCTCGCCCCGGGTGAATCCCAGCACACGCAGACTGGCCAGTTCCCAGGCCCGCTCCGCCAGCGCGATACGGGCGTTGTTATAGACCACACCGATGGCGATGACGGTGGCAAATGCGGTCAGAATGCCGCTGAACACCATCAGGTTGCGTGCAGTAACCTCCTCGATGTTTTGTTTCAACACCGACTTGCTGACGGCAATCGCTACCCGCGGCAGCTCTTTGAGTTCGTTCAATAGCTCTGCGTCATGCCCACGGTCCACGGCGACGGTGAGCTGATTGACAATATCGCCCTCCCGAAGAAGGGCGTTCAATGCGTGTCGTTCGATATAGGCGTTCATCCCCAGCATCTCGGTCACGACACCCGCCACGTTGATGTCCAGCGCCTCACGCCGCCCTTCCAGAAACTCCAGGCGCACGATGTCGCCCGGCTTGACCTTGAGCCGATCGGCCAGGCGGTCTGTCAGTAGTAATCCGTTGCGCGGCGGTTTGAAGACCTGACGTTCCAGACCGACGATACGGTGCAATTTGGGCTGTTCAGGTTTTCCCTGGATAGCGCCGCGCCAAGTGTGATTGGCGTTGACAAGCCGTGCGGCGACCGTGCGGACTCCCTTCTACCGCCGTGACATGCGGCAGTTTGGCCATTTCATGCTGGATGCGGGCCGGCGTGGCCTCGATCAGACCGATCGATACATCGCCACGCAGAACCTGATTGAACTGCGTGTCCATCAGGCCCCCGATGGAGTCACGCCAGAACGAGCCGGTGATCACGATCGCCATCGCGACTGCGATACCAAAGACGGTCAGTGCCGTGCGCAGCGGGCGGCGTTCCATGGTGCGCAAAATCATGCGAACCGCCGGGGAGAACCAGTGCTGCAAGCCCCAGCGCTCAATCAGCATCGGTTTGTACAGACCGGGAGCGGGTGGGCGCATGGCTTCGGCCGGTGCCAGTCGCACCGTGGCCCGAATGGCAGTGAGCGTGGCCAGTACCGCCGCCGTCGTGGCCACGCTGATGGCGGCCAGGATCAGTTCGGGCCTGACGCGGTAGCGCAATTCCGGGAATCTGAAAAAGTCGGCATAAATGCCGACGAACCAGTGCCCCAGCGTGGCACCAATGGCCAGCCCCAGGGCCAGGCCCAACACCACGATGATCAGCACCAGTTTCAAATAGTGCAGACCTATGGCCCGGTTCTCGTAACCCAGCGCCTTCAGGGCGGCAATCTGTTCGCGCTGGGTCGCAATCTGCCGGCTCAGCACCACATTCAGCAGAAACCCGGCCACGGTCAGAAAAATGCTCGGTAGCACCGTGCCAAGCACGCGCTGCTCCTGGATTTCCGAGTTGAGCATCATGTGGGACATCTGCTGATCCCGGCCATGGGCGCTGATCCCGCCATAGGGTGTCAGCAGGCGGTCCAGTTGGTCGATGACGAGCCCCTCGGTAGCACCGGGGCCAAGGCGCACCGCCATCTGGTTGAAGGCGCCTTCCATGTTGTAGGCTGCGGCCAGCGCCTGCCGGTCGACCCAGAAGACGCAGAAGCCGCGCTAATCGGGTGAACCGGCCATGCCCGCGAAGATGTACTCGGGCGAGAGCGCAATCCCCACAATCAGCAATTCTTCACGCCGGCCGTTGACCAGCGCGCCAATCCGGTCGCCGGGTTTGAGCTGGCGTCCGATCGCAAAGCCTTCTGACACCAGCGCTTCGATGGCGCCACTGTGATGCGCCTCGATCATGCGCCCGCTACGCAGATGGACCTTGTTCAGGCGCTCCAGTGAGAGGGGTGCCCGTTTGAGAGTGGCAAATACATCGGCAAAGCGGGCATCGGCGTAATAAAGATCGCGTGACCAGGACAAGGCGTCGTAGGCGCTAAAGGTCGTGATAAAACCTGCCACGCTGCTGGCGACCACCAGCGCAATGGTCAGTGCCTGGCTCCACATCAAGCGCAGATCGCGCAGCAGCTTACGGTCCAGCGCTTTCACAGACAGCCTTCACCAGGATAGCTCGGACGGTTTGAGCTTGTGGGTGTTTTGCAGGGCGCGCTGGATGCGCCCGCCGCCCAGGTACAGCACGCGATCGGCCATGCCGGCAATCGCGGCGTTGTGCGTGATCACGATGGCGGTGGTGCCCAGTTCCCGGTTGACGCGTTCGATCACTTCCAGTACCAGTTTGCCGGTCACATAGTCAAGCGCGCCGGTCGGTTCGTCACACAGCAACACTTCTGGGCGTTTCACGATGGCGCGCGCAATGGCCACGCGCTGCTGCTCGCCGCCGGACATCTGGGACGGGAAGTGATCCAGGCGCTCGGCCAGACCGACCAGGCCGAGGGCTTCTTCGGCGGGCATGGGGTTGTCGGCAATATCGGTGACCAGTTCAACGTTCTCGCGCACGGTCAGGCTGGGAATCAGGTTGTAGAACTGGAACACGAAGCCCACATGTTCGCGCCGGTATTGCGTCAATTGCGACTCGGTCGCCGCCGTGAGGTCATGGTCAGCAAAGCGGGCAACGCCACTGGTCGGGCGGTCCAGCCCCCCAGGATGTTGAGCAGGGTCGATTTGCCGCTGCCAGACGGACCCAACAAGACGATGAATTCACCGCGATAAATCGTCAGATCGACATCCACGAGGGCATGGACCTTCACCTCGCCCATTTGGTAGGTTTTGCTTAAGGCTTTTGCGGTGAAAACGGACGGGCGACCGACATCATCAACTGGTATTTCATCGGTGGGATGGTTGGCGAGTGGGGGGTCAAGCACAGTCTGGGCCTTGCAGTTGGCGATTCCAAGTCGCAGTGTGCCATGCATCAGGACGGCGGCAATTGATGTTTGTCATGTATCTGCGGCTCGTGCCATGACTGGGATAATTCAGCCCATGCTGAGCCCGAAACCCATTCCTCCCGACCGCTGGAGGCTGTCCGTTGCCCCGATGTTGGATTGGACCGATCGCCATTGTCGTTATTTCCATCGCCTGCTCACACAGCATGCGCTGCTGTACACCGAGATGGTGACGACTGGCGCCCTGATTTATGGCGACGTGCCACGTCACCTGCGCTACAACGAGCAAGAACATCCAGTCGCGTTGCAGTTGGGTGGCAGCGAACCGGCCGATCTGGCGCGGTGCGCCAAGCTGGCTGAGCAGTGGGGTTACGACGAGATCAACCTGAACTGTGGCTGTCCGAGCGAGCGGGTGCAGCGCGGCGCGTTTGGCGCCTGCCTGATGGCTGAGCCGCAACTGGTGGCAGATTGCGTCAAGGCGATGGTGGACGTGGTGTCGGTGCCGGTCACCGTGAAACACCGCATTGGCATCGACAAGACCGAGAGTTACGATTTCGTGCGTGATTTTGTTGGCAACGTCAGCGAGGCCGGCTGTCGCACCTTCATCGTGCACGCCCGCAATGCCTGGCTTAAGGGTCTGAGTCCAAAAGAAAACCGTGACGTGCCGCCCTTGCGCTATGAGCTGGCCTACCAGCTTAAACGCGATTTCCCATCGCTCGTCATCGTCATCAATGGCGGCATCACCAGCAGCGCGCAAATCGCTGAGCACCTGTTGCACCTGGACGGCGTGATGCTGGGGCGCGAGGCCTATCACAACCCGTGGTGGCTGGCTTCCTGGGATGCGACGTTTTACGGGGCTGACGCTACAGAATCCACCCGCGAGCAGGTCGAGCAACAGATGTGCGACTACATGACTCGCGAGGCCGCCGAGCACGGCACACCCTGGCCCACCATTGCCCGCCACATGCTGGGCTTGCGTCACGGACTGCCGGGTGCGCGTCACTGGCGCCAGGTCTGGAGCGATCACAAACTCAAGGGGCTGCCTGCGCGTGACGTAATGGCCCAGGCGCATGCCCCGGTGCAGACCAGGTAAGCAAGGCCGGATTTCAATCCTTATATCAAATCAACCTCTAGCCATCGTCAGTACTGCGCAAGACGCTATAAAAAATATAGCAATTTAGGCTCTCGGCATTTTCGCGTCGCTTGTCACGAATACCTTGACCCACCGCACGTTGCTTTGCGCGGTACCTAAGCTTATAGTGCTCTTGGCGATTACGCTCACGCACCTGATGGCAAATAGGTGGCATGTGAGGTGGATCGCAATCCCCGCCGGGGACAGGAACGAGTTGGATGGTTTGATTAACTGGAGAGAACTATGACAACACATGACAAACCGGTCAAAGTGGAGCAAGTCGCATGCGAGATCTGCTTGAAGGAAGTGCCCCTAAGCGAAGCCATCGTTCCTGAAGCGACGGACTACGTGGCGCATTTTTGCGGACTGGACTGCTATCAAAAGTGGAAGGACCAGCGCGGGGAGACTGATGAGCCAGTCGAAAAGTCTCGCTCATGATCTGGTTCTCCAAGGGCTGCCTCTCAATTGGACGGTAGGCCCGCTACAGCAGATTGCCTCGGCGGACGCTGGACTCAAACGCCAGGCATTCTCCGAAGACGAATCTGCAATGGGACAAACGTCTGGACGTATGCAAAACACAGGGCAGGCAGCAAGACACGACGTCCCGACCCCCATTGCTTATGACCCACATCCCCGTCGATTCCAACTTCGGCAATCCGCCTGAGGGATTTCTATCCGTCAAAGTTGGTGGCTCTTTCATGGCCCATAACGGCCCGCTGTACGGCAAGTGGACGGGCCAGCGCCTGCTGCTGGGGTTTCGCGTGGAAGAGCGGCATACCAACCCGCTCATGATTTGTCACGGCGGCATGATGGCAACATTGGCGGACATGCTGATTCCCTGTGCCGCGATGTACCAGGTCGATATGGATCGCCGCTTTTTGCCCACCATCAGCCTGCAGATTGACTACATGGGTGCGGCTGCCTTGGGTGCATGGGTGCAGGGTGAGGCCGATGTGCTCCGTACCACGCGCAACATGCTGTTCGGCCAGGGACTGGTGAGCGCGGACGGCCAACCGGCCTTGCGCGTAAGCGGCATCTTCAAGATGGGGCAACTGATCGGTGACGGCAAGATCACTGATCCGCTGGGTTTGAAGTAGACAAACCGTTGTTGGGGACAGAGCTTGTTCGCTTCGCGTAACTGCGGTCTGTCCTGCAAGCTTAAGAGTGCTCATGCCGGTGATCAATATCCGGGAAGTGCGGGTGGCTGTGCTGCAGGGTGCCGTGCCAGTGCGGGTGCTCATGTCGCTCCGTCAGGTGCAGCCAGAGCCCCGCGGCCATGAGCAGACCGGCGCCCCAGAACAAGGGCGATGTGCTCTCACCGAACACGCCAATGGCGATGCCTGCCCCCATGAAGGGCGCCGCGCCGAAGTAAGCGCCGGTGCGCGCCGCACCCAAACCGCGCAGGGCCAGAACGAACAGCGTCAAGCTGATGCCGTAGCCCAAAAAACCAATCAGCAGGACGGGTCCAACCACGCTCCACGGTGGCAGAAATTGACCCATCGCCAACGCCAATCCGATGTTGACCACCGCCGCGACGATTCCTTTCAGGCCCGCAATAAACAAGGCGTCCGAGTTGGAAACCTGGCGCGTCAGGTTGTTGTCCAGTGCCCAGCACAGGCAAGCGCCCACAATCAACGCAGCCCCCGTGCCGCCATGGTTTGTGCCGACCGCAGGGCCGGGCCAGGACAACAAAAGCCCGCCCGCCACAATCAGCGCCATACCCAACACCACGCGCCGGTTGGCGTTTTCTTTGAAGACGAACCAGGCCAGTAGCGCCGTCAACACGCCTTCCAGGTTGAGCAGCAGGGACGCCGCCGCCGCGCGGGTGCTCGCCAGGCCCAGCATCAGCAAGGTCGGCCCCACCACGCCGCCACAGCCGATGGCGCCTAGTAGCCACGGCCATTCGCGGCGCGCCAGGCCAGGACTGTGCCAACCATGGTCGCGCAGAACGCGCAAGGCCAGCAAGCCGACACCACTGCCCAAATACAACAAGCCCGCCAGCAGCAAGGCCGACATGTCGCCGACAAATTGCTTGGCCAAGGGCGTACTGGCCCCAAACAGGGCGGCGGCGGCCAATGCCGCCAGCACGGCGCTGGATCCCTTGTGCGTTTTCACCTTGATGTACCTTGCCTCGGTTGTATCAGAAACCACAGTATGCTATATAAATAATAGCTATATATGCATATTCTACGGGGGCTACCGGCCAATTTTGTATAAACTTTGACCGAATGCTGGTGGCGGGGGTGAATGGGTGGTGTGCTCTGCGCGGTTGAACCGATTCACTTACCATCGCAGCATGACCAGTATCTCCCTTCATTCGCCCCTCGTCGTGCCGCTCAAACAGGATGCCACCATCATCGGCCTGGTCGGCTTGGCCCACGCCAGTTCCCATTTTGCCCACCTGTTGCTGGCACCGCTGTTTCCGGTGTTCATGACCGAGTTTGGTTTGAGCTACGCCGAGTTGGGATTGCTGATGACCACGTTTTTCGTGGTTTCGGGGCTGGGGCAGGCCTCTGCCGGTTTTGTGGTGGATCGGCTCGGCGCGCGACCGCTGCTATTTGTGGCGCTGGGCATTTTTGTGCTGGCGTGTGGCGCGGCGTCCCTGGTGACGGGTTACGCAGGCTTGATTGGCGTGGCAGCGCTGGCGGGCTTGGGCAATGCGATTTTTCACCCGGTTGATTTCACTATTTTGAATCAAAGAGTCTCCGCCCCGCGGCTGGGCCATGCCTTCAGCGCCCATGGCTTGACCGGCTATCTGGGCTGGGCCGCGGCCCCGGTCTTTCTGGTCACGCTGAGCAGTCTGTACAACTGGCGCACGGCCTATCTGGCCGCCGCGGTGATGTACGTCGGCATTCTGGTGTGGCTGGTTTTGCAGCGTGACAAACTGAGCACCCAGGTGGCGGTGCAGCACGCAGACGTTGCGGCAGAACACAGTATGGCGTTCATGAAGCTGCCGGTGGTGTGGTGGTGCTTTGCCTTCTTTCTGTTCTCCACCATGACGCTGGCGGTGGTGCAAAGCTTTTCGGTTTCCATTCTCAAAGCCATGCACGGCGTCAGTTTTGAGGCCGCTACCTTGACGCTGACCGCCTACATGTTGTGCGGTGCGGTGGGGATTTTTGTGGGCGGATTTGTGGCGGCGCGCACTGGAAATAGTGATCGTGTGGTCGCCATTTCGATGGCGGTGGCCGCTGTGTTGCTGGCGCTGTGTGGCACCGGCTTTTTGGGTGCCACGGGCACCATGGTGGTGTTGGCGGGCACGGGCTTTGCGGTCGGGATTGGCGGGCCGTCACGCGACATGATGATCAAAAATGCCACGCCTCAGGGCGCCACCGGCCGGGTCTATGGTTTGGTGTATTCGGGACTGGACACCGGCTTCGCGCTATCGCCTTTTGTGTTTGGCGTGTTCATGGACCGGGGCTGGTACGGCGCAACCTTGTTCGGTGCGGCAGCGGTGCTGTTGCTGAGTGTGGTGGCGGCGCTGGGGGTCGGCCAGAGGACGGCGCGGTCTAGAAGGTAGCTTGGTGTGGGCTGGCGTGGCCATTTGCGCACACGTCGCGGGTTCCTTGCTGATGATGATGCTGGGATTGGCATCTGTGGCACTATTCAAGCCACCTTGATTTGAAGGAGACCATCTTGCAAGGCTATCAACTGACTTTTTTCACTCAACAGGATCGAAGGCACGGCTGGACGCCTCTCGGGGAATGGTTACTGAAAGAAGCCCTTAATCTCGGCGTCGGCGGTGCGACCCTGACCGCTGCTGCTGAGGGTTTTGGGCACGGCCACAAGCTGCACTCTGCGCACTTCATCGACTTGGCCGACCAACCCTTGGAGGTCACAATGGCGCTCAGTGAGGCCGATACCGAGCGCATGTTTCAGCGGCTGCGCGAGGAAAAAATCAATGTGTTCTTTGTGAAAGCACCGATTGAGTTTGGCATGACCGGGGACCTGTAAATGCCTTGATTTCCTCCCCGGCACTGACATTGATTGCCATGGCGCCTGAGCCAGCAGCCAGCTATTTTTACGAGTGATGACTGCCGAATTGGGCGGATGCCCCCAGATCGTGGACGACGACGGCCTGTCGCTCCGAGCGCATTGCCAAATACAACCGGCTGCGGGAGATCGATCGCGCTGTCTCCGTTGTTCTGTTGACCTGTACCATCTGGGCCGTCCGAGGTGGCAAAATCGCCAGTCCTGACTTGCCAGCCACTGAGGACAGGCAAGTCAATCTCTGCTTTTCAGCCATTACGTTCCCATTTTTCATGACATTTTCCCTCCAGGGCACGCTCGGCATTGACTTCGGCACCTCAAATTCGGCCATGGCCTGGGCACCTGCGGACGGCCAGGCGCGCTTGATTGCGCTGGAAGGCGAGTCAGCGTCGATGCCCACGGCCGTGTTCTACAACACTGAAGACGTCAGTACCCATTTCGGGCGGGATGCTCTGGCGCAGTACCTGAACGGCACCGAGGGTCGGCTGATGCGTTCGCTCAAGAGTCTCCTGGGCAGTTCGCTGTTGCTGGAAACGACACTCATCAACCACCGACAGATCAGTTTCCAGGACATCGTCGCCACATTCCTTGCGACGCTGCGTGAGCGCGCCACGCTGGCGCTGGGCGCAGAGCCACGACGCGTGGTGATGGGCCGGCCGGTACATTTTGTCGATGATGACCCGGTGCGTGATGCATTGGCCCAACAGTCCTTGCTGCAGGCCGCGCAGGCGGCCGGATTTGATGAAGTGTCATTTCAGTTGGAGCCCATCGCTGCGGCGCTGGACTATGAGCGGCGCCTCACGCGTGAAAGCACTGTTCTGGTGGCGGACCTGGGTGGCGGGACTTCGGACTTCAGCGTGGTTCGCTTGGGGCCGGGGCGTATCGCAAAGGCCGACCGAACTGACGACGTGTTGGGCACCACCGGTGTGCACATCGGTGGCACCGATTTTGACCAAAAACTCAGCCTGGAGCAGGTGATGCCGTTGCTGGGCTATCGCCATCAGGGGCCGCAGCAGCGTGAGGTGCCCAGCCGGATTTTTTTTTAGTCTGTCCACCTGGCATCTGATCAACTGGCTGTACCCGCAGCGTGCCCTGAGCCAGGCCCGGGCGCTGCGTACCAATTATGCCGACCAGCGCTTGCATCAGCGCCTGATGAACATGCTCACGCACCGTCACGGGCACCGCATTGCCAATCAGGTCGAGCAGGCCAAGATTCATTGTTCGCAGGCGAATGGCGATACGGCGGTGGATTTGTCTTGTGTCGAGGCGGGTCTCGCCGCGCAGATGGGTGTCGCCGACATGCGTGACCACCTGGCAGCTTTGCTGGCACGGACCGTCGCGTGCGCGCGGGAATGTGTGCGGCGCGCTGGCTTGAGCGATGCCTCGATTGGCGCCATCTACCTGACTGGTGGCTCATCGGCATTGCGGCCGTTCCAACAGGCCTTGCAAACTGAGTTTGTGGGCGTGCCGGTGGTTGAGGGTGACCTCTTTGGCGGTGTGGCCTCAGGTTTGGCGTACAGCCGTGCGTGACCAGCGCAACCGATCCCGCCGCCGGCGCCGAAAATAATTGATAGCTGTTGAAGCAATAAACACGCGGGCTACAGCCTGATTTGACATAAAAAAAGCCGGTGTTAACCGGCTTTTTTGCGTCAGCGCAAGGGGCGCGAATTACTTGATGTCAACGCCATAGAACACGTGGGTGCCAAACGGGCTGATCTTGAAGTCGACGACTTCATTGCGCACCGGCTTCAGGGCAACCGCGTGCGCGATGGTGAACCAGGGGGCCTGTTCCTTGAAGATCACCTGGGCTTGTTCATACAGCTTGGTGCGCTCGGCCTGGTTGGAGGTGATCTTGGCCTTCTGGATCAAGTCCTCGAACGGCTGGTAGCAGAACTTGGCAACATTGGAGCCATTGCTCTTGGCAGAGGTGCAGCCCAGCAAGGTGTTGAGGAAGTTGTCAGGGTCGCCGTTGTCACCGGTCCAACCGAGCATGCCCATCTGGTGCTCGCCAGCCTGCATGCGCTTGCGGTATTCACCCCACTCAAAGCTCTTGATCTCGGCCTTGACTCCCACTTTGGCCAGGTCGGCTTGCATCAGCTCGGCAATCCGGCGCGCATTGGGGTTGTAGGGGCGCTGTACCGGCATGGCCCACAGGTCGGTGCTGAAGCCGTCCGGGTAACCCGCGGCCGCCAGCAGTTTCTTGGCGGCTGCCGGGTCAAAAGCGTCGTCCTTGATGGACTTGTTGTAAGACCACATGGTCGGCGGGATCGGGTTGATGGCCGGGATGCCGGTGCTCAAATACACCGCTGAGATGATCGCCTTCTTATCGATCGCCATATTGATGGCTTTGCGAACGCGCACATCATCAAACGGTTTCTTGGTCGTGTTGTAGGCCAGATAGCCGACGTTCAGGCCGGGCTGCTCCAGCACCTTGATGCTGGTGTTCTTGCGCATGGCCTCCAGATCCGCCGGATTGGGGTAGGGCATGACATGGCATTCACCTTTTTGCAGCTTGGCCCAGCGCACCGAGGCGTCGGGGGTGATGGCAAAAATCAAATCGTCAATCTTGGCCTTGCCGGCCCAGTACTGCGGGAACGCCTTGTAGCGGATCAGTGCGTCTTTCTGGTACTGCACCAGCGAGAACGGGCCGGTGCCAACCGGTTCCTGGTCGAGCTTTTCAGGGGTGCCGGCTTTGAGCATGGCAATCGCATATTCCTTGGACTGCACGCCGTTGTGCGGCATCGCCATATTGGCCAGGAACGGGGCTTCCGGCTTGTTCAGCGTGATCTTGACCGTGTAGTCGTCCACCTTGTCGACCGACTTGAGCAGCTTGGGCATGCCCATGTCGTCAAAGTAGGAGTGGTTGGAACTGGTGACCTTGAAGTAGGGGTCAGCTTGCTTCCACTGGCGCTCGATGGAGAAAATGAAGTCGTCGGCGTTGAAGTCGCGCGTTGGCTTGAAGTTTTTATTGGACTGCCATTTCACGCCTTTGCGCAGGTGAAAGGTGTATTCCGTGCCGTCTTTGGAAATGTCCCATTTTTCCGCCAGGGCGGGCAAGACCTTGGTGCCGCCACGCTCAAACTGCACCGGCGTGTCATAGATCTGGACCCCGGCATCAAACGAGGTACCGGTGGTGTTGACGCCCGGGTAGAAGTTTTCCGGGCTGCCTTCCGAGCAATACACCAGCGTCTTGGCCGCGGCCGGCGTCAAGGCCAACAAGGCGGGCAATGCGATGGCGCACAGCACAGCAGGCTTGATGCCGAATTTTCGGCGTGCGCTTGATTTTGAACAGGTCATCTTGTGGACTCCTTCGGGGTTAGTGCTGCTCAGCAGCGGGTTGGATAAATTGCTCGGCCTCGTGGCACGCCACCTGGCGGCCAGCCAGTTCGCGCAAGCCCGGGCGCTCCGTGTGACAGCGGGCCACCACATTGGGGCAGCGGGTTGAAAACACACAGCCGCTGGGTGGGTTCAAAGGCGAGGGCAACTCACCCGTGAGCACGATACGTTTGCGCGCAGTGCCGCTGCCAATGATGCCCGGGGTAGAGGCCAGCAATGCCTGCGTGTAGGGATGCAGCGGCTGCGCGAATATGGTCTTTTTCTCGCCTTGTTCGACCGCGTGGCCCAGGTACATCACCAGCAGATCGTGGGCAATGTGGCGCACCACGCCCAGGTCGTGCGAGATGAACAGGTAGGCCAGGCCCAGCTCCTGTTGCAAGTCGGCCAGCAGGTTGAGCACCTGGGCCTGAATCGAGACATCGAGCGCTGACACCGGCTCGTCAGCCACGATTATCGCCGGTCTGAGCATGAGGGCGCGCGCTATGGCCACGCGCTGGCGCTGGCCGCCCGAGAACATGTGCGGGTAGCGGTCATAGTGCTCCGGGCGCAGGCCGACCAGGGCCAGCATGGCGCGGGCCTGCTCAGCACGTTGTGTCGCCGTCAATTCGGTATTGATCTCCAGCGGTGCCTCCAGAATGGCACCGATTTTCTTGCGTGGATTCAGTGAGCCGTAGGGATTTTGAAACACCAGTTGCACAGCACGGCGCAGCGCGTGGCGCTCAGTGGTGCTGGCTTTCACCACGTCCACGCCATTGAGGCGCAGTTCGCCGGCAGTAGGCGTTTCGATCAGCGACACCATGCGCGCCAGCGTGGACTTGCCGCAACCCGACTCGCCCACCACCGCCAGTGTTTTGCCGGCCTGCAGCGTGAAAGAGACGCCGCTAACCGCCTGCAGTTGATCCGCGGCGTGCAGAAAGCCGCGGCTGATTTTGTAGACCTGACGCAGATCGCGCGCTACGACCACGGGTGTTTCAGACCGGCTCATGCTTTTCCCCCGAGCGGAAACTGGCAGCGCACCATGCCGTTTTGCCACGGGCGCAGTGGCGGGCGTTGGGCGCGACAACTGTCCACCGCATACGCACAGCGCGGCGCAAACAGGCAGCCACTGGGCCGGTCATAGAGGCCCGGCACCATGCCGGGAATGGTGGCCAGGCGGCTCACGCCGTCGCTGCGCTCTGGCATGGCGGACATCAGTGCTTCGGTGTAGGGATGGCGCGGCGTGGCAAACAGGGACTGCGCCGTTTGCTCTTCCATGACCTGGCCGGCGTACATCACTGCGACCCGTTGCGCCATTTCTGACACCACGCCCATGTTGTGCGTGATCAACACCAGCGCCATGCCACGTTCTTTTTGCAGGCTGCGTAGCAAGTCCAGAATCTGGGCCTGAATCGTCACGTCCAGCGCGGTGGTGGGTTCATCGGCAATCAGCAGCTTGGGGTTGCAGGAAATGGCCATGGCGATCATGACGCGCTGGTTCATGCCGCCTGACATCTGGTGCGGATAGACCTTGAGGCGGCTCTCGGGCGCCGGAATGCCGACTTGTTCCAGCAGCTCGATGGAGCGTCGTTTGGCCGCCTTGGCGTCCAGCCCCAGATGCAGTTTGAGCGTCTCGGCCAGTTGAAAGCCGACGGTAAAGCAGGGGTTGAGGCTGGTGGTGGGATCCTGGAAGATCATCGCCACATCTTTGCCGGTGAGTTGGCTGCGCGCTTTGGTGGAGAGTTTTAGCAGATCGTGACCGTCAAAGCGCAGCTTGTCGGCCGTCACCACACCGGGGTAGGCCACCAGCCCCATCAGCGCCATCATGGTGACGCTCTTGCCGGAGCCGGACTCGCCGACGATGCCCAGCACGTCGCCGACGTCGAGTGACAGACTGACACCCTCGACCGCGTGCATCACACTGTTGGTCGAAGGGAACTCGACCGACAGATTTTCAATTTCAAGTAGAGCCATAAGGAGAGAGTGAAATGGGCTGTCAGCGCTTGAGTTTGGGGTCAAGCGCGTCGCGCAGACCATCACCGAGCAAGTTGAAGGCCAGTACTGTGATCAAAATAGCCAGACCGGGGAAGGTGACCACCCACCAGGCGCGCAGCACAAACTCACGCGCATCGGCCAGCATGGTGCCCCATTCGGGCGAAGGCGGTTGCGCCCCCAGGCCCAGAAAGCCGAGAGCCGCCGCATCCAGAATGGCCGCCGAGATACCGAGCGAGGCCTGCACAATCAGCGGCGCGGTGCAGTTGGGCAGGATTTCGTTGAACATCAGGCGCAGGTGACCGGCGCCATTCATGCGGGCGGCGGTCACATAGTCCTTGGAGGCTTCGGAGATGACGGCGGCGCGCGTGATGCGCACATAGTGCGGCAAGACCACCACTGCCACCGCCAGCATCGCGTTCATCAGGCCCGGGCCCAAAATGGCCACGATCACAATCGCCAGCAGCAAGCTCGGCAGCGTCAGGATGATGTCCATCAGGCGCATCACGGCGACTTCAAAGATGCCCCGAAAATAGCCTGCGGTAAGCCCCAAAACAGTGCCAGTGATCACCGACAGCGTCACCACCGCCAAGCCAATCGCCAGCGACAGGCGAGCGCCAAAGATCAGACGCGAGAGGATGTCGCGACCAATGGCGTCGGTGCCCAGCCAGTGGGCGCTGGAGCCCTCGGCTTGCCAGGCGGGTGGTTTCAGAAAGACGTTGGGGTCGGTCAGGTCGGGCGCATAGGGCGCAATCAAGGGCGCAAACATGGCAATCAGGAGCACCAGCACCACAATCACCAGTCCGCCGACGGCGCCTTTGTTGCCGCTGAAGTAACGCCAAAACTCACGCAGCGGATGCGGTGGCTCCAATGCCTCGTCGATCTGTAAACTTGTCAAACTAGTGCTCATCATGCTGGCCTTTAGTGCCTGATGCGGGGGTTGATGATGCCGTAAGTCACGTCCACCAGCAGGTTGACCGCCATCACGATCACGCCGAGCAGCAGCATGCCACCTTGCAAAACGGGATAGTCGCGTCGGCCAATCGCTTCAATCAGCCACTTGCCCACGCCCGGCCAGGAAAAGATGGTTTCTGTCAGGATGGCGCCGGTAAACAGGACGCCCACCTGCAAACCGATTACGGTAATGACCGGAATTAGTGCATTGCGCAAGGCGTGCAGACCGACCACCCGCAGGTTGGACAAGCCCTTGGCGCGCGCGGTGCGGATGTAGTCTTCACCCAGTACTTCAAGCATGGCTGAGCGCGTCATGCGGGCAATCACCGCCAGCGGATTGGTTCCGAGCACAATGGTCGGCAAAATCAAATGGGTGACGGCTGACCAGAAGGCCCCTTTGTCGCCAGCCAACCAGCTATCAATCAGCAGCAGGCCGGTGACGGGCTCAATGAAATACTGCACGGCAATGCGCCCTGACACCGGCGTCAGGTCGAGTTGCACTGAAAACAGCAGGATCAGCAGCAAGCCCCACCAGAAGATCGGCATCGAATAGCCCGTCAATGACACGCCCATCACGCCATGGTCGAATATCGTATTGCGCCGCACCGCCGCCAGAATACCCGCCGGAATGCCCAGCAACAAGGCGAAAAAAATCGCGCATAGCGCGAGTTCAATGGTGGCGGGGAACAGTGTCATGAACTCACTCAGCACGGGTTCGTGGGTGATGATCGATTTACCTAAATCACCCTGCAACACGCGGCCGATGTAAATGCCGTATTGCACCAGCACTGGGCGGTCCAGTCCGTACTCCTTGAGCAGGGTGGCGTGGCGCACGGCATCAATGCCGCGCTCGCCCGCCAGGGTTTCAATCGGGTCCCCCGGCACCAAGCGAATAAGAAAGAACGCCAGCAGCGTCATGCCGATGAAGGTTGGGACGATCAGGCTGAAGCGGGTTAAAAGAAAACGCAGCATGGTTCAGTGTCTGGATGATCGGGGCGAAGCGTGGATCATGCCAGAACAAAAAAGCCGACTTGCGTCGGCCTTTGCGTCAGGCAGCTAACGCTGCTTATTTCAGGTGCTTGCCGATCAGGCCCGCCATCTCAAACATGGAGACCTGCACCTTGCCAAAGACTTCTTTCAGCTTGGCGTCGGCATTGATCATGCGTTTGTTGACGGCGTCTTGCAGCTTGTTCTTCTTGATGTAAGTCCACAGTTGCTTGACCACCTCGGTGCGTGGCAGCGGGCCGACGCCCACAACGGCTGCCAGCGCGGCGCTGGGCGTCAGGGCCTTCATGAAAGCCGCGTTGGCGGTGCGTTTTTTAGCGGGTGCTTTTTTGGCAGCGACTTTCTTGGCCGGAGCGGCCTTTTTGGCTGGGGCGGCTTTCTTGGCCGGTGCTGCCGCTTTGGCTGTTGCCTTGACGGCTACTTTCTTAGCCGGAGCGACTTTCTTGGCCGGCGCTACTTTTTTAGCGGGTGCAGCTTTTTTTGCCGGTGCTTTCTTTGCAGTTGCCATGATTTATTGTCCTTCTGGAAGTTGATGAATCACCAGCAAAAAACGGCTTCCTCACTGGTGCGGTGGATGCTACTGGAGAATGAGCATGTTTCCAAGGGGGAAAGCCTTTATTTCATTGGTAAATGTTGTTTTTTTTGGTTTGCGATCATCACCTCTACAATTTTGTTGCTTAAAGGACAAGAACATGACCTCTTCATTTGCCACCTGTGACCTGTGCGATGCGCACAAAAACGATGTGTCGGGCGCCTTTAGGGTGTTGCCCCCGGTGTTTCATGACTTTGGCGGCGTGCGCCAATTTTGCGGACCGGTGGTGACCGTCAAATGTTTTGAGGACAACTCAAGCGTCAAAGCGGCCGTCGAGTCAGTTGGCTACCAAGAGACGCCTGCGGGGCGCGTCGGCAAGGTGCTGGTGGTCGATGGCGGTGGCTCCTTGCGGCGCGCCCTGCTCGGTGGCAACCTGGGCGCGGCTGCTGCCAGAAATGGTTGGGCCGGTGTGGTGGTAGATGGTTGCGTGCGTGACGTGAGCGAGCTGGCTGCGTTGGATCTGGGCATTCGCGCTCTGGCGTCCATGCCGCTGCCAACGGAAAAGCGCGGCGAAGGGCAAAGAGACCTTGCGCTGCAAATCCAGGGCGTCTGGGTGCGACTTGGCGACTGGCTCTATGCGGACGAAGATGGCATGGTGCTGGCTGCCGGTCGACTCGTGTAGCGTCTCTAGCGCTGTGCTGGCAGGGTGGCCAACACCACACCAGCCAAGGCGATGGCGAATGCCAGTACCTGCATGCCACTGAGCGTTTCGCCCAAAGCCAGAACCCCCACCAGCGCCGCCGAGATCGGCAGCATCACGGTGAAGACGCCGGCCCTGGCCGCTGGCACGGTCTTGAGTCCAGTCATCCATAACCAGACCGTCCAGACACTGGCCGCCAGCGCATAGAACACGAGCAGCAGCCAGGTGGCGGGCCGCACCGTCAAAAAATCAAATTTCATGGCGGCGTAAAGACCGAATGGCGTCATCAAGATGAAGCCCCACAGGTTGATGAGTGCGGTGATGCGTTTGGGTGTCAACACACCAGTGAGCTGCTTGCCGATGACGGCGTAAGAAGCCTCGCACACGACTGCAGCAAAAACAAGGAGATTGCCCAGCCATGCGTCTTTATATATTGAATATGGCTCTAGCCCGTGTCCTGTCTGCGTAAGTTGTTCTGATTTTGATAGTGCAAAAAGGACAATGCCGAAGGCGGCGCAGCCAATGGCCGTCCACACCCGCAGCCCAATACGCTCGCGTAAAAAGACCCAGCTCAGCAGTGCCACCATGGCCGGAATGGTGGCCATGATGATGCCCGCCGAGACCGCGCTGGTCAGGCTCACGCCGTACAGCATGCACAGGGTAAACAGAAAATTGCCCAAAAAAGATTCCAGAAAAAGCAGCCGTTTTGTGTGCCAGGTCATCGGCACTTCGGTCGCTGGTTTGGCCAGCCAATGCGGCATCGCCAGAGCGCCGATGCCAAAGCGTAACCAGGCCAGCAACAACACCGGCAGTGCGGCCGCCAGCGGCTTGGACAAGGCCACGTAGCTGCCCACCAGGGACATGCTGAGGGTCAGATAGAAATAGCCGCGCAACAGTCGGGATGTTGTTGGCTGGGAGCTTGGAGCGGGAGTCACTGCGGTCATCTACCTGGAAATTGCTGCAGCTGCGCATCATGCCTGATGTCTGCAAAGTGCTGTCCGCATTTTGGGGCTCGCGTTGCGCCAGCCATTTTGAGTTCCTGGTGCCTGCCTGCAATTGGCGCACTTGGCCTGGGCGAGGGCAGATTCTTATGCCGGTATAATCAAAAAAGCACGATCGTACTATTTTGTGTCGAATTCGCCGAATGTCATCTGCATGACCCGGTTGACTGATGGCACAGCATAGAATGCCCGAGTTGACGTGCACGTCAACTCGGGTGACGTGCATTTTCAAGTCAATCGCCGAATTCGTAACTATCTGGAGTCGAAGCAATGAAAGTCCTGGTCGCAGTGAAACGCGTGGTCGATTACAACGTGA
>Ga0209123_1000682_pt1 | contig 40422 bp, 36 predicted proteins | sample BarGraIncu00431A_FD_184500 | JGI IMG/M metagenome (GOLD analysis project Ga0209123, IMG submission 184500) | Arctic peat soil microbial communities from Barrow, Alaska, USA - Barrow Graham LP Incubations 004-31A (SPAdes) (version 2) | ecosystem: Environmental > Terrestrial > Soil > Wetlands >...
ATCCGCATGGGAACTGCAGCTTCTGGGCAGGTTCAGGCAAGTCCGCAAGTCCCCTCTCCCGGAGGGGTTGGTGCTGAGCAGGTTCAGGCAAATCCGCAAGTCCCCTCTCCCGGAGGGGGAGGGTTAGGGAGGGGGAAGTCAGCTTTCTCCCGACCAAACACAGCCGAAAGCAAACGATCAAAACTGAAAGCTCAATAAGGACAAAAGTACCATGAAACCAGAAATACCTTTTCTCCCGGAAAACGCAACAGCGCAGCAAATTCTTCGAGCCGGCATCGAGGCCGCTGGTGGCCCGGTCTCCCTGGCCTGCTCCTTCTCCCTGGAAGACGTCGTCATCATCGACCTGGCTCATGAAGCCGGCCTGGCGCTCGGGCTTTTTGCCCTGGACACGGGCCGTTTGAACGAGGAAACCTACGAGGTGGCCGATGCCCTGGTGGAGCGCTACCATCTGCACATCGACTGGTTCTTCCCGATGCATCAGCAGGTTGAGTCGCTGGAGCGCGCCGAGGGGTTGTTCTCTTTCCGCGAGTCGCTGGAAAAGCGCCACAACTGCTGCGCCATCCGCAAGGTGGAGCCGCTCTCCCGTGCGCTCCAGGGCTTGGCCGGGTGGGTAACCGGCATGCGGCGCGACCAGGGTACCACGCGTGGCGACCTGCGGGCGATCGAATGTGACGAGCTCAACGGCGGCATCCTGAAGATCAATCCCCTGATCGACTGGAGCGAGGAAGAGCTGCTGCTTTACACCAAGGAGCACCGCTTGCCCACGAACCGTCTCTATAGCGAAGGCTATCGTTCCATTGGTTGCGCCCCCTGCACCAGGGCAGTCGAGCCGGGTGAGGATGCCCGCGCTGGAAGATGGTGGTGGGAGCATGCGGACCACAAGGAATGCGGGCTGCACCGGAGGTAATTGCGTGCAGGGAAAACTGACGACGGGCAACGATGGAGTTTTATCCCCCCTATGAAATAGGGGGGAAGCCGAACGCAGAGAGGCAGGGGGGTGTTTGGCAGGGAGGAAGACCCCCCTGTCTCGCTTCGCGAGCCTTCCCTCCTGTTCCACAGGGGGGACACTGCAATCAAGAATGGAAGAAACCGGTTATGACCAAAAAGCACGTTGTAATAGCCATGAGCGGCGGGGTAGATTCCTCGGTCAGTGCGGCTCTCCTGAAAAAGGAAGGCTACCAGGTGACCGGGGTGTCGCTGCAGCTCTACGACCCGGTGCCGAAGGAACCCGGCTGCCGGTCGAAAACCTGCTGCTCGCTCGATGACGTCCTTGATGCCGGCCGGGTGGCGAAGAAGCTCGGGATCCCCTTCGAAGTCATCGACATGCGGGCCGAATTCAAACAACTGGTGGTCGATTACTTCATCGCCGAATATGCCGCCGGGCGCACCCCGAACCCTTGCATCCGCTGCAACGACCTGATCAAGTTCGACCTGTTGTTGCAAAAGGCCAAAGAGATGGGCGCTGACCTGCTGGCAACCGGGCACTACGCCCGCACCGAGGTGGACGATTCCGGCCGCAAGTGGCTCCTGACCGGCCTCGACCCGGCCAAGGACCAGTCCTACTTTCTCTTCACCCTGACCCAGGAACAGCTGCAGCAGGTGGTTTTCCCGGTCGGCATGCTGGAAAAGACTGAGGTCAGAAGGCTTGCCGCCGAATTCAGCCTCCCCGTGGCGCAGAAACACGAAAGCCAGGAGATCTGCTTCATTCCCGACAATGATTACGTCGGTTTCCTCGAAAGCCACGGCGTCACTCCCAACCCCGGCGAGATTGTCACCGGCACCGGTGCCGTTGTCGGGCGCCACTGCGGGCTGCACCGCCACACCGTCGGGCAGCGCAAGGGGCTCGGGATAGCCTGGAGCCATCCGCTTCATGTGGTGGCCCTCGACACGAAACTGAACCGCGTCGTCGTAGGTGGTCGTGACGAGCTGCTGGGCCTGCGCCTCACGGCGGGAAACGCCACCTGGAGCACCCCTCCGGAAGCCGTGGAGTTTCAGGCCACTTGCCGCATCCGCTACCGTCACCAGCCGGCGCCCTGCCGGGTGGTCGTGCTGGCCGATAACCACTTTGAAGTCCATTTTAACCATCCACAGACCTCCATCACTCCCGGGCAGGCCGTCGTGCTCTACGACGGGGAACGGGTGCTGGGCGGCGGCTGGATCGAATAGAGAGCTAGCATCTGATTTAATTGGCATAAGGAGCAGTAATGAAGAAAAATCTTACCCATCTGCAGCAGCTGGAGGCGGAAAGCATCCACATCCTGCGGGAAGTCGTGGCCGAGTTCGCCAACCCGGTCATGCTCTACTCCATCGGCAAGGATTCAGCGGTCATGCTGCATCTGGCACGCAAGGCCTTCTATCCGGCCCCGCCGCCGTTTCCCCTTTTGCACGTCGACACCACCTGGAAGTTTAAGGAGATGATCGAGTTCCGCGACAAGATGGTTGCCGAGTGCGGCCTTAAACTGATCGTGCACGTGAACGAGGAGGGGGTCCGGCAGAAGATGTCGCCCTTCACCCACGGCGGCCTTTACACGGACGTCATGAAGACCGAAGGGCTGAAGCAGGCGCTGAATCTCTACAAGTTCGACGCCGCTTTCGGCGGGGCACGGCGCGACGAGGAGAAATCCCGGGCCAAGGAGCGCATCTTCTCCTTCCGAAGCGCGAACCACCGCTGGGACCCGAAGGATCAGCGCCCCGAGCTCTGGAGCCTGTACAACACCCGGGTCAAGCCGGGCGAAAGCATCCGGGTTTTCCCCATCTCCAACTGGACCGAGCTGGATATCTGGCAGTACATCCACCTGGAAGGGATTCCGATCGTGCCGCTTTACTACGCCGCGGTCCGGCCGGTCGTGGAGCGCGACGGCATGCTGATCATGGTGGACGACGACCGCATGAAGCTTTTGCCCGGGGAAGTCATCCAGCACAAATCGGTCCGTTTCCGCACCCTGGGGTGCTATCCGCTGACCGCCGCCGTGGAAAGCGAGGCCGACACCCTGCCTAGAATCATCCAGGAAATGCTGCTGACCAGAACAAGCGAGCGCCAGGGGCGCCTGATCGACCATGACCAGGCCGGTTCCATGGAGAAGAAGAAACAAGAGGGGTACTTCTGATGGCGCATCAATCTGACCTGATAGAAAATGACATTTTGGCCTATCTCAAGAGCCAGGAAGAGAAGTCGCTGTTGCGCTTCATCACCTGCGGCAGCGTCGACGACGGCAAAAGCACCCTGATCGGGCGCCTTTTGTGGGATTCCAAGATGGTGTTCGAGGACCAGCTCGCCGCCCTCGAGGCGGACAGCAAGCGGGTCGGCACCCAGGGCGGCGCCATCGACTACGCCCTGCTTTTGGACGGACTGCAGGCCGAGCGCGAGCAGGGGATCACCATCGACGTGGCCTACCGCTTTTTCTCCACCGATCTGCGTAAGTTCATCGTCGCCGACACCCCCGGCCACGAGCAGTACACCCGCAACATGGTGACCGGCGCCTCTACCGCGCAGGTGGCGGTCATCCTGGTGGACGCCCGCAAGGGGCTACTGACCCAGACCAGGCGCCACAGCTTCCTGGTCTCGCTGGTCGGCATCAAGCACATCGTGCTGGCCATCAACAAGATGGACCTGGTCGATTTCGACGCCAATACCTTCGAGGCGATCCGGCGCGACTACGAGCAGTTTGCAGCTCCGCTCGGCTTCGCCTCCGTCACCGCCATCCCGCTGTCGGCCTTAAACGGCGACAACATGATCGACGCGAGCCCCAACACCCCCTGGTACACGGGCCCCACCCTGATGCACTTTCTGGAAACCTTCCAGGTGGAAGGGGACAACAGGGACCTGCCGTTCCGCATGCCGGTGCAGTGGGTAAACCGTCCCCACCTCGACTTCCGCGGTTTCTGCGGGGTCATCGCCGCCGGCACCATCCGCCCCGGGGACGAGGTCCGGGTCGCATCGGGGCGCACCAGCAAGGTCGCCCGCATCGTCACCATGGGTGGCGACCTGCCGGAAGCAGTTTCCGGCCAGTCGGTGACCCTGACGCTGGCCGACGAGATCGATGTCAGCCGCGGTGACATGCTGACCGCGCCCGAGGCCCCGCCGATCCACGCGCGGCATCCCGAGGCGCACCTGGTCTGGATGCACGACGAGCCCCTGCAGCCGGGACTCATCTACCTGGTGAAGACCGCAACCGCCGTGACTCCCGGCCGGGTCACCGCGGTACAGTACGCGGTTGATGTCAACACCCTGGAGCAAAAGCAGGTGCCGACCCTGGGGCTGAACGAAATCGGCGTGGTCCGTTTGGAGCTGGACCGTCCGATCGCCTTCGACTCCTACCAGCAGAACCGGACCACCGGCAGCTTTATCCTGATCGACCGCTTCACCAACGCCACCGTTGCCGCCGGCATGGTGATAACGGCGACCCCGACGGAACTGCACAAGGCACCGCTGAAGAGCGTAACCGGTTCCGACCTGCAAGACGGGGAGGGCGGGCATCGCCGACTGGTCAACCTGAGCGAAGCTACGCTCAGCGGCACCGGCGTCTGCTCGGTCGACCTGACTGTCGAATGGGGTCCCATAGAACTTACCGTATCCGACGGTTTCCTCGATTACCTCACCAAGGGAAATCGCATACTTTTCCGCCTGCGGGACCTGGGTCAACTGGAGGCCGTGGCGCTGCTCGCCTACGAGCACACGCTTTCCTTTGAATTCGACCGGACGGCGGAAGGGATCAGCATCCTGGTCTTCGTGCGGGGAACCAAGGCGGTTAAAGGACCTTACGACGAAGATGGGGTCGGGATCTGAAGCGGCTAAGTTTTGCGCGATAGAGTATTTCGATAAAATAGTGGCGTAGTCAGTTCAGCCGGGGCAGCAATGCCCCGGCTGAGCTGTTTGAAACAGATTTTGGGTTCGTAGGTTAGCGGTGAACGGTTGTATCGTGAACCCCATGCACCGTTGGGGTTCACGATGAGACTGTTCACCGCCAACCTACGAAAGGCAATAGATGGCTGAGTCAGAGAGCGGGGGGGCGCTGAGCGGAGTCGAAGCGCCAGTGAATCGGCAGCGGGTAACCCGTAGCTAAAGTGCGACCGAGAGCGGCATGGGCGGCCGAGCAGGAAAAAATGTTGACAAGTGTCAGGTCTGATGATAAATACAAACTACATAGTTGATAGGATAAATATAAATGATTTCCAAAAAGACGAAATACGGCCTTAAGGCCCTGATTTACCTGGCTCGTCAGTACGATAAGGGGCCCATTCTCATCGCGGACCTGGCGCATGAAGAAAACATACCCAAGAAATTTCTCGAGGCGATCCTGCTTGCCCTGAAGAATAACGGTATACTGCAAAGCAAGAAAGGGAAGGGGGGCGGCTATTACCTGGCGCGGCACCCCAAAACCATCACCTTCGGCCAGGCGATCCGGATCATGGAAGGACCCCTGGCGCCGGTGCCCTGTGTCAGCGAAACCTCGTATGCCAAGTGTACCGAGTGCGGCAATGAGTTCACCTGCGGCATCAGGTTTGTCATGAAGGATGTGCGTGACGCGATGGCGAAAATCCTGGACGGAACCTCTCTTGCCGATGTGCTGGAACAGATCGACTCGGCTGAGGATGCACAAAAAGGTGTCCTGAATTTCTGTATTTAAGCCAGCCGAATCTCCCTGGCTTCCGATTGAATATTACCGGCTGCCTTCCACCCCAAAAAAGGGTGGCGCCGGCGCACAAGTGTATACGTTGCTTTTTTTTGCCGCTTTACTCTATTATATCGATGGACTAACTAAACAGGAGGCTTCCCCATGTTGAAACGACTCTTAGCAACCGCAGTTCTCTTTGCCCTTATTGGTGCCACACTTCCTCTTCCCGCTTTCGCCCAGCATGAATTTCTGAACGTTTCTTATGACCCCACTCGTGAACTGTATCAGGATTTCAATAAGGCGTTCGCCAAAAAGTGGAAAAAGCAGACTTCCCAGGATGTCACCTTCAAGCAGTCCCACGGCGGTTCCGGTAAGCAGGCGCGAGGAGTGATCGATGGCCTTGACGCGGACGTCGTGACCCTTGCGCTTGCCTACGACATCGATGAGATTCACGACAAGGCCAAGCTGATCCCCGAGAACTGGCAGAAACGTCTGCCCAATAACAGTTCTCCCTACACCTCGACGATCGTTTTTCTGGTGAGAAAGGGGAACCCGAAAAAGATCAGGGACTGGAACGACTTGGTTAAGCCGGGAATCGCAGTCATTACCCCCAACCCTAAGACTTCGGGTGGTGCCCGCTGGAACTATCTGGCAGCCTGGGCCTATGCTTTGAAACTGAAAGGGGGCAATGAGATGACGGCCAAAGCCTTCGTCGCCAAACTGTTCAAGAATGTGCCGGTCCTTGACTCAGGCGCCCGCGGTTCTACCACGACCTTCGTACAGCGCGGGCAGGGCGACGTATTGCTTGCCTGGGAGAATGAGGCTTTCCTCGCGGTGAATGAACTGGGAAAAGACAAGTTTGAAATTGTGGTTCCTTCTCTGAGCATCCTGGCTGAACCTCCCGTTTCCGTCGTGGATAAGGTCGTGGACCGCAAAGGCACCCGTAGGCTTGCCGAAGAGTATCTGAAATACCTCTACTCTCCTGAAGGACAGGAAATCGCGGCAAAGAATTACTACCGTCCCAGGGACAAGGCGGTCGCAGCCAAGTACGCCAGGCAGTTTCCCAAGGTGAAACTGGTGACCATAGACGACACCTTCGGCGGTTGGAGAAAGGCGCAGAAGACCCATTTCGCCGACGGCGGCATCTTTGACCAGATCTACTCCGGCGGAAAGTGATGCCGCTTGCGAGTGCGGAGGTATCTCGCCGCGCCTTTTGGCGGCGGGTAGTCGCACCAACAGACCTGCGAGGTAAGACAATGGCGGAAGCTGACAATTTCCCAGGGGGCAAGCTGAATGGAGAACTCGAGCGTGCACTGTGTGACGCGTTGCGCTCCATCCGCTTTGGAACCGTCACTTTGGTAGTACAGGATGGCAGAATCGTTCAGATTGAACGAAATGAGAAGTTTAGGCTGAGCAAAGGGCATCAGATGGATGGCAGCGGCATTTGACCCTGTGCTGGAATGGTGAAATAGAGCGCCTCTGGCACCTGGTGTCAGAGGCGCAAAGGGGGTGGGGTGTGCGCATCGCACTGGTGGGCGGCATTGACAGGCTGCAAAGACATTATCGGAAAGAGGCTGCCAAACTGGGAGTCGAACTTCGGATCTTCAATCGATCCGAAGTCGATCTGCCGGCCAAGCTTGGTTCTACTGAAGCAGTCGTGCTCTTTACCGGTCAGGTTTCCCACCGGGCACGCTCGCAGGTCATGGGCGTCGCGCTCTCCAGGAGCATTCCCGTTTTTCAGTCACACAATTGCGGCATCTGTGCCTTGAGGAACTGCCTGAATTGCGTCAGGGTGGGCAAGAGTGGAGACAGTAGCGCGGCCGCATAAAAGCGACCATACATAAGGGGCTTACCTGTAAACTCCTGATTGGGTACGTTAGTGTTTGTGCAGTTAACCGACCGCGCCTTTTGCGCGAGATTGTCCGGGCGAATGATGATTCGCCCCTACGGAGAGGGACGTGTAGGGGCGAATCAACATTCGCCCAGCGAAGGTGCCATCTGGTACCGATATGAGAAGGAGGGCGTTGTGACAGAGCATCTCGTAATAACAGGCAAAAGCGGCGCCGGAGTCTCCACTACTGCAGTCAATCTGAGTGCGGCATTGGCTGAACAGGGTTACCGCGTTGCCCATTTAGGGTATGATCGTCGCCGGATATCAACAGGCCTGCTGCGTAGCAGTTCGCCACTGCAGGCCAGTTGCGCCAATGCCTGCAAGGAAGCATGCAATGACAAAAAAATTCATTGCGCTCTTGGCTTTGAGGATATCCTTTGCATCGAATGCGGCATGGATGAGGAGGCGGAGAGCGCACCGGAATTTGCTGCGGTGCGCCGCATGCAACTGATGGCGCGCTTCCAGCCCGATTTCGTGGTACACGATATAGCCGGTGAACCGGATTCCGTGCTGCCGTTTCTCTGCAATGAAGACGAACCGACCCGGGTCTTCCTGGTTGCATCCGCGGATTTTTCCGCGCTCACCACCTTGAACCTTTTTCTTGCTGAATTTGCAGGAGACAGTTGCAATAGCAAGCGGTTTGGCGGTATCGTGGCCAACAACATAACCGGACCATTCTTCGAGTCACTCGTGGAGGATTTCAGCAGGCAAGCAGGAACAAGGTCTCTCGTTTCTGTGCCGCGATCACTCCTGGTGTCGGCTGGCGAATATGGCGGGCAGACTGTCATTGAATCCGCCCCACAGTCACATATCAGCAGTGTTTATCGCAAACTTTCGCGCCTGGTGGTACAGGATCTTTTTGTCGATATGCCGCAAGCCCTGGATTTCAGCCTCTGGCTACAGAAGTGGGCCGAGATAACCGAAGAGTTAGAGTGCGGCCTGGTCAGGGACGGGGCCGCTATTTAAAAGTTAGCTGGAGTACGCAATGGATATGCAGGGAATGGAGGAGATACGTTGCCTTTCCTCCCGGGACGGGTCGTCGGAACCCGTACTGATCTATCATCCGGGTGGCCAAACACCCGTGCCGCTGGTAGTTGGACTCCATACCTGGAGCTATGACCGGAATAACCAGATTGAGGGTATGTTGCCGCTTTGCCGGGAACGTGGGTGGGGGCTGGTGCTGCCGGAGTTCCGGGGAGCGAGCCTCGATTCCAACCCCCGGGCGCGCCAGGCGGGCGGCTCGCCAGTCGCCGTTCAGGATGTCATAGATGCAGTCGCAGCCGTCTCTGGAAGCTATGCTGTCCAAAAGGACGCTCTCTTTCTTTTGGGAGGAAGCGGTGGCGGGCATATGTCGCTGCTGGTGGCCGCAGCCGCTCCGGCCCTTTGGAGGGGGGTTAGTTCCTGGGTGCCGATTACCGATCTGTCGGCGTGGCACGATCAGAATCCGGATTACTCACGCCACATCGCCGCCTGCTGCGGCGGTGCACCCGGCTCCTCGGAACTTATTGACCGGGAGTACCGGGAGCGCTCGCCGATTACCAAGGTCGAGGCGCTATCCAAGGTCAATCTGTCGCTGCATCACGGCAGGTTTGATACGGTGGTTTCCTATTCCCACAGCTGGAAGCTGGCTCAGGAGTTGGAGCGCCTGGGTTCCCGGCAGTTTTTCTTCGACATCTTCGATGGGGAGCACGATATCGGTTACGACACCGCATTCCGCTGGTTCGAGGCGCTGCTGAAGAAGGAAAGCCAGGGGGGGCGGCTTACGGGGTGAGCTAGATTGAACTGCGAAAAGATCTGTCGTTAAAGAGGGGAGGCTGCAGCTCCTGACCTGGGTGACAACCTCTCCTTGAGCCAGGTCAACGCCTTCGGCCAGCGCTTGGCCTCGGACATCTGGAGGATGTCGGACAGCCTCTCGCCGCGTTCCACGGCTTCGGCTATCCGGCAATAATCTGAGTACTGATAATGGTCGAGGGCCTCGCCAGGCGCCCGGATTGTCACCAGTTCCTGCACCAATTGGCATGCCAGTTCGTAACGGGTTTGCATCGAAGGGTCCTATTTTTGAGAGCTAGGGCGTGCTGCGCGGGTCGCAGTCAAAGCCTCTCCTTGAGCCATCGGTAGGTCTTAGGCCAGCGGAAGACTTCGGGCATGAAGAGAATCTCTTCCTTGCTGCGTTCCTTTTCCAGAGCCTCGGCGATCACCTGGTAATCCGGGAAACTGTCGGGCGGGCATTGCAGCAAAAGATCTCGAGCCAGCTCTTTTCGTGTCACGGCATCCTCCTCCAGCAAACTAAACTACATGATCAGGGGATACGTCTCACCCAATACGGGGATTTCCGGATAGCGGTTCAACTCTCGGAGATCATCCCAATCCAAAATGCCCGGCATGCTGCTATTGTGTTGGTGACTGCCACAGTCTGCGTATTCGCAGGTTTGACTCTGTGTCGAGAAAAAAGCCCTCTCGCAATATACGCAGTAAGACCATTGACCGCTCATCTGTTTCTCCTTCCCCGCGGGCATGGCTTCGGGGCGCATCCGGGCCGAGAGACGAGCGGCAGGCCGCAGGAATCAAGCCGTTGTCCGGTCGACTCTGGGTCAAGGCTTGTGCTGACTCGTTTTGCCTGGTGCTCTAATTAAAGCACATCGCTGGCTGTCCTACAAGAGTTCTCTTGCACATTTTTTGCACATTTGTGTCGACGAGGGAGGAGGCTGGCCGGCCTTCATCTCCAGCCTCCTCCCGGTCGTTGCTTTAGCGGCTTTCCACCGTCAGGTTGTCGAAGAAGACGTAGGAGTCCGCTTTGGACCAAAGTCCCATCCTGCCATCGATGTTCTCTTTCCAGACGTATTCCAGGTACTTTCTGTTGTCCAGGTATCCCACTATGGTTTTCCCGTTGACGACCAGCTTCAAGGTGTGCCACTGGTTTGAAGGGGTCATCACGTTGCGGGCCCACTGCACGGAGGAGCGTCTTCCCTGCTCCATGCTGAAGAGGACCAGATTGTTTTCCATGGCGTTGGCGCGAAGTACCAGGTACTCGCCGTTCGGCTTGATGTTGAAGGCTATTCCGGCCGCCTGGTCGATCCGGCCGCTTACTCCCTTAAAGGAGACTTCGATGGCCCCGTTGCGAAAGGTCTTGATCTCGTTGTCGACTGCCAGCGGGAAGTAGCGGTACGCCGCGAGATTCTTGAGAAACTCACCTGACTTCTCGCCGTAGAGGGCCTTGGCCTTTTGCTGCACGCCCGGGGCCAGGAGTCCCTGCTCCCGGGTCCTGCCGTCGACGGCGTAGACCTTGCGGGCGCCGTCGAGGTCGGTGTGCCAATTGCCCACCAGGGAACTGAATCCCCTGGCTTCGGCACCCGGTGCGTCGTTTTTGAAATCGAAACGTTTGACCCCTGCGGCATGGACCGCGGTAACAGACACGCTCAGTGTCAGCATGGCCAAGGCAACTGCTGTTCTTGCGATGATCTGCATCCAATTATTCCTTATTGGCCGTCGGTTCCTGCGCTGCAGGAAGTAGGCAACTATTTCAGCGCCACCATTTTCAGTGCCCTGTCGAGCAATTCCAAAGCCTTCTGCGGGTTGTGCGCGCCGAAACTGCGGTCTTCCTTGACCTCTGCCAGCAGCTTGGCGGCTTTCTTTGCCTGCGCCTTATTCCGGGAGGCGGCCAGGGCACCCTCCACCTGAGCGATCCTGGTCTTGACCTCGACCTGGCGCTGCGAGACCAACGCGCCTTTGGCACTTTTCTCGGCTCCGGCGTGGCAGGCGTCGCAGCTTGACTTCATCTTGGCACGGTCGGCCGCCTGCGGCAGTACCGCGGCGAAGGTGTGGGAACTCACGTCCCAGTGATTCTTGCTCTTTTGCGTGGCATCAGACCGGTTGGCGATCCTCGCCATGTGGCAGGTAATGCAGCCGACTCCGGCCTTGGCCATGACACTTCCCTGGTACAAAGCCGCGCTCGCCGGGTGGCACTGGAGGCAAAGCTTGTTCTGTTCCAGCCGGAGTTGAGCTGTGCCCTTGCGGCTCGAGTGCACATCGTGGCAGGTGACGCAGGTGACGCCCGCCCTCGTGTGGCCGCTGAACTGCACGTCATGGTACTGCTGGCGGTTCTTACTGGAGAAGCCGTTGGCCCAGAAGTTTTTCGGGCTGGACGAGTAGCTCCAGAACTTCACCCGCTGCCCCAGGTCGGTATTGCCCGGCCGGAATCCGAGGGGGTAGGAAAGTTCCTTTTCCTGCCTGTTGGTCACCCGCGAGTGGCACTGGCCGCAGAGCTGGTCCTGCTGCAGGGCGCTGAGCCTTGCCGGGTTGACGATGTCGGACTTCCTTTTGCTGGCCGCGTGGGTGCTTCCCGGCCCGTGGCAGGCTTCACAGCCGATCCCGAGCTCGATCTTTTTCCCCAGCCAGCGCCCGGTTTCCCTGTCTTTGGCGGCGCTAAACCCCGTGGTGTGGCAGCCGTCACAGGTGGCGTCCCCGGTCTTGGTCCTGGGCATCTCTTCAGGCCTTCTGGGGCGGCCATCCGGAGTGCCGTCGGCGACCCACCAAAGCTCGTTGAACGGTTTCGCGGTCCACTGCCGGTCCTCGACGACCCAGCGCATCGGGGTGGGGTAATAAGCGCTTCCCACCTGCGCTTCGAAGTGCTGGTTCCAGTTGCCGCCGAAAACGTAGGCTATGGGGTAGGTCTGGTTGTTGGCCGGATTGTCCCGGTCGATCAGGGTGAAGCTGAACTGGTCGCCGTCCCGGTTCACCTTGACCGTGGGGGAGATCTTGGTCTTTTTCTTGTCCGGTCCCTCTATCTCCACATCCTGGTAGCTGATCTCACGGTCGTTGAAGTCGGCCGTTATGATCGCGGCGCTGGCTGCGCGATGCATATTGGCGTGCCAGGTGTCCTTCCAGGCCTGGTGATCCTTTTGGTGGCAGGCGGCACACGCCTGGGACCCGACATAGCTGGCTCCTTGCGGCGCTCCCGCGGCGAGGCCCCCCCGCGCCACCGGCAGCGACTTGGATTGGGCGCTGTACTCCTGCGCGTACCCGGAACCCGCCGCTAAACCTGCCATGACGCTCAAACCTGTGGCAAACGCCAAAAATTCCTTACCTTTCATTGCGCCTCCCCTGTTTCTGATCGATCCCGTCTCGTTTCCACCCGAAAGAGCGGCTTGGAGGCCGGCAGCACGATCCTGAATGTGCTTCCCACCCCTTTCTGGCTCTCCAGTTCGATCCGGCCATGATTCATGTGAACCGCCCAAAGCGTAATGGCGAGTCCCAGTCCCGTTCCGCCCAGGTCGCGGGAGCGCCCCTTGTCAATGCGGTAGAAACGATCGAATATCCTGCCCTGGTGCTCCTCCGGAATCCCGGGGCCGTCATCTGTCACCTCAATGACGGCCTCGCCGGCTGGCGAGCAGCGCACCAGCACCCGGATACTCCCCCGCTCCGGCGTGTATTTCACCGCGTTATCGACTAGGTTTATCAGCGCCTGGCGTAGCGTCGTGCAGTCGATGTCGGCCCAGACAGGCTCCTGAAGTTCGAGCTCCAGATTCTGGTCCTTCTCCTCAGCCAGCACCTGGATCCAGTCGGCCACCTCAACCGCCAGGGCCGCGAGGTCGCTTGGCTTCGGATGTATCTGCAGCGCACCGGAGTCGGCCCGGCTCAGAACCAGCAGGCTGTCCACCAGTTTGGTCAGGCGGTCCGTCTCCTCCAGCATGCTGGCTATCACCTCGCGGCAGGCCGCAGCATCGCTATTTCCCTGAAGTCCGACCTCTCCGACGGAGCGGATCGCCGTCAGCGGGGTGCGCAGTTCGTGGGACGCGTCGGCGGTGAAGCGGCGCAGGCGCTCGAAAGAGTCCTCCAGCCGGGCAAAGGTTTTGTTGAAGATGGTCGCCAGTCGCCCGAACTCGTCTAGGGGATTCTCCACCGCAAGCCGCTCGGAAAGGCGCTCGGCCGTGATCTCCGCGGCCTTGGCGGCCATGACCCCGATGGGAGCCAGTGCCCGCCCCGCCAGGAAATATCCGCCCGCCACTGCCAGTGCCAGGGTCAGGGGGATGCCGATCAGCAAAATGAGCGCCAGACTTTCCAGGCTCTGCCGCAGCGTCTGCTCGCCTTCAGAAACTGCAACCAGGTAGCTGTGTCCGGGAGAGCTGACCGAAACGACCCGGACCCGGTAGTAGAGATCGTTCGGCGCCCGCCAGGACCTGGCAGCAGCCGGGCGTCTGCCGGCGGTACCCTTTTCCAGCCCGAAGCGGCTCCAGCTATCCGTCTCAGCCAGAACCTGCTCCCCTTCGCTTACCTGAAAGAAATCAACCGAGCCGTGCTGGGCCAGTTCATTTATTTCATTGGGCTCATCACGGATCACCCGGGTGACAGTGGCCAGGTCCCGTCCCAGTTGAGCGTCGATCTGTCGCAGCAGGCTGGAGCGGACAAAGGTATAAATACCGAGAGCAAAGCATAGGACCAGTCCGGCCAGTGCCGCCGTGTACCAGATAGTCAGCCGGATACGGACGCTGCGCGGTTTGAGCGGCATGTTCAGGGCTCCTCCCTGACGACAAAGCCGAGGCCGCGCACCGTCTTGACCAATTTGCTGTCAAAGGGGCCGTCCACCTTGCGCCTCAGCCTGGCAATGTGGACGTCTATGACATTGTCAAGAGGCGTGGAGCGGTCCTTCACCTGCCAGACATCGCGCGAGAGCATTTCGCGGGAGACAATGCGCCCCTGGTTGCGCAGCAGGTATTCCAGCAGCTCGAACTCCCGGACGGTGAGTTCGATCTGCTCGCTTCCCCTGGTCACCTTACGGGTGACGAGATCAAGCGCCAGGTCAGCCAGGGCCAGCCTGAGCGGTTGCTCCTTCTTGCCGCGGCGCAGGATGAGCCTGATGCGGGCCAGCAGTTCGGGAAAGGCGAAGGGTTTCACCAGGTAGTCGTCGGCGCCGCTGTCCAGGCCCCGCACGCGGTCTTCCACGCCGTCCCGGGCGGTCAGGATGATGACCGGAGTTTCAATCCCGCGCTTCCTCAAGGTTTCCAGGATTTCGATGCCGTCCCTGCCCGGGAGCATCAGGTCAAGGAGCACAAAGTCGAACAACTCCGCGTTGAGCTGGAAGAAACCTTCCTCACCGGTATGGGCCACCGTGACGCGATAGGATTCGGCCTCCAGGCCCTTTCTCAGCGCCTCGGCAACCTTCTTTTCGTCCTCGATCACCAGTATGTGCATTGCGTTCACCATGGCACCGATTGTCGGCGACTTCCCGTGTGATGACAACTGAAGTAATTCTGACGAATTGTTCAGAAATAGATACTTTATTTTTCGCAGAGGGCGCTTCTGGCTGCTCGCTCCCCGGCAGCTCCCGCACCCCGCCCTGATGACTGCAAGGGGGTGACTTTCCGGTCCTAAATGGGAGTATAATGACGGTTATCAGCTACACCTTCGGCAAGAGACCCTCTAAAGCGTGCGACATGTGGGGTAGTGAAAATACTCTTAGCGCCCGACCGGCGCCCGGGAAAATGGCATGAAAACTCCGAAAATCGACCTGCTGCTGATCGAGGGCAACCTTCCCGAGGCGAAACTCATCGAAAAGATGCTGCTGGAAGCCCCACGAGCTGCATTTTCCGTACATCGGGTAGCACATTTGGCGTCGGGACTGCGCCTGCTGAAAAGCCGGAAATTCGGCATAGTACTTGTCGATCTGGAGCTGCCCGACAGTCAGGGTGTCGTTAGCGCAGTGTCCCTGCGTAATCAGTCGAGTCTGACCCCCGTCATCGCGCTGACCGACCTTGATGATGAAGAGACCGCCCTGGAATTGCTGGAGTCTGACATCCAGGACTATCTGGTCAAAGCTGAGTTCACCGGTCCTTTGCTGCTGCGCTCCATCAGGTCCGCCATCCAGCGCAAACGCGCGATCGGGTCAGCGCGGGGCAGCGACGAGACGCTGCAGGCGGTGGTGATCCATGAGGGGAAACTGCGGGAATCGGAGGGTAAATTTTCCAAGGCTTTCCAGGCCGCGCCGGTGCTCTTTTCCATAAGCTCCATGCCGGAAGGGCGCTATGTCGATGTTAATGAGGAGTTTGTCAAGACCCTGGGGATTGAACGCGATGAGGTCATCGGGCGCACCCCGTTGGAGCTCGGCATCTGGGAGACAGCGAGCGAGCGTGAGCTAATGCTCCAGATGATTCGTGAAAACAAAACGGTGCGCAATTTCGAAACCCGTTTAAAGGGGAGGGGGGGGCGCCTGGTTGTCGGGCTTATTTCGGCAGAGCTCATTGAAATTGGCGGGAGGGAGCATTTATTGGCCATCACGAGGGATATCACCGAGTTGAGGAAGGCGGAAGAGGAGCGTACCCGCCTGGCGCTCATTGTCGAGTCGTCCGATGATGGAATAATCGGCAAAACCCCGGAAGGGATCATCACCAGCTGGAATAAGGGGGCGCAGCGGATATACGGCTATCAGGCACGTGAGGTCACCGGTAAACACATCTCGATTCTGGCTCCTCCCGATCATCCCGACGAGGTCCCTCACATCCTGGAAAAGGTGCGACGCGGGGAATTGATAGAACGTCTGGAAACGACCCGGATCAGAAAGGATGGGAAGATCATCGAGGTTTCCTTGACCATTTCCCCGATCACCGACGAAAATGGCGGGATCGTCGGTGCCTCGACCATTGCCCGAGACATCACCGAGCGTAAGCTCGCGGAGCAGGTGATCGCGCGACTGAATGCCAGTCTGGCTGCACGGGCCGGCGAATTGGAGACCGCCAACCGCGACCTGGAGGCGTTCAATTACACGGTGGCGCATGATTTGCGCCGGCCACTGAATGTGGTGACCAGTTACTGTCAGGCGATCAGCGCGCTCTACGGCGACCAGCTCCCGCAGGAGTGCCGGGACTACATTCAGGGGGCTTACGACGGTGCCCTGCGCATGAACCGGCTCATCGAGGCTCTGCTGGATTTTTCCAGTCTGGCCCGCGTCGAACCGCGCCGGGAAACGGTCAGCCTTTCGGCCCTGGCGCTTGAGGTGGCTGAGGAACTGAAGCTGGCTGAGCCCGGGCGAGAGGTCGATTTTCGCCTCGCCGACGGGGTCACGGTCCAGGGTGACCGGAACCTGCTGCGGTTGGTGCTGGATAACCTTTTGAGCAATGCCTGGAAGTACACCGGCCAGCGCGAGAGGGCGGTCATTGAGCTGTATGTGACCGAAAACGTCGGGGGTGACGCGTATTGCGTCCGGGACAACGGAGCCGGTTTTAGCGCGGCGGACGCCGAGTTGGTTTTCGCGCCGTTCCAGCGCCTCCCGGGTGCCGAGGAGTTCAGGGGGTTCGGCATCGGCCTCGCGACGGTGGAGCGGATCATCAAGCGTCACGGCGGCACGGTGTGGGCCGAGGGAAAACCGGGCCAGGGTGCGACCTTCTGTTTCACCCTCCCCGCGGACGGTGTGGAGTAGGCAGCGTAGGCGAAAAGGGCGCTGCGAGGAGAGCACAAATCAATCAATGAGAAAGACCCGCTTCTATCCATACGCAGCGCTGGCGTTGGCCTCTCTGGCCCTGGTTCTCGCTGCCATCTTTATCCTCCCCTTGGGAAAATCCCCCGGTCCGCCCGAAAAAGTCACCATTGCCTATTCCGCCACCATGGACTCGGTGCTGGCCCAGGTGGCGCAGACCCAGGGCTACTACCTGCAGGAGGGGCTGGAGGCGACAGCGCAGCTGCATCCCTACGGAAAGCTGGCACTGCAGAGTCTGCTGGAGGGAAAGGCCGACTTTGCCACCGTTGCCGAGACGCCGGTCATGCTAGCCATCCTGAACGGCGCAAAAATAGCCATCATCGCGACCATTCAGACCGGCAACAGGGTGAACGCCATCGTCGCGCGCCGCGACCGGGGGATTCTCACCCCCGGCGACCTCAAGGGGAGGAAGATAGCGGTCACCCTGGGCACCACGGCTGATTTTTTCCTGGACACCTTCCTGGCCCTGCATGAAATAGCGCGCAAGGAGGTGCAGGTGGTGGGTCTGAAGCCCGAGCAGATGGCGGACGCGCTGGCCCGGGGGGAGGTGGACGCGGTCTCCATGTTCATGCCCTTTCCGCTCCAGGTGCAGAAGAGGCTGGGGAACCGGGCAATCGCGTTCTATGACGAAAATATCTACACCTTCATGTTCAACGTCGTCGCCACCCGGAAATTCATCCGGGAGAACCCCGGCAAGGTCAGGAAACTGCTGCGCGCCCTCGTTAAAGCCGAGGAGTTTGTCAGCCGAAACGAGCCGCAGGCGCAAATGATGGTGGCCGATTTCAGCCGCAGCGATCCCGCCCTGATCCGGGAGGTCTGGCCTCTCTTTAGTTACCGGGTAAAGCTTGATCAGTCGCTTTTGCTAGCCCTGGAGGAAGAGACGCTCTGGGCGGTAAAGGGAAGGCTCGTTGGCAAGCATGCGACCCCCGACTATCTGGACTATATCTATCTGGAAGGCCTTGAATCCATCAGACCGAAATCCGTCAGGATTCTGAGGTAAGTGCCGACATGAGCGCATCCCGAAGACCCGGGCGAAAAACCATGCTGGTCAAAACCCGGCTGAAAATAAACGTGGCTGTCTCAGTGCTGACGGCTTTGGTCATAGTCCTCGTGCTTTTACTGGCGTTTGTCAACGTCAACTGCGCCGTGAACGAATCAAATATCGCCAGCGCGATAATCACCTGCGCCTTTGAGAGAAATACCTTGAGAGATGACTATCTGCGCACCGGCAGCCAGAGGGCGAAAAAACAGTGGTTTGCCAAGCATGCCCAGATGGCGAGACTGCTGCAATCGGAATCGGAAAGGTTCGCGACTGCCGAAGAGAGGACAAACATTCAGGAGCTGATGAAGGACAACATCATTACCGGGAGGATATTTACCGCCATCGTGGAAAACCGGGGAAAAACCAGGTCGGACCCGCAGTCGGCAGCCCTCGCTCATGATGCTGAAAACCAGTTGGTGAGCCAGATGCGCATGAGGGTATATGATCGGACCCTTTATGCCGTCGCCTTGCACGAGGCCGCCCGCCAACGCCAGCACGTCGCCCTCTGGATGGCGGCCGGTGTGATCGCCTGCCTCAGTTTGACCGCCGCCGCAGCAGCCCTGGGCACTTCCTGGACCATGAGCCGTACCATCACTGAGCGCATCGAAAGGCTTCGGGTCGGTGCCTCGGTTATCGGAGACGGGAATCTCGATTACCGGATCGACACCGGTGACGGGGATGAATTCGCCGAACTGTCGCGGGCGTTTAATAACATGACCGCCAGATTGCTCGCCTCGCACCTGGAACTTGAAAACGAGATTGGCGAGCGCCAAACCGCGGAGGACGCGCTGCGGCAAAGCGAAGACCGCTTCCGGACCATGGCGAACGCCATTCCGCAACTGGCCTGGGTCGCCCGGGCGGACGGGTTCATTTACTGGTACAATCAGCGCTGGTACGAGTACACCGGCAGGTCACCGGAACAGATGGAGGGGTGGGGCTGGCAGAAGGTTCACGACCCGCAGCTGCTGCCGGGCGTGCTGGATAAGTGGAAGGGCTCCATTGCCAGCGGTGAGCCGTTCGAGATGGTCTTTCCGCTGCGGGGGTGCGACGGGCAGTTCCGGCAGTTTCTAACCCGCGTGCGGCCGCTCAAGGACGCGCAGGGGGGAATCGTTCAGTGGTTCGGCACCAACACGGACGTCACGGCGCTCAAGACGGCGGAAGATGCCCTGCTCAGGCTCAACGAAGAGTTGGAAGTGCGGGTCGCCCAGCGCACGCAGGAGTTGGAAGAAAGTCAGGTGGAGCTGGAGGCGCAGAATGCGGAACTGCAGGAGGCGTATCAGGAAAAGGAGGTGCAAGCCGCAGAGCGCATCCGGATTCTGGAGGAGCTGAGGCAAAAGGAGCAGCTCCTTTTGCAGCAAAGCCGTATGGCGGCCATGGGGGAAATGCTTATGAACATCTCCCACCAATGGCGCCAGCCCCTGAACGTTTTGGGGATGGAGGTGCAGGAGCTGGGATTGGCCTACAAGTACGGCGGGTTCAGCGAGGAAATGCTCGACGGCAACATCGGAAAAGCGATGGAAATCATCCAGCACTTGTCGCGGACCATCAGTGATTTCCAGAATTTCCTGGCGCCGGACAAGGTTAAGGCACCGTTTTGGGTCGATGAGGTCATCAGGAAAACGGTCGCACTCGTGGAGGAGCATTTCAAGGAGCAAAGCATCCAGATTCAATTCGATTTCCAAGGATCCCAGCTGATAAACGGCTACCCCGGCGCTTATGGCCAGGTAGTCATGAACCTGCTGACGAACGCAAAGGATGCCTTTGTCGAGCGGGGAGTGACCGATGCCGTGATAACGGTGCATGCCTGGGAGGAAAAGGGGAGGGCCGTTGCGACCATAACCGACAATGCCGGCGGCATCCAGGAGGAAATCCTGCCCAGGATTTTCGATGCCTACTTTACCACCAAGGAGTTGGGGAAAGGGACCGGAGTCGGCCTGTTCCTGGCAAAAATCATCATCGAGAAAAACATGGGCGGCCGGCTCCAGGTGCGTAACGTCGGCGCCGGCGCCGAATTCAGAATCGAGGTGTAACATGGCATCCCTTGCGTCGCGCGTCCCTTTTTCCCTGTTGATCGTCGAAGATGATAGCGTAGCCCGCACCATTACCGCCCGCATGGTCGCTCTGAGATTCCCCGAATGCACCATTTACAGCGCAGCGGACGGCAAAAGGGGGTTGCAACTCTTCAAGGAGCACACCCCGGACATTGTCCTTACCGATATCAACATGCCGGAGATGGACGGCATTGAAATGGCCCGCCAAATAAGGCTGTTGAGTCCCGGCACGACCTACATCGTGTTGACCGCCTATGGTGACAAAGGTTTCTTAGAGCAATTCAAGGAAATCGGCTTCTGTGCCTTTCTGATGAAGCCGGTTGATTTCCAGGAACTCTTCGCGACCATCGAGGGGTGTAATGAGGGAGGTAAGCGCACTTGACACCCCTTTCCGAGTAGATAACATGAAAGTTGTCTACTCGGGATAAGCCCCGCCCATTTCCCCGCCCACTCCAAAAGGAGCCCTCCTGGTGGCAGAAAACGCGCTCTACCCGGCCCAGGCCGACAAGCTCTACAGGGATTTCCGCAAAGCGCTGGACAGCACCGCAGGGGCACTCGTCTGGGGAAAGAGCGGTGCCGAATCGATTCGTGATTTTGCGGAGGCGACGGTTGCCGGTCTCACCACGTCACCACGCAGTCTTCAGTGCCGCTTTCTTTACGATGCACGGGGCAGCACCCTCTTCGAGCGGATCACCAAGCAGCCCGAATACTACCTGACACGAACCGAAGCAGCCATTCTTCACCATCATGCCGCTGAAATCCGGGACCTCACCGGTCCCACTTCCCTGGTGGAACTCGGCTCCGGCAATTCGCTGAAAACCGGTTTTCTGCTGCGCGCCTGGCTTGCCAGGGAGCCCGGCGTCAGGTACATCCCCATCGATGTAAGCCTAAGGGCCCTGCGCGGTGCCCGTCGAGACTTGTCCGGTTCACTTCCCGCGGTCCAGGTCATTGCGGTCCAGTCCGACTACCACGAGGCGCTCCCTTTGTTTCGCGAGGCTTCCCCTGTTATGGTGGTTTTTATCGGGAGCAGCATTGGCAATCTCGAGGCTCAAGAGATGGATGCTTTCTTTTCCTCACTGGCACAAGCGTTATCCAGCGAAGACTACTTTCTGCTCGGAATTGATCTGGTGAAGGAACCAAATCTCATAGAAGCTGCCTACAACGATGCCGCGGGCATAACCGCCAGGTTCACCCGGAACCTGTTCGCGCGTATGAACAGGCAATTGAAGAGCGGCATCGATCTGGCTGCCATAGAGCATCAGGCCAGCTACTATCCGGGTCTGGAACAGGTAGAAATATGCGCCCGTTTCACCAGGAAACAGACCATTCACGTGGAGCCGCTGGGGGTAAGTTTCCCCATCGACGCGGGGGAGCTGATCCAGGTCGAGATCAGCAGGAAGTTCCGGCTGGAGGAATTTATCCGCTACGCGGGAACGTTCGGCTTCTCAGCCGACGCCGTCTTCACCGATGAAAAGGACTGGTTCGCCCTGCTCCTTTTGCGCCGCCATGGGGCGGAGGATGAGGTTGGTAATCGGGGCAATTCACGCTGGGCGGAAATGGAGGATTCGGGTGATGCCTGAGAAAAGGGAGCAGCTCTTAGGGAGATTTCTTGCCGTGCAGGGTACCTTTGAGGCTTTGTGCCGGCCGCTGACGGCGGAGGAACACCGGGTGCAGCCCATCGTTGAGGTGAGCCCGCCCTGGTGGTCTGTCATGCACACCTCCTGGTTCTATGCCAGGAACATCCTGAGGGAGCTGGGAGAGTACCTGGACGAGGACCGGAAGTACGACGTCTTGCTTAATTCCTATTACCACGCGCTGGGTCCCTACCTGGAACAGTGGATACGGGGCCGGCTCTCGGAACCGACTAACGGGCAGGCCTACGCCTACCGCTCCTCCGTGCAGGAGCGCGTCAAGCGGCTCATCAGCGCAACCGGCGCGGACAACTTTCCCCGTCTCGGATTCCTCATGGAGATCGGCGTTAATCATGAAGAACAGCATATCGAGCTCCTTTTGACCGAGATAAAGCGGATCAAGGGGGGAAATCCCGTGCTGCAACTGCGACGCCCCTATGCGGCTGCAGCCGAAAGCTCCGATTCAAGACAGCCGGGAGCGCCCGTGTTTTTGCCGTTTCCAGGAGGGAGCGCCCTCTTTGGTAATGTCGAGGGGGGCTGGTGCTGGGACAACGAACTCGGCATTCACCACTACCAGGTCAGAGATTTTGCGCTCATGAACCGTCCGGTGAACAACGGTGAATATCTGGAATTCATGGAGGACGGCGGATACCGCGAGGCCGGACTCTGGCTCTCCAGCGCCTACGACCTGCTCCTCAAAAAAGAGCTGCTCCATGCCCCGTTGTATTGGGAAAAAATCGACGGGGAATGGTGGAACTGGACTCTTGCGGGGATGAAGAAGCTCGACCCCTGGGAACCGGTATGCCACGTGAACTTTTACGAGGCGCACGCCTACGCCTCGTGGAAGGCGCAGACCGACAGGCGCTGCACATTGGTGCGACTGCCGACCGAGCACGAGTGGGAATATGCCGCCAGGGTAAGCGGAGTCGCACTGGAGGGGAACTTTCTGGAATCAGGGCTCTTTCACCCCCGGGCGTCGGGAGGAAACAGAGCTGAACTGCCGGAGCAGCTGTTCGGGGACGTCTGGGAGTGGACCACCAGCCATTACGAGCCTTACCCTGGCTATCGGGCATTTCCCGGGGGGCTTTGCGAGTACAATTCCAAGTTCATGAACAACCAGAGGGTATTGCGGGGAGGCTCTTGCGCGACACCTAGCGATCATCTGCGCGTCAGTTATCGTAACTTTTGGGCGCCCGCGACCCAGTTCCAGTTCACCGGCTTTCGCCTGGCGCTCGACCTGGATTAAAGAGACTCTCCCCGCAGGCGCTTCCCACCCATCGCTCAACTTTTTATCCGAAAGTCCACTCTCCCTCCTTCGCGCTTGGCGCTTCGGCGGGCAGGCCCGGAGAGGGAGGGAACGGGAACACTGCCATTACGTTAAGGACTGGCACATCCCCAGAAGGGGGCACCCGCAAGGGGTGCCGGAAAAAAACGCGCACTTGTTGGGATACCCCTTGCGGGTATCCTTGCCGATGACCTCTTAGCTTGACTGCAATTAATCCCCCCAGAACAATCGACCCACAATTCGAGAAGAAAATGATACCATGAAAGCAAGTTAATATTTAGCCAGCTAAGAACAGGAGAGTGATCGTCATGGCAGACAGCAAACCTGCATCGGCGCCAATTCTCGGCGCGCAACCCGACCGGATGTTTCCGCAGCTGACCTCGGCACAGCTGGCTCGCGTCGCCTTGCATGGCCAGGCGCGTCGGGTCGAAGCCGGTGAGGTGCTGGTCGAGCCGGGCGAGGAAACCACCCGGTTCTTCGCGATTAAAACCGGCCAGATAGACGTTTACCGGGTAACCGGCGATGTTGAGGAAGTCCTCGCCATCTGCCGGGCCGGCCAGTTCACCGGCGAATTAAACCTGCTTTCCGGGCGCCGTTCTCTGGTACGGCTTCGGGTGAGCGAGCCCGGTGAAATCATCCAGTTGGACCGCGATCAGCTGCAGGGACTGGTGCAGGCCGACAGCGAACTGGGCGAACTGATGATGAGGGCCTTTATCTTGCGCAGGGTGGAACTGATTGCAAAGGGCATTGGGGACCTCCTGCTGGTCGGCTCGAGCCATTCCGCGGCAACACTGCGCATCAGGGAGTTTCTCAGCCGCAATGGCCAACCCTACACCTCCGTCGACGTGGAACGTGACCCTGACGTACAGGGGCTGCTCGACCGGTTTCAGGTCGCAATCGACGAAGTGCCGATCGTCATCTGCCACGGGCGCCGCATGCTGCGCAATCCGAGCAATCAAGAGCTCGCCGACTTTCTCGGCTTCAACGAGGCCGTCGACCGGACCCGGGTCTGCGATCTGGTTATCGTCGGAGCCGGGCCGGCGGGGCTGGCGGCGGCCGTGTACGGTGCCTCGGAAGGGCTTGAAGTCCTGGTGCTGGAAACCAACGCGCCGGGCGGGCAAGCGGGCACCAGTTCGAGAATCGAGAACTATCTCGGCTTTCCCAATGGCATCAGCGGGCTGGATCTCGCACTGCGCGCCTACACGCAGGCCTCCAAGTTCGGCGCCCGGATGCTGATTGCAAAATCCGCGACACGGCTGCGCTGCGATAAAAAGCCTTACACCATTGAAATGGACGACGGCTCGCAGGTGCAGGCCCGCAGCGTCATCATCGCGACCGGCGCGCAGTACCGCAAGATAGACCTGGCAAACCTGGCGCTGTTCGAAGGCGCGGGTGTCTACTATGGCGCGACCATCATCGAGGCGCAGTTATGCCGCGGAGAGGAAATAGTCGTGGTGGGAGGCGGCAATTCGGCAGGCCAGGCCGCCGTGTTCCTGGCAGGGACCGTGAAACGCGTGCACGTTCTGATCCGCTCCAGCGGGCTGGCGGAAACCATGTCGCGCTATCTCATCAGACGTTTGGAAGAACACCCCGGCATCGAACTGCGCACCCAGACCGAAATCGTTGCGCTGGAAGGGAGTGATCGTCTCGAGCGCATTTCCTGGCGTGATAACCAATCGGGAAAGGTCGAACGCCATGATATCCGTCACGCGTTCCTCATGACCGGTGCCGCCCCGAACACCAATTGGCTTGACGGCTGCCTGGTGCTTGACGACAACGGGTTCATCAAGACCGGGCCGGATCTTTCGCCAGAGGAGTTAAGCGCTGCCAGGTGGCCGCTTGCGAGAAGTCCCTATTTCCTGGAAACCAGCATACCCTTGGTGTTCGCGGTCGGTGACGCCAGGGCAGGGAATCTGCGGCGTGTTGCGGCGGCGGTCGGCGAGGGATCGAATGCGGTCTCCCTGGTTCATCGGGCGTTGAGCGAGTGAAGCGAAGCGACCCGGACAGGTGGACTTTTGTAGGGGCACCCCTTGCGGGTGCCCGCTTCAGGGGGACGCGCCGCCCTTAAGATAACGCCAGTGTCCCTCAAGCCCGCTGCGGTCACTAACGGTTTCCTCCGGCGCAAACTCCCCCTCCCCCCTGGCGGGGGAGGGGCGGGGTGAGGGGGAAGGCGACGAGGAAGGGGAAACATAGTTTACCTTGTGCACCGGGGCAACCGCCGCACACGGAAGGAGCTGAATGGGGAAAGGAGGCAGCCCATGGCCAAAGAATGTTCACACCTTGAAGACGCGAGAGGAAAAGAAGCTGAGCCAAGGACAAAAGGATGCGAAGAATGTCTGAAAACCGGGGATTCCTGGGTGCACCTGCGCCTTTGCGAAACCTGCGGACACGTGGGGTGCTGCGACGATTCTAAAAATAGGCATGCCACCGCGCACTTTCGCACCACTCACCACCCGGTGATCAGGTCGTTCGAGCCGGGCGAAAGCTGGCGCTACTGCTATGTCGACGACCAGATGTCCGAATCCGATTAATCCGGGATGCTGGAACCGAAACACAACCTGTCTACGACCTGAAAAAGGAGGATTCAGAGATGAGAGTTAAAAGCATCCCGGCGATTTCGACAATTGTGGCTGTGCTTTCTCTCCTGGCAAGCTTTGTTCTTGCTGCGCAGGACCGGTACCAGTTGAAAGCGCTCAATGGGGTCGCATTTTCCGAGATCCGAGGGTATGAAACCTGGCAGGTCGTCGCACCGAGTTACGACAATGATCACCTGAAGAGTATCGTGGCAAATTCCGTGATGATAAATGCATACAAGTCAGGCATTCCGGGCAATGGCAAGCCTTTCCCGGATGGCTCTATCATTGTGAAGATCAGTTGGACCAAAAGAAAGGTAGCTGTTTATCCACTGGCGACCGAACCGGACACCCTGACAACCATTCAGATGATTGTGAAAGATTCCAAGAGATTCCCGGAGACCAGTGGCTGGGGATACGCCCGCTTTTTATATGACGCCGCGTCTGATACCTTCAAGCCCTACGGCAGCGACAGCTCATTCGGGAAGGAGTGTTATCAGTGTCATACTCTCGTGAAAGATAAAGACTTCATCTTTACCGGATACCCCCGAAGGTAAAAGCGCTGGCAGGGGAGTAGCTCCCTGAACTTTCCAACCTCACCCTTGCCCTCGTTATCTCGATAAAATATAGGCTCTTGGTGCCTAATTTAGAGTATTTCATTATAATATGATGCTGTAATTGCAAATTAAAATCGTAAATCCCTGAAGCACAGCCAGATCAAAGACAATTGACATCAATAATGCATGGGCATAACATAATTAAATATCACGAATACCAGTGATCGCACTACTACGGGAGGACATTTTATGACTACCGAAACGATTCACAGCATGTTAGCCCGCACCGAATGTGCAGTGGCGCTTATTGACTACCAGCCGGCGATGTTCGCCGGCGTTCACTCTCACGACCGGACCACCATCGTTCAGAACGTTCAAATCCTGGCCAAGGCAGCCAAACTTTTCCGGGTGCCGACCATCCTGTCCACGGTCGCGTCAGAAAGTTTCAGCGGCGCGATGATTCCCGAAATAACCGGTCTCTTTCCAGATCAAAAGCCGATCGACCGCACATCGATCAACTCCTGGCTGGACCCTAACTTCAAGGCCGCCATCGAGCGGACGGGCCGCAAGAAGATCGTAGTTGCCGGGCTTTGGACTGAGGCATGCGTCATGTTCCCGACTATCAACCTGCTCCAAAGTGGTTATGAGGTCTATGTCCCGACTGATGCCTGTGGGGATATCACCGAAGAGGCCCACGAACGGGCCGTGCAGCGGCTGGTCCAGGCAGGGGCAGTTCCCATCAACTCCCTGCAGTTCCTGTTCGAGCTCCAGCAGGACTGGGGCCGCGTCGAGACGTACGAAGGATGCATGGAGATCATGAAGGCTCACACGCCGTATGGCATCGAGGTTCGTTTCATCAAGGAATCTCTCGGCGGCCACGGCGCCTGAAGTGCGAAAGGAGATATAGTATGCCAACCATCACGACTAAAGACGGTACGCAGATTTATTACAAAGACTGGGGCAGCGGTCAGCCCGTGGTGTTCAGTCACGGCTGGCCACTTTCTGCCGATGCCTGGGAAGACCAGATGGTTTTCCTGGCTGCCCGGGGATACCGCTGCATCGCACACGACCGTCGCGGCCATGGAAGGTCGAGTCAGCCCTGGAACGGCAACGACATGGACACCTACGCTGACGACCTGGCGGCGCTGGTAGATACGCTCGGCCTGACGGACGCTGTGCACATCGGCCATTCCACGGGCGGCGGGGAAGTTGCCCGCTACATCGGCCGCCACGGCACGAAACGGGTGGCCAAGGCCGTCCTGATCGGCGCGGTACCACCGCTCATGCTGAAAACGGCAGCCAATCCCGGCGGCCTCCCGCTGGAAGTATTCGACCAGATGCGTGCCATCGTAAGCGCCGATCGCTCGCAGTTCTTCCGGGATCTTTCCGCGCCGTTTTACGGCGCCAACAGAGAGGGGGCCCGGGTTTCCCAAGGGCTACGCGACTCCTTCTGGCTTCAGGGTATGCAGGCGGGATTCAAAGGGGTTATCGACTGCATCAAGGCCTTCTCGGAGACCGATTTCAGCGCAGATCTCAAGAAATTCAAGGTGCGCACCCTGATAATTCACGGCGACGACGACCAGATCGTGCCTATCGGTGCCTCTGCCCTGATCTCCTCCAAGATCATCGAGGGAGCCACCCTGAAAATTTATCCGGGAGCGCCGCACGGCCTCTGCTCAACCCTCAAGGACCAGGTCAACGCGGATTTGCTTTCCTTTCTGAAGTCTTAAGGACGTGGTGATCGACAAGGAGAGCGCCATGAAATACCGGCTGGGTAACATTTTAGGGGCGTTAACCGCATGCGTAACACTGCTGGTCGCTCCGATAGCGGTCCAGGCCCAAAGTGCGCCGGCAGATGGTAGCGGACCCTCCGGCATTGCCTTCAGCAGGAGTGACACGGCAGTCGTGTTCATCGACCCGCAAAATGAAGTCTTGAGCGAGAAGGGGCTCGCGTGGGGAGCTGTCGGCGCCAGCGTCAAAGAGAACAGGACCGTCGAGAATATGGAGCGGATCTTCAAGGCCGCAAAGAAGGGGGGCTTTGAGGTCTTCATCTCCCCTCACTATTTCTATCCCACCGACAAGGGGTGGAAATTCAACGGGCACCTCGAGGCGGATGAAGCCAAGAACCACCTGTTCGCCCGCGCCGGAGCGCTGAGCCTTGACGGATTCTCCCGCTCGGGAGCCGACTGGCTGGAGCGCTTCAAGCCGTATATCGAGGACGGCAAGACCGTAATTGCCAGTCCCCACAGGGTGTTTGGTCCGCAGACCAACGATCTGGTCCTGCAACTGCGCAAGCGCGGTATCAGCAAAGTCATCCTGGGCGGAATGCTGGCAAACATGTGCGTTGAGTCTCATCTACGCGATTTGCTTGAGCAGGGTTTCATTGTGGTCGTTGCGAAGGATGCCACGGCAGGTCCCCGGCACCCCGAGTGGGGCGACGGTTACCAGGCGGCGCTCATCAATTTCGAGTTTCTCGCACACGGGGTGCTCTTTACAGACGAGGTCGTGAAGGCTCTTGAAGAAGCGGCCCTTCACAAGTAAGGCAAGAACTATTCTAGGGAGGTTAACTATGAAAACGCAAAGTGAAAATTCCGCGGAACGGGTTGCCTACCGGACCGTGAATATCGACGGTCTGGATATTTTCTATCGCGAGGCGGGGCCCAGGAACGCCCCCGTGCTGCTCCTGCTCCACGGCTTTCCGACCAGTTCGCACATGTTCCGCAACCTGATCCCGGCGCTGGCCGATGAGTTCCACCTGGTTGCGCCGGACTTTCTAGGCTTCGGGAACAGTTCCATGCCGACCGTGGACCAGTTCAGCTACACCTTTGACAATCTGGCCGAAGTGATGAGCAAGTTCACCGAGAAGGTCGGGCTTCAGAAGTACACTCTGTATGTGATGGACTATGGCGCGCCGGTCGGCTACCGCCTGGCAACCAAATACCCCGACCGCGTCCAGGCCATCGTGGTGCAAAACGGCAACGCCTACGACGAGGGGCTCGACAACGAGTTCTGGCAGCCGATCAAGGAGTACTGGAAGGAGAAAACGGCCGAGCGCGAGCAACACCTGCTGAGCTGTTTCACCCGCGAGGCGACCATCTGGCAATATACTGAAGGAGTACGTGACAAGGAGGCGATCAGCCCGGACAACTGGAATGTCGACCAGCCTCTACTGGACCGGCCTGGGAACGTCACGATCCAACTCGCACTATTCCACAGCTATGGGAGCAATCCGCCGCTCTATCCAAAATGGCAGACCTACTTCCGCGACTACCAGCCGCCGACCCTCATCGTCTGGGGGAAAAACGACAAGATATTCCCGGCGGCCGGTGCCGAGCCGTACAAGAGGGACCTGAAGAATCTGGAGTTTAACTTGCTCGACACCGGACACTTCGCCCTCGAAGAGGACGGCGCCACCATCGCCGAGCTGATGCGGAACTTCCTGCGCAAGAACGTTAAGCAGTAGAGCTGGCAAGCAACTCTCCCTCCGCCCCCTCCCGTCGAGGGAGGGGGAGCCTTATCTTAACGGCAGTGAGGGCCGGGGTGGGGATGGGGGTCGTTGCACAGGTAAGGCGCCGTGCCCTCACTGCGGCCTCAAGGTGGTCTCGATGCGGGCCTCCCTGGCCAGGGTACGGTGCACCGGGCAGCGGGCGGCAATTTCCAGCAGCCGCTGGCGCTGCGTTTCATCCAGCTCTCCGATCAGCTCCAGCTCCCGCTCGAAGCTGTCTATCTGGCGCTCTTTATCCGCGCAATCGCGGCAGTCCTCGCCGTGCACCTTGCTGTGGGAGAGACGCACCACGACCTCCTCCAGCGGCCACCCCTTGTTGTGCGCGAACAGGTTCAGGGTCATCGCAGTGCAGGCGCCCAAGGCCGCCAGCAGGTATTCATAGGGGGAGGGACCCTCGTCGCTGCCGCCGTACGCCGCCGGTTCATCGGCAACCAGGGGGAAACCGTTGGCGAACATTTCGGTGCGCAAGCTCCCCGCTTTGGCGCGTGCCGTCACGCGGTTGTCGCCAGCCTGGTGTGCGGTTCGGGAGGGTGTCGCCGTTATGGCCTGAGTCAGGTAGCGGCCGGCCCAGGTAGCGATCATTTCGCCGGCATAGTCGGAATCACCGGTTTGGGTAAGCAGGTGGTCGGCCGAGTCCAGCGAGACAAAGCTCTTGGGGTGCGGGGCCGCCCGGTAGATCTCGGCGGCGTTTTCAATCCCGACCACCTGGTCGCCCGGCGCGTGCATGACGAGGAGCGCAGCCTTGAGGCGGCGCACCGTTTCGGTCGGGTCTTGGGCACCCAGGTCGTCCAGCATGCTTTTCCTGATGACAAATTCCCGGCCCGCTATGTTGACGCAGGCCTCTCCCGACTCCTCGATCTCTGCTACCGCCTCACCTAAAAGTCCCCAGAGGTGCCCGGGACGGAAGGGTGCCGCGATGGTTGCCACCGCGCGCACCGACGGAATCCGGGAGGCCGCAGCCAGCACGGCGGCCCCCCCCAGGGAGTGGCCGATCAGCAGCTGCGGGATCTGATACTCCCGCTCCAGGAAGCCGGCCGCCGCCACTAGATCACTCACCTGGGTAGAGAAGTTCGTCGCCGGGAAATCCCCCTCGCTCTCGCCAAGTCCGGTAAAGTCGAAACGGAGCACCGCGATGCGCCTGCGGCTCAAGGCCCGCGCAATGTGCACGGCCGCCGTCAGATCCTTGGAGCAGGTGAAACAGTGGGCAAAGAGCGCGTAGGCCAGCGGCTGTTCGTCCTCCGGCAGTTCCAGCCGTGCCGAAAGCAGTTCACCCCGGGCATTGGGAAAGGTTATCTTTCTGGTATTCATTTCGGCTCATTTGAGGCCGCCTGTTTGGCGACGACAGTTATCTTTGACATGTTTTCCCTTTTGTTTTGCCGTTGAGCGGGCTTTATCCTAGTTGGCCGAGGCACGGTCATGGGCTCGCCGCCCCCAAGTGGAGTCGGGGGCGGCGGCCATTCAATCCGGAAGCAGTATGGAAGAGCCGACCGTGCTGCGACCTTCCAGGTCCCGGTGGGCCTGAGCGGCATCTTCCAGGCGGTAGCGCTGCCTGATGTCGATTTTGACCTCGCCGGAGCTAACCACTTCGAAAAGTTCCTGCGCCATTTGGTCGAGATCGGTTTTCAGCGCAGAGTAGGTGGCCAGGGTCGGCCGGGTGATGTAGAGCGAGCCGAGCGGGGCCAGAATCCCCAAGTCCACCGGCGGGACGACTCCGGAAGCGTTGCCGAAGCTTACCAGCAGACCAAAGGGGCGCAGGCATTTAAGCGAGGATTCGAAGGTATCTTGGCCGACCGAGTCGTAGACCACCGGCACCCCCTCGCCCCCAGTGATCTCCTTGACGCGATCGACAATGTTTTCACTGCGGTAGTTGATACAGTAGTCGGCGCCGTGCTGCAGCGCCAGTTGGCATTTCTCGGCGGATCCCGCGGTGCCGATGACCTTCGCCCCGAGTGATTTCAACCACTGGCAGGCGATCAGGCCCACCCCGCCCGCAGCCGCGTGAAAGAGGACCGTCTCGCTTCTTTTAACCCGGTAGGTTCTCCTGATGAGGTACTGGACGGTTAGCCCCTTGAGCATCATGGCCGCCGCCTGCTCGAAGCTCACCTGGTCGGGAAGTGTGCAGAGCCGGTCGGCCGGGATGTTGCGCACCTCGCAGTAAGAGCCGATCCTGCCGGCGTAGGCGACCCGGTCACCAACTTTTACCGAGGTTACCCCCGCGCCCACCGCCTGGACAATTCCCGCCCCCTCGTTACCGGCGACAGCCGGCAATGCCACAGGGTAGAGACCGCCGCGCTGGTAGATATCGACGAAATTCACTCCCACGGCCCGGTGACGGATCTGCGCTTCACCCGGCCCCGGAGCAGGGACCTCAATGTCGGACCAGCGGAGTACTTCAGGCCCACCAAACTCGTTGAAGCAAATGGCTTTACTCATTGCGTCTCTCCTTTTGTGCTGAAACAATGTCAAAACTGACGTCTGACAGTTAAAAGTAGGGGTAAAAACAACCATGCCGGTTGCAAGTGTACCGCTGATTGCGCTTAATATCAAAGTTCCACCGGGCAAAGTATTCCTCAGCCCTCTGCGTTCAGCAGCGTTCCCACGCTCCTGGGTGGGAACGCGACTTGCCGGACGCTCCGGCGTCCAGCACTGAGGTGACCCCTATGCCCCTGCCGGATGCCTTCCCGGGTTGCAAAACGGGACGCGGGAGCGTCCCTGGCTGCATTCCCACGCAGGAGCGTGGGAACGATGGTCGTAACTTCAGCACCCTGGCAGGATGAACAAACGTCAGTGCCTTCAAGGGGAGGGTAGGGGAGGGGTGGGTTTCAGTCCGAGCCAGCGGGCACTCTTCGTTCTGCAGGACCGGGATAGGAGGACAGTCAGGAGCTTACCCGGCCAAAGGATTTTCTCGATAAATATCTCAAGTTCCCTCCGAAAAACGCGATAAAGTCATATGTCCAATGCCCGAACAACCCTGTGCTCGACGTCGCGGGTTGTGCCATTGAATTTGTTTCGATCCTGCAGTTTATGTGAGGATTAGCCGCCACGATAAAGGAGTATGCCATGTCATCAGAACCAAATGAGAATAGCTGCAGCGCCGGCGAGGAGCACCAGGGTCACCTTTGCGAATTGGAAAGCCAGCAAGAGTGGGACATCATCAGGCAGGTAACCGACCACCCGACCGTTACCTGCGAGGGTTGCGGAAACGTGGCTAATTCAGCTAGAAACGTTTGCAGGCCTGGATGATTTATAAAGCGTTTACTGGCCGGGACGCTACTTTCGAGCGACCCACTATTTTCTGCCCCCATCCCCATCCTGTCCTCCCCCTTTAAAGGGGAGGGACGCATTTGCCACCTTGATAAGCCCAAAAACGGGCGGCTCGAATGCAGTTTTAAGCATGTTTGCGCGGTCCGAAAATCCCCACGCGCCAAACCCTCAGCTCCGCTTGATTTCGTCATATAGAACAGTTACGCCAATAGTGACGGTTCACCATGACGGCCTTTCCTGTCTCAGCCTGACCTCTCCTTTGCTTACCAGCAGAAAAAATAAGACTTTTCCCCCGGGTAACCCCCGTATTTAACCTCTGGCACGATCGTTGCCAACTAGCATCACTGGAAGGAAGCACTCCGGCTTTAAATGAGTGGAAAACCTATATAGTGCTGATCTGCAGCTGCTGTCATGCAGATACCCGTAAAGGGTATCCCTACATTAACGCATTGCGTAGGGTCACCCCTTTTGAGTGGCCTACATTGAGTTGCTGCAGGATCAGCACGGGTCAGGATGGAAAATGAGATGCACCGGAAAGAGGAGAGGAGACTTAAATGAGTGAACAGGAAACGAAGATAGTCGACGGCGAACCAAATGAACCTGTCGTAGCCGGGGATGGTAGCAGCATTGTCCTTGCCACCAAGGTCCTTCCGGCCTTCCTCCCCATCATCCCGCTGCGTCCGCGGCCGGTCTTCCCGAATATGCTGGTTCCCATGGTCGTCAACCAAATTAACCAGGTCCAGGCCGTGAAGCGTGCCATGGAGAGCGCCTCGCACGCCGTGGGATTTGTGCTGGTGCGCGAACCGGAGAAGCCGGACGCTACCGGGAACCTGCACCGGGTCGGGGTGGCGGGAACGATCGTCAAGATACTGCACATCGACGACGACAGCGTGCAGTTTCTCTTTAGCGCCCTGGAACGCTTCACCATTCAGGAACTCTCCGAGAGCCCGGAAGGTTACTTCGCGCGGGTGGACTACCATTATGCGACCGTGCTTTCCGCAAATGACGAACTCAAGGCCTTTTCCATGGCGGTGCTCGCCACGCTCAAGGAACTCATTCAGATCAACCCGCTCTACTCGGAGGAAATCAAACTCTTCTTCGACCGCTCGAGCCTCGATGACCCGGGCAAACTCGCGGACTTCGCAGCCAATCTGACCTCGGCGGACGGCCAGGAGCTGCAGCAGGTCCTGGAGCTTTTCAACGTGCGCAAGAGAATCGACCTGGTCCTCACCCTGCTCAAAAAGGAGCTGGAAGTCTCGCGCCTGCAGACCAAGATCACCAAGCAGATCGAGGGGAAGATCAGCGCGCATCAGCGCGAATTTTTCCTGCGCGAGCAACTTAAGGCGATCAAGAAGGAACTCGGGCTCGAAAAGGAGGGGAAGACTTCGGAGCTCGAAAAGTTCGAAGCACGCATCAAAGATCTCAAGTACAACGACGAGGCGCAGCGGGCTGTCGCAGAGGAGCTCGAAAAGCTGCGCACCATGGAGCCGTCCTCCCCGGAGTACCACGTCACCCGCAACTATCTCGACTGGCTGACCATCCTCCCGTGGGGAAAATTCAGCAAGGATTCTTACAACCTGGAAAAGGCCCGGCGCACCCTCGACCGCGATCACTACGGCCTTGACGACGTGAAGGATCGGATTTTGGAGTTCATTGCGGTGGGAAAGATGAAGGGGGACATCTCCGGTTCCATCATCTGCCTGGTCGGGCCTCCCGGGGTAGGAAAGACCTCCATCGGCAAAAGTATCGCCGATGCGTTGGGGCGCTCCTTTTACCGCTTCACCCTCGGCGGGATGCGCGACGAGGCCGAGATCAAGGGACACCGCCGCACCTACATCGGAGCCATGCCGGGTAAATTCATCCAGGCCATGAAGAGCGCCGGGACCGCCAATCCGGTCCTGATGCTCGATGAGATCGACAAGATCGGCGCTTCCTTTCAGGGGGATCCGGCCTCGGCGCTGCTGGAGGTCCTCGATCCGGCCCAAAACGCCAGCTTTCGCGACAATTACCTGGACGTGCCGTTCGATCTTTCCAACGTGCTCTTCGTTGCGACGGCGAACCAGCTCGATACCATTCCGGGGCCGCTTTTGGACCGCATGGAGGTGATACGGCTGCCGGGGTACATACTGGAGGAAAAGGTCGAGATAGCCCGGCGTTACCTCATCCCGAAGGCTCTCAAGGACCACGGGCTGAAGCCCGGGCAGCTGACCCTGCGTAAAGATGCGCTGGCCGCGCTGGTCGACGGGTGGGCGCGCGAAGCCGGGGTGAGGACGCTGGAAAACCGCATCAAGAAACTCATGCGCAAAGCGGCGCGTGAATTTGCCACGGGGCGTACTGAACCGATGAACATCGGGCGCAAGGAGCTTACCGCACTGCTCGGCCAGCCGGTCTTCACCATGGACGAGCTTTTCGAAGGGGTCCCCGGCGTGGTGACCGGCCTTGCCTGGACCAGTATGGGCGGGGTGACCCTCCCCATCGAAGCGGCTGCCATGCCGAGCAGAAGCAAGGGGTTCCGGCAGACCGGCCAACTCGGCAAGGTCATGGTGGAGAGCTCGGAGATCGCCTATTCCTTCGTGATGGCGCACCTCAAGGAGTACGCCCTCCAGGAAGACTTCTTCGACGCGCACTTCGTTCACCTGCACGTCCCCGCCGGCGCGACCCCGAAGGACGGTCCCTCGGCCGGCGTCACCATGGCGACCGCGCTCTTTTCCATGATCGCCGGAAAACCCGTGCGGAAAAAACTGGGCATGACGGGGGAATTGACGCTGACCGGGCGGGTGCTCCCCATCGGCGGCCTGAAGGAGAAGACCATTGCGGCGCGGCGCGCCGGGCTGAAGGTGCTGATTTTCCCCGAGGCAAACCGCAAGGACTTCAACGAACTGCCGGACTACCTGAAGGAGGGGCTGGAGGTGCATTTTGCCAGGGAGTACCGGGACGTCTACAAGGTGGCGCTCGGAAAGGTTTAGCCCGCGGCTGCGGGTGCTTCAGAATGAAAATCGCTAGTTCCCAGTCCAGCTTAATCTGTCGTCCGCTTATTGTTTTCGTAGGTTGGTGGTAAACGGTCTCATCGTGAACCCCAACGGTGCGATGTTGGGGTTCACGATACATCCGTTCACCGCCAACCTACAAATTGGGTACTGCCGTTTTAAGCTGGGCTGAGTGTTTGCCCTTTCCTGACGCGACTACTTGGGCGTGCGCCGAAAGCCGCAGAGTAGTGCCGCAATCCGGTCCTGGAGCTTACGGGCGTGGCGACCGGAAGCGGGGAAGTTTTGCATGACCATCGCATAGGCGAGTGGTTCCCCGTCGGCGCTCTCTGCGTACCCCGTAAGGGCGGAGACGCCGGTCATGTTCCCGGTTTTCCCGCGCAGATTCCCTTCCGCACTGCTCCCCTTCATGCGGTTTTTGAGAGTGCCGTCCTTTCCTGCAATGGGAAGGGCGTCGTGGAAAATGCGGTACAACCGCGGATCCCGGTAGATGGCCCGGAGCGTCTGGGTGAGGGCTTCCGCGCTGGTGAGGTTGTAGCGCGAGACGCCGGAGCCGTCCGCCAGTACCAACTGCTCGGTGGCAATGCCCTGCGTGGTCAGGTACCTGCGTACCTCGGCGCTGCCGGCCTCCGCTGTGCCGGGCTCCCCGGTCGCCTGCAGTCCCAGCAGCTTCAAAAGGCTTTCGGCGGTGAGGTTGTCGCTGGTTTTCAGCCCGAAGTGAACCAGTTCGCGCAGGCGTCGCGTCGAGCGCGCGATCACGCGTGTCCCCGCCGCAGTGGGCGCCGTGGTCATATCCGCGACCTTGATTCCCTGCGCCCGGAGCGCGTCCCGAAAGAGGGTGAGCGCCATGAGTTCCGGCCGCCAGACGCTGGCGTGTTTTTCCAGGGGGGCGCACCCCAGGGGAATGGTTCCTGAAATCGTGATCACGTTGTCGCGCTCGCCCGGGCGCCTGGCCGCCTTGATGCTCTCCGGTTCGCCGGCCGCTCCGGTCCGGGCCAGGTTTTCCAGGGTGAAATAGGAGGTGGCGGGCAGGGCCGAGAGGATCGCCGGAGCCCCCTTTCTGGGTCCCGGCTGCACCAGGACCGAGGCGGCATTTTGGTTCACCGACAGGGGGGAGATGAGAAACTCGTCGTCGTCCCACATCCACCCGCTGCCCCGGTAGAGGTCGTCGAAACAGGAAAGGTCCGCGGAAAGGGTGTACTGCCTGCTCCGGTCCATGCTGCGGGCGGCAGTCGCGGCCAGGGCTGCCAGGTCCTCCGCACTCAGCATGCTGTCACCGCACCCCTTAAGGTAAACCCTACCCCCGGAAGTGTCGAGCGCGACCGCCGTGGCTACCTCGCGGTCCGGTCCCAGGAGAGCCAAGGCAGCCGCGGCAGTGAAGACTTTCTGGGTGGAGGCGGGGACCAGCAACCGCCGCGGGTTGAATTCGTAAATGGTGTCGCCTTTCTTAAGCGAGACGACTTTGATCCCCACGTTGGTGACGGGAAGAAGCTCCTGTGCCAGGATGGCGTCGATCTTCCGCTTCAATGCGGGAATGGACGAGTTGCTCGTGATGAACAGCTCGGACCGTGAAGGGGGTGCGGGTTGCCCGGCGAAGCCGATGGCCGGCGACCAGGTGGCGATGCAGAGCAAGGAAAGCACTGCTCTTAGTATCTGGCTCAAATGCGGCATGCAATTCCTCTCGCCCGGCTGCTCAATTGGTCGTCCCCTTCAGCGCACCAGTACCCGGTCCAGCTTGATATGTCGGTGGCTGTTCGATTCCGATTTTTGTTTTGGTAGGTTGCCGGTGAACAGCCTCATCGTGAACCGCAACGGTGCAATGTTGCGGTTCACGATACATCCGTTCACCAGCAACCTACAATTCGCAAAAGCCATGCTGGGTACCGTCATTTTGAGCTGGATTAGGTACTAGGGATGTTTCAGCTTCTCGAGCATCGCTTTACTCTGCTCGCTTCCCTGCGCAGCCGCTTTTTCGTACCAGACCCTGGCTTGGCTCAAATCCTGGCGCACTCCTCTTCCTTCCTGGTACATCCATCCAAGGTTGTACTGTGCAGAAGGGGATCCATGAAGGGCGGCCTTGGTGAACCATTGTTCAGCCATGGCATAGTTTCTCATTACCCCCTGGCCCCTCAGACACAGCACCCCGAGGTTATACTCGGCCATTGCATTCCCTTTTCTGGCAGCCTCTCTGAACCAGTGGTATGCTTCAGAATAATCGTTAGCGCCTTTTCCGCCAAGATAGAGGACGCCCAATTCTATCTGAGCCCTGACATGACCTTTTTCCGCAGCCTTCCTGTGCCAGTATAAAGCCTCGGGCAGGTTGGAGGGGATTTCCAGGTTCGTCTCATAGATGCCCCCCAAGCTGTACATTGCATCGACAGAGCCCTGCTCTGCAGCTTTTCTGAACCAGTCGATTGCCTCAGGGATACTGTGCGCTACCCCTTCTCCATGTTGATACATTATGCCAACGACATTTTGGGCCGGCAGGTAGCCCTGCCGTGCGGAACTGAGGAAAAGTGGGTAGGCCCTCCGGATATCTTTCGGCACACCTGCCCCCTGGTAATAACGCACCGCAAGCTGATAATCATCGCCGGGCGTTTTAAAGGGAGCAATTGGGTAGGGAGCCGTTAATTCATCGGGGTACCTTTTTATCTGGGCCGCGACAGAGCCTTCATCAACTTCCGCGACCGAGTAACCAGCTGTCAGCAATGATGAAATGAGTACAACGATAAGGCCGTGGCAGGCTGTTCTTAGTGAGTAAAGAGTTCCAGCGCAGAACATTCTCGAGCCTCTTGGGAAGGGAAGGGGGCGCCGCCCGGGACGACCATGAGATTTCTCGCAGCGGCGTGATGCAAACAGGGTCGATTGGTGAATAGTCCCAATAAGTTTGCACTATATTACGTATGCTAATTCAAGTCAAATGACATGCCCTCGGCGAGCTTAAAAGGGCTGGCTGCACTCTCTATCGCAAAAATATCATTTGATCAGTCACTTGTTGCATTTTCTGTTACAAAAAATCGGTCTAGTCAGGCACTCGTGAAACTCGTAGGGCACTTCTTTCTCATAAAGAATTCTTGAAATAGCGTGGCTGATAACGCCGGAGGAATCCCCGAGGAGATCATCGATCATCGAGAAGAGCATGGAAGGACGTCTTGCCGTGCGAAATCATGGCAAGGGAGCTGAATTCAGGATAGAGGTCTGCAGTGGCAGCGCTAGGTAAGCCGGCCAGTCGCACCCTTTCTGAAAAAACTGAAGGCACCGGCGATTTCCTTGCAGGTGCCTTCAGTTTCCTGCCGCTCAAGCCCCTAACTAATGGCCCTTGGGAATTACTAGCGTGCCGTCCGCGGGTCGTCTTCAGGGTTGAGGTAGATGATGTCAAAGGGCCCATCCCCATGTAGTTCTATCACCGTGGGTGTCCTCGTGTAAGCGAAATGAGGGCTCTTAGCCGGCAGATAGTGGAATCCTCCGACGTAGATGGAATGCGCCGACGCCGGATCAAAATCAGAACCCGTACCCATGAAAAGGGTCCCGTAAAGTATCGTCAACGCCTCGGCATGCGAATGGTAGTGCGGTTTGATCACGTACTCTCCCGATGTGCTGATTCTCACCACGAAGGGGCCCGGTTTGGACGGGTCTCCGAGCAGTACGCTGACTTTGGCGCCCGCGGGAAGTCCCGGGGGAGGGTCATGCCAGAAAATGTCCAGCGGATGACCCAAACACCATTCTTGGCTGGCAGGATTTTGGGAGCGGTGCTAAGGTGGCAGTGCCTTGGTTCTCACTGGGCGCCCAATAGACCAGAGCTGCATGGAGAAAAAATGAAAGTTATGGGATTTATTGCAAGTCCTCGGAAAGAAGGCAATACCGCCTGGATAGTAAACCAAATACTCGCTGGCGCAAAAGAACAGGGTGCCGAAACTCGATCCTGGTATTTTAGCGATCTCGATATCAAGCCGTGCCAGGGATGTTTGGGTTGCCACAAGGGTGCTCAGGATCGGGGTTGTGTCATCAACGACGACATGCAGCAACTGTATGGCGCGCTGGAGGAGGCCGATGTACTGGTGCTCGGCTCGCCGGTTTACATGGGGCAGATGAGTGCCCAGGCAAAAATTTTCACCGACCGGTTGTTTGCCCAGATCTCGCCGCGCTTCTCTCCGCATTACAAAGCAAAAGCCGTGCAAAAAAAGCTGGTTCTGGTGTTTACTCAGGGAAATCCTGATCCCGGCATGTTTCAGACCTATTATGACTACACGAAAAGCATGTTTCAGTTGCTGGAATTCGATGTTAAAGGCGTACAGGTCGTAGCAGGCATGCGTAACGAAGCGGCGCAGGAAAGAAAAGAGCTGCACACTGCCATGAAGGATGTCGGTTCGTCGTTGGTCTTGGAATAATATCCGGGATGATGAGGATGTTGTCTGAGGGGTTGATAGTTGGCGCAACTCCCACCTGTGTTGTCTGGCGCAAGGTACAAGGGGACGGTGTCTTGTCCCCCCTATGAAATAGGGGGGAAGCCGAACGTTAGAGAGGCAGGGGGGGGTTCTGCCTGGGCTCCATACCCCCC
>Ga0209123_1000683_pt1 | contig 40410 bp, 24 predicted proteins | sample BarGraIncu00431A_FD_184500 | JGI IMG/M metagenome (GOLD analysis project Ga0209123, IMG submission 184500) | Arctic peat soil microbial communities from Barrow, Alaska, USA - Barrow Graham LP Incubations 004-31A (SPAdes) (version 2) | ecosystem: Environmental > Terrestrial > Soil > Wetlands >...
ATTCGTACAGCGAAAGAATAATTTGTACATCTCCAAAATAATCCGTACAAAGTGGTGGCAACATCGTACAATCGGAAAAAAATTCGTACAGCGAAAGAATAATTTGTACATCCCTAAAATAATCAGTACAAAGTGGTGGCGACCCCGTACAAACTGAAAAATATTCGTACAGCGAAAGAATAAATTTGTACATCTCCAAAATAATCCGTACAAAGTGGTGGCTACCTTGTACAATCGGGAAAATATTCGTACAGCGAAAAAATAATTTGTACGTCTCCAAAATCATCCGTACAAAGTGGCGGCGACCGCGTACAACCGCAAAAACATTCGTACAGCACCGGAACAACGTATTCAATGGTGTTGGGCATTGCGTAACAGGAGGCACCATTGCTGTCCAGTACCATGCATCAAACTGCGTCTCCCCTCTGCCAAGGGGGGCGTGGGGGGCCGGTGCAAATAGATGCGGTTCACTTCGTTCACCGGCATCCTACGGTGGGATTCTGGCTGGTAGGATGAACCGCATCGCTGCGCAATTGAATGTGAAATCCCCAAGAATCCGTGTCATGGGGGACCGTTTGACTTAGCAGAATAGGCTGAATAGTTACGCTGGGCGAATGATGATTCGCTCCTACAATCTGACCGCCGTCGGGGCGAGTCAGCATTCGCCCCGACTCTCTCGAGTTAGGGGGAACTATCTTCAACGTCTCGGCTGCTAACGGCAGGTGCGGGCGAGCGTCAAAGATCGTAATCCGTATTTTAGTCTCCATTTAGTGAACTAGAATTTTTTTATGTAGGACTTCTCCCGTTACTTTTGTAGGAATAAACGTGTTGTCGGGTATGGACGACGATGTCGCGTTGTTAGACTCATCTTACTATTTCGACATGACTCTTGTTACTATTGTTGAGCTGCCCAGCTAAGTTTATATCGATTTGCAATGAGTTCTTGAAATAGACTACTTAAACAACTACTATGAGAAAAACCTTGCCGCATTTTCTAGTGCCTTGCCCTGGACCTATCGCAGGAATCGCCCTTTGCGCAGAAAAAAGTATTGGCATCCGGTGCCAATGGTAGCTGCCAGATATAGGAAAACCGATGCTTTCCAGGACTCCCTCGACAATCCGCTTCCAACTTGCCTGCCTGGTGCTGGTCTCGGTGTTGCCGGTATGGCTGATATCCGGCTTTCTGGTGTACCATGCCTATTCCACCAAATGCGATCAGGTCAACAGTGATATGCTGGAGTCGGCGCGCTCCCTGGCCATGGTGGTGGACCGGGAACTGATGACGGTCCAAGCGGCCCTGCAGGGACTGGCCACTTCTCCCGGCTTTGGCACGGGCGATTTTGCCGGCGTGCAGCAGCAGGCGCTGCAGCTTCTGGAGTCCTACCCCGGAGCCGATATTATCGTCGCCGACCAGACCGGGCAGCAACTGGTCAATTCGGCCCGTCCCTTCGGCACGCCCTTGCCACGGCGCAACAACCCCGAAACGGTGCGCCGCATTTTCGCTTCGGGTAAACCGGTCATCAGTGACCTTTTCTACGGCGCCGTCTCCAAGAAACCGCTGATCAGCATCGACCTCCCTGTCACCTGCAACGGGAAGATCGCCTATGATCTGGCCATGACCTTTCCCTCGGAACGCCTGGTTTCACTTTTACGGCAAAAGAACTTCGCGAAGGACCGTTACGGCGTCATCCTGGATAGTCGTCCGGTCATGATTGCCCGGTCGCGTTTCCCGGAGGGGTCGGTGGGGAAGCTCGCGAACCGGGGCCTGGTTCTTGCCTTGCAACATGCCGAGGAAGGGGTTGCCGAGTACACCAACGTGGAGGGGAACCCTGCCTTTGTCACCTTCTGCCGCTCCAGCATATCCCCCTGGGCCGTCGTCGTCGGGGTGCCCAAGGCCTCGGTCATGGCGGAGATCTACCGCTGGCTGGCCTGGACCTCCGCTGGCTCGGCTCTGCTCTCGCTGTTCGGGATCGCCCTGGCCCTTGCCTATGCGCGCAGGATCACAAGGGATATCCAGGCACTGGTCGATCCCGCCCTGGCTATCGGGCGTGGCGAACAGGTGGAGACCTCCCGCAACTACGCGGTGAAGGAAACCGGCGAAGTCGCGACCGCTCTGATGCAGGCCTCCGACCTGCTCCAGGCCCGCGCCAGCGAACTGACCCGATCACTGCATTGCCTCCAGGAGGAGATGACCGAACGGCAACTAAGCGAGGAACGGCTGCGCCTGCTGATTGACGGGGCGAAGGATTACGCCATCGTCATGCTCGACCTGCTGGGTTGCGTAACGAGCTGGAATGAAGGGGCGACCCGGCTTAAGGATTGGCACGAGGAGGAAATCCTCGGCCGGCACTTTTCTCTTTTTTACTTGCCGGACGCCGTCGCCGACGGGCTTCCTGCCCGCGACCTGGAGCTTGCCGCGAGCGCGGGGAGGCATGCCGCGGAAATGTGGCAGGTGCGTAAGGACGGGTCGAAGTTCATGGCGGAGGTCACCATCAGCGCAATCCGCAACGCCTCGGGTACGCTGCTCGGCTTCTCCACGGTCACCCGTGACATAACCGAGCGCAGACGCTCTGAGGAACGTTTGCAGACAACGCTCATGGAGCTGGAGCGCTCCAATAAGGACCTGGAACAGTTTGCCTATGTCGCTTCGCATGATCTGCAGGAGCCGCTCAGGATGGTGTCGAGCTACACCCAGCTTCTGGCCCAGCGCTACGAGGGGCAGCTCGACGACAGGGCAAAAAAATACATCGACTACGCGGTGGATGGCGCCGTGCGCATGCAGAGGCTCATCAACGACCTCTTGGCCTACTCGAGGGTGAGCACGCAGGGAAGGACCCTCGAGACCATCGACTCGCAGCTGCCCCTCGGCGAGGCCCTGTTCAACCTCTCGGCTGCCATCGAGGAAAACCGGGTGACCGTCAGCGGCACCCCTCTTCCCTGCGTGCGCGCCGACGCCGCCCAACTGACCCAGCTGTTCCAGAACCTGCTCAGTAATGCCATCAAGTTCCGGGGCGCTGCGGCACCCTCCATACATGTTTCGGCGCTCGACCTGGGCCGCGACTGGCGCTTCTCGGTGCAGGACAATGGCATCGGCATCGAGGCTAAGTATGCCGACAAGGTGTTCGTGATCTTTCAGCGCCTGCACACCAGGCTGGAATATCCCGGCACCGGTATCGGGCTTGCCATGTGCAAGAGGATCGTGGAGCGTCACGGCGGCAGGATGTGGTTCGACTCGGAGCCCGGTAATGGTTCCACCTTTCATTTCACCTTGCCAAAGTAAAAGGAGATGCAACTCTATGGGTAATCAACTGGTAAAGCCTATCAATATCCTGCTGGTGGAAGACAATCCGGGCGACGCGGATTTGGCTCGCGAAGCGTTGGAAGACAGTAAATTCAACAACAATCTGCAGGTGGTCGACGATGGCGAAAAGGCCATGGCTTTCCTGCATCGCGAGGGGGTCTACGGCGACGCACCGCGGCCGGACCTGATCCTGCTCGACCTGAACCTTCCCAAAAAAGACGGCAGACAGGTGCTGGCCGAAATCAAGGCGGACCCCGAGCTCATGCGGATACCGGTGGTCATTCTCACCACCTCGCGGGCAGAGGAGGATGTCCTGAAAAGCTATAACCTGCATGCCAACTGCTACATCACCAAGCCGATCGATCTGAACCAGTTCCTGCACGTGGTCCGCTCCATCGAGAACTTTTGGCTCAGCATCGTGGTCCTGCCGAGCGGAGCCAGCAGATGACTGCCCCCCTGCGAGTTCTGCTGGTGGAGGACAACCCGGGTGACGCGGATCTGATTATGGAACTGCTCTCCCGGGAGGTCTTCACGCGCCTCTCCATCAAGAGCGTATCCCGGCTCTCGGAGGCGCTTGACGCGGTCGGCGCGCACGTTTTCGACGTGGTCCTGCTGGATCTGGGCCTCCCGGACAGCTTTGGGATGGATACCCTGCGCGCCATGCGGCAGCAGGCGGCCAAACTGCCGATCATCGTCTTCACCGGCAATAACGACGAGCAGGCGGGCCTGGCGGCGATCAGGGAAGGGGCCCAGGATTTCCTGGTGAAGGGAGAGGCGGACCAGAACCTGCTCTCGTGAACGATAAAATATGCCGTCGAGCGCAGGCAGGCGGAAAATGCGGTAAAGGAACTCAATGACACCCTGGAGGAGCGTATCGTCGAGCGCACCGCCCAGCTCACCCTGGCCAACGAAACGCTGAGGGTCGAGATCGCCGAGCGGACCCGGGCCGAGCAGGCGCTGCAGTTGGCCAAGGAGGCGGCGGAGGCGGCTACCGGAGCCAAGAGTCAGTTCCTGGCCAACATGAGCCACGAGCTGCGCACCCCGATGACCGGGATTCTCGGCATGCTCGACCTGGTGCTCTTGGATCCGCTGGCTCCGGAGCAGCGCCATTACATCGAGACGGCGCAGACCTCGGCCCGCGCCCTGGTCCGGATACTCAACGACATTCTCGATCTGACCAAGGTGGAGAAAGGCAAGTTCTCCGTCGAGGAAATGCCGTTCCTGCTGCGGGAATGCGTGGAAAGCGCTTACAACGTGTTGCTTCCTTTAGCCAAGAGTAAGGGCCTGAAGCTTGATTTCACCATAGCCGACGAGGTCCCCGAGGCGCTGGTCGGCGACCAGACACGGCTAACCCAGGTGCTGACCAACCTGGTTGGCAACGCGGTAAAGTTCACCGACCAGGGGGAAGTGGCGATCTGCGTCAGCTCCGGGGGGCGCGTCCCGGGCGGGAAGCTGGAGATAAACTTCAGCGTGGCCGACACCGGCATCGGCATCGCGGAGAGCAAGAAGGATTTGCTGTTCAGGGTCTTCAGCCAGGTGGACCAGTCGCACTCGCGCTCGTACGGCGGCACCGGTCTGGGGCTTGCCATCAGCAAGGAAATCGTGGAGCATATGGGCGGCCGTATCAGCTTCACCAGTGAGGAGGGGAGGGGGAGCACCTTTTTCTGCACCGTTCAATTGGGCGTGGGGAAGTTGGAGCGCCCCGGGTTTGCGCTTCCCGAAAGGGCGCCGGCGGCGCTTGGTTCCTCTCCGGCCGCGGAGCGGCCCATGCCGCGCCTGCTGGTGGCCGAGGACGATCAGACCATACGCCAGGTATTGGGCGGGATGCTGCAGCGCTCGAAGTTCGAGATTGTTTTCGCCGAGAACGGGCAGGCGGTTTTGGAGAGTTGGCAGCAGGGGGAGTTCGATCTCATCCTGATGGACGTGCAGATGCCCGGTATGAACGGTTTCGAGGCGACCGCGGCCATCCGGGAGAGGGAGCGCAGCGTAGGCGGTCACATCCCGATCATCGCCATGACGGCCCACGCCCTGAAGGAGGACAAGGAGCGCTGTCTGGAGTCCGGCATGGACGGCTACATCTCCAAGCCGATCGATTTCCGCGCCTGCCTGGAATTGATACGGGCGTCGCTTAACTAACTAAGAGGGCTGGGGAACTGGCTCCTGCGGAGATCGACGGAATGACAGACGAAAGCACTAGAGGCAAAGGCAATGTCCCTTCCTCCAGAACTTAGGGCTATCCTTGCTCAGCATCTTCTGGCGAGTCTTGATGAACTTGACGAGCAGGAAAATGAGCGTATCTGGCTGGAAGAGGCTGAACAGCGCTATCAGGGACATAGGAACGGTTTAATATCCTCCCGAGACGCTTTCGATGCGCTCGCTGATGTTCGCAATAAATTGAAATGAAACCATTACAACTTCTCCTGCCTGACTGCTTCTTATTACAATTTTTTCGGATCGCCCGTCCACCAATTCCGAGACCCAGGGGCGCTAAAGGAGACAGTATCCCCCAGGTCCGGCCGATATGGACGAATTATCAAAACTGCAAAACCAACCACTCCAGCAAACAATCCCAAAGCACAGTAAACCATGACCTGGTCATTTCCGTTAACCGCCCTGGGATGCACTGCGAAGTAAACTCCCCAAGAGATGAATACTGTCCCGACAAAGGCGAACATGATTCCAACGACTCGCATGATAGCGTTACAAGTAGACCAATGGCGATATTCTTTGTAACCTCGCATCTGATGCCTCTAGATTCTGCCTAACGGTTTTGCCGCTCACTCGTGAAGTGTAACTGAGTCAAGTGCTGCGTTTTTCGTGGCCGTTTTTATGTAACCCCATACTTCTACCGCACCGGTTCCGTCAGCGCCCCTGCCATAAACTCCGCGACGTCCCGCTTCAGCTGAGCCAGCGCTCCGATTTCCAGATACATCATGTGACCGGAGCGGTAGCGGCGCGTGGTGATGTTCTTGCGCAGGGCAGGGGTGAGCCCCAGGTGCGCCAGGGTGTACTCGGTGGCGAAATGCGGGGTCGCCAGGTCAAAGCTTCCGGAGGCGACGAACAGCTTCATGTACGGGTTCTTGGCGAAGGTGTTGCGCAGGTTGTCGCTGGTGTCCGCATAGCTGTTCTTGGCATCCCAGTCCCAGTGCCCGACCCCGCCGCCCAGCGTGAAGTATTCCAGATCGCTCTGGAAGCCGAGATCTTCGCGCAGGTACGCGTTGATGGCTGACGTGAAGGGGGGGCGGATGGTCGTAACGGTCGGGTCGAAGCCGGAGGCTGCCGAGGGGTCGAGGTTGGCGGCGCTGAGCCGGCTGTCCATGTAGCCGACCACTTGGCCGCGATCGCGCAAAAGTTCCCGGACAAAGCCCCTGCTGTCGACCCGCAGGTTGCGGTTGTCCACAAAGGTGGCGGAAAGCCCAGTGAAACGGGACAACTGCTCCACGACTGCCCGGCGCTCCTCGGGGGTGAGCCGGTCTCCCTTGTTGAGCGCGGTCTGGTACTCCGTCGCCGCCCATTTCTCTGCCGCGGCGAGCGTTTGGTCCAGGTCCGCCTGCAAATCGGGCGCAAGCTTCTTGTGGTACCAGGCCGTCGCGGTGTAGCTCGGCAGGAAGAGCTGGTAGGGGAGGTCGTTGCCGTTATCAAACGAGGTCGTTTGCAGGTTGAGAATGGACGAGATCAGGACGATCCCGTTCAGGGCCACGCCGTGCTCCACCAGGTCCTCGGAAAGGCCGGCGCAGCGGAAGGTGCCGTAGCTCTCGCCCACCAGGAAGAGCGGGGCGCTCCAGCGCTCGTTTCGGATCAGGTAGAGCCGGATGAATCGGCTGAGGGAGTCGATGTCCCCGCGCGCCGAGGCGAAGTTCTTGGTAAGTTCGGGCTTGGCCGCTCTGCTGTAGCCGGTGCCGACCGGATCGACGAAGACCAGGTCGGCCTGGTCCAGCCAGGAATACGCGTTGTCGACCGTGTGGAAGGGGGGCGCCGGCATGTTACCGTCGGGGAGCATTTCCACCCGCCGGGGCCCGATGGCCCCCAGGTGCAGCCAGACCGAGGCGGCGCCCGGCCCGCCGTTGAAGATGAAAAGGAGCGGGCGGCGTTTGCCGGCCGGGGTGTCGACGGCGTAGGTGATGGAGAAAAGTTCCGCCTCGGTATCCCCGGCCTCGTTGACGAGCGGCGTTTGGCTTGCGGTCGCGGTGTAGGAGATGACTTTCCCGCCAATGCTTACCTTATGCCTGGTGACGCTTGATTTGGCCGGCTGACCCGCAGGTTTTACCGGTTCGCTCTCTTTGATCGAAGCCTTGGTCTCTGTCGGAGCAGCAGACTGCCCTGCGGTAACTGGCAGAGGGAGGAGTGTCGTAATCATCATGACTGTTGCAGCCAACGCGAGATATTTAAACAAAAAAGTCACCGCCTCAATTCTTTATTTTATGCAGACATATCTACTTCGTCAACAAGCTTGACCTTGCGAGCGGCAGGGTCAGGGCGCATGTTTGTGCGTCCCTGCGAAGGTTGCTGGCCGGAAAAGGACGCGGAGGTTGGAAAGAGTGTAGGGGCGAATAATCATTCGCCCAGCGATGGTTCCATTACGGCGGAGTTCTTTGCCTGTATGCCTAAGCAACTCTAACAAAAAAAGGCACATTTGACAGTGGCTAAAAACGTAAAAAGCTTCCTTTAAACGTGAACAGGCAACTATCACGTTTAAAGGAAGCTTCATTTGCCATCTACGAGACGCACGCAATGCATCTGGTTTGTTCTTTTCAACCGCGTACCCAACTCGGGTAGAGACGCATTGCATGCGTCTCAGCGCTGCCGCGCTCTAGCTGGTCTAAAGCGTAATCGGGTGAAGGAGACGCATGCGATGCGTCTCTACAGGAGAACCAATTCCTAAACGGGACCCCGCCCTCGTTACAGGAGAGCGGGATCCCTTCCTCTTAAAATGCCACATACGGACCGGTGCCCAAGCCCGTGGCGGCCCTGCCGCTGATACCGATGAAGACGCTGCGTCCCAGGAAAAATGGCAGGCCCCAGTCGAAACCGAAGGTGGAGGGTCCTCCTATTTCGGAAAAGACGTTGTTGCTGGATGATGAAAACAGCGAGTCGAAATTGCCGACGTTAAATGGCTCCGCCTGGCTCGGGGAACCGCCGGAACCGATCAGGCTGCCAGATAAGGAGAGCGTGGTCGGCGGACAGTACCAGTTGGGATCGGAACATAGAGGGATTCCCGTTGCATTCGGGAAAAACAGCGCGTTTGAGCCGGTGTCCAGGAAGCCTATGCTGTTGTTGCCGCCAAAGAGAGTTCTGAAATCTCCCAACTGGTCCGTCGGCAGCACGGTTGCCGCGGCAGGGGTGTTGTTGGCCTGGGTGCCGATGCCCAGGAAAAGTGAGCCGTTGACCGATGGGGCGCCGCCCAGGGGGACCGCCGGAAGCTGCACCAGGATACCATTTCTGTCGCCGGGCAGGCTGGATACCGGGTTGGGGACCTGGTTCACGAGGGAAACCGCCGTCCCTGTGCAGGTAGACCCGACACAGCTGAAATAAACCTGGTTCTGCGCCGAGGAGGCGCAGTTTGAACCGCAATCCTGGGCCAGGGGTCCCACCCCCAGAATCCCCGCGTACCCAGCCGTGACGGGATCGGGATCGGGACTGCCGCAGGAGGTCGGGGTGGCGAAGCCGGCGTCGATGACGTGAATCGGGATCGTTATGGCCGGTTCGCCCGCCAGGCGCACGCTGGCAATCTGCACCGGGCCCCAGATCGTCGAGCTGTCGGCGAACTGGATACATTCGGCAAGGGAACCTCCCTGGTTGCTGTTTGCCTGGGGCAAGGTCAGACCGGGTACCGCCTGTCTGAAGACGCGCAGCCCGTAGGAGCCGGTGTCCAGCAGGATGTCGTTCACGGTTTGGCAGGCCGAGCCGTCGGGATTACAGATCGTCACGCTAACGCACGGCTTATTGAAATAGCCGCCGGAGGTCGCGTCGGAACAAAGCGAACCGTTGACGGTGACGGCCATCACGTTGGCCCCCACACTGCTCCCCCCGGTGACCGTTAACTGGGTTGATCCGGTAATCGCACCAGATTGCGCCGTGATGGTCGCCGAACCGGCTGCGGAGGTAGTGACCAGGCCCGTGGCACTGCCGATCAGAACTGCCCCGGAGGACGATGACCAGGTCACCAGGTTGGTCAGGTTCTGGGTCGATCCGTCGGAAAAGGTGCCGGTGGCGGTGTACTGTTGGGTAGCGCCGGCGGCGATAGAGGCGTTGGCTGGCGTCACTGCGATGCTGGAGAGTGTCGGCGTTGACTGACCGCCTCCACCTCCTCCTCCACCACCACCTCCGCATCCGGCGGGAAGCATTGACAGCGCCAGCAGCAACAGTGTGGCTAGCAGCAGGTTAATTGATCTCATCGACGCTCACCCCCTCTGGCAACAGGGCCGGCAGGTAGGCCCGACCCCGTAGGTTACGCATGTGCCCCCAGGTTTCGACGATCACCCGACTGGCTTCCACCCGGGAGCGCTTTTGCCCGTGCTGGCGCTGGGAGCGCCGCTTGGCGTCGCGATACTCGCTGGCATAGGAGCCCAGCAGGGTGGTCAGGTCGGGATGTACCATCCCGTTCCAGGCGACGGCGAACACCACGCCGGAAAGGTTCAGGTATTCCCTGACCGTGGTGGCATCGGAGGCAACCTCCTGCACCGTATAACTGGCATGGCTGGTGGTGGCCTTCCTGGCCGCGGACAGGGCAGTGCGATCCCTGGTGACCGACGCGGCCCCCTCGCCGAGGGAGGCCTGCGCCTGTCGCTGGGGCATCAGGAAACCGACCAGAAGTACTAAACAGAAGACAAAGGGGGATGATTTCATGGCAGCACGATCCTTTGCCGGCGCTATCCGGCTCCAAATGCATAGTTTTCCGGCAACAGACAACTAGATTGCTTTCATAAGTCCAGCAGCCGGTGCCCGCACCTTGGGAGAAGTCTAACACAATTTAAGATTATTTTTGGTAAACGGGACCTGCTGGCAATAAAAGTGTGGAAAGAGTGCACGCAGGCAAGTTACTAATGACAAAGTCCCCCTGGGGACAGGGGGACTTCGGGATGGAGAGTTTGTGTTGTCAGACGAGGTCGAGCGCTGGAGGCTTTAGTCGCTAACTATTTTGCCGGCGTATTCTTATTGAGAATTTCAGTAAGCTCATCAGTCAAATCCTTGGGCTCGGGAATGTCGGCCATATAGAGCAGGTCCTTCTTGGCAAGCACCGCGGCGAAGCCGTGTGACTTACCGTAGGCTGCGGCTGCCTTCTTGATGGTGGCGTATATGTCAGTGGTGAGCTTTTCCTGCAGTGCCTGCATCTCCTGGTCGCTGGAGCGCACCAGCTTTTGGTATTCCTCCACCTTTTTCTGAAATTCTTTCGACTTGGCCTCGCGCTCCTTGGGCGACAACGAAGCAATTTTTGCCTGGATGGCTTCTTTTTGCTTTTCCAGCTGTTTTTGTTTTGCTTCGATTCTCGCGCTGAGTTTCTGGGATTTGGCCTTCAAGGTGGCAGTCGCCGCCTTGCCATTGTCGGTCTCGGCCGCGATTTTCGCCATATCGACGTAGCCGATCTTGACGGGCTCTTTTGCCGCGGCTACCGGTTCAGGCAGTGCGCTTGCGGCAGGCGCCGCTACGGCGGGTGTGGGGGCGACTGCGACGGGTGCGGCACTGGTTGCCGGAGCCTCCGTAGCCGGGGCTGCGGGCTTAGCCTCGCTGACAACGGAAGGAGGTGTGGAGGCAGCAAGGGCAGTGCCGGCAACCAGAGCTGTCAGGGCCGAGCCCAAAATCAGTGCGACATACTTATTCATGTTGTGTCCTCTCTACTCTGTTGGTGTGGAATCCGGTTCGCTTAGCTTAACCACGAAAGAATAAATCCTTTAACGCCATTTGGCAATTAAAAGAATTGATTAAGAGCTTTGAGAATCAATTATGCCGGTTCCGGAGGCACTGGATCAGCACCGACAACCATTCGACCAGGCGCGAACCTTACGGCAGAATGATCGTCTATGGTTCGGTAATATGGAGATTGACTCACCACAGCGTCGCTGTTACCATGCCTTGGTAGAAGGGGAGCCGCCATGCCAGATATTGAAGCCAGATTGAAACAATGGATAGTAAACGGGGCCGCAGACCGCGCTCTTCTTGAATACACCTTGCAGGAGATAACCGAACTGAGGCAACGGCGCGACGCGCTTGAGGAAATTTTGATCATCCTGGTGCGGACGGGGTTTCCCTGGGACGAGGAGGGTACTCCGGGCGAAACCTTTCCGGCCTTTCGTGAGCGCTATCAGCGGGTCATGCACGAAGCCTCGGGGCTGCTCGGCCTGGAACTGCGCAGCACCATCAACAGGACTGAACCCAGGACCTGATAACGTTTTTTCCGCCAAAGGAGCACCTCATGCTGCACCTGTTACAGCAGATCGCCTTTATGGGGGTCTTTTTCGTACTGCCCGGGGCAATCGGCGCCTGGATTTCCTGGACCAAGGGAAGGAGTCCGCTGCTCTGGTTTTTCATCAACTGCGTCTTTCCGCCCACCTTGATGATCACTATCTTTCAGGGGCCGCGGCGTCCAGTCACCGGCCACTATCGTCAGTGCACCAAATGCCGGGAATACAGCAAATGGCAGGAGACCGTCTGCAGGTTCTGTCAGACCGACCTGCCGGTTTGACAGCGGTAAGAGGTTAGCGCATGACTTCCCAGTCTCAAATTGAATTTATGCAGGCTCTTGGCGAGCTGAGCGTTCTGACCCGCAGGGCTCCCTCCCAGGGATTGCATTTCACCAAGTATAAAAAAAACGCCCAGTCCATGCTTCAGCAAGACCCCGTCTGCGGCAATACACTACTTGGGCTTTTGTCGTGTCTGGAGCACGACATTGAAGCCATGCACGCCTTTCACAAGAAGGCGATCGCGCTGTCGGAATCATGCTTCTCACTGGTCTATTATGCCGTTTCCCTCGATAAGTCCTGCCTCTGGGCCGAATCCGCACGCCACGCCCTGCTCGCCCTCGATTTCGACCCCGCGAATGTCAAGATTCTGGAAGCCATCATCAAGCTGGCGCCGCTGACCGGCAGATTTTCCCTCTTGAAAAGGATCTTGCCGCAGTGGCAGGAAGCAAGTCAGGGCGTGCAGCACCCCTGTCACTTTGATTATGAGATCATCAGCGATCTGCTGACGAGGCACGGACTGCTGGAAAAGGATTTAAAACCGCTTATCGCAGGCATTGGGGAGGTATTCTCCGAAAGCAGCATAATCCTGCAGGACTTTCGCTATGACATAGTCACGCGCAGGCATGGTGCCCCCTTCATCCATTTCAGGTTCGCCATTGCCGATGACCTGGTGGCATCCTATTATGAAGACCTGATAGACGACCGGTTGGCAACCTATGACAGCCATCCGAGAGCCTACGATGCATTTTCCTGGAGCGTGGAGAATAACGCCGTGTACCAGCTCTACGACTGCATGGAAAAGGAATGGGAGGAAAGTAGCGACACCATTCGCGTGCCGGACCCCGAGAAGATGAGACTGATCGAAGAACTGGTTGCAGGCGTGGAGATCTGATCATGGTGAGCAATGAATCGCGCATCCGCTTCCATGCGGCTTTCGAGATGGTGCTGGATGAACTGACAGCGGTCGTAGCGAAGGAAAGGGAGAGGGACCCGGAGAACTACAAAAAATCGCCCCAGACAAAGCTCTTGGCGCAGATCTATCATGCGATTCATCGGGAGGTACCCGCCGATCCGCAGCATGCCAGTTACTATCAGGGTGAGACCGCAGGGCATTGCTATCGGCAGTGGAAGCGTGCCAAGCCCGTGGATAGCAACCGGCTCTTTTTCAAGTATCTCAAAGAAGACAACATCATCATCTACGCGTGGATCAACAGTGAGCTGACCCTGAGCAGATACCGAAGCCACATGGATGCCTATCGGGCGTTTCGGAAAAGCCAGGAGATGGTAAAACCGGGTGGCCACGGAGACACGGAGGGGACGGAGAAAGGCTAACCTGAATCTATTTCTTGCCACAAAAAGGCAGCGGTTTCCGGTTAGGTCTTCGCAACCGGCAAAAAATTCGTGTATCAGCCCTTTTAGGGGTTGCGACGTAGGGGCGAATCTTGTATTCGCGCGCTTTTTAATCAGTTGAGAAGTAGCGTGTCGCAAAAACCGGGCGAACACAAGGTTCGCCCCTACGCGATTAGTGCCTAGGTGGCGACCTGAATCAATTTCTACCGGTTTAAGCCTCAGATTCTCTCCGTGCTCTCCGTGTCTCCGTGGCAAAAAAGGTTTTCAGCTCCGGGTTTTCTCCCTCGACCGCGACGGCGGCGCAGTATCCTTCCGGCAACTCGACATCCCTGATGCTCCATCTCTCGACCTCCGCCGGCGAACCGCGGTGCTCAAGCAACTCCGGCGGGTGTTGCGGCAATAGGGAGACGTCGAAGGCGTTGGCCGCTTGCGAAAATCCGGTTCCGGTCCCCTTCAGGTAGGCTTCCTTCCGGGTCCAGCAACGGTAGAAGGCGGCCCGTTGCCCCTCCTGCGGCAGACTGAAGAGTTCCCTCCGTTCCCGCGCGGAAAAATAGCGCTCCGCCATGGGCCGAAAGTCCAGGTCCTCCCGCACCAGTTCCAGGTCGACGCCCACCTCGCAGCCGAGGCAAACGGCCAACAGCAGATGGTTTCCGGCGTGCGACAGGTTGAAGCTTAGCGAGTCACTCTCCAGATGCTCCGACAGATGCAGCTTGCCGAATTCCCCCTCCGAAAGCAGCACCTCTTCCGGCTTCTCAGCGAGGTATCCGGCCAGAGTCTCGCGCAGCAACCCGCGCCCGGCAACGGCACGGTCGCGCCGCTCCGGGTCGATCAACCGGTTGCAGCCCTGCAGTTCGTACTCTGTCAGAAAACCCTGCAGGCGCTCCAGTTCGTGCGCGGGGCAGCTCAGGGAAACCAGGCGCAGGTGCACCTGCCCGCGCGCCGGAAGCGAAAGAGCAACCGGCGCCGCTGCTCTAGCCGGGACCACGACAAGGGGCGGGATCACCGGCCCTTCCCCTCAAAACTTTTCTTGAGCCGCTGGAGCCCTTCTTCCAGGGAGACTCTTGGCTGATATCCCAGGTCGCGCCGGGCAGCGGAGATGTCGAACCAGTGGGCGCTCGACAGCTCGCTCGCGACGAAGCGGGTCATGGGAGGCTCGCCGGAGAGGCGCAACACCTGCCAGATCGTTTCGCACAGGGTGCCGACGCCCTGCGCCAGACTCGGGGAGATGCTGCGCGTTTCAGGGGGGAGCCCGGCCGCGGCAAGGATGCGGTTCACCATTTCCCAAAGCGGCAGCGGCTCGTCATTGGAGATGAAATAGGCACGGCCGGCGGGCGGGGCGCCGGGCTGCAGCCGGTCGGCCGCGTTCAGGTGCGCCTCGGCAGCGTTGTCGATGTAGACCGTATCAACCAGGCAGGGGCGCATCCCGATGCGCCGCAGCCGTCCGGCCCGACCCTTCTCGACGATGCGCGGCACCAGATGGTTGTCGCCCGGCCCCCAAATGAGATGCGGCCGCAGCGCGACCGTGGCAAGGAAGGACGAGTTGGCATCCAGCACCATCTGCTCCCCGATCGCCTTGGTGTGCGGGTAGTGCGCCTCGTAACTGGCGGGGTAGGGGAGCGACTCGTCGCCACCCTCCACGTCGGAGCCGTCGAAAACGGCGCTCGGCGAACTGGTGTAGACCAGGCGCCCGACCTTGTGGGCCAGGCAGGCGGCGATGACGTTCCCGGTGCCCGAGACGTTCGCCCGGTAGTAATCCTCGTAAGTTCCCCAGATCCCGGCCTTGGCTGCCACATGGAACACGACGTCGCAACCGCTGGCCGCCTCAAGCACGGCATTGGGGTCCGAGAGGTCTCCGCGGTGCTGCTCCACGCCGAGTAGGGAGAGCTCCGGATGCGCCTTGCGCGAAAAGCTCCTGACCTCGTCCCCGCGCGCCCGCAATTGGCGAACGATGGCACCCCCCAGGAAACCTCCGCCTCCCGTTACCAAAGCCTTCATTGGAGCCTCCTTGCAGCCCAAAGGGCAAGCTTCTCGCGAAAAATCTTCGCATTGTGGCGGATGTCGACCGGAAAGGCCGGATGGAAGAGGATGGCGTCGATGGCATGGGTGTGGATGTGGTCGCGGGCGATGGCCAGCAGTTCGATCCGCAGCGTCTCCCGGTCCACCTTGACCCCTCTTTCCAGCTCGACGCAGAGTACCGGCCTGACTTGGCCGGGGAGGCCGACTCCGACGAGCGCGGAGCGGAATACCTGCGGGTGCGTGTTGAAGACCGCCTCGCAGGGAATGGTGAAGAGCGTTCCCGCCGCGGTCTCCAGCCGATGGGTCTTGCGGCCGCAGAACCAGACCCTGCCTTCCTCGTCGCGGCCGCCCAGATCCCCCATGCGGTGGAAGAAGGAGCCCGTCTCCGGGTCGGAAATCTTCGAGAGGTGGTCGGCGTCCGGGCGGTTGTAATAGCCGCGGGTCACCTGCTCCCCCTGGACGATGATTTCGCCGATCTTTCCGGTCGGGACCCGGAGCGACTCGTCCCAGTAATAGATCGGGTCGTCGCTGATCTCGATGATCTCGAGCCGGATCCCCTCTACTGGCCGGCCGATGCAGACCCCGCCCCCGGCATCGGTGATGACGCGGGTGGTACCCAGGATTTCATCGCTTCCGATGGAGCAGACCGGGAGCGCCTCGGTCGCGCCGTAGGGGGTGAAGACCTGCACGCCGGGCTCCAGGAGCGAGCAGAAGCGCTCGAGGACCGCCGCCGGCACCGGAGCGCCCGCGGAAATGGCGCGCCTGAGCGTAGGTAGCCGGGTGCCGTGCTTGACGCCGTAGCGGCCGACCCGGTTAATGAGTGCCGGGGAGCCGAACATGGTGGTGACCCCGTAGGTCGTGATGGCGTTGATGATGTTGACCGGGTTGACCGAGCCGGGACGGGTGAAATCCATCTCGGGGATGACGGCGGTCATGCCGAGCGCGGGGGCGAAGAGGGCGAAAAGCGGGAAGGTCGGGAGGTCAACCTCGCCCGGTTCGATGCCGTAGACCTGGCGCAGGGCTGCTACCTGGGCCGCGAAGTTGCCGTGGCTGTACACCGCCCCCTTCGGGGCACCGGTGCTGCCGCTGGTGAAAAGGATCGCCGCCACGTCGTCGTGCTGGGTCGGGGCCGGGGTGAAGGGGGCGTCCTGGTCGTCCTGCGCGATCAGTTCGGAAAGCGTAGTGCCGCCCCAGAAAAGGCGGCGTCCCACCGTCACGAAGGTGGTGATGGAATCCTTGCCCCAGCCCAACAGCAGGCGCGCCAGGTGCGCCTTGGGGATGCCGATAAAGGCACGCGGCTGCGCTTCGGCAAAGCATTTCTTCAGGTTTTTTATCCCCAGCCCCGGGTCGATCAGCACCGGCACCGCGCCCACCTTGAAGAGGGCGAAGGTGAGGGCGAAGAATTCCGGGCTTGGGGTGACCATCAGCACCGTGCGCACCCCGCGGCAGATGCCTATGCCGATCAGGCCGCGCGCGATCCGGTCGCTCAGAATGTCGAGCTCCGAAAAGCTCATGCGGCGATCCTTTTTGGGGAAGATGATCGCCGCGGTGTCCGGCTGCCGCCGTGCCATCTCAGGCAGGTGTGCGGCGATATTGACTGGGTTTTCGCCTAGCATTCGTTCTCGCCGGGTTCTTCCAGATTCGTGGTGTCGAGGAAGTTCTCTATGAGCGGCACCACCTCATCCTTCATGTCTTCCAGGATGTAATGGCCCGCGTCGGGATAGCTGTGCACCTCGGCCTGGGGAAAGCGCCTGATCCATTCGGCGAGGAAGCTCGGGTCGAAGACGAAATCGAGCTCGCCCCAAAAGATGGAGACCGGAAGGTCCTGGAACTTCTCCAGGCTGGCGGCGACCTCGCTTACCAGGGCAAAGTTGCGGTCGCGCGGGGAGAGCGGGATATCCTGCACGAAGCGGAGCGTCGCGATCCGGTTGCCCCAGGAGTCGTAGGGGGAGCGGTAGGCCTGTTGCAGTTCGCCGGACATCGGGTTTTTCTTGCAGCCGACGATGGACGCTCCGACGCTGAAGGCGTTGTAGCCGCGCACCAGCAGGGTGCCAAGAGGCGTGTCGCGGCAGATCCTGAGCCCGAGGGGGAACTTTTTCTCTTTGGGGAGGTGGAAGGCCGCCGTGTTGAGCAGCACCAGGCGCCCGATGCGCTCGGGGTGGCGCGCGGCGTAGGCCATGCCGATCATGCCGCCCCAATCGTGCAGCACCAGGGTCAGCTTTTCGGGAAGATCCAGGGAGTCGATGAGGCGCTCCAGATCGTCCACCCGCCGCGACAGGGTGTAATCGTAGTGCTGGTCGCCCGGTTTGTCCGAAAAGCCGCAGCCGATGTGGTCCGGCACGATGCAGCGGTAGCGGTCGCGCAGGGCGAGCACCAGGTTCCGGTAATAAAAAGACCAGGAGGGGTTGCCGTGCACCATGACGACCGGGTCGCCGGCGCCCTCGTCGAGGTAGTGGTAGGAGATGCCGTCGAGGTCGAGCCTGTGGCCGGTGAAGGGGTAAAGTTTTTCGAGGTTTACGGACATGCGGTTGGGTACCTGTGACTATCAAGTCTTTGCGAAGTGTGTAGAGACGCATTGCATGCGTCTCGCAGTTGACCTTGTTGTTGAAATAGAACCTGAGGTGCGTGCCACGCGTCCGTTGAACACGTGTCAACTATGAGGGCCATCAGGTAGAGACGCATTACATGCGTCTCTGCTCTGCCGACTCAGAGTTGAGTTAAGCGAAATCGGGATGACGGAGTCGCATGCAATGCGTCTCTACGAAAAGCGGGCACGAGGCCATGCCGTGCGAATTTGCAGAAGGCAGCAGGAAACCATGCCATACGTCTTTGCAATAGCCAAGGCTACCAATCGACCCCGAGCATCAGGCAGTTAAGCCCGCTGCCGATGCCGAGCATGGCGACCCGGTCGCCCTTGGAAAGGATATCACGCTCGTCGGCGAGGGCCGCGGTAAGCGGCAGCGAGACCGTCCCCATATTGCCCAGGAACTCGTAGGTGGTGAAATCCTTGTCGAGCGGGATGCCGAGAGTCTTCAAGATGGCGCTCTGGTGCGCGCTTCCCACCTGGTGGCAGACCACGCGGTCCACGTCGCCCCCGCTCCAGCCGACCTCGGGAAGAAACTGCGCCCAGGTGCGGCGTCCCAGCTCAACGCCGTAATTCATGACATTTACCGCATCAGTGCTCATGGACTGCACGAAGCCACCCTTACCGTCCGGGGCGATCCCCCAAAGGCAGAGAGCGTGGTGCTCGGGGGCCGCCTGGGTGAGGCCGCCGCGCAGCCGGCGCCGGCCCGAGTTGGAGAAGGAGCCGTCGGTAAGGAGCACTGCCACCGCTCCGGAGCCGCCGGTGAGAGTCGCCAGGGCGCTGGCGAAGTTCTCCATGCGCGGGTCGGCGAGCATGCGGGCGATCATGAGGTCGTTGATGTCCCGGGCGCTTTCACAGGAGACGACAAGGCCAGCCTTGATCTGGCCCAGCTCGATCCGGTTGGCGACGTCGAGGATGCCGTTCAGGACCCCCAGGCAGGCATTGGAAAGGTCGTAGACCGCTGCGTTCCCCGAGACCCCCAGGCCGGCTGCGACCCGGCAGGCGGTGGCGGGTTCGAACTGTTCCCGGCAGACGCCGGTGTAGACCAGCGCGCCGAGGTCGCTTGGAGCCAGGCTGCTTGCGGCAAGAGCCTTTTTCCCGGCAGCGACGGCGCCCCTGGAAAGCGGGAAGCCCGGTTCCCACCAGCGCCTTTCGCGTATGCCGGTGAGCGCCTGCAGTTGGCCCGGAGCAAAATGGAGAGTCTTGTAAAGAGGCTCCAGGCGGGCTTCCAGTTCGGCGGAGGTGACGACCACCGGAGCCAGTTCATAGCCGAGAGATTCGATATATACCTTGGAATACTTCATCTATCACCTTAAGAAACAGAGCGGTTGTGCTGGGAAACCTTTATCTACAGCGGAGAAACATTGTGCGAGGGAAAAACCTTTGCGTCCATTTAATACTTTTGTCTGCAAATGCAAGCATTGGTAGAGACGCATTGCATGCGTCTCCTTATCCCAATCACGCGTAGTCAAACAAGATTGCGCCAGCGCTGAGACGCATGCAATGCGTCTCTACCCGAGGGCGGTCATAGTCGCCCCGAACATACTAGATAAATGACCTTGAATCTTTAGCATCCGTTCTAGTAACTACCCTACGCCCTTTCCAACTGCACGGTAAAGTCATTCATCTGGTAAATCGGCCGCCCGTCCACCGAAAGGAACCCTGCGGCGGTCAATATGCGCTCCCCTTCGTCCACCGCGGTGATCCAGGCAACGACGGTCACCTGCGCGTTGGTCGGAACCACCTGCCCGCGGTAGAGCCAGCGCTGCCTGCGCTCCAGCGCAACCGCCGCGAGAGTGTCGCCTTCCTGCCAGCCCCAGCGCTGTACTGCGGCGTACTTAACCAGCTGCAGGAACGACTCCAGCCCGAGCGAACCGGGTGTCACCGGATCCTGATAGAAGTGTGCCTTGAAAAACCACTCGTCCGGATCGACCTGCTTGGTCCCTTTGAGGTAGCCGAGTCCCTTCGGGCCGCCGTCGGGAACGAAAAGTTCGATCCGGTCGATCATGCGCAGCTGCTTCTCGGGGAAGGGGCGCGCCTCAGGGTAGGGGAGACTCAGGCCGCGCCCGGTCTCCTCTGCCGTCGGCAGGTAGGGGGCGGCATCCCGGATGCCGACTTGATTGGCCAGGGCATCCTTGGCGAAGAAGCCGAACATGGTGTCGCCTTCGTAGAGGATTCCGTGCCGATCCGCCACGGAGAAGTCGTACTCCTGGATGATCATGCCGCCGCTGGTGGCCACCTTGGTCATGGTGGCGCGGGCGGTCAGGGTGCCGCTGTCGGGCGTTACCGCCCGGTGCTGCACGGCGCTGCCGCCGAGATTCCTGAAGGAGATATCGGTCGGGCTGTTGAGCGCTGAACCAACGTAGGCGGCGAGCCAGCCGCAGGGCTGCAGGGCAGCTTCCAGCAGCACCGCGAACGGCATGCGCGGCTGGCGGTCGGCAGCGAAATACCAGGCATCGGCCGGAATGTCGTACTGCGCCTCAGCCATGGCGCCGGCAACCATCTGCCACGGCTCGCCGCGTAGGGCGGTGACCCGGTCCATGAACTGGAACGGCGGACCAGGCAGGCGCGCGATCTTGCGGTCGGTGTCGAAGATACGGTACCTGTTGCCAAACCCTTCGGACGGGTTGCCGTTACTGTAGGCCAGTATCTGGTTTTTGCTGTAGAGCGCGGGCTTGCGATCGTACCCGGACGTTTCAGGTCCGCTCTGCGCTGCCAGTTTTCTCGGCACTGACTTTTCGGTTTGAGCGCTCCAAAGCGCCAGCAGGGTCTCCCGGTTGGTTCCGGTGAGGCGCACCGACATGTTGGTGATCTCGACGATCGGCTTGCCGTCCGCGTACATGAGGGCATCGACAATCGCGAAGGGTTCGGGCCGGTAGCCGAGTTCGCGGACGGTAACCTCGTAGCGCACGATTCGGGTCGATTCCAGCACCTGGCCACGGCAGCAGAGCTGGCTTGCCACGCCCGGCACCGGCTGCCATGAGGCGCCTTCGGTCTCGGCGACCCACCCCATCCTGAGCAGCAAGATGCGTAAGGTATGCATGCAGCACTCGTACATGAGCGTGCCGGGCATGACCCGGTCGTCCACGAAGTGGCAGGTAATGAACCAGTCGTCCGGGTGAATGTCGGCTTCCGCACGGATGAACCCGAGCTGATAATGACCACCCTTGGGATCGAGTTCCATTACCCGGTGCACGAGCTGCATGGCGCCGCCGGGAATGGTCAGGGGGCGCTGCAGACCGAGGCCGGCGAAAGCGGGACCGAAGCAGCCGGCCAGGTCGCCCTGGCGCAGCAGGTTGAGCTGGCCGGCGCTGTAGGAGGTCGTGTCGACCGGCACCAGTTCAATCCAGTCGGCAGGGAGGTTTCCCGTGCGCGGGCGTAGGTCCAGCACGCCGTGAACGATTCCCTTTCCGGCGTCGAGTGCCTCGGCCGAGAAGAACCCGGCGCAGCCGTTACGCATGGAAAGAAGCGGTTCCCCGTTGACCGTTGCCTCGAAATGGAAGCGGAACAGGTAGGTCTCGCCCTGGCGAAAGAAGCGTTCGATACGGATGTCGTAGCTGATGGTTTCGCCGGGGCCCGGGAGTTCGCGGTGGAAAGTTACCACAGCGTCAAGCAGGCGGTAGACCGCCATGCCGCGGGTGATGAAGTCGATACCCAGGTAGCCGGAAAGAAAGAGGTCAGCCTGGCCGGCTTCCACAGCGATACAGGTCGGGATGCGGCCGCCGTCCAGGTACCAGGCGCCGGGATGTACATCGTGCTCGGTTACCACGCGGCCCTGCGTCATCGATTTAGCTTCGCCCTCGAGCGTCACGATGCGGTCCACCAGCATGAGAGGTTCGTCCGGCAGGCGTACCCTGGTCGGGAAACTGTCGGCCTCGGCGAAGCTCGCGCCGAGCATACGTCCGACAGAGCCTCTGGCGAACTCCAGGCACATCTCACGATTAAAGGCAGGGGGCACGGCTCCGGCCATGCTGGAAGTGGCAGTATCAGAGGTGGCAGCACCAGAAGCAGCAGCACCACCAAACCCATGGGCAGGAAGTCCGAAAGTCCCCTCTCCCTCCTTCGCGCGAAGCGCTTCGGCGGGCAAGCCCGGAGGGGGAGGGCTAGGGAGGGGGAAAGCAGTGGTTGCTCCCGCTTCGGCATCCGTGGGCTGGCTGTGAGCCGCTACAGAGGTAGTCGTCTGTTCAAAAGGAAGCCCAGCGGCGATGAGCTGGCGCTGCAGAGAGACCTGCAGCGCCAGTGCGTCAGCCATGGAGCGGCTGATATTTTCGGTAGTGCGCAGGTACGCCTCATGCGCCTTGGCCCGCGCATCCTGCGCGGAAGCAAACCCCGCCAGCAGCGGAGCCGCAGCAGAAATCTGCGGCTGCAGGACAGATGCTGGTGCGGTTTCCCGTAAAGCAGCTACAGGGGCAGCTAAAGGTGCAGGCGTTACGCCGGCATTCGGGTAAATCCCTGGCTTGGTAGATAAATTGGCGGCCATACTTACCTGCGTATCAGTTACTGCCACCGTGCGCGCCTCAGTCGGTGCCTGTGTTGGTGCCTGTATTATGTGATTATTAGCTGTTTCCAACTTTCCCGCCGCTGCCGACTCCGTCAAAGCCACCTCGGCGACCACAGTAGCAGCCTGTACGTCCTTGAGATCCTTGAGATCCTTGATGTCCTCAAGGTACTTTAAGTCCTTCGCCTTAGCCTTGGCCAAATCAGCCGCTAACTCCACCGGCCGCCCAGGCGCAAAGGGAGCGCCACCAGTGCTAAACCTGATACTGGCACTACCGGCGACCAGCTTCCTGTCGTGCAGCAGCAGCTGCGCCGGTGCCTCGGCATAAAGCGGTTCCAGGTTCAGCGGAACCCGCTCCGCACAGAGCTGTGCCAAAAGCCTCAGCACAGCCGAGCCAGGCTCGACACCGGGAAGACAGGCGGATCTGGCGACATGGGGGCGGCCGGCAAGCATGCGGCCGATCATCCTGCTGCAGGAACCACCCGGCCCCATCTCGATGAAATAGCGCACGCCCTCGGCGTAGGCTGCCTCGATCACCCGCGGGAAGTCGATCCCCTCAACCGCCTGGGCCAAAATGGCGTCGGCGGCAGAGCGGCGGTTCACCTGGTACGGGGCTCCGGTGGCGCCGCTGTAGAAAATCAGCTCCGGATTCACATTGGTGCCGAAGAGGTGCAGATCGCGGTAGGCGTTAGCCACCTCGCGCGCCACCTCGCAGTGCACCGTGGTAACTCCCTGAAGCGGGAAGAACCGGCAGTCGAGCATGGCGACCAGATGCCTCACCCACTTGGCGTCTCCGCCGATGACGCACTCGTCCGGCGTGTTGACGATCAAAAGGTAAACCCTTGAGGTCTTCTTGAGCGCCCGACGCACTTCGCGTGCCGAGGCGTCGACCACGCCGATGCTCCAGACAATCTCTTTCCCCGAGCCTTCGCCCCAGGCGCGGCGCGCTGCCCGGCACTCGCCGGCAAGATCCCGCGTGAAGAGGGTGGACGACCGCATGCGCGAGAGCATCAGGTCGCGCTCCTGCCAGGTGCGGGTTGCGAAGAGTCCGGCGGACTCACCGAGGCTGTAGCCGATGACGGATTTGGGCGTGATGCCGAAACTCTGCACCAGGTCGCTAACCGCGCACCCGGTGGCGACCTGCCCGAAGATGACCGCCAGGTGATTCTCGTTGACGGCTTCCATCGGGGCGCCATTCCAGAATTGCTCGGGCTGGAACTGGTCGCGCAAGTAAAGGTTCTCGGCGTCCTGGCGCCGGAAGATCTCGGGCCAGCGCGTGGATAGTTCCATCCCCATCCCCGCGTAATGGTTCCCCGAACCGGGGTAGACAAAGCCGATTTTACCGGCGCTCCCGATCGGGTTGGCCGAGAAGAAGATCCGATCCCGCATGGAAGGGGGAAGCAGCATGTCGGCCTGCGCAGCATAGGCGCTCAGCAGCCGCTCTCCCTGGGTGATAAGGGTGTCCAGTTCCTCAAAGTTGCGCGCGACCAGCGAAACGGCCAGTGCCAGATCACCCGACCGATCCTGTCGATTTTGCCAGGTGCGGGCCAGCGCCGATAGATCAGGGCGGGGCAGGACGCCTGCGTGCTTGCGCAGCAGATCGAGGGCGCTCGCCAGTTCCTCACGGTCATCACCGGCTACAAAGAACAGGGACTCCTCGCCAATGCCAAGGGGGGCTAAGCGTTCCAGCGCAACACGGGCAGGGGGGTTGTCATATCCGGCCAGAACCACGTGACTGCAACTTCCATCAATACCAAAGACGCTGATGCCGGCGTGTCGCGCACCTTTGGCCCGGTTGCGCAGCCAGTACCCTGAGGTGGCCGGCAGGTAGAGCGCGCCGTCGCCGGTGAGTTTGGGCAGGGGACGGGTGACGGCAGTTTGCGAAGCCGGTATGATCTCCTGATACAGAGCCAGGCACCCCTTGACGAAGGCAGCCAAGCCAGAGGCGGCGCCGCAGTGGCCGATATCGGCCTTGACGCTGCCGACAGCCAGGCTCCGTTGGGCCGGAAGGGCGGGGTCGGCCTCATCGGGGGCGTTTTTCGGGGCTTCCTGCGTGGTGATCGATTCGCTCCTACCGCCGTCGAAAAATCTTGCCAGCGCCGAGGCTTCCATCCGGTCCTCGGCCGCGTTGCCGCTACCGTGTGCCTCCAGATAACTGACTTGATCCGGCGCCACGCCGGCCTCGCCATAGGCGCGCTCCAGGGCATGGCGGTAGGCCGCGGTTCCGGGGAGCATCAGGTCGCCGCTTGCCTCGCCGATCCCCTTGATGACCGCATAGATCCGGTCGCCGTCGCGCTCCGCGTCGGAGAGTCGTTTCAAAATGACGCTGGATGCGCCCTCGCCGACGATGCTCCCGTCGGCGCGCTCGTCAAAGGGAGTGGCTGCGCCGGAGGTGGAAAATGGGCGACCCTGGTGCTGGCCGAGGACGGCACGCAGGTCCCCCGCCAGATCGACGGCGCCGACGATGGCCCGGTCGATTTCGCCCACCTGGAGTTGGCGCACCGCGGTTTCCAGGGCGCGCAGGCCGGAGCTTTCCTCGCTGGACATGGTAAAGCTGGGGCCGCCGGCCCGGAATTCCCGCGCAATCCGGCTTGCCACTACACTTCCCAGTGCGCCCATGGTGCGGTTGGCAGTAAGGGGCGGGCCGCTTTGGTCGCGCAACTGGGCGACCCAGGCCGACATTTCCGGTTCCGTCATGTCGAGCCCGAGTTCCTTCGCCCAAAGCCTGGCTTTCTGGGCAATGGACCAGCGGAAGCTGAAGTTTGTGCTGTTGAGGTCGAGCGCAATGCCGATGAAGACGCCGGCGCGCAGGTTGTCCGAGCGGTCCAGTCCGGCGTCAGCCATGGCAGCGGCAGCGGACTGCAGCATCAGCACCTGCTGGGGCAGCATCTCTTCCAACTCTTTCGGCGGGATACGGAAGGCGTTGGCGGGAAGCGCGAACTCGTCCAGGTAGAAACCGGCAAAGGGGGTGTCTTTGAGCCTTTCCTTGGCGAACCAGGCGCTTTTCTCGGCTCCCCACCAGTCTTTTGGCTTGCCGGGAGCAGTGGGGGTACCACCGCCCAGCACGCGCTGCTGGAAGGCGGCCAGGGACTGCCAGGGGCCAAAGCGCGCATCCATGCCGACGACAGCGACCGGTTCGCTCCCATTCGGGTTTCGCCCGGCAGCGCCGGCTTGCGTCCCGGCGGTCGCTGCTACGACTCCAGCCGGGCTTACTGTCCCCTCGGTCAGATCAGTTGGATCGGACCGATCGTCGCTTTGCGGCAGCCACTCCTCGACCAGCAAGTGGGCGTTAATGCCGCCAAAGCCAAAGGCGCTTACCGCGCCGCGGCGCGGGATGCCGTCGCCGCGGCGGTGCCAGGGCGCAGCCGCCTTTAAAACCTGAAACGGACTCTGCTCCAGCGCGAAGCCGGCAGGAGCCGCGCCGAAATTGGCGGTTGGTGGCAGGGTCTCTTCGCTCATGGCGAGCAGCACCTTGGTGAGGGCTGCGGCGCCTGCTGCGGTCAAAAGGTGCCCGATGTTCGACTTGACCGAGCCGATGACGCACTGCCGTGAACCGGCTCTTTCCGACCCCCAAAGCTCCTTGAGGCTGGCGACTTCGGTCGCGTCGCCGACCGGGGTGCCGGTGGCGTGACACTCGATGAGGTCGAGATCCTGCGGCGCCCAGCCCGCCTGGGCGTAGGCGGCACGCATGGCGCGCAGCTGACCGTCGGAAAGCGGAGCCAGCAGGCTCCCCCCGACGTCGTTGGAGAGACCGATTCCCCTGATGATCCCGTAGATCCGGTCGCCGTGGGCGATGGCGTCCTTCGTGCGCTTCAGCAGGAAGATCCCGGCACCTTCGCCGACCACGAGACCGTCGCCGGCCGCGTCGAAGGGGGAGCAGACGCCGCGACGCGACAGGGCGCGCAGCTGGGAAAAGCCCATCTGGGTGTAGAGCGGGTCGGGCCGGGAAAGTCCGCCGGTCAGCATGGCGTCGGCGCGGTCCGAAAGAAGTTCATCAACGGCGAGTTTGATGGCGTAGAGCGAGGAGGCGCAGGCCGCGTCGAGGGTGCAGCAGCCGCCACCCAGGCCAAGTGCTGCGGCCAGAAGGCCGGCGGGAAGCCCGGCGACATAACGGTTCAGGGGATCGACCGGCGCCACCTGGTTTGCGTGCCCGAGGAGCATTTCCTCGAAGCTCCGCCCCAGGTAGGACCGGGAGAGTTCCGCGGATTTTTCGCTCGGTAGCGCCAGGTTGCCGATGATGACGCCGATCCGGGAGCGGTCGAGCGGCTTGGTGACGCCGGAGTCGAAGGCCCTGGTGCCGGCATGGAGCAGCAGGTGGTACAGGGGATCCAAACCTTTGAGGTACGCGGGTTCCAGGCGCAGGCCGGAAAGCTCGGCGGCTTCCGGGATGGCGTCGATGAAGCAGCCCCGGCGCGAGTAGACGTGATCCGCCTTACCCGGTTCGGGGTCGAAGGCGGCGTCGGCGGAAAGCTGCCAGCGCCCTTCCGGCACTTCGCGGGTGGCACTTTTTGCGCTGCGGATGTTGTTCCAGAATGCCGTCAGGTCAGGAGCATCGGGGAAAATTCCGCCGATGCCTACGATTGCTACCGAGGGGGACTGCATGCTCAAGCTGCCCCCAACTCAACGGAAACCGGACGCTGCAACTGATTGCGCTGGAAAGCCTGCTTTAAAGATGGGTCGATGACGCACTCGTAACCTTCCAGACGTGCCACGAGTTTTCCGGTGTGACGGTCCAGAAACTCCATGTCGGCGGAGGCGCCATGGGCGCTTTCCGAGGTGACGCGGATCACCACCTGCGCTCCGTCGCGCGGGAATGCTTCCTGGAACTGGCGGTAGCGGCCGGCAAAGCAGGGGAGCGAGCCGGAGCCGAAACGCTCGAAGCTCCAAAGGATCATCAACTGGAACGCGCTGTCAATGACCAAGGGGTCAGTGAGCCAGACGCTCCGAAGCGGCCGCTTGATCCAGGAGGCAGGTGCGGGCGCACCCTTCACGACCGCCGCGATCCCCTTTGCGGAACAACCGTCCACCTGCTCGATGCCGTGCAGGTCCGGCCCGTGGAAGAGCCGCTCACGGTTGTAAATGACCCCGTTGGGCGGGGTGTAGGGGGTGCTCGGCAAGTCGGTGATGGAGCGGATTCCCTCGGGAAGCCTGGTGGCCAGCACAATCTCGGCGCGTGCGTGCAGCACGGTCCGGTCATTGGCACCCCGGCTGGAAAGCTCAACCGGCACCAGGTGGAAGCTTTCGCGTTTCACCGCGCGCCCGGCCATCACGTTCAGGGTGAAGGAGGTGTTGTCCTCAAAGACGACCCCCTTGCAGATGCGCAGGTCGTTGAAGCCATGAAAGCGGAAACCGGGATTGCCGTGCAGCGCGCCGTGGGCAAGCCATTCAACGATGACCGCCATCGGTAGCACTGCCTTGCCGTCCAGCACGTGCGAGCGCAGAAACGGGTAGTCGGAAGCGGTCAGCGTCAGGGAGAAGGCCTCCTGAAGGTTTTGCGGCTTCGTGGGCTGGGCCAGCGCGGTCGGCTCACACAGTCCGGCTAAAGCAACGATCTCGACCGGAGCGCCGCTGGCGGCGATCTCACGGGCCAGGAATTCACCGCCCTGCTGCAGGTCGATGACGCCGATCCCCTCTTCGGCGAAGACCTTCTTCAGCGCCGGGGTGACCATGCCGCCATCCCAGGGGCCCCAGTTGATGCTGACGGACCGGCAGCCGGAGCGGCGCCTCGCCTCAGCCTGGGCGGTCTTGTTCAAAACTTCATTGGCGACGGCGTAATCGACCTGTCCCACCCGCCCGAAACGTCCGGTGCTGGAGGAGAAGAGGGCGATGAAGCGCAGTTCGTCGTTGTAGGTCGCGTTCAACAGCGTTCTCAGGCCGACGACTTTGGTGCTGTAGACCTGTTCGAACTGCTCCGGGGTCTTGTCGACGATGAGGCGGTCGGCGAGCACTCCGGCGCCATGCACGATGCCGCGGATCGGCCCGTGGCTGCGGCGCACCTCGTTCAGCACGAGCTCCATGGCGCCTTCGTCCCGGATGTCGACCGCGCGGTAAACCGCCTTGCCGCCGGTTGCCGCAATCCGCTCCAGGGTGGAGCGCAGTTCACGGGCGGCGAGGACCGCACGGTAGCGCTCCTCGATTTCGCGCGGGTGCAGCTTTCCGGTTGCGGCCAGCATGATGGCCCGCTTGATCTCGCCCTCTTCGCTGAGAGTCTTCAGCCACTCCGGCTCGTCCAGCGGTTCCGGCGAGCGACCCAGCAGCACCAGGAAAGGCCGGTAGGCCTGGGCGAGGGCCAGGGCGGCGGCTGCCGTCACGCCGCGCCCGCCGCCGGTGATGACCACGACCTCGCCTTCCTTGACAGGGGCGGAGGCAGGGGCGGGTGCGGCCGGCAAAACAGCAAGGGTCAGGCCGTGACGCCCGGCCGGGGTGAGCCCCACCTCGACCGGTCCGCGGCGAAACAGCTCGACGGCGACTGCATCGGCTGCGGCTCCGGCGCTCGGGAACTCACCCAGGTCGATGGCCTTGCAGACGACCTCGGACCACTCCCGGGAGGCCGTCTTGGTGAGCCCTGCCAGGCCACCGGAAAGGGGATCCTTCAGCGCGCTGCCGGTTCCAAAACCAAAGTGGCCATCCAGGCGCGAAACGGTAACGCAGACAGCAGCGTCGGCTTCGGCAGCATGGCCGAGCGCCTTGGCGGCGTTTTTCATTAATTGGAAGGCGTTTTCCAGGAAAAGATCGTCGGTTCCGGATACCGGAGCGCAGATGACCAGTCCGGAAAGCTTTCCGGTAGGGTGGATATGGTGCGCGTTGGCAGCGTCCACCTTGCGCACGGTGCAGCCATGATCCAGAAGAATGCTGCAAAGCTCTGCGGAGAAAGCGGAATCATCGTTGGTAACCCAGATTTCTCCGTCATTGGCAAGGATGACGGCGTCCGGGTTGGCATCATCGTCCAGCAAAACGGAGACGACGCTGCTGCGCTCGATCCCCGGGACTGCGATTTTGACCGGTTCGCTGGCCGCCGTCTCGACTGCCGCAATCTGGGCGACTTCGGCCGCAAGCGGCGGAGCCGACAGGAAGCGCGAGATGTCGCCCAGGGTGTGCAGCGTTCCGAGCTGCTCGGGGCCGATGGCGGGAGTACCGGGGAGCCTTTCCTGCAGCGTGGAGAGGATTTCGACCCGTTTGATGGAATCGATGCCGAGATCAGAATCCATCCCCATGTCGAGTTCCAGCAGTTCGACCGGATAACCGGTTTTCTCGCTGACTACTTCCAGAAGTATCGCGGCGATGTCCACTGCGACGGTCTGCGGTACAGCAGGTGCGGCAGCTGAAGGTGCGCTCGCTGCGGTCGGTGCGCTTCCCGCCTCGAGGTGCCGTACGATTTCGCCGAGGGTGCGCAGCGTTCCGAGATGCTCGGGACCGATGGCGGGAGTGCCGGGGAGCCTTTCCTGCAGCGTGGAGAGGATCTCGACCCGCTTGATGGAGTCGATGCCGAGATCGGAATCCATCCCCATGTCGAGTTCCAGCATTTCGACCGGATAGCCGGTCTTCTCGCTGACGACTTCAAGGAGTGTCGCCGCTATATCGAGGCCGGCAGCAGCGGGTGCCGCCTGAACAAAAGCCTCCTGAGCCGGAGCGCTCGCTGCCTGCGCGAGGCCGGAGCCAATGAGATGGTTTGCAATTTCTCCCAGAGTGCGCAGCGTACCGAGATGCTCGGGGCCGATGGCCGGAGTCCCGGGAAGCCTTTCCTGGAGAGTGGAGAGGATCTCGACCCGTTTGATGGAATCGATGCCGAGATCGGAGTCCATTCCCATGTCGAGTTCCAGCATCTCAACCGGGTAGCCGGTCTTCTCGCTGACGACGGCTAGGAGGGTCTCGGTGACGACAGCGCCGCTAACCTGCGCAACCGGCGCGGCGGTGACTGCTGCGACGGCGACTGCCGAGGCAACTGATGCGGCGGCAGGTGCGCTTGAAACGGCGCCTGCCGAGAGGTGAGCGGCGATCTCGCCCAGCGTGCGCAATGTGCCCAGATGTTCGGGGCCAATGACGGGTGTGCCGGGGAGCCGATCCTGAAGCGTCGAGAGGATCTCGACCCGTTTGATGGAGTCGATGCCGAGGTCGGAATCCATCCCCATGTCGAGCTCCAGCATTTCGACCGGATACCCGGTTTTCTCGCTGACGACAGCCAGCAGCGTTTCGCAAATGTGAGCGGAACTAACCTGGAGGGTCGCAGCGGCCGTAGCGGTCGTAGCGGTCGTAGCGGTCGTAGCGGTCGTAGCGGTCGTAGCGGCCGTAGCGGCCGTAGCGACAGCCGTTGCGCCAGCCGAGAGGTGAAGTGCAATCTCGCCCAGGGTGCGCAGGGTCCCGAGGTGCTCCGGGCCTATGACGGGCGTGCCGGGTAGGCGGTCCTGAAGCGTCGAGAGAATTTCCACCCGCTTGATGGAGTCGATGCCGAGGTCGGAATCCATCCCCATATCAAGTTCGAGCATTTCAATCGGATAGCCGGTTTTTTCACTAACGACGGCAAGCAGGGTGTCGGTGATGCCGGCGCCGAGATTGGCCGTAGCGGGAATGGCGGGGGGCGCTGGCGCGGCTGCCACAGCCGGCCTGGAAACCGTAACAGCGACAGGTGTCACGGCTGCAGGTGCAGCTGCGGGAGCTACTACAGGCGCTACGGGAGCAACTGTCATTGCCGCCACGGGAGCGAAATGGGCGACCGGCGCGCTGACCGCCGCTTCAGCGAATCGTGCTGTCGGGACGATGGGGGCATAGAAGGGCGCTACGGTAGCGCCCATGATCAGCTGATGCTGCTGCTCCAGGAGGGTCTGAAAAGTCTTGGTGGCGCTTTCCTGGCCTTCGAGGAAGCGGCGGTGCAACTGCGCGGTGTCTTCCTGTATTTTCTGCAGGATCGCCATGCTGTCACGGGTCATCCGGAGCGACTCGCTGAGAGCGGAGTGGGACGCCGGCGCGCTGTTTGCCGGTGCGGCCTGAGCCTGCTGGAATGACTGCTGCACAGCCGGTTGCTGAAACGACTGCGGTGCCTGCGGCTGTGTCGGCTGTGTCGGCTGGGCTGCGTGCTGGAGCTGTGCCGGAGTCGGGGCGCTGGGCGCCGGAGCTGCCAGGGGCGCCGGTGCCGTGGGGGCCAGGACGCGGGACGGAAGCACCGGCGGTCTCTTGGCTTTGGGTTTGATGTAGTTAGCGCCGCAAAGCGGAATGGTCATGAGCGGCTTTTTGCCGGTCGGGGCGGCGGGGCGGTGTCCTGCGTCCCAGGCTGCAAGCTCAACCTCGTGGCCGAGGACCAGGAGCTGGGCGAGGGTCCGGGCCAGGTCGGCCACGCCGGAGCGCTTCCCTGCTGAGGCGTCGAGGGCGACGGCCAGGTGAGGGCGTTCGCCGAGAATGGCCTGTACCAGCCCGGTCAGCCGGTTACCCGGACCAACTTCGACAAAACTGGTGACTCCTGCCGCGTACATAGCCTCGACCTCGGCCACAAACTCAACCGGCTTGGCAAGCTGATTGGCAAGCAGGGTCTTAGCCTGGGCTCCGTCTGCCGGGTAGATGCCGGCGCTCGTGTTGGCGTAGACCGGAAGCTGCGCCTTGTTCAGGTTGATCTTTTCCAGGGCAGCCAGGAAAGGGGCTGCCGCATCGGCGACCAGGGGGCTATGAAAGGCCGCCGCGACCGGAAGCTGCTTGCAGGTGAGGGAGCGTGCGGAAAAAATCGCCGCCGCCCGCGCGATCTCGCTGGAACTTCCCGAGAGCACCGCCTGCGACGGGGCGTTACGGTTGGCGACCACCAGGTCGAGCTTTTCCTGTGCGATGACTTCGCTCACCTTGGCAAGCGGAGCCGAGACGGCAAGCATGCTCCCCTTGTCGCCTTTTCCGGCACCCATCAGCAGGCCACGCAGGCGCGACAGGCTGTGCAGCGCGTCCTCGTCCAGGCAGCCGGCGGCGCAGAGCGCGGTCAGTTCTCCGAAGCTGTGGCCGGCAACCGCCGCGGGGCAAACGCCGAAACCCTGCAGAAGGCGCAGGGCGCCGAGGCTTACCGCGCCGATGGCGGGCTGAGCTGCCTGGGTGGCGCGCAGCGCTTCGTCCTGGGCAAGCTTCGTCTGTGCATCGAAAGCGGAGACCGGGTAAATGATGTCGGAGAGGAGCTTGTCGTCGCCGGACTCAAAACCGTCGTTTGCCGTGGCAATCGAGTTCAATAGCTCGGGGAAGCGGCAGGCAAGGTCGTTCAGCATGCCGGCATACTGGGATCCCTGGCCGGGGAAGAGCATGCCGAGCTGGCCCGGGGTCGTGGCGCAGGCGTAAAAGGCTCCGTCCGGGGTCTGCCAGGCAGATCGCGGGCTTTTAACCAGCATCGCACGGGCATTTTTCAAAAGAGCCGTCAGGTTGGTGCTGTTACGCTCGAGAACCAGGGCCATGCGGCAGGGGGCCTTGGCGTCGAAGCCGGCACGGGAAACCGAGGCCAGGTCCCGCAGGGCGTTCCAGGAACTCTCGGGGACTATCCGGTCGAGGCCTGCGGAAATTGTCGCGGCGTCTGCGCCGGAGAAGGTGACGAGCTGGGTGTAGCCGTCCCAGTCCGCGGCCTTCTTGAGCGGCTGGTATTCCTCCAGGACGACGTGGAAGTTCGAGCCGCCAAAGCCGAAGGCGCTGACGCCGGCGCGCCGCGGCATGCCTGCGCGCGGGAACCAGGGGCGCTTTTCCGTCGCGATGTAGAAGGGGGTCAGGCCCGAGGTGATCTCTTTTTGCGGAGTCTGCACCTTGATGGTCGGAGGAATCACCTTGTGATGCAGCGCGAGGGCGGCCTTGATGAGGCCGGCGGCTCCGGCCGCGGCCTTGGCGTGTCCGATCTGGGACTTCACCGACCCGAGGCAGCACCAGGGGTTGAGTCCCTCGCCGTACACCTCGCGAAGCGCGCTCACTTCTACGGCGTCGCCCACCTTGGTGCCGGTTCCGTGGGCTTCCAGAAGGCCAATGCTCTCCGGCGTCACGTCGGAATTCTGGTAGGCGTTTTTGAGCGCCTTCACCTGGCCCGAGGCGCTCGGGGCGTAGATGGCGTCGCCCTTGCCGTCGCTGGAGGAGCCGACGCCGCGGATCACCGCGTAGATCTTGTCCCCGTCGCGCTCGGCGTCGGCGAGGCGCTTCAGCACGACGATCCCGAGCCCTTCGCCGAGGATGGTGCCGTCGGCGCTGGTGTCGAACGGCTTCGCGTTACCGGAGGGGGAGAGCGCCGGGGTCTTGCTGAAGCACATGTACATGAAGATGTCGTTGAAGGTGTCGATCCCGCCGGTGACGACGATGTCGGCTTTCCCGGAGGCAAGCTCCATGGAGGCCAGGTGCAGGGCGGAGAGCGAACTCGCGCAGGCAGCGTCCACCACGCAGTTGGTGCCGCCCAGGTCGTACTGCTTGCTGATGCGGCCGGCGACCACGTTGCCGAGCAGTCCGGGGAAGGAGTTTTCCTGCCACGGCACGTAGGAGTCGGAGATCCTCTCCACGACGTCCTGAGCGACGGCGTCGTCCACGCCGGCGTCCTTCAGTGCACTTCTCCAGATCGGATGCCCCAGGCGCGCGCCGAGCGGGATGACCAGTTCCAGCGTCCCGGTGACTCCCAGGATGACGGAGGCGCGGCTCTTGTCGAAGCTGCGCTCCGGGCCATAGCCCGCGTCCTTCAGCGCCTGTCCGGCGGCCACCAGTCCCAAAAGTTGCGAGGTGTCGATCGCCTCAAGCACGTTCGGGGGGATGTTGAATTCCATCGGGTTGAAGTCGACCGCGGAAATGAAACCGCCGCGCCGGCCGTAGGTCCGGTCCGGGCTCTTCTGGTCCTGGTCGTAGTACGCCTCGACCGGCCAGTGGGAATCGGGGATCTCGGTTATGGCGTCAACACCTTCCATAATGTTCGCCCAGTAGGCATTCTGGTCCTCAGCCTGCGGGAAAAGGCAGCCGATACCGATGATAGCCAGCTGAGTTCCGATGCTGGAGATGGCGGGTTTTATATCGTCAGTTTTCAACAAAGGTACTCCTTGATTTGTGCGATTTCGAGCGGTTCCTGGGCGAGGGCTTCCTGCGGCAGGTCGATCCCCTGGCTCTTCAGGAAGTTGGCGCGGCTGAGTTGGGCGGCGCCATGCAGGATGTTGAGGGCGACCGTGACGACCTTACGTCGTTCGGGAGCTTGCAAAAAGGATCCGGCGGCCCATTCGTTGAAGGCGCCCATGGAAGGGCCGCACCAGACCTGATAGTCCATGCGGCGCGGCGCCATGCCGTCCTTGGCCCAGTGGGCCGCCTGGCCCAGGTACCAGCGAAAGACCAGCGCCATGAGGTGCTTGGGGTCGCGCTCGCTGCGCTCCACCTGGGAGGGGTCGCGGACCAGGAAGTAGGCGCGGGTGTCGCGCCAGATATCTTCCAGCGGTGCCTGAAAGAGGGTTTTTTCCAGCTTGTCGCGCTCCGCGGCAGGGAGGTCGTCCAGGCTTTTGTGGGCGCGGTACAGTTCGAAGAGTTTGGCGGCACGCATGGGGAACATGGTGCCGCGCTTCAGGACCTGCACCGTGACCCCCATCTCGAACATGTCGGCGGCCGGAGCCATGGTGACGTCGGCCTGGTGCGTGTCGGCGAGCATGACACGTACCGCGTCCGAGGTGCCGGACTCGATGCAGGATTGGTTCACCGAACCGGTCATGACATAGGCGGCGCCCATGGCGAAGGCGGCGACGGCAGAGGCAGGCGTGGAAATGCCGCCGGCAAGGCCCACCCGGAGCCTGCGGTCGTAGCCGTACTGGCGCTCCAGCTTGGCGGCGAGCGAAAGGATGGTCGGGAAAAGCGCCATGGCGGGACGGTTGTCGGTGTGTCCGCCCGAATCTGCTTCCGCGGTGACTTCCTGTGCCAGCGGCACCAGGGCCGCCAGTTCGGCCTGCTCGGCCGTAAGGGAGCCCTCGGCGACCAGTTGACGCAGCAGCTTTTCCGGCGCGGGCGCAAAAAATTTGGCGGCGAGCTCCTCGCGTGACACCTTGGCGATGATCCGGTTCGGGGTCACGATGCGGCCGTCCGAGCCGCGCCGGATACCGTGGGTCCGGTAGCGCACCAGGGGGAGCGTCAGCGCCAGGAAGGCGGAGGCCTCAATGATGCGGACCCCTTTGCGGATATAGAGTTCGGCCAGCTCGCGCTCCAGTTCCGGCTCGTGCGGGGAGTGGATCAGGTTGAACCCGTAGGGGATATCGCCAAGCGAAGCGTGCAGGCGGTCGGCGGCTTCCTCCACCTGGGTTAGCGGCAAGCCGGCGGCTCCGAAGAAGCCGAGCATCCCGGCGTGGCCCAACTCCTCCGCGATGGCGGCCGAGCTGATTCCTTTGGCCATGGAACCGGCCAGGTAAGGGAAACGGATGCCGAGCTCCCGGCAAAACCCGGGGTCGCCGAGGTTTTCCGGCAGGCAAGGGGGGGCGTATCCAGCCAGGGTGAGGCCGTTTGCCGGGCCTGCGCCCAGATGTCCGACGCCGCCGAGTTCGGCAACCAGGGAGCCGTTATGCTCCACGAGGTACAGGGGGTGGCGCACCGAGCGCAGCGCTTCCTTCAGACTCAACTGTCCTGTGGCAGGTGCGTCCGCAGCGCCAGACCAGGACCCGAGGCAAGCTTTTTTTTCAGGGTGATCGGTCGCATCACACCAGGGTGAGAATCGGTTCAAACGGGCTTCTCCTGTTGCCAGCGTATTTGCAACGGAACTGCGATGGCCTAATAGATACTCAAAGGGCAGAAGGACAAGGCTTGGGCATGGAGGAGGCAGGTTGACTTGTTAAGCGCTATTATTTCAGGGGAAAACCGGAATAAGCGATTATCAGGCACTGCCCATTTTAACAGAGCATTTGTATATTAAACCGAGCAAAAAGGCAAGCCAAGACGCCTCTGGCACGCGCTTTTTTTAACCCGTCAGGAATTGAGAGCCGCTAATGAACACTCTTGCCAGTTTTTTTCTGGTCTATCGCCTGCAACAGGTACGGGTAGACCAGTTCCGTGATTATCCGATACCCCGGGGCCAAGGGATGCAGGCCGTCTGCCTGGTTCAAACTGGCATCCCCAGCCACCCCGGCCAGAAAGAAGGGAATCAGGATGAGGTCGTGCTTGGCGGCAACTGTGGGATAAATGTCAGCGAATTCCCGTGTATATGAAGGACCGAGGTTGGCCAGCATCCGCATTCCGGCCAGCACGACGACGACCCCTTTTGCCTTTAACAGGGCGACTGTTTTGTCGATATTGCCGCGGGTAAGTTGCGGGTCGACCCCACGCAGGCCATCGTTGGCGCCGATCTCCAGGATGACGATGTCCGGTTTTAGCTTGAGGATCCAGTCGACCCGCGCGAGAGTCCCGCTGCTGGTTTCGCCGCTGATTCCGGCATTGATGACCTGCCAGCGGTAGCCTGTCTGGTGCAGCTTTTTTTCCAGCTGCGCCGGGTAGGCTTCGGTTTCCGGCAGTCCAAGGCCGGCGGTGAGGCTGTCGCCGACCGCGACAATGGTACCCTGGAAGGCGGGTGCCGCGGCAGGCGGGGCGGCCGCAGACCCGCTCTCCTTTTGGCACCCGGCGGTCAGCGCGCCTGCGGCAAGCGCGAGAAGTGCCAGCAGTAGTCCTGGAAATTTCATGGTTTCCCCCCCTCAACGAGCATTTTTATCGGACCGATAGGTCGGATCCGACCGATCCGGCCGAGGAAGAGCCGATTGCCGATTGCCAGCTGTCCCCCCCCCGGACGTTCACTCATCCGCCTGCTCGCGCAAAAAACTGACCGGCTTCTGGCGCAGGATCGACGCCGAGGCCGCCATCCCGACGCAAAGGACCAGCAGTGCGGTCGCCAGCACCATGAGCACGCATAATCCCGGGTAGGCACGGTATTCCAGGTCAAAGGACCGGCGGCAGACAATCAGGCTCCCCACCTGTGCTATAAACAGGGCAATACACCCGCTGGTCAGCCCCAGGAGAAGACTTTCGGCGGCAAAAACCGCCAGCACAAACCTGCGGCGCGCCCCGAGAATGGTGAAATACACCGCCTCCTGGATGCGCGCGTACCGGGTGGCAAAGACCGAGCTTACCACAATCAGGATCCCCGCAGCCATGCTGAAGGAGGTGAAAAAACGCACTATGACTGAGAGCCTTGCCATGATGCGCCCAAAGATAGTGACGGTCTCGGTAAGGTCGATGACGCTTATGTTGGGGAAGCGGGCCACTACCTTGTTCTGAAAACCCGAGATGCGCTCCTTGTCGAGGCGCGCCGCGCAGAAGAAGGTATGCGGCGCCTCTTCCAGGATCGCCCGGGGAAAAACGAAATAAAAGAAGGGGGTGAAGCCGCTGCCGGTCCTGGTGCGCACGCTGGAGATACGTGCCGCTATCGGTACGCCCTGGACCCGGAAAGCGATGGTGTCGCCGACGGCCATTTTGTGCATCTTCAACACGGTATCGAGCACCGACACCTGCTGCACGGGCCAGTCTTTTCTGAAGAGCGTCTTCCCCTCGATTATCTTCTCGTCGCCCAGCAGCCGGTCATAATAGGTGAGATTAAACTCGCGCGCCAGGTTGTCGCCGCGTGCCTCGCGCTCCTTTTCCGGATCGATCGGCTGCACGTTGATCGCGTTCACGGTACCGCGCACGATCGGAAAAAAGTCGGCCGGGGTACCGAGGATCGCGGCAAATCCCGCCTTTTGCGCGGGCTGGATGTCAATGGCGAATACGTTCGGGGCTCCGGGCGGAAAGGAGTCGATGAAGGAGGCGTCGAGGTTCTTTTCCACCAGCGTTATGGTGAAGATGACGGCGAGCGCGGCCGACAGGGTGACGGTGATCGACCGTGTCGCGCTACGCGGCCTGAAGAGCCCTTTAAGTGCCTGCCGCAGGGCCAGGTTTTTCGGATTCCGGGTGCGCAAAAAACGCAGGGCCGCGATTGCCAGCAGGTAGGCGACCAGAACCAGCAGCACCAGGCCCAGAATGAAATAGAGGCCGGTTTTCAGCTCACGGATCCGGATCAAGACCATGGCGAGAAAAAAGCAGCTCCCTGCGCCGGCAATGATCCAGGTGGAACGGTTCCAGAAACTGCCCGCCTCGTCCTTGCCGAAGATCGCCCGCGGCTTCAGCTCCTTCAGGCGGTACAAGGGGAGGGCGGTGAAAAGGAGCACCACCAGGAACCCGATCAGCATCGCCTCCCCGACCGCCCAGCCGGACAGGGTCAATTCGACCTGCGCCGGGATCAAACCGTGGAAAAGTACCGGCAGAAAACTCTGTAAAGCAAGGCTCGCCGCAAGCCCCAGCGCCGTGCCGGCCAGACCGAGGGCCAGGGTGACGGCTAAAAAGTGAACGATAATGAATCCGCTGCGGGCCCCGATCGCCTTCATGACGGCGATGGTGCGCTCCTGCTCCTTCAAAAGCGCAAAGAGGGTGCTCTGGATGCCGAAACCGGCCAGGAGCAGGGTGAAGATACCGCTTAGATTCAGGAAAAACAGGAGATTGTCAAAGAAACGTTTCACCCTGGAGTCCGCGCTTTGGTAGGTGTCGATGCGCAGGCGGCTTTCTCCCTCGCTGCGGCGCAGCTCACCCGCGACGCGGTCCACGTCCTTACGCTGGAAAACTTTGGCGAGAGTCACGTACTCCACGCGGCTTTCCTTGCCGATCAGCCCCAGCGCATCGAGATCGGCCGCAGCCAGGAACACGCGCGGCCCCAGTGCGAAGAAGTTTACCGGCCGGTCGGGCTCCTGCAGCACCACGTCGCGAACCGTCAAGGTAGCATTGCCTACGCGCAGCGCGTCACCCAGGTGGATCTGGAGGCGGTCCAGGAGCGACTGCTCGACCACCAGATTTCCCGGCGTCAGCACCTCGCTCAAGGATCGGCCCGAGGCCAGTACGACCTTGCCGTAAAACGGGTAGCCCGGCTCGACGACCTTCAGGTTGCTCAAAAGCGAACCCTCGCCGGTCGCCTTGCGCAGCACCGAATAGAATTCGTAGTAGCGGGCGCTTACCAGGACCTTTTGCCGGGCGAGGGAGGCGAGCCTGTCTTGGAGGGGAGCGGGCAGCGGTGCGTGGGCATGAATGATGATGTCGGCCGCGTGCAGCGCCTGCGCGTCGCGCAAAAGGGAGGACTGCACGGAGCGGCTGAAGCTTCCCAGCGACACCAGGCTTACCATGGAGAGGGCGACGCAGAGCACAAAGACGGCGCATTGGCGCTTGGCGCCGGTTATCTGCCGGGCGACGAAGCGCACATTAAGCACGGGAGCCGTCCGCCACGATCCTGCCGTCCTTCAGCGTCACGACCCGATCGGCCCTCAGGGCGATTTCCGGACTGTGGGTGACCATGATGAGCGTCGTGCCGCGTTCCCGGTGCAGTTCGAGGAGCAGTTCCAGGACGCCGGCGCCGTTCACCGAGTCGAGGTTTCCGGTCGGCTCGTCGGCAAAGATGATGCGCGGTGCGTTGATCAGGGCGCGGCAGATGGCGCAGCGCTGCTTTTCGCCACCGGAGAGCTGGTGCGGGAAACTCCCCATGCGCTCGCTGAGCCCCACCCGGGCCAGGAGCGCCTCGGCTTTTTCGCGCGCCTTCGGGTCGCCCGCCAGTTCAGCGGGGAACATGACGTTTTCCCGGGCAGAGAGGGAGGGGACCAGGTGAAAGGATTGGAACACGAAACCGAAGGTGGAATTTCTCAGCGGCGCCAGGGCGTCCTCGTCGAGGTCGGTGATGTCGTCGTTTTCGATCAGTACGCGCCCCGCATCAGGACGGTCGAGCCCGGAGAGGATCGTCAGCAGCGTAGACTTGCCGCTGCCGCTTTCTCCCTTTACCACCAGGAATTCGCCCTGCGCGACGGAGAGTGAAACAGAATCGAGAACCGTGATCTCCCGGTTTCCCAGTCGGTATCTTTTGGTGACGTTACGCGTTTCCAGAATGATCATGTCTATCCTGCTGAACCGGGAAGTTCGTCAAAGGCGGAAAGCTTTTGAGGGAAGCCGGTTCACTCTACCATACTACAGCGGCAGGCGCCGCAGGAAT
>Ga0209123_1000684_pt1 | contig 40332 bp, 35 predicted proteins | sample BarGraIncu00431A_FD_184500 | JGI IMG/M metagenome (GOLD analysis project Ga0209123, IMG submission 184500) | Arctic peat soil microbial communities from Barrow, Alaska, USA - Barrow Graham LP Incubations 004-31A (SPAdes) (version 2) | ecosystem: Environmental > Terrestrial > Soil > Wetlands >...
GATTGAATATCCTGATCGGGTTTTACATCGTTTTGTTTGTCCCGTATCGATACAGAAAAAGAGGTTTCCACCGGAATTGTATCTCGCTCGGTTATCGCAAACTGCATATTCACTTGTTCGTTCGGGTTGTACGATTCTTTGTCCGTTTTGGCTTGAATGTTCAGTTTTTCATTTGCATGAATAAATAACAAACGGTCGCACACAATCTGTCCTTGAGAATTGAAGAGTATGATTCTGGAAACTCCTGCGGGCAGGCTTTGTTTGCTTATTTTGAAATCAAGAGGTTTTCCTTCCGAGGTATCTATCATCAGGTATTTTTGCAAGCTGCTTCCACTCATAAGCACCAGACCGAATATTCCCTTTGGAGTATCGCTGTTTGATTGTACTATTATTTTTATGCTATCGGGTGAGGACAGGTTATCCACTTTCATCACGATTCCTTTGGGTAAAACGGCGGGAAGATCAAAGTTGTATTTTTTACCACTATAATCAATAATCACCTTTGGTGCTTTATCGCCAGGTTGTATTTTATCGCTGGGGGTAAAAGAAAATACACCTCTTCCATCGTGAATTGATTTAAACTTGACTAAGGTTTCCTTATTCTCAGTTATAACCGCTCCCGATATCTCAATGGGATTACCATAGGCATCCGTAGCCTCGAAAGCAAGCTGCGAAGAAACCCCTTTTACAAGGTTTCCACCCTCGGGAAAGAATTTTAGGCTTACCGCTTTCTCTTTCACGGGTTTTGGACGAAGTATAGGGTATAATCCCCGTCCGTACTTCATCAGGCTTTTTTCAGCATAAGCTCCCGGTTTGGTGGGTTTGTCGTAGACAGCAAAGGTTCTTGAAAAGATAACATCTTCCCCAAAGTTGAGCATATACTTGGTATAAGCCCGCACTTCATAGAAACCGGAATAAAAAGGAAGTTTATTCAACGAGAAGTTTCCGTGACACTGACCGTTCTCTACTTTTAATGTTTGCGTTCCAATCACTTCACCTCCGGGGTTCAGTAGCTCCACGTACAACGTTTTGCTAAGTGTACTGGTCTGATGAAATCCCGAAGCAACTAAATAGCAGCTAAACCAAATATCGTCCCCCTGATAGTAGGTAGAATTATCAAAGTGCAGATACACTTTTTCCTGCGGCAGGTTTTTGGAGAAGTGCTCAAGAATACTGACATCCCGAGCCAACTTGCTGATGATAGTGTCGTTGTTTTGTGCGGAAACCGGAATTATCAGGCATAGGCCAAGGCACAGAAGAACTGCTGTTTTTTTGGTTGTGTTCATACTGGGATACTGATTTTTTCGATATTCATTTTAATTGTTTCGACCTAATGCTCTTGGTCGGGTCTCGCGAACCAACGGTCATGACTAACGGGAGTAATTTTTAATTGCGGTTTCATATAGTTTACGCGATTAAAATTACTCCCTTTGGTTCGCGAAACCCAATACATCTTCAATAAGGTTAACAATGGTGCAAAGATAATAATTTTCAATAAATTAATGTTGCTAGACTTTAAAAAAAGCCTTTTCCCCATTGGCAATGAGAGGAAAATAACTTACTGTTTTTCCATTATAATTTTGCTTCTGAGGTTATAGAAAGCTGCCCCGTTTTTGGGCGATTGGAACTCATGCTCTATAACCTTTCCATTCTCAACACTCACGATACAAGGATACACATTATTGTCGGTATGCGTATTAAATAGTCCGTCGTAGTCCACATAAACATTGGGACAATTTTTAATTTGTACTCCTATTTTCTGTTGTAATATCTTAAGGGAGGAAATATTGGTCAATACAAAGAAAATGCTTTTATTCTGAATGTATTTTTTTACAAAATCTTCCCCCTCCTGAATACATCCGTGACAGCCCAACCCGGGAAGTATTACAATCCATTTGGAGTGATTCGCGATATTTACTTTTGAAATGGCAGATGATAAGTTTTGGGTTTCAATTTCATGAGCACTCTTTTTACAGGAATAGAACGTGACTACAAATATGCAACTTAGTAATGCCATAAAGCAATTTCTTATAACTCTCATTTTTTATTTTTTTTAATGGTAAATATCTTAAGTGTTAAATGTTTTTCATCCCTGTCTTTGTCGAGATATTCAATATTCAAACCTTCCTGTGTAACAAAGGAATTCTGCCAGTACCAGTTTCGCCCTGTGCCTATTACTTTTTCGCCCAGGTAGTGGAAATCTTTATCCATAATAATTACGGAAACAGGTTTATCATCCATCGTAGTAGCAAAAGAGGCATTGGGGATACCCTTCAGGAAAAAACGATAATACACTTGCCGATATTTATCATATCGGATGGCGGAATATAAATCTTCCCTGATATAATGTGCTACTGATTTTTGACCATCAGTTTTGCGCGGATTACCCTCAATGGAGTGAATAGTACCGGCAACATTGCTCCCGGCATAAACCTTCCGGTATGTGTCCGAATTGATTCCTACTATATAGACATCGTGCGATACCGGAAAACTATAGATTAGCTTGTCTCCATCGGGATGAAGCTCTGCATAAACTTCCGTAAAAGCACCGCCTTCCCAATTATAATCCGAGCCATACAGTTCAGCAGGATACGTGTGTCTGAAATCTACTTTCATGGTATTCAAGTCAACTTGAGCCCTAAATTTGAACGAAGGTATCATAGGCTCAGTAAGTGACCCAAAGTATTGTCCTGTCAATAATAATTTTCCTGAGACTTCCATAAACGGATTCGCCGTTTCGAAATGATATTGCGGATACATCTGAGTCCAATCTTTTGGAATGCCTTTATTGTTTAGTGATATCCGTTTTAGGATCTCGCCTCTTTGATTCGCCAGCACTATTTCAACCATGGATTTGTTATAGATAAAAATCGAATCCATATTCTTAATATAAAATCCCTTTGGACTTTTAATTCCTTTAGTTCCTTTCTCAAATCGAATGGTTTTGATAAACTTCAAGGTAGTATAGTCATAAAAATAGATGGAATTGTTATAATCATTCAAAAAAGTAAAATACCTGTTACCGACAGAATCAGCATAAATTTGAGAGTATTGAATTTTGGGAGCGGTAAGTGTATCCAAACTTAATTCTTTTGTAGCCGTTAACTCCAAGCTATAAGTCGTTTTCAGGAGTCCTTTTTTGCCGTTTTTTATCTCGACTGTATTATTGGTACACGCAACTGTCAATAAGGAAATAAATATACAAATTAGTTTTGTCTTCATAATTTTTATAAGTAAAGGATAAGACCTATTAGTAAAAGGTCTTATCCTTATTAGTTTATCATTTAGATGGGTCAAAAAGATGGATCACAATTTCTCTCATCCCAAAAACAAAAAACACATTCACCTTCGTAAGTGTACAAGCAACGTCCTGGTAAAGTTGCAATTGTAATAGGAACACATTCTGCACTCGCTTCAGGAGCAGCAGTGATACTTGCCAGGTTTACATTACCGGTTTTACTGTCTTTACTAAGAGTAATATTCAATGTTAATACTGCAGCTACGGCTACAACGCTGATAATACTAAAAATTTTTTTCATATAATTTTAATTTTTAATTAGTTTATAAAGAGTGAAATTGGCTTTCTATATCCTTTCACAAGCCCGAAAACTATGTTTCGTTAGTTATTAAATTGTATCTTTGTGCCTCCTTTCTTTTTTAAAGAAAGGTCCGGGGCAGGATGCTGAAGAGTCCAACACTTTGCTGCAAACTGCCCCTCCTTTCAGTTTATTTTGTCTCATTCTTTTTCTGCGTATTTAGTTGATTAATTAATTCTTTCATTGCCTGCACCATTTCGTCCGTAGCCCTGGATTCTACTTTCATTTTCCGATTGATTATGTTATTTGCCATAACCAGTGCTGCAGATTTCTGTCCGGTCAGGTAATAATAATTTGCTAACTTGTAACGGGGATACAGTTTGTTTGGAGCCATAAACAGGGCTTGCTTATAGGCTTTCTCCGCCTCTACATACGCTTTTAATCCGCTATAATTGTCGCCCATAGTGGTAAACAACACATCGTCGGAAGTCAGCACTTTCGCTTTGTTGAGCAGTTGAATGCTTTGATTGAATTTCTTGTCCTGATTCAACGCTTTGCCGTAATATTGCAGAAAAGTGCCGGAGTATTGCAGCGGGGGATAGATAGCTGACAAGCAACTGTCCGTCCTCGCATAATCTTCCATTTGATACGAATATGAAGCAGCTTCCCAAAAACGATAGGCTCTGTATTGGCTTTTTGCCATTAAGAGCACGTAAACAGATACCGGTATCAACACAACTACTATCGCTCCGGTAAGTATTTTTCGGGTGAAAAATGCTTTTGTATTTTTATCGGCTACAGGCTCTTTCTTTATCTGGGAGGAAAGTATACCCAGCAATATAAAGAACAGGATGAAAGAGGGTAGAGAATAAAACGGAAACGAAATGAATGCACATACCAGCAGTGAAATAAATGCCGACCTGACAGTTCTTGATAATCCGTTGTTGTCATGGAAACTTCCGCCCAATGCTACGACAATTAAAACCACAAATGCAATTAATCCGATAATACCCTGCTCAGCTAAGATTTCGAGGAATTCATTGAATGCATATTTCGTACTGCCGGCAGCCATTCCTTTCGCAGCATCCATTTTGGAAGGGTGTGATAGGAAATAATCGGCTTGCCAATTGTTATACTCCGCTTCAAACCGACCGACACCGTAACCAAACAAGGGTTTATCCATGGCTTTATTCAGCGTAACTTCCCAGATAAACAGTTTCCCGGTGGTTGACTCCTTTTTCAGATAAAATAAGCCTGAGATGGTTCCTGCTATTGTAACCAACACAACGATGAATACTACAACTCTTTGAGTGCGATTCTTTATACTCTTTCCAATAGATTCAATGAACTTATACTTGTAATTCAGCACAACAATACTTCCCGCAAGAGCTGCTATCCAGGCTGCACGAATCATGGTTGCAGGGAGCACCAACAAGATGGCCGTTAAGGTGGCAATGGATGCATAATAATTTAGCAAGGACAATACATTTTTTTTCTGTACGTGTCTGAAAAGGATATTGCCAAGTGCCAACGGAAATATTACCGCAAGGTACAATGCATACGGTGCCGGATTGTAGAATGAACCGGTAATTTTAAAGTAAGTACTAAAACCCGGTATGATACCATATAACTGGAGAAGCCCCCAAACGGCTTGTCCTAACCCTGATAAAATTAAAGCAAATACAAGGCCCCCCGGAAAATTAATACTGCTTTGAGAAGACAGATGCGATTGATCACTTTCAGGTTTCGTTGTACGGGCAATGAATAGCTTTATTACAAAGTACAATATAAGGCACAAGGAATAATTTATAAATCGACTGTTGTGCAACGGAGGGATTTGAGGCGTTGCAATTGTTCTCAATACTAAATAGCCATAAAATACCAGAACGAGCTTATCGATTCTGTTGAGAGTGAATGAGGCTGATGGTTTTGTAAATATCAGTGATGCGACTGTACCAACCATTAACAACGCCATTGCCCCATAAAACCAGAGCTGTTTAGTGCTGATTATTCCGTTATACAAATCGTTTGAATAAATAAAAGGAATTACCAGAAGCGGTAAAAGTAACAATAAGTAGAATATGTATTTTTTATCAATCATAATTATAAATTGTTATTGTTTGTTATCGGGCAACCATTATGAGGTTGTCGCTTTATTTCTATTTTATCCCTGCTGCCGCACGATTGTATCGTGTGGCAATAACTTTATACCAACACAATATCCAATAAGCCTTTTTCTCCAGCATAATCAATAGCGCTACTATAAACATATTGTTCCGCTTTAAATACTAAACCTTTTTCAACCGGATTGTTGTGAATATAGTTTAACTTCTCATCGATTACTTTATTACTCCAAAGTTCTATTGGTTTATTATCATGCCTCCATAATTGATAATGTCTTACATTAGACGATTTTTTTCCAGCTTCTTCAAATTGCTTAAGTAGCCATTCTTTTCTACTTTCTTGAGAATTTACTTTGATTGCTCCTACTATTGCCTTACTGGTAAGACGCTTAAAGCTTCCTAATATCAATTCCGGCTTCTCTTCCTTAATACTACTAAATATCAAATGAACATGATTGGACATTATACACCAAGCATATATTTCCATCCCTTTTTCTTGCTGGCAATATCGCAAACTATCAAGTAGTATATCTTTATATTCATTCCTTGTAAACACATCTATCCATTCAACTACAGCAAAACTTACAAAATAGACTCCTTCTGGATTCAGGAATTTATAATTTCTACTCATTGTATTCTTTCATTTTTTGTTCTACTTACTGAGACTGACTTGCCACACGATGCAATCGTGCGGCAGCGAAGACAATCGTGCGGCAGCGAAGGCATAACCTATTAATTCGTATCTCCGCCGCTTTTTAAATCCTCGTTTTTAATACCTCGTCTGGCTTTTTTTACGTCTAATCCCATTTTGCCAAAATTATATATTACATTGAGTCGTAAGGTCTGTGCATAGTATGAAGTCTTGCTTTGCTGATAGTAGTTCAGATCGTTGTAAGTCATTGATGTTGAAAGATCTTGGCGAAGTGGATTTGAAATTGACATGCTGATATTCAATTTCTTGTTTAACAACGACTGAGTAATTCCCAAGCTGGTAGAATAATAAAATGAGGTTTTCCCCTGAAGCATAATATCGGGCGAGTAAACACTTCCATTGGCACTAATCGAACCGTTTTTCCATAAAATAAAACGAGACCCTATACTTAGGTTATAACCAAAACCGGTGTTTGTGATATCATATCCGTTATTGGCTTCCATTTTAGCATAGTAACCACCTGCATTGCAATAGATATTAAACTTTTCGCCGGTTCGATAAGAACAATACAGATTCATTGCCAGATTCATATTAGTTCCAATGTTGTTGTATGTTGTAGATTTTATCCCATCCGCATTTATTGTAGAAACACTCTCAATGGAGTTATTTGTAAATGCTCCCCTACCCGACAAATTGACACTTAACTTCGGAGTGAAAGTACTGTAAACTACCTCAAAAGAATTGGATACTTCCGATTTCAGTTTGGGATTTCCAAAAGAAATATTCTGTGGGTCTAAATTGTTTACATATGGATTCAGGTATCGTATTCCCGGTCTGTAAAGGCGCTGGGTGTATGAAACTTTAATGTTTTTGCCTGATTTCAACTGATAGTTTAGTGTAATGTAGGGTACAACGTTTTGTAATTGATTGGAAAATCTGACAACGCTATCCGATACTGTTGTTGCATTATTCCATGTAAATTCGGCACGTAGTCCGCTTTTCACGGTATAATTCTTAACTTTGTATACATAACCGGCATAAGCAGCCAAAATATCCTGATCGTAACCAAGGTCATTACTTTTGGAAGAATTATAATCCCAGACATTGGTTGTTTGGTCTAATAAATAAGTGTCTGAATTACTATTATTTTGTCGATAAATGCCTTTCAATCCACACTCTATCTGATTTTTTTTGGACAAGGGGTCGTAATAATCAATTTGCAGAGTTTGTTCTCTGGTGAAGGCATCCGTTGCAGAGCGTTGTTTGTAAGGAATATAATTGAATGTGTTATCAATACTTGATTCAGTGCTCGAATTATTCGGAGCATTGTCAATTTTATAGGATATAGTAAATGATTTATCCGGTTTCTTAAACGAAAGTTGATAATCCACATTCCCGGAAACGGTACCGAAGTGGCCTTTTCTGCTGCTATTATTATCGAAATATTGTGTATTTACGTTATTTATATTGCTTGTGTTTGTGGACGAGATAGAATTACTGTTGCTATTTCCGCTGTTAACCCAAAACGATGCACTTAGTAAATTTTTTGTGTCGATATCGTAACTCACATCTGCTGAAAGGTTATTGGAAGTGCCTTTTCCATCCGACAATCCTTCGGAGTTGGATGTGTGGTAAACGTCACTAAGGTAATCTATTCTGCTCGAACTGTATGTCACTTTTGGTTGTACATTTCTACTAATCGAATACCTGGTTGAAAAACTGAATTTATCAATTTTTGCAGCCACATATAGGCCGCCATTCAAACTTCCCCGGGTGTCAAATCCCGCATTTACACTTCCATTGTATCCGGTAGTTTTCTTTTTAGTAGTGATGATATTAATAATACCCCCGATTCCTTCGGCATCATATTTTGATGAAGGATTAGTAATCACCTCAATGTCTTTGATTGTATTTGCCGGAAGACTCCTTATTACATCCTTGAAGTTGTTTGACATCAAGCTCGAACTTTTACCGTTCATCAATACTTTATAGTTAGATTGCCCGTTTAGTTTTACATTATCTTCCGCATCAACAGTAATCATAGGCACTTTACGCAACATCTCTAATGTGTTAAAGGTATTTGCATCGGGATCGGCATCGACACTGTAAGTCAACTTATCTACATCCACCCTTATTAATGGTTTTTGAGCAACAACCGAAACTTCTTTCATCATGACACCTTCTTCCAGCCGAATCTTACCTAAGTCTGTTTTTGTCTTATCAACATACATTTTCAGCTTCTTTTCTTGAAAACCGATTGAGGTAAGTATTATAGTATAATTACTTTTGTCTTTTACGTTACATGAAAATTTACCATTTGTGTCACTACTGATTTTTTTTAAAACTTTAGAACTGTCATTCTGAATTGTAATGGTTGCATAAGGAATGCCTTTCTCTTTAGATGCATCTACTGCCTGACCTGCAATCTGATAAATCCGGGGGTTATTTTGGGCATGCAATGTAATTGCTCCAAATAACAGGCAAAGGAGAGTAATGTGTTTACACATAGCTTAATTTAATGGTGTTTATTTATATAAATGAATCAATACTTATAAATTTTTCTGAATAACTGAATATACAAGACAAAAAATGATGTTTTTCTTAATCGATAATCATCTGCCGTCGATATACAACCTGCATTTCATTTTCGGTTATTATTTATTTTTCCCCCTGCTGCCGCACGATTGCATCGTGTGGCAATAGCGCACAGTAAGCCTATAGTAACTATGAGTTAGATTATTGTATCTTCTTATTTTACCCAATGAAATAATCTGTTCCACTGAAAACCGTCTTCTCCTTTCGAAAACAGCACCAGAATAGTTTTGCCAATTACATTTTTCTCCGGAACAAAACCCCAGTATCGGGAATCCATAGAACCGTAGAAATTGTCACCTTTCATAAAATAATAGTTGTATTTAAATGTGTAAGTTGTTTCATATCTTCTGTTCAGGAATATCGAATCCTCTTTAACAGTATATTTGTTTCCCTCGTACGCTAATATATCTTTATATAAAATGAGATTTCTATTTGTCAATTTGACAGTCAATCCCCTGCCCGGGACAAATAAAGGACCGTAGTCATTTATTTTCCAATTGGAAATTGAATCATGAGGATAAAGTTCATTCTTTTGTAATGTCGGAACATTCTCAGAAGGGGTACCATTATCTTTGATCATTACACTATCGCCCGGAATTCCGAAGCATCTTTTTACAATGACAATACCAAACATAGACTGGGTTGAATCTTTCAATGAACCGTAATTTGGCCAGTTAAATACAAGTAAGTCACCTCTTTTAATTGAGCTAAAACCTTTAACACGAGTATATTCTGTTTCACCTGATTTGAAATACTTTCCAACATTTAGAATTCTTGAACCATAATTCATTTTACTTACTAATATAAAATCTCCGGGAATTAATGTCGGAGTCATCGAAGTTGAAGGAATTTTATAAACATCAAAACAGAATACCCGCAATATAATGGCTATAAGTAAAGGTAGTCCGATAATCAATAACCCTCTTTTATTTAAAATCCGAGACATTCTCATTCTGTTGTTCAATTTTATTTTTCTCAATTAATTGTGGTCTATACCGGTGAAAGCAAAATAATCGATACCCGACCCCGAAGAATAATTATACATTCTATTTCACTACATTAGCTTTAATCTTCAGAAAATGAGTGGTTGTATCCGTATTGGTAACCATCGTTATTGTTTTGTTCTGAATACCTGATTTCCCCAACGTATTAAACGAAAATCGAATCATACAGGTATCTTTGGGCTGCACTAACTTTTTGTACGAATCAATCACCGTACAACCGCATTCAGTACTCACATCGTATATTGCCAACGTTATAGTACCGGTATTCTTCACAATAAAATAACCATTGTACATTTCATCTTCTTTAACGTTGCCAAAATCATAAATGCCTTTATCAATAGCCATGGTTGTGTTTTTGTCGGGAGTATGTTTATCATTTTTCCCTTTACAATTTACCAGAAGGATCATTAAAAATATCAGGTAGTATTTATTCATTGTTCAATAAGATTATATTGGTTTTTATTTGTGTATTGGTATTTCCAATTTGTTATGCTATCAACTGTCAACTATCAAAAAACAAACCGCCCCAAGCCCCTAAAGGGGATGTGTGGTTACTTTCGTCTCTTAATATTATTTACTAAAATTTATAAATCACTCCGCAAATCACTCTTAACATCCCCTTTAGGGGCTTGGGGCGGTATTATATTTGTTTTATTTAATTTTTATATGGGTATTTCAAATTTATTATGCTATTAACTGTCAACTATCAATTGTCAACTATCTTCACCACCATACCTGCTCTCCTTTTTCATACGTAAAAATGCGCTCCTCATGCCCTTTTGTAAGATCCCGCAATAGCATTAGTGCATTGGTAGGAACATTATGATAGGTAAGCCGGTATGTTTCGTTCGATCCTGTTTGTTGTCCCAGCGATATCCATTTGTTATCCCAGTAAAATAGCTCGTAGAGTTCACCGTTGCAAATGCAATCACCATCGCTACGACGCAAATAGGCAATACGTCCTATGCGTCGGGGCTTATCAAATGCAAGCCCCACCCACGAGCCTTCGGTTTCCTTGGACTGATATTGGGTCAGCACATCACCGTCGAATGCGTTGGCGTACTTCTTGTCGCCTAACGGATGATTGTTGCCGATAGCCCTGCCTGTTAGTCTTGCAAAAGAACCCGGTTCGCATATTTCAATCTCCGAGACACCTCCATTAGGATTGTTTGGGAGCATATACCTAAAATATTTGTATTTCCCTTTGAGATGTATTTTCGCAATCTGAAAGTAAGGTTCGGCTATATCCTTTATTTCGTATATATCCACCGGTTTCGTAAAATTAGAGTCGTTGGATACCTGAAACCTACCGCCAATCATAGTTGATCCTAACCATGCTATCATACGAGCCTGATATTTACGATTTAACACCACGGTTTCTCTGCTTTGAAGGTTCGGTTTTAAAGTTGTAATTGTGCCATCTGTGCGTAATATTACCGGATAGGCAGCCGGTAGAACCTCATCCTGATAGTAATAAGATGGTAAACAAGCAATATTTCTATTCAGGTTTTTGAACAATACGTCACTTTTGTTTATCTTGCTCCACGCTACAGGTACCCACTTTCTATCATTGAATACCGACAAATAGGCAATTTTGTTTTGCTCAGGCGGATTAGAAAGTAATTTCACAGGAACGTCTATCGTCTGATAGTATTCATTCGTCACATCTTTCATACAAACCAATGCAAATGCAGAAGGTATTTCCTCCTTGCCACATATTTGAGCTAAACTTGTGGGTTGTTTTGCGAAAGTTTTGCGATATATTTTCGCCGGAATTCTGTCAGGAACAATTTCAATATGTTTCCCTAGCTCTACATAATCTCCAAAACCGAATGTAAGTGGTTTAGTGCCTTTTTCGATGAGCGCATTCCATACGTGACTATTGCTTCGGGTAGCCCATTGAGGTGTAAAATCAATTGTGACAGGGACTCCCAACGTTCTGGCCGCAAGTGCAGCCTGGAAGCTATAATCACGGCACGTACCCGATATTAAAACTGATAGCAGATGAGTATTAAAGTCCAGCATTTGACCGGGCATAAATCTAATGCTCCCCGGTGTTGTCTTTAGTGCATTACAAATGTCTCTTGCTGTAACTGGGTCAGCTTCTAGTGCAACCAATGGATTCAGATCAAGATCGTTGTTAAACTCTTTTATCCAATTGCCATAAGGTTCTTCGTATGTACGATAGGGAACGGGAACAGGAGCAGGTGGGGGATTTTTCTTGGCTCGTATTCTTGAAAACATATCAGGGATAAAGTGTTGGTTGAATTCTTTTCGCCAATCACCAAGTGGTTCTTGACTCACACGGTATGGAAGAATATATTCGCAAAAATCATCAAAATTTAATTGACTGGCATAAGGCGATTGCCATGCTTTAAATGCTTCGTCAATATTCCGAATCAAAAATTTTGCTTTTACTGTTTGTAAATCGGATATGTAGCGGGCATCATAAAAATCGTATTTTTTATATATTGAATCAAACAACGGATTAAGTTTGTCGGGGTCTGTTTCCTTTTTAAACAGAGAATCCAATTCTAACTGAAATTTCTCCCACAGATCACTTTGATAGGAATAATGTGCATCCATATTCTTTATCAAAAAGATGGCAGCCTTCAGCTTCAACGAATCGGATGTATGATGGGAATAATGTTTGATTACTTTTTTAAGCTCTGCTTGATTACTTCCTGCCTGCTCAAAAATAGGATACAGCGATTTAGGATATGACATGAAATCATGGAATACAAAAAAGAGTGCAAATAGCAAAAAAACAATTGGTATAATGTATTTTATATTGTGGTTGTTCTTTGGCATTATTCCTTATTTTAAGCTGTATATAATAATTGATTTATGGTGGACAAATAACAATGTCCTGTTTTTTTTTAGACGATATTGTTTTACATCACTCCCCTGTATTTTTTTTTTCTGAAAATGAAGAGAGACTCTAAAGCCTAATGGGGAATATCTCTTTATCCCGATAGAGAGAGCCTTTATACCTGAATGGAGTACGTTTCTTCATTCTAATAGTGAGAGTCTCTTCACCCTAATGGTGAGTGGTTCTTCATTCTAACAAAGAGACTCTCTTCAGTCTGATAAAGAGAGTCTCTTCACTTTAATACTACTTTATGCCTCTATTTCGACAAGTTTAACACGTAGTCGAAAAGGAAGATACGGGGTTCTTTGAGAAAAACTCCGGTTGGAGTGTATTGCGTTGCAATACCCAACTTATAATCTCCTTCTGCTATGGTTGCGGGAACGATAAATGTAATTTTGGACGGATCGTTTACCAGAATGGAAGTTACCGGGATAGCAATCACTTCACTGGTTGTCTCATTCGTCAGACTGATGCCTATACCAGGATTATCACCGGCGATTTTAATTTTGTTGCCAATCAGGTTTACACCACCTCCTGGAGTTAACCTGCTGTTTACCTCACCCGAAGTTACATCAGTTGCCGAATTAATTACTGTACCTATTTCAGCCATACCGCGTACATCTACAGAAACACTTTTTGCCGCATTGCGTAATTCGGCCGTAGGTGCTATTCGAATAGACAAACTGTGCTTAGCTGCATCCCATTTGGCATTATCGCCAATAAATACGCCATTAACACCCATGCTGAAATAACCTAATCCGAATGAAACGGAAGATCCGTTTGCAATTTCTTCTTTAGCTATGTCTTTCAGAATTTCGATGGATGAACGCAATGATGTTGCATTTAAATCCGTACGCCGGGTTACAGCGATGTTGATAAGATCATCTTCGGTCAAAGATTTTCTTGTTACTACCCGTCCGAAACGGTCATCTTTTCGTTCGGTAAGTGTCAAATCATAGAGTTCGACAGTTACACTGTTTTTTTCAGTACTTGCCATTGTTTTAATTGTTTTTAATGTTATAATTCAAAGGTTTCTGTCAGCGGATTACTTCCATAATCAAAGGTTATGGTATAGTTTCCACTGTCCAGCGTATCAGTAGGTATATAGAAATCCAAAGATGTATTGGTGTCTGTTGTTCCCTGATAAACTATTTCACCAGCTTCATTTGTAATGGTTAAAGTAGTTTTACCTATAGGTTTATTAAAGTGTATTGCTAGGTCGGTATTGTTTACTGTTATTGAAATTGGAATAGTTAAAGATTGAGATCGGGGCGTGGTAGGAGGTATTGTCGGTGAAATACAAATCTCATTTGAAAATGTCTTACTTGAAATCAATAAACAAAGAAGAAGAATAAATAAATTTAAATGTTTCATAAGAATTAGAATTGAGTTACGTAAATTTTAATTATTTTTGCTACCAAAATTAAACACTTTATTTTAAAAAGCCAAATAAATTTGTTGTACGGCGGTATGGAGAAATAACTGTAATATACTGAATAGCAGACTACATTATTATTGCCCCAGTAAAATATTTGTACGTTTAATTTTAGCGAGTCAAAAGAATCTTATTTTAACGAATTGTTTTTTACTAAATACAAAAAATAATGTGATGAGATGAGATGCTAAAGGAATTATTGTAAATTATAAATTGCTAATTATGAATTATGCCAGATTCTCTTTGTGTATTTTACTTTCTGTATTATTAATGTCCTGTGGAGATGGCTATACAAAAAATGAGACGATACTACGTGCCGAGTCATTGATGTTTTCATCGCCCGATAGTGCTTTTAGTTTGTTATCGTCCGTCTCCCATCCCGAAAGACTAGCCAAAGCCGATTATGCAGCCTGGTGTTTGCAATACACCCACGCCCAATACAAACTATATAAGGACATAAAATCGGACAAGATAATCCGTGTCTCTGTTGATTATTACCAACATACTAATTTATCAAAACAAAGCGGGACAGCATATTATTTGTTAGGATGCATTTTGAAATTGCACAATAATAAGAAAGCTGCTTTACTGGCATTAAAAGAAGCAGATGATATATTACAAAACACAACAGAGAATGATTTAAAAGGACTTGTAAAATTCAATATTGGTGATATCTATTTTGATGATGAAATTTTTAATCAATCGTTACCTTATTACAAAAAAGCATTAAATTATTTCATTGTCTCAAAAAACTTAAAGTATCAGGCTTATGCTTATCGTGAAATATCCGATGTGTACAATCAATTTTATTCTCCTTTTGACAGCGTAATGCACTATTCTGATTTGGCATTAAAATTATCCAAACAAACAGGAGACACCCTCAATTATTATTCTATACTGGCACAACAGGGTGAGTTGCTCTATGACAAGGATTATGCACGTGCGAAAGAATATTTGTTGAAAGGATTTCAGCATTTCCCAGTATTAAGACCCAATTATGCAGCACTATTATCTTATACTTATTCAAAACTGCACAAACAAGATTCAGCCAGATTCTACCTTAATATTTCAGCCAAAGATACATTAAAGTCGAAATATAATGTAACACAATACTTTATTGGAGCTTATATAGCAAAAGATGAGGGAAATATTGACAAAGCATTTAAACTCTATGAGAAAGCTTATTTCATTAGAAATACTTTTTTTAAAGAAACTATTCGAAATCAGTTATACCGTTTGGATAAGCAATATGATTTAACTCAAAAAGAAAAAGAGAATGCGGCTTTAAAAATTAGCAATCGTAACAAAGTAATAGTAATCACGTTGTTTATAATCATATTTTTGATAGGCATGATTATTTTTACAATTCTACACAATAGAAACAAAAGAAACTGGATTATTCACTCCATGGAAAAACAAAAACTGGAGTATGAAATAAAAGTCAAAAAGACGGAAAATGTACAAAAACGTACACTTTTATTATCAAAAATTCAGAGTAAAATAGATAACACTTTGAAGCTAAATCAATTGAATTTAGGAATTAGCTCTTCTGAAAAAATGGAAGCTTTTCTGAAGGAAATTTCCACACAGTCCGTCATTTCAGATAAAGAATGGCAAGACTATATCAAGGAGGTAAATCAGATATTTGATAATAAAATAAAGAATTTGAAAAATGTAAATTATCAACTCACAATTATCGACATAAAAGTAATAACCCTTATTTGTTTAAAAGTAGATATTTCAAATTGCTGTAGTTTACTTAGTATGAGTAAAAATACTATGTACCATCGCCGGAAAATTATTAAAGAGCGAATAGGTATAAATAAAGATTTGGATTTGGAGGAATGGATAAAGGGATATTTAAAATCAGAATTAAAAGATGAAAAACCCCAAACCCCTGAAGTGGATGTGAAGAGTGGTATGTGGGGATTTATACAAAGTAGAATTTATATATTTAAGAGACGAAAGTAATTTCACATGCATGCCATTTATCCCGATTTTTTTATCGGGAGGGGCTTGTAGTTAGGGTTTAGTGGTCAATTTCTCCAAATCGTTCCAGAAATCTGGATATGATTTTGTAACTACTTGTGGATTTTCAATTGAAAGTGGAACCTTTAAAGCGGCAGGAGCAAAAGCCATTGCCATACGGTGATCTTCGTATGTTTCAATACTGATGGTTGAAGCCGGTTCGCAACGATCTCCTTGCCATGCTAGTTCTCCTTCTGCCGGTTCAAAAATGACATAACCAAGTTTTCGTAATTCACTAATAAGGGCAGCAATTCTATTGGTTTCTTTAATTTTTAGGCTTTGAACGCCTTCGAAATGAAAAGGAATGCCTTTCAAACAGCAAGTAACAGCAAATGTTTGTGCTAAATCGGGTTGATTCACAAAATCATACTCGAATTTTGATACAATCTTATCACTTGGAGATAGTAAAACACCTTCTGGTTGATATTCGGTTTTTACACCAAGTTGTTCAAATAAATCAGCTACTTTACTGTCTCCCTGGTAGCTGTTTAATTGTAATCCGGCCAGAAAAACTTCACCGCTTTCGACCAATGACATGATTTCGTACCAATACGAAGCTGCTGACCAGTCGGATTCAACTATGTACTGAATGGGTTTATAAAGCTGCGGTTCTATGATGATAATATTCTCGTTAATATCAACAGTTACGCCATACTCAGCCATCATTTTTTTAGTCATATTAATGTATGGCTTTGAAATAATATTGCCTTCGAGCGTAATTTTCAATCCATTCATCATAAAAGGAGCTATCATCATTAGAGCTGAAATGTATTGACTGCTTATACCGCCATTCAGAGTTATTTCACCACCAGTTAGTGCGCTACCAAAAATCCGTAATGGCGGAAATCCTTCATTTTCCATATATTCAATGCGGGCGCCGAGGCTATTTAGGGCATCCACCAGTAATTTTATCGGACGTTGTTTCATTCGTTCACTTCCGGTAATTATCCATTCTCCTACAGTTTTCGATAAAAAAGCTGTTAGAAACCGCATTGCGGTTCCGGCAGCTCCAATATCAAAAGTTGTTTCGTTAGAATTCAATGCTTTTACAGTTACTCGTGTGTCGTCACAATCTGATAGATTTGAAATTTCAAAAGGGCTGTATGCTAATGCATTTAAAATTAAAGCTCTGTTGCTAATGCTTTTGGAAGATGGTAAATTAATGCTTGCATTTATACTTCTTATATCAAAGCTTAGTTCTTTAGTTTCTATCATTTTAGTAGTTTTTTTGTTCAAGTTTTCAAAACTAATTCCCGAATAGTTCTTAAATTTGGCGGAGACTGCGTTCTGAAATGTATGTTATAATATTGTTTGTTAATTTAGTCCGGTTAATTTTGTGATGAGCTCATTGGCTAACTCAGTTTTCGTTTTCATTGATGACGTTAAATCTGAGATGAATGAGTTATTTTCCATGCTTCCACGTACCAATTTAAAATCAAGTTGCTTCTGATCTTCCGTTCCATCTAGTCCATACCCGGTTTTGGAAATGGTATTAAATTCTTTTTTTGCATCCCGAAGAATCAAGTCATCGAATGTTAAAGCAGATTTCAACCATTTTTCAATAATTGAAATAATATCTCTATGGTTAAATTTGCCGAGTGGTTTCTTTAAATCGTTCTCCAATATATTTTTTGCCCAATTCCACGAGTAATCGTTATAATTCATATTCAAATCATTCAATTGTAATTGAATAGCTTCAAGCGAAATGTTATGCGCAGAGATTAGAGTTATTAGTCTGTCGACCTCTGATTGTGGCGCAATTAATCCGGCCATATCCACCCAGTCTCCAAGTCCGGTATCCGAATCGCTGAATAATAAATCGGATAAATCTTTTTTTGAATCAATTTTCTGACCAATAATTTTTTCGATAATCTTTTCTCCTACAAATTGATTAATAGCCATTTCATAAAGTTCAATTCCTTTTTTTATGGATGAACGCTTAATTTTACAATTCTGGTACCAGACGAACGAAGATTTTTCATCCAAATTTTTTAATAGTCCGGTCAGAATTTCAATTCCTTTCAACGCTTTTGATAAGGAGTAGGGAGTAAGGAAATTAAAATTGATTGGATCAAGTTTTATTTCGTCGGTGCGATTATCACGCTTTGGCCATTTTTGTATATCGCGTATTGTGCCCGAGCTGTGCAGGTTAATTCCGGGTAACAAGTTGCTCTCTCCATCATTTTCAATCAGGTAGGAGAATGGCAGTTCTGAAATGTCAGGATTACCTTTGTGGCGACCGAGCACAACCGTAAATGCACCAATCTTTGCCGGCCACATTAGATATGAATCACTCGATGTTTTAACTCCACGCTCAGTAATTCCTTGATGTACCGGACCAAGTTTGTACATGTGGTTGCTCTGGTTTGTTCCGCTTCCTGCGTTAAAAAAAGAAAACATACCGGCCAATAACATACTCGATTTGTGATGTGTAACGGTATATGGCCCTGCAAATATGGCGGTTGCTTCGCCTAATAATCCCTGGCAGTTAGCAAAAAATACAGAATCGAGAGCCGAAAAACCTTTGCCCATTAAACATCCTTGTCCTATAAAGCAATTGGAAATTTGCGTTGAATCTGTTACTGTAGCTCCCGAGCTAATTATAAAATTATTGCATTCTACACCAAAACCAACGGTTACCGGTGCTTGTTCGTTGCTGTTTATGGTTCCATTTTCAAGTAAAGTTACTCCTTCTAATGTTGAAAAATCTCCAATTCGGACATTTTTTATACTACCGGAGTTTATAATGTGCACATTTTGTCCAACGATTCCTTGTTCGGATTGATTATCCAGTGTGTAATTATTGATCAGACTTTGAAGTTCTTGCGTCAACTTAGGTAGATAACGATATGCGGTTAACATATATGCCATCGGTGCCGATAAATGATCGAAAATAGGAATTTCGCGCCCGCCCGCTTCGTTCATAATCGGTATTTGAATGCCGTTTCCGAATGAAGATAACCCATCAACCAGTATCAAGTCCACATTTTCGATATATGAACCTTCGCCAATTATATAATTTGCGATATAATTGTGGATTTTATCAATGAAAACATTGTTTTCGACTGTACAATTGTGCAGCACACAGTTATAAATGCCAGCATGTTTCTTAACACCTCCCGGCAATTCAAAAACTTTAGTATAAGTTCCAAGATATACGTTGCCTGAAAAATGGACATTGTAAAAAAACGAAGGTGAAAAATCTTCAACAACTTGGACTGTTTTCCAGTTTTCGGCTGAGCAGCCGTAAACCGTCAATGTGGCTATTTCTTTGTCAATGAGAGAACGGTAATTTGTCATGGAATGATAAACAATTGATTAAATGTTAGTTAAATCCTCATTTTCGGATTCTGTCTCAGAATAATTTTGGAACAAAAAATCATTATAAGGATAGCGTTCTATATGAATTGCCTTGATTTTTTGATACATCAATTCTTTCAAACTATCGATATTCTGTTTTTCGCGGGCAGAAATAAAGATGCAATTATCATGCATTTTAGACATCCATGTTTTTTTAAGTTCATCCAAACTATAATTTTCCCGCTTCACTGGTGCTAGGTCATCTTCGTCTTTTGGTTTGTAAGTGAATGCATCTATTTTATTAAATACAAGTATCATCGGTTTTTCCTGCGGATCTATTTCTTTCAATGTTTGATTTACAATCTCCAATTGTTCTTCAAAGTTAGCATGCGATACATCAACTACATGGAGCAATAAATCGGCTTCCCGCACCTCGTCTAAAGTGGATTTGAAAGATTGAATTAAATGGTGAGGCAATTTGCGGATAAACCCAACTGTGTCCGATAGCAAGAATGAAAGATTATCAATGGTTACTTTCCGAACGGTCGTATCCAACGTTGCGAACAGCTTGTTTTCAGCAAAAATATCAGATTTGCTGATTAGATTCATTAGTGTTGATTTGCCAACATTGGTATAACCAACCAATGCCACCCGTACCATTTTTCCACGGTTTTTACGTTGAGTAGCCATTTGTTGATCAATATCTTTAAGGTTTTGTTTCAGCAAAGATATTTTTGTAAGAATGATACGGCGGTCGGTTTCAATTTGAGTTTCACCCGGTCCACGCATTCCAATACCTCCTTGTTGGCGTTCGAGGTGAGTCCATAAACGGGTTAAACGAGGTAACATATATTGACACTGAGCTAGTTCTACCTGCGTTTTTGCATTGGCAGTCTGAGCGCGTTTGGCAAAAATATCCAAAATAAGGCTGGTTCTATCTAAAATTAGAACCTTCAATTCAGCTTCGATATTGCGTAATTGTTTTGGCGAAAGCTCATCGTCGAAAATAACTACTCCGATTTCATTTTCATCAACATACCGTTTGATTTCTATTAATTTCCCCGGGCCAACGTAGGTCTTGGGATTTGGATAATCTACTCGTTGAAAGAAAAGTTTCTCCGGCGAAGCACCTGCAGTTTCGGCCAAAAAAGCTAACTCGTCCAGATATTCACGTGCTTTTTCTTCGCCCTGAAGTTGGGTTATTACACCAACTAGAACTGCTTTTTCTTCGTATATTTCTGTTTTCATATTGTGGTTTTTTGTCAAAATAAATTGATATTTTCAATTATTCAGGTTAGCGGGTAATTTTGTAATTCAATAATAATAAGTGTATTAAAGTATTCAAAACTAATAAATATAATGGTGTTTCATTCTTGAATTTGATTAATTATAGCAGGTGTGTTTTTTGTATAATCAAATTCAAAAATCTATATTTTATGATAAGCAAATGTACTATATATTTTTTAATAGTTCATTTTTTGAGGACTTAAATAACAAATATAAATTGTAATCGGATTAAAGTAAAATGTATTTTTGACTGGCTGGATATTGTTTTTTCGTTTTTTATCGTTTAGTCAGGTAGAAATTCAAATGCCAGTCTTTCTGTCCGTAAAATTATTGTATCTTTGAATGTTTTTTTGGAAAATTAGAGCTTGAAATCTTTTTCATTTAATTTACACTGGATTTCAACAAATCAAGTTTCATGACTAAGAAATTATTGATAATTAGTTCGCTTATTTTGATTACTTTATCAATTTATTCGCAAGCAGGAAACGGAGTTTATCAGTTTTTGGATTTACCTGTTTCTTCGCGTTTGGCAGCAATAGGTGGAGCAAATGTTTCGCTTCGGGATAATGATATAAATTTTGCTTTTGATAATCCAGCCTTATTGACCGCAGAAACTCATAATACAATCGGACTTAGTATGGCCAATTATCTGGCTGACATTAAGTTCGGATCGGTGGCATATGGAAGAACAATTGGTACTAAAAATTATTTTGCTATTGGCATTCAATACGTTGATTATGGCGTGTTTCAAGATGCAACTGAAACAGGATTATTGACAGGTCAGACTTTTACAGCTAAAGACATGGCCTTGAATATTATATATGCACGCCCGATAACAAGCAAAATTACTGTTGGTGGAACGTTAAAGCCTATCTACTCAGCTTATGAAACATACACAAGTTATGGAGTGGCCCTCGATGCAGGTGTCAGTTACAATGATTCGGTCAATTCTTTTTCGGCAGGTTTTGTTTTGAGGAATGTGGGTACTCAATTCAAAGGCTATTACTCCGATGAAAATGGGCAGCATTTTGAACCGCTTCCGTTTAATATAGAATTAGGTATTTCAAAAAAGTTGAATCATGCTCCACTTCGGATTTCAATGACTTTGCAAAATTTACAACAATGGGATTTAAGCTATGAATCAACCAATCAACCAGTCAATAATCTGCTGACAACAACTGTGCAAACAACAAAGAGTATTGGATTTGTAGATATGGCTTTTAGGCATACCATCTTTGCTGCCGAGTTTATTCCTTCCAAAAACTTCTATTTGGCAATGGCATATAACCATCGCCGTCAGCAAGAACTAAGCATGTCCGGTTTTAAGAGTATATCCGGTTTCTCTTTTGGCGGTGGAATAAAACTTTACAGATTTCACGTAGGATTTGGTATGACTCCATTTCAGGTTGGAAACTATGCATATCAATTCTCAATCAGTACATCTTTGAACGAATTTAGACTATGAAAAAAATAATTGTTGCTCTTGATGGCTTCTCTTCGTGTGGGAAAAGCACTATGGCAAAAGAACTGGCTCTTGAAACTGGATATATTTACGTTGATACCGGAGCCATGTATCGGGCTGTTTCGCTGTTTTGCTATCAAAACGGTTGGATGACAGAAACAGAAATTAATTCGGAAGAATTAGAAAAACATATTCATTCTATTCGTATTGAGTTTAAAACCAATAATGAAGGTAAATCCGAAACATACCTGAATGGCAAAAATGTGGAAACTGAAATTCGATCATTGGAAGTTGCTAATGGTGCAAGCCGTGTTAGTACGCTAGGTTTTGTTCGACGGGAATTAGTTCGCCAGCAACAGCTTATGGGAATCCAAAAAGGAATAGTAATGGATGGTCGCGATATTGGAACTGTAGTTTTCCCAAATGCAGAATTGAAAATATTCCTGACAGCTTCGCCTGAAATTCGTGCTAAAAGACGAATGGATGAAATGGTTGCCAAAGGAGAAGATGTTGTATACGCAGATGTTTTGGCTAATGTAAAAGAACGGGATGACCGTGATCAAAATCGAGCTGAAAGTCCTTTGCGTAAGGCAGATGATGCTATAGTTATTGATAATTCTAATCTTACACGTGAAGAACAACGCGAAATTTTGCGAACTTTGTTTGCCGAGAAAACGTTGTAAGTTCTTACAATTTAGTGTGTCTAAATTGGAAGAATTAAGAATTGTTACTTACTATTAATGTTATTATTATGTTAAATATAGAGATTGATAAAAAATCAGGTTTTTGTTTTGGGGTGGTTAAAGCAATTTCCAAAGCAGAAGAAGAACTTGCTATAGGAAATACACTTTATTGTTTGGGAGATATAGTTCATAATGGTCAGGAAGTGGAAAGACTTACCCAAATGGGTCTAATAACCATTGATCATGAACAGTTCGCTCAACTTCACGACGTGAAAGTTTTACTCCGCGCACATGGCGAACCACCAAGTACTTACGAAATTGCAAAAAAAAATAATCTGACATTGATTGATGCTTCTTGCCCAGTAGTCTTGAAACTTCAGACCCGTATCAAAAATGCTTATCACAATGTTCCTTCGCCTGACACACAAATAGTTATTTATGGAGAAAATGGACATGCAGAAGTAAACGGACTTGTTGGACAGACGGATGAAAAAGCTATAGTAATTGAGAGTGAAGCGGATCTTTATAAATTGGATTTTTCAAAAAAAATCCAATTGTTTTCACAAACTACAAAGTCGTTAGACGGCTTTAATAAATTGGTAACAACTTTGTCAAAAAATGTCGAAAAAAGCGATAATTTCGAATTTTATGACACAATATGCCGACAAGTTGCAAACAGAATTCCAAATATTACTACCTTTGCGCAGCAAAATGACATTGTTATTTTTGTTAGTGGAAAAAAGAGCTCAAACGGGAAAGTTCTGTATGAACATAGTAAAAAAATGAATCCAAATTCTTATCTTGTAACAGAAGCAAATGAAGTGGCTGAATTAAATCTTGATTTGACAAAGAAGATTGGAATATGCGGCGCCACTTCTACTCCCAGATGGTTAATGGAGGAAGTTGAACGTAAATTGAATGAACTTGCATTAAGCCGAGAAGCTATTTAAAACGATAATAAAGTTTTATAAATATATATTTTTTAAGGTAAAAAGATGAAATACGAGATTAAATGTATTGGAGTGCTGACTTCAGGAGGCGATGCGCCTGGTATGAATGCGGCAGTTCGATCAGTTACACGTGCAGCGATTTTTAATGGCATGAGGGTAAAGGCAATTTATAGAGGTTATAAAGGGCTGATTACAAATGAAATTGTTGAATTTCAAACTCAAAATGTAAGTAATATTATTCAACAAGGTGGTACGATTCTTAAGAGTGCACGCTGTGCAGAATTTCGTACGCCAGAAGGAAGAAAACTTGCATATGATAATATGGTAGCTGCAGAAATTGATGCACTTGTAGTGATTGGTGGTGATGGAACTTTTACCGGAGCTCGTATTTTTGCCCAAGAGTATAATGTGCCAATTGTAGGACTTCCCGGAACTATCGATAATGATTTGTACGGAACAGATTCAACAATTGGTTATGACACTGCTTTAAACACCATCGTTGAGGCAGTTGATAAAATTCGTGATACAGCCACTTCGCACGATAGGTTGTTTTTTATTGAAGTAATGGGTCGCGATGCCGGATTTCTGGCATTAAACAGCGCGTTGGCTTCGGGAGCTGAAGCTGCAATTATTCCGGAACGTGAAACTAAAGTTGACCAATTGGAAGAATTGATAAAAAATGGTTTCAGGAAAACAAAAAACAGTAGTATCGTCATTGTTGCTGAAAGTGATATTACCGGAGGAGCTACAGAAATGGCCGAACATGTTCGTAAAGAGCATCCTGAATATGATGTACGTGTAACAATTCTTGGTCACATTCAACGTGGCGGATCGCCGACTGCTTATGATCGCATTTTGGCCAGTCGTATGGGCGTTGCTTCCATTGATGCGCTTGTAGACGAACAACGCAACATTATGATTGGAATCGTCAATGATGAAATAGTTCATGTACCTTTCACTAAAGCAATAAAAGATGATAAGCCGGTAAATGAAAATTTATTGGGTGTTCTGCAGATTCTGTCTATTTAATAATTCAGATACAAATTACGAGTTATAAGTTTAGAGGATAAGGTGAAAAGACCTTAGACCTACAGCTTGTAACTCGTATCTTTTTATTAACGCAATTCTATGAAACGAACCTCTATCCTTTTTGTATGCCTGGGCAATATTTGCCGTTCTCCAATGGCAGAAGGCATTTTCTGCGAAATTTTAAAGCGTGAAAAGGTAACATCTTATTTTGAAACAGATTCAGCCGGATTGTTAGGATATCATCAGGGAGAATTACCGGATAGTCGTATGCGTTTTTATGCTGAAAAAAGAGGATACAAACTAACTCATCGTTCGAGAAAATTTATGCGGGCAGATTTTGATCGTTTTGATATGATTATTGGGATGGATGATCAAAATATTGCCGGTTTAAAACAAATGGCTTTGACCATGGAGGAAGATTCAAAAATTCATCGGATGACCGATTTTTGCAGAAAAATTCAGGCTACGCATGTTCCCGATCCGTATTATGGTGGCGATCAGGGCTTCGAAAATGTTATTGATTTATTGGAAGATGCTTGTGAAGGGCTTTATAGAGAAGTAGCCAAATAGTTTAAAGTAAACAGTCTTTGATTACTTTAAACTATAAACTTTTGTTCCAAATTTTCCAAGCTGCAATTGCCTGTCCGGTGAGCATTTCTTCTCCGTTTTTGCCTTGAGCACCATGTTCAAATCCTTTTTTCAGAAATAAAGTTTCGGATGGATTATAAACGACATCAAAGAGCACATGGCTTTTTGTAATGAATTGGTAAGGAATATCAGGACATTCGTCCGAATGCGGGAAAGTGCCTATCGGCGATGCGTTGACAATAACCAGGTTGTCATTTATAATTTCTTCAGTCAGTTGCGCATAAGTCAATATGCCGGGTTTAGCCGAGCGCGAAACAAAAGTAGTTGAAATACCTAATTTGCGCAGCGTATAATCAATTGCTTTTGATGCACCTCCTGTTCCAAGTATTAATGCGTTTTTATGGTTGGCATTCAGAAGAGGTTTGATTGAATTTTCAAAACCGATAGCATCTGAATTATATCCCTTTAAACGCAACTTGCCATCTGAACGAATAAACTTAATCACATTTACAGCTCCGATTTGAGCTGCAGTTTCATCTAATTCATCCAAGTAACTTATTACAGTTTCTTTGTAAGGGATAGTAACATTCAAACCACAAAGGTTGGTATTTTCTTTCAACGCTGAGAATTCGGTGATATTTTTTAATTCAAATAAATCGTAATGAGAATCAATACATTCTCGTTCAAATTTATCAGTAAAATATCTTTTTGAGAATGAATGTCCAAGTGGGAATCCAATTAATCCAAATTGTTTCATTTGTTTTATTTCTTTTTGCGAACACTTTTTACAATCAACCAAACCAATAGAATTGCACCAACTCCAATAAATACAAATGATAATTCGTGGCTGTATTTATTAATCATATCTTGTTGTCCATGTGCAAGATAACCTAATGATGCCAATGCACAATTCCATAGTCCTGCTCCTAAAGCGGTATAAAGTATAAAATTGAAATAATTCATTTTTGCCAGCCCGGCCGGTATTGATATTAAGTGGCGGATAACCGGAATGAATCTGCCAACAAAAGTCGATGTTTTCCCGTGGTCGTTAAAGTATTTTTCCGCATTTTTTATTTTCTCGCTGCTGAGTAAAAATAATTTACCCATTTTGCTATCGGCAAATTTATATACTACAAACCGACCAAGCCACATAGACATTAAATAATTGAACGAAGCGCCAATCAATGCTCCAATTGTTCCGAAAAGAATTATCAGAAAGATATTTAAATGACTATCGGGTTCTAAAGCGATAAAAACAGCCGGTGGAATAACCATTTCGGATGGGACCGGTAAAATTGAACTTTCACAAGCCATTAATGCTGTAATGCTAAAATAGTTGGTGTTTTCTTTGTACCAGATTTCAATATGTTGAATGAGGGAAATTGACTCTGTTGAGGTTTTAACCGGTTGATCTTTTGTAGTTGCTTTTAATGATGTAATGATAAAAACGAATAGTAGGGCAAATGAAATTTTCTTAATCATAATTTAATTTTCTGGTTATTTGTCTAAAAAGTTATAATCGTTAGCTTCTGGGCATAATTCCAAAAATAATGAAGCTGCAGTTTCATTATCTGCAATTGCAAGTCGAAGGTAAGTGATTGATTTTTCAATGTCTCCAACTTTAAAAAAGGATACTGCAATGAATAAATCAATAAATTCTAAGGTCTTGTCAAGTTCTTTGGCGGCCAAATAGTATTTCAGGGCCAATTCGAATTCTGTTTTTTCCAGGTATATATTGGCAATGGCCATCAATGTATCGGGCTGGTCTGCGTCAATTGATATAGATTTCAAGTAGGCTATCAAACCGAAATCCACTTCATCAATACCAATATTTGCTTCTGCCATATAAACCCAGGCATCTGCTGCTTCATCATTCAAAGCAAGTGCTTGCTGAATGAATGGTAAACTTTCCTGAAATTCTTCTTGTTCCAATAAGCAAATTGCGATGCCGGTTAATGCGTCGTAATTCTCTGGATGTTCAGTCAGCGATTGTTGATAATACGCAATGGACTCCTCGTATTTTTCCATTTTCTCATAGCATTCAGCAATAAAAATATCTGTTTGCCAGGAACCATACGTTGTCATTTTCTTATATTCCTGATAGGTTTCAATGGCTTCTTCAAACATATCCAGTTGAAACTGCACATGTGCTTTTTGAATGCAGGTCAGCGAGTCTTTTTCATCAATGGCCAATGCATATTCAAATGCATCAAGCGCTTTTTGAAAATCTTGCTTTGCAAAATAAAGTTGTCCAAGGTTGAACCAGGCTTCGTTGGCAAATGGATCAATATCTATAATTCGTATGTTGACTTCTATCGCTTTTGCGAAATTCTCATTTTGTTCATAGCAAAACGCTAATTCGTAAAGCAGTTCAACATTTTTATTGTTGAAATTGTCCCCTTTCTCCAGTAGTTCAAGAGCTGAGGCATATTCAGATTGTCCTAAATAAATATAGGCAATGTCAAGGCTAACATTATCAAGATCATCCGATTCATCACTGAGCAACTTATCGCATAAAACCTGTGCTTCTATGGTGCGTTCAAGTTTCAGCAATACTTCTATTTTAAGTAATATAACTTCATAGTCAGTTGTTTCTGTAAGCGAATCCAATACTCTGAATGCTTTCTGATCATCGCCTGTAGCAAGATAGATTTTAGCACGTTTTGTTTTCAGGGTGTTGTTTTTAGGATGTAGCTGAAGCCCTAATTCAATGGCCTTTGTACAGTCTTTTGTTCTGCCACGACGCAAATAATACTCTATAATATTCTCAAGTTCCTCTACATCAAAGTAGCCGGGAGCTGTTCCGGACAGAAACTGTTCGTAACGTTTTACTACTTCACTGGATTCCTCATCGATGGGAAAAGATAATTTGCGACTCATACCTTTTAATTTTATGCAAAAATAGTGTATTAAAAGCAATTATATAAACCATTTACATAAAAGTTATAAACAGCTCCACGGTCTATTTGAAAAATATCATATACCAACTCTCATTTTATTACGTTTTAGGAATGATATTTGAGAACATGAAAGGTCAAAATGAAAAGCCAAAAGGCTAGAAAGTTTACTGTCTCATTGAAAAGTTACAGCTAGACTTTTTTAATTCAAAACTGCAAACTTATTTATTTGTATCTTTGTGTCACTTCACACCTAATCTGAATTCTTATGTATTTTTCAAAATTATTCACACACTGTCCGGCATGTGGATCTTCAAAATTTGTTCAAAATAACGAAAAATCAAAACGTTGCACTTCTTGTGGATTTGTTTTTTATATGAACGCTTCTGCTGCCGTCGCTGCTTTTATAGTAAACAGTTCAAGTGAATTATTAGTTTGTGTAAGGGGTAAAGAACCTGAAAAAGGTACATTTGATTTGCCGGGTGGTTTTATTGATGAAAACGAATCGGCTGAAGAAGCTGTGAGTCGTGAAATTGCCGAAGAGCTCAAAGCAATCGTTGTTCATGCACAATATCTATTTTCGCTACCCAATGAGTATGAATATAGTGGACTAACTGTTCCAACATTGGATATGTTTTTTGCTTGCAACTTGGATGATTTGACAAACTTACAACCGTCCGACGACGTTGCTGATTGTTTTTTTGTTCCAATGAGTGAACTGAATCCTGCTCTTTTCGGTTTAAAATCAGTGAGAAAAGCTGTAACAATATTTTTGAAATCAGAACTTCTAACCCCAAAAGGCGAATATAGGGCTATTTAATTGTAATATTATATGAAAAAAATAATAGTATCAGGTTTATTAATTACTCTGTTAGCAGCAAGTTCCATTGCGCAACAGACTCAGATATTTACAAGTTCCGATTCCCGGTTTAATCAGGGGAAAGAGCTTTTCGAAGAACGTAAATTTGCAGCTTCTTATCGGGAGTTTCAGGAATTTATAAAATATGCCGATCAAAATCAGGTTGGACGGTTGCAAGAGGCTGAATATTATTTAGCAGCCAATGCTTACGAATTAGGTCAGGACGATGCGACCGTTTTATTGAAAACCTATTTGGTGCAACATCCCTATACGCCTTTCCTTGACCAAACCAATGATATGTTGGGCTTGATAGAGTTTAATAATAAGCACTTCAAACAAGCTTTAGTCTATTTTAATGCCGTAGATGAGGATCATTTAGGATATCAGGAGCAGGTAGAATTTTTGTTTTCGAAAGCATATGCCTTACTTCAAGTGAAAAGTTATCCTTTGGCACTTGATATTTTCAAAAGGCTGAAAGATATGGATACACGCTACAAGCTGTCATCGACCTATTATTATGCTTACTCATTATATTGCCTTGGAAATTATGCCGGTGCATTGCCCGATTTTCTGACGCTGGAAACTGTTCCGGCTTATCAGAATATTGTTCCATATTATATTGTGCAGATTTATTATGCTCAAAAAAACTACGATCAACTGAATGACAGGGCTGAAAAAATTCTCAAAAACAACCCAAACAACAAAAATAACGCTGAAATTTACCGTATTGCAGGTGAGATTGCTTACCGTAAAGGCGACTACCCCAAAGCTATCGGATATCTGAAAAGCTACGAAAAGCTATTTCCGCAAGTACTGCGCAATGACATGTATTTGTTGGGATTGTCTTATTTTGAGACAAAAGATTATTCCAATGCTGTAAAGTATTTATCGAAAGCTACGACCGAAAAGGATGAAATGACCGAAAATGCGTATTTGCATTTGGGCAATTCGTATATTAAACTGAACGACATTACAAATGCGCGGTTGGCTTACGAAGCTGCTTTGCGAACCAGTTTCAATAAAACAGTACGTGAAGAAGCCATGTTCAATTATGCGCTTACTTCCTACGAAAGCACTTCCGCTTTTGGTGAATCCATTTCGGCTTTTGAGCAGTTTCTGACTGAGTTCCCCGATTCTAAATATACCGACAAAGCCTATGACTATCTGTCATCGGTTTATATGACCACTAAAAATTATGCAGCGGCCTACGAGTCAATTTTAAAGATTAAATCACCCAATGCCAAACTGCTCGAAACCAAACAATATCTGTTATATCAGTTAGGAACCGAAGCTTTCGCACAGAATAATATGGAGAAAGCTATCGACAATTTCTCGCTGTCGTTGCAAGGTTCCGCCACTGGAAAGTATTCGGCAGAATGTTTGTATTGGCGTGCCGAAAGTTTTTATCGCACCAATCGTTCCGATGAGGCTATTGCCGATTTGAAAGCCTTTTTTACAAACCGATATTCAAAAGCGAGTGCCAATCGTGTTGCTGCCAATTACTCCATGGCTTATGCTTATTTCTCCAAAAAGAATTACAGCGAATCGCTCAATTGGTTTTTGAAATACCTTGAGAACGAGACAAACACCAGTGCTATTACACTTCCCGATGCGTTGAATCGCATTGGCGACTGCTATTTTAATGCTCGTAATTTTGCCAAAGCTCAGACTTATTACACAAAAGCAGCAGCGGCTAGTCCCAATACGGCTGATTATGCCTTGTTTCAGGCAGCTTATGTGGCAGGATTGCAGAAAAATTATGATGAGAAAATTGCGAAGCTGCAGAATTTAATCAGCCGATATCCAAAATCGGAATATACCGACGATGCGATGTACGAAACTGGACGATCGTATTTAATGTTGGAAAATGATGCGAAAGCAATTGAAGCTTACCAACGATTGCTTAGCATTCAACCTACCAGCAACCTTGCCCCCAAAGCTGCATTGGAAATTGGAATGATTTATTATAATGAAAAGAAAACCGACCTCGCCATTGCAGCTTACAAAAATGTGATAGCAAAATATCCGGGGAGCGACGAAGCAAATACTGCACTGGAAAGTTTGCAAACGGCATATATAGACACAAATGATGTGTCTTCTTACCTGACATATACAAAAACTCTGGGGCATGGAGCTAAATCTGTAAGTGCTAATCTGGCAGACTCCATTTCGTACATAGCTGCCGAAAGACAATACATGAATGCCAGTTATGATAAAGCCATTGTTGGTATGCAGGACTATCTGAATAAATTTTGTTCCGGTGGACGGTATTGCACCCTGGCGCAGTATTATTTGGCCGATAGCTATTATCGCACCGACGATAAAGCCAACGCGTTGAAAGCTTATCTGGCACTTTTGAAAATTGAAGGAAATCAATATACTGAAGAAGCCACCATTCGTTGTGCCGGGATTTATTACGATCAGAAGGATTATGCCTCGGCGTTGACTTATTTCAAGCAATTGCAAAACACGGCTAAGAGCGATGAGAATAAAAATATAGGCCGGTTAGGTGTATTGCGGTGTAGTTATTTTCTGAACGACCATCAAACTACTATTAATATCGTGGATGAGATAATGGCCGATCCGCATTCGGGTGATGAACTGAAAGCTGAAGCGCGTTATAACCGTGCCAAAGCTTACCTGGCACTGGGAAAACAAGCGGATGCCGAATCGGATTTAAAAGTATTGGCTGCTGAAACCCGCACAGCTAATGGTGCCGAAGCTAAATACCTGTTGGCAAATTTGTATTACGACGAAGGTAAAATGACCGATGCTGAAAACGAAGTGCTTGATTTTGCCAAGAAAAATACGCCTCATCAGTTTTGGTTGGCACGTAGTTTCGTGCTATTGGCAGATGTTTATATCAAGCAAAATAACGATTTTCAGGCTAAGCAATATCTGCTCAGTTTGCAAAAGAATTATACTACTGCCGATGAAATTCAAACTATGATTACCGATAGGTTGACTGCCATTAGCCAACGCGAAAAGAATACAATTATCAATTGACAGTTATCAGTTATCAGTCAACAGTTCAATAATTCAACGATACATTTACGCATATGAAAACCTCTAAATATATAGCTGCCACTCTTTTGTTTTTGCTAAGTTCGGTACTTTCGTTACAAGCCCAGGATACCATTGTCAACCGTAGCGTGTCGGTGGAGCGGGAATACCGCCCGGTGATACAGGATGCAGGTAAAATTAATTCGGTGCCAAAGGTGCTGGAACCAGTAGTGGATAAAACTCCGGCTAAATACAGCGATTTCAACTTGCCGCTCGATGCCGGTTTTAATATTCACACGTTGCCTGCTGCCGAAGCCACTACCGAAAAACCTGCAAATAAAGAAGGTTATGCGCGCATTGGATTAGGTAATTATGTGAATACGTTGCTCGATTTTGCATACCCGGTCATTAATGAGCCGGACATAAAACTTGATTTTTCGTTGAATCATTTGGGAACTTTTGAGTCGAAACGAATGCATACCACTACCAAAACTGCTTTGTCGTTCGATAAATTATTCGAAACACTGGATTTGTATGCCGGAATTGGTGGCGGCCATGAGGCGTTCAATTACTACGGGAATAATTATAATGGGGCCGGAGTGGTTGATTTAAAAAGCATGGCCTTGGCTAATCCTGCTATTAATTTTACCGAAGTGAATAGGGCAGGAGTGAGCTCCACGCCCAGGATATTTACGTTGGACAGCCTTGCAGGTGTTCCGGCATCTGAAACTATCTGGCGTTTCAATATGCATGCCGGCATTCGTTCATTGCCCATGTCAACCGATGTGCGCTACCTGGGTGAAATCAACTACAATACTTTTAATGCGTTGAACGGACTGTCGGAAAAGTTGGTTCATACCATTTTTAATTTCAGTTCGCCCAGCGACGATAACCGGCTCGGGCTGGATTTCGATTTGAGTAATATGATGTTTAGTTCATCAAAAATCCCTGAGGTCAATTTTTGGAAGAATTATTCCGTGATGACTGTTAACCCGTATTACAGCGTTGAACGCCCAACCTGGAATGTGCGCCTTGGTGTCAAATCCAGTTTCGCTTTTGTACATGGAAAAATGGTGAATCCTTCGGCTGATATACGTGCCGAATGGAAAGCAGTTCCCCAATATTTATCCTTTTATGGTGGCGTTATCGGCGATTACGAAGTGAATACCCTGGATAAAATTTACACCGAAAACCCGTATATGTATTCGGATTTGCAGGTAAATGATACCTACACCCCCTATAATTTCTTTGTCGGGATTAAGCTGAAACCGCTTTATAACCTGCTCATTGATGCTTTTGTGGATATGAAGCAAATAGATAATCAGTATTTCTATGTGAATAAAGAATACGAAACAAATCCATACGATGTGACCCCGCTTCCTCACTCATTTTTATTTACCAACCGCTTCAACGTGGTTTACAGTGGAGCTTCGTTGGTGAAAATGGGCGTACGGCTCAATTATAACCTGCAAAGTCTCCTGAATATAGAGCTAAAAGGTGTTGTAAATAACTGGAGTGTGGATACCGAACAATATGCCTGGAACAAGCCTAAGTACGAAATGGAAATGAATACCAGCCTGAAGATTAGTCCTGATTTGAGCGTGTCGGCCAATGTGTTTTATGATGGCGGCCGCTATGCAAAGCTGGGTAATCTTGCCGTTCCAATGAAAGATAAAGTGGATGTAAACCTGGGCGTATCGTATAACTATCTGAACTGGTTTACGGCTTTTGCCAAATTAAATAACCTGATAAATAGCCACTATCAGGATTACTACGGTTACGATGTGCAAGGTGCGAATGTGATGGTGGGCGCAGCGTTTTCGTTTTAAAACAGATTGAAACCACAGAGTGGTTTAATGTAAATAACCCCCGGTGTAACCGGGGGATGTTTAGAAAACAGAGAAATCAACCCCGAAAGGGGTTGAACCTAAAGATTGAATATTGTAGTTGAACCCACTTCGGGGTTCATTTTTTGAGTGTCGCTTCATCCACGGGTTGCACCCGTGGTTATTCACATTCAAGTCCTTCGGACTTAGTAAAAAAATCAACGGATTTCAATAAATATTTTCTTAAAACCTATTAATTTATACTAGTATGAACGACGAAAAAGACTACGATTGCAGAAACAGGAATCGCCATCAGGCTACAGCTTCGGGTGGTGCAGTGTATGGTTTAGGATTTATTGGTGCGGCTATTTATTTTCTTTATCAGGCCACTTCGTTTTGGTTGGGGGTGTTTGGCATTCTCAAAGCCATTGTCTGGCCGGCTTATTTGGTGTTCTATGCCTTGCGGGCATTGAGCGTGTAATCTTTCGGACAGGTTGCGACCTGTCCCTGCGCATTTCATCTATCTATACATAAACAATGCGTCTTCCGATTGATTCGGGAGGCGCATTTGTTTTGTTAGTTAATTGTATTGGTGTTCGATTAGACAATTTAAAGTGACTTTCATTGATTAACCTGGATTTGAGAAATAGTAATATTATCTTTAAATGTTTGACCTGTGTTGAATGTACTGCTATCACACAGAGCCGACCTATATCCACTATAAGTTACATTGCTTCCAAGAGCAATATTTCCTATTTTGTCCTTATTACATATTATATCAAACCTATACATGGGACCTGGGAAAAGTTTATAGATATAAAATGACCCACTCAGCGAATCTTTTAGCAAGGTGCCTGTTTGATTAGTAACATAGGTTTTATTGTCGCTATCGCATCCGCAGTCTTTTTTGTCTGTGTCATTTTTACAACTCATTGCTATTAAAGACATGGCGATAATTATGTTTAGCATCAATATTTTTCTTAGCATGATTTTGCGTATTAAAATTGTTTCTTTGAGTTAATATTTAAAAATAGGAAATTTCAATATAATTATTTGTCATCAATGACCTTAATTTATTCCTCTTTTTTTACAGATTTGATAATCACTTGAGAAGCTCTGACGTTTTGTATTAATATAATGGATGGACATGCCGAATATACAGTCTGGGTTTTAGTTGACTCTGTATATGTAATCTGTACTTTGAAAGAGTTTCTATATGTATCTGGAAACCAAGCTGGAGTCGAAAAGTTTTGCTGTTGTACTGGGAAATTGTAAATGCCGGATGGAAAATTATACGTTAAGAGAGTGTCTTTCAAATCTGTAGAAACAAAGTAGTAGCCTCCAGCTTCATAACTGGTGCCATTGTTAGTTGTACCACTACATGCATCATAGCCAATTATATATCCTTCTTTAACTATTTTGTTTTCAGTGTCATTACTACAACCTACAGTTAAGCTGCAGCCTATAATTAGTATGACAAGAAAGAGATTCTTGAATAATAGATTTGTTTTTTTCATGTTTTTAGCGTGTTAAATTATTATTAATGATTATCCAATATTCATATTGTTTTTCATATTGACTTTTGAAGGCTCTATTAAATGATGCTATCGTCTTATTTTTTTATGATATGTCCTCATTTTTCACACACCGAAAGAATAACTCCAGATTTCATAATTCAAAAAATCAGGGATATAATGGCACAAATATAGAGAATCAATTTTGATTAAATGATATATTATTCAACAAAAAGGCACAATAGTTTGCTTAATCGTTTTGGCAGCTATCTTTGGTGATTTATAAAAAAATATTTTAGTAATATTTTTAAAAATGTTTGGCAGTTAAATTTAAATTTGTATATTTGTGGCACAAAGTTGAGGATGAGCAGTATAATTATTATGGACAATGCTAAGAATCCCTATAAATGCAGGGGAAAAGAGATTTCTCGATTCACTATACCCTATGTTCATTTTCCCGATTTCGTAGTTCGCCGGCGGGCAACTACGAATTTTTCTGAAAAAATGTTGTAGTAAAGTAGGGGTCTTTGTTTGACATTTTCTAAAATAGCACTGTAGGCCTACAGTGTCACCATTGTTAATGATATCATACCGCTGTAGGGCTACAGTGTCATTATTGTTAATGAAATTATAGTACTGTAGGGCTACATTGGGACCATTGTTAATGGAATTATACCAATGTAGGGCTACGATGTATGTATTGTTAATGAAATCATGCCACTGTAGGCCTACAGTGCCTCCATTGTTAATGGAACTATGCTCCTGTAGGGCTACAAGCATTCCAACGGACTTTGGACGATTATTTGAACTCCCATTTTGTATTCGATGAATTTGCTGGTTATTCGATCTATTTTTTTTAGTTATGGATTTTTTTAATTTATAATAATAACAATTTAAATCATGTATCTCTATGCTTAAGATTATCACTACGCCTCTTTCTCGGTTGAGAAACTCACAACATTTGTTTTTAATGACCGAATTTATTCGGTTGGTGTTAGATTCTACGGTTGCCAAGCTGGGACTTGAATCTTATTTTCCCGGATTTCAAACCGCCGTGGATGCCGAAACAGTTGCCATTGAAGTGGAACATGGTAGTATGTTTACCGAAAAAATTGATGAGCTAATTGTACTTCGTGAAAAATATTACGGAGCTTATCTTAAATTAATTGATAATGGGTTGGATCATTTCGATCAAACGGTAGTGGATGCCGCCAAATTATTGGAACGGCTGCATACTAAGTATTCCCTTATTTTGCACAAAACAAAAGCTGAAAAAATGACTGACTTTGCAAACCTGAGTGGTGAGCTTAAAAAGCCAGAGTATGCTGATGCTGTTTTAAAAATTGGTGCTGTTGTGTGGACTGCAAAGATTCAGGAAATTAATGATCTATGTACGGTTCATGTAGATAGCCGTGATAAAGAGGGCTCGGTACGTCCCGACGGTAATGTGCATGATGCCCGTATGGTGGTTGATTCCATCTATAATACCATGATTGAACGTATTAATGCATCGGTAATCATGAATGGTCAAGCCGATTACGCTGAATTTATAGATCAATTAAATTTGAAGATTGAGAATCTGAAAAACACCATGGCTCAACAACAAGGTGCTAAAAATAGTCCGGTTGCGACTGCAACTCCAACAGCATAACATAAATATTTGCTAAATTGCCTTACGAAAAATGCGCTTCCCGAATCCCGGAAAGCGCATTTTTTTAGATTACTATTTACTATAAACTACCTACTACAAATTTTCTTGCACCCATTTGTCCATAGCTGCGGCAGCCTTACGACCATCGCCCATGGCAAGAATAACGGTAGCACCACCACGTACAATGTCACCTCCGGCAAAAATGATAGGCACTGCCGATTGCATAGTGTCATTGTTAACCACCACGGTTCCCCATTTGGTGACTTCCAGTCCTTGTACCGACTGTGGAATAAGTGGATTTGGCGAAACTCCAACGCTCACTACCACTTCGTCTACTTCTATCAGTTCTGTTTTACCCGGAACTTCTATTGGCGAGCGACGACCGGATGCATCGGGTTCGCCTAGCTTCATAACTTGCAATAGCATATGCGTAACGCGTCCTTGCTCGTTGCCAATATATTCAATCGGATTGTGCAGGGTCATAAAGTCGATGCCTTCTTCCTTGGCATGTTTTACTTCTTCCAATCGGGCCGGCATTTCTTCTTCCGACCGGCGATAAACAATGATAGCACGCTCGGCACCCAAGCGGCGGGCAGTACGAACCGAGTCCATGGCAGTATTACCACCACCAATTACCGCTACTTTTTTGCCCATAAATACCGGAGTATCCGAGTTAGGATTAGCAGCGTCCATTAAATTCACACGTGTCAGGTATTCGTTCGACGACATAACACCTACCAGATTTTCGCCTTTAATATTCATAAAGCGGGGAAGTCCGGCGCCACTGGCTACAAAAATTCCTTTGAAACCATCGTCTTCCAAATCTTTGATGCTGATAGTTTTTCCTACCACGCAGTTGGTCACGAAATGTACGCCCATAGCTTGCAGGTTTTGTATTTCTACATCCACAATGTCGTTGGGCAAACGGAATTCAGGAATACCATATTTCAATACACCGCCAATTTCGTGCAATGCTTCGAAAACCACCACTTCGTAGCCCATTTTGGCCATATCGCCCGCAAAAGCCAGTCCGGCAGGGCCTGAACCAACAGCTGCAATTTTTATATTGTTGGCAGGAGCCACTTCAGGTACAGATATATTGCCGCTTTCGCGTTCGTAGTCGGCAGCAAATCGTTCAAGATGTCCGATTGCCACTGCTTCTTTTTTCATTTTGAGGTGAATGCATTGCTCTTCGCATTGTTTTTCCTGTGGGCATACCCGACCGCAAACGGCAGGCAGGGCAGAGGTTTCTTTCAATGCTTTGGCGGCTTCCAAAAATTCGCCGCGCTCAATGTTTTTGATAAACTTAGGGATATGAATTCCTACCGGGCAACCTAGCATACAGGTCGGATTGGCACAGTCCAGGCAGCGTTTTGCTTCCAGCATTGCCAACTCAGGAGTTAATCCAAGGTTGACTTCTTCCACTCGGGTGTGACTTCGGTACTCGGCGTCGAGTTCAGGCATGTGAACACGAGGTATATCGGTACGCTCTTTGGCTTTCATGGCACTACGCAAATCGGCACGCCATTGTTCAGCTCTTTCTTCGTTTAATTCCATAATATTTTTTCAGTTATCAGAGAACAGTTATCTTTTTTTAGATTAATGTTCTGTATTAGTTGTTTCTTGGTTGTTTGTGTGAGGTGCTACGGATTTTAGGCGTTGCGGATTTGTTGTCAAGACCTGTCAGTGTACTTGTACCTGACAGCGTCTTTTGAGTAAGGAGTCTTACTTTTTCTTCGACGCTTCAAATTCGGCCATTTCTTCCCGTTCAATATCTTTGTAACCTCCTAGGCGCATCAGCATTTCATCAAAATCTACCAGATGTGCGTCAAATTCGGGTCCATCAACACATACAAATTTGGTTTTTCCACCAACACTTACGCGGCAGGCACCACACATCCCTGTTCCATCAACCATAATGGTATTCAATGAAGCAAGCGTAGGAACTTCGTATTTTTTGGTGAGTATACTTACGAATTTCATCATGATGGCAGGGCCAATGGTGACGCATAAATCTACTTTTTCGCGGTTGATAACCATCTCAATTCCGGTTGTTACCAAGCCTTTGTTGCCGGATGAACCATCGTCAGTCATGACAATTACTTCATCCGAATTTTTGCGCATTTGATCTTCCAAAATGATTAAATCTTTTGTGCGGGCTGCCAAAACAGTAATCACTTTATTGCCGGCTTTTTTCAAAGCTTCCACGATTGGCATCATGGGAGCAGTTCCAACACCACCGCAAGCACATATCACCGTTCCGAAATTTTCGATATGAGTAGCTTTGCCAAGTGGTCCTACCATGTCAGTTATGTATTCGCCTACTTCCAGAGCGCATAATTTAGTGGACGAAACACCCATTCTTTGGACTACCAGGGTAATAGTACCCTTCTGCAAATCTGCATCTGCAATGGTTAGCGGAATGCGTTCTCCTTTTAATCCAACTTTAACCATTACAAAGTGTCCGGCTTTTCGTGACTTCGCAATTAACGGAGCTTCCACTTCAAACTTTATCACATTTGCAGAGAAATACTCTTTGCTTATAATTTTATTCATTTTGATAGATTTTTTTTATTAAGCACGCAAAATTACAAAAAAAATGCCTGAATACAAATCAATTTGTAATAAAAAACCGCTGTTTTGATGCGAATTTATATTAAAATGACATATTAAATTCTTTAAAATGCATAATGATATCTTGAATCATAATAATTCAATTTCATTAACTTCAAGTTTTTGTTTTTTAAAAAGATACAGCTTGTTTTATCCCTTGATTTTTAAATTTAAAATAACTGAAATGTCGTACTTAATGGTAATTGCAAGTTGTTTTTATTTTGATAAACTGAAATATTTTTGAACTTTTTCTTGTCAATTCGGTTGTATTTATTGAAATTATATTACTTTTGTGGCGTCTTATCAAACAGGACAACATTTTATGGCAAATCGATTTTTTACATATTTCTTTTTTTACTTTTACTTTAGTAGGTGAGAGCAGGATAGCCTTTATGTAAAAAACAAAACTATATTAATAGATAATA